>LSQX01050966.1_pt6 | contig 116442 bp, 87 predicted proteins | sample 654561 | NCBI WGS metagenome assembly LSQX01 (sample SAMN04489861, study PRJNA283612) | anaerobic digester metagenome | isolation source: 4 biogas reactors fed with cattle manure at either 37C or 55C with and... | place: Denmark: Kongens Lyngby | collected 2014
GGCGCTCAGGGAGGGGTTCTCTACAGCCTCTTCAACAGCTCCGGTGATGACAAACTGACGACAGCGGGGTATTGTATAGCGCCGCGCCACGAAGGCCCCTCCTATCCCCAGCAAAAAGGTCGATGCAATCATAAAATACCAGTTGGCCGTTGCACTGACTTCCAGGTTGGGATCGATGTGATGGGTGATCTCGGTGCTGATGCCCGCCAGTAGCACATCAGTGCCGGCAATAAAGAAATTGGCCGTAAAACCAGCCGTAGCGCCCGCATAACCAGCGATAAGCCCCGCAATGGGACTTAGCCCCATCTGCGAAAAGATCAGGGCTGCAATGGGCGGAACGATCACCACACCGGCATCCGAACCAATGTTTCCGCATGCCCCGATGATAAAAATGACAGGAAGCACGATCTTTCGCGGAACCGAAAAAGCAACCGTGCGCAGGGCCACGGCCAGCAGGCCGCTGCCCTCGGCTATTGAAACCCCCATCAGCATCACCAATACAAGGCCGAAAGGCGCGAAATAGGCAAAGTTGCTCACCATATGCTCGACAAAACGCCTGAGGCCTTCCCCCGACAACAGGTTTTGCGCCTCCACCACCCGGCCCGTCCCCGGATCCACCGCACTCACCCCTAGCCAGGCCGTCACCGCACTGGTCAATACGATCAGGATGCATATCCATACAAAGATCCAAAATGGATGTGGCAGCTTATTCCCCAATTCCTCTATCCACTTCAGAAAACCTCCTGATCCGATTTCCTGCCTGCTTTGCCCTGCCTTTTCTTTTGCCATAGATCCCAAATTATAAATATAACCTTATCAAATACTTTTTTAACTTCATTGAATTAAACATCTAACTGGTAGCAAACCAATGATTTGCTTTGTGTGACAAAAATATAAAAAATTCGAACTTTTTCAAGCTCTTTTGCCAATAAATCCCCTTGACCTTTGTACCGTGACCGGCCTTGGTGTTCCTTGTCCAGCAACAAGGCATTTCTAGCTCTTCATAAAGCCCTGAAGTTCAATCCTTTTTCATGGTTTAAACGGTGTTTAGTCGGTATAAACAGTCTAAACCTCCTGGATGATCTCTTAGAAAAAGTATTTGAAAAGAAGAAAAGGCCCCCTGCCTGCAAGGGCAAAAAAAATCCGCCCCGATACCAAGACCAGGGCGGATAATATGAACAGTAAAGTGAGGGGAAGACTAATCTTCGTCTTTTTCCTCTTCTTCGTAGGCTTTGAGCAAGGTGTCCTGAACGTCCATGGGCACCTGCTGATACTCGGCGAACTTCATGCCATAGGTGGCGCGGCCGCTGGTCAATGAGCTCAGCGAAGTGGAATAGCGGTTGAGTTCGGCCAGGGGAACCTTGGCTTTGATCTTCTGGTAGTGGCCTTCGCTTTCCATACCCATGATGATGGCACGGCGGCCCTGAAGGTCGGTCATTACGTCGCCCATCTTTTCTTCAGGAACCATGACTTCCACGTCATAAATGGGCTCCAGTATCTTGGGAGCAGCGTTCTTGAAGGCATCCTTGAAGGCGTTACGGCCGGCAAGCTTGAACGAAATTTCATTCGAGTCAACGGGGTGCATCTTACCATCGTAAATGTTCACGATGATGTCGCGGGCATAGGAACCGGTCAGCGGGCCTTCTTCCATTTTTTCCATGATCCCTTTGAGGATGGCCGGCATAAAACGGGCGTCGATGGACCCCCCCACGATACAGTTGTTGAAGATGAGCCTGCCGCCCCACGACAGTTGATGCTCGTCACGTCCACGGATGGGGAACTCGGTCTGATCTGGCTTGCCTTCGTAGAAAGGTTCGATCATCATGTGCACCTCGCCAAACTGGCCTGCACCACCCGACTGCTTCTTGTGACGGTAGCTGGCCTTGGCATTCTTGGTGATGGTCTCGCGATACGGAATCCGGGGTGCCAGGAAATCAATACCCACCTTGCTTAGGTTTTCAATCATCCACTTGGCTACGTTCAGGTGCATCTCGCCTTGTCCGCTGAGGATCAGCTGCTTAAGCTCTTTGGAGTGTTCATAGGTCAGGGTGGGGTCAATATTGTACATCTCCTTCAAAATGCCAGCCAGTTTCTCCTCGTCGGCCGAATTCTTGGCTTTCACCGCCATACGAATCCTTGCTTCGGGGAATACAATGGGCGATACTATCTCGCCCTGGTTTTTCGAAGTAGTCAGGGTGTTGTTGGTATGGGTGTCCTTGAGTTTGATGGTGGCTGCAATGTCGCCGGGCATCACTTTCTCCACCTTCTGACGGTTCTTGCCTGCAACGGCAAAGAGTTGTGAGAGTCGTTCCTTCGCGCCTGTGTTGGCATTGATCAAATCGATGGACTCGGAGATGGTGCCATTAAACACCTTAAAGAAAGAGATTTCGCCAAGATGGGGCTCTACGGCGGTTTTAAACACAAAAGCCACGGGAGCCGCCGCAGCATCATAATTCAGATCCTGGTCTTCGGTAGTTTTTGTAAGGGCCACTTCGTTGGGAGCGGGCAGGTTTTCGACGGCAAACTCCATGAAACGGCTTACGCCCTGGTTGTGCTTGCCTGAGATGCAGAACACGGGGAACATGGTACGGGTGGCGATCCCCTGGTTGATCCCCTTGGCCAACTGTTCCTCGCTCAGGGTGCCATTCTCGAAGAAGGCTTCCATCAGGGCTTCCTCGCTTTCGGCGGCAGCTTCGATGATGGCATTGTGATAGGCTTCGGCCTTGCTTTGCTCTTCGGCGGGCAGCTCGCTGATCACAGGCTGGCCTCCGCCGTCGGGAAACTTATAGAGCTTCATCTTCAGCACGTCGACCACGCTGTCGAAACCGTGTCCTGCGTTGAGCGGGTATTGGGCCACCAGAACCTTGTCGCCGAAATGGCTGCGTAGCTGACGGATGGTCTCATCGAAATTGGTTTTCTCGTGCTCGAGCTGGTTGACTAGGAAAATGGCGGGTTTCTCAAGCTTGTTGATGTAGCGCCAGGTGATCTCGGTGCCCACTTCCACCCCGTTCTGCGAGTTTACAACCATCACCGCGGTATCCGATACTTTCAGGGCGGCAATGACTTCCCCAATAAAATCGTCGAAACCGGGGGTGTCTATGATGTTGATCTTCTTGCCTGCATATTCTGCATACATGACAGTGGAGAAAACTGATGCCTGCCGTTCCAGTTCTATTTCGCGGTAGTCAGAAACCGAGTTCTTGTCGTCGACAGAACCCCTGCGGTTAATGACCCCGCCTTCGAAGAGCATGGCTTCGGCCAGGGTGGTTTTCCCCGATTTCGCACCCCCAATGAGGGCGATGTTCTTAATTTCGTTTGTTTGATATACTTTCATAACAGCGTCAACGGGTTTAAGCGTGTATAATGAATTTGGTTGATATTTCTCCTGATAAGCCTGTCAGCAATAAAAACGGGACCGGCAAGCACCTTTTCAACTCGGGGCTGCGGTCCCGAAAAAAGTGGCTAAAGTTAAAAAAAAACTGCTTAGCAAATGCACTTCTTTTTCAAAAATTAATGATTAAGAATGCATTAGAACTTGAAAGAGACCAATTCTGCGAAGGAAGCGAGCCGCTTGCTAACCTCCTCGCTATTGATTTCCAGCAGGCGGTCGGTGCCGAATTTCTCGACGGTAAAGCTGGCCATGGCCGAGCCATAAATGATGGCCGTCTTGAGGGTGTCGAAGGAGGTGTCGTCCCGGCGGGCGATGTAGCCAATAAGGCCCCCGGCAAAAGTGTCGCCTGCTCCCGTGGGATCGAAGACCTCTTCAAGAGGCATTGCGGGGGCTATGAACACCTTGTCTTCATAGAACAGCATGGCCCCGTGCTCGCCCTTTTTCACGATGAGGTATTTTGGGCCCATGGTGAGGATTTTGCGGGCTGCCTTTACAAGCGATTGCTCGCCCGAGAGCTGCCGCGCTTCCTCATCGTTGATGGTCAGCACGTCAATCATCGTCAGCACCTCCATCAGGTCGTCCCAGGCCGTGTTCATCCAGAAGTTCATGGTGTCCATCACGATGAGCTTAGGCCGGGGCTCCATCTGCTCGATGACGCGCTTCTGTATGGCAGGCGTCAGGTTGCCCAGCAGGAGGTATTCGCTGTTGCGCGCGTGGGCGGGCACTACAGGGTCGAAATCGGCAAGTACGTTCAGCTCGGTCACCAGCGTGTCGCGGGTGTTCATGTCCTGGTGGTATTTGCCTGCCCAGAAAAAAGTCTTCCCGTCTTCAACCACTTTGAGACCGGAAATGTCGATCTTCTTTTCCCTGAACAAGTCGAGGTGTTCTTTGGGAAAGTCGCCCCCCACCACGGAAACAATGCTTATGTTATCGGTGAGGTGGCTGGCCGCCAGGCCAATATAGGTTCCCGCACCGCCCAGGATCTTCCCGGTTTTCCCGTAAGGGGTTTCCACTTCATCAAAAGCAACAGTGCCAACGATCAATAAACTCATAAAAACAATTTTTTTTAAAAAACAGTGCAAAGATAGGCTTTCTGGCCCAATGGGCTGATGCTGGGCTTATTAATTTTTGGGGCAGGTGCGAAAAAACAAACAAATCCGGCCTGCAAGGTGTTTAGTTGTAATAAAAAGAACAGGCCTATGATCAAAAAAATGATTCAGACCGATAATTTGGCCTCCACATTGCTGATCCGCCTGATGGTGGGGCTGGTGTTCATTTCCGAAGGGGTTCAGAAGTTTCTTTTTCCTGCCATCCGCGGGGCGGGACGCTTTGAGGCCATTGGCTTGCCCAACCCCGAATTCCTGGGTTATTTTGTTGGCACCATAGAGGTGGCGGGAGGCCTGCTGGTCCTTGTCGGGCTGTTTACCCGCTTTGCCGCCATCCCCTTGCTCATCATTATGAGCGTAGCCCTATACACCACTAAGCTGCCGATGTTTTCCCTTGAAGGCTTCTGGAATATGATGCACGCCTCGCGCACCGACCTGGCCATGACCCTGGGCTCGCTGTTTTTGCTGGTGATGGGCGGCGGGGCCTTTTCGTTCGACCGGAGGCTGATCATCAGCAAGGAAAAACCCAGAAAACGGGATTTTAAAAAACCTGACTGGATCTGAGGATTCACCCCGAACCCTAACCTCCGCTGGTTGGGGAAAAGGCAAGGTTTGAAAAAGCCCTTCTCCTGTCCAGCCAATATCCCTTAACGATTTAATCTCAACGCCAGTTCAGCCACGCGTTGGCCCAGGGCCTGTCCTTTCTGCACAAACTGCGGGGCCAGTCCTTCGGTTTGATCGAAGGGTGCTTCGCCCACGATGGCAGAGGCCCCAAAGGGCGCAGTCCAGTCGGGTCCCCCCACAACGATCATCCCAAAGATCAGCATCGAATGCAGGATGTTCATCTGGCTGAGCTCCTCCCCTGCCGAGATACCCCCGGCAGTGACAAAGGCTGCCCCCAGCTTATCCTTCAAAAGCGCCCCCTCAAAGGGCCAGGAAGAAATAAAGGCCTGCACTGCGGGCGCCACATTGGCATTGTACACGGGGCTGCCCACGATGATGGCCTCCGCCCCGAGCAAATCTTCGGTGGTGGTCTCTTCCACGGTTTTCAGCACCACCTGCACCCCCTCCACCTGCGAGGCCCCCAGGGCCACCGCTTCCGCCATCCCGCGGGTGTTGCCCGTGCGGCTGTAATAAGTGATCAAAACGGTGGGCTGGGCCAGCACAGGGGCCAGTAAGGCCAGCATCATGAATGTCAGGAATAGCTTTCTCATCGTCGGTCTGATTTTGGGTTTCTACGGTACAAAGATAGGGATTTGGAGGGGTATAAGGTTTCAGGTTCAAAGTTTCAGGTTCAAGGTTTTGGGATATCGTAAATCAAAAATCCCTGTTAGCCGGTTTACCCGCCGAAGGAGGGCAGGCAGGAAACACTGATTTTTGATTTTAGAAGTTTTAGACTTCTTGAATCTGGAGAATATGCCCGCAAAGCGGGCCATCCGTGAATAGCCCCGGGTCGCACAGCAGCCGGGGAACAAAAACGAATCAATCCCCAAATCGCCCCGCTACTTTGCGGGGCCGGCCAATACGTTTTTGAGAAATTGGCAATATTGTCAATATTGTCACTTTCTGATTTTGATAATTTCTGTTCAATAGGGGTTCATCCCCTGCCTGAACTTTTTGTAAGGGTCGCATTCCCCGCAGTGAACAAAGCCTTTATCCACAACGACATATCGCATTGCTGTTGGTGATGATTGTTTTTAAAGTTCCGCTATTTCGGAGATGAAAAACCTTCCACGTATAATCAGGGATGAAAATCCGCTGATATTCGCAGATTTTCTTCATTCTTCATTTTTCATTTTTCATTTTTCATTTTCTCCCATTTCTGACCCTCCCGGCAAACCCCATCAATCTTGAAAAAAGGGAAATGATCAATTTAGGGAACTGACAATTTTGACAATATTGACAATTTCGCTGATTTCGTGCTAAAGGAAATATGAGTATTGGGGGCCCGTTCCTCCTGCCATTTCCCAAAAACCGGGAAGAATGCAAAAAAATCACTTTCCAATAACTTCCAAAATGCTGGAAACCAACAAAATCAATGGTTTCAGGATTCACCCTAATCCTTTGTGGTAATTTATTTAAAGGATTTGGAAAAATATTTAAAGCTTTTAATTTTTCGTCATTTCTGTGACGATATAATGCAAGGGATTGAAAATTAAATTAAACACCTGATTAACCGCTTATGGATTTTGATAAGGATTTGATAGGTACCTGCAGGGGTTTTGAGGGAACTTTGTGAGAGAAGAACAGCTGTTACTCACTCATTGTTAAACCTAAAAACCAAAAGAAATGAAAACACTGGCAAAACTCCTGCTAAGCATCGCCTGTGTTGCTTTGCTTACAAACTGTCAAAAAGACCCCATCCCCCTGGGCGTCTACAATTCTGATCAGACACAGCTTTTTACCGCTGATTTTATTGTGTGGGACTTTTCGGGTGTCGATAATAAAAGTTCCATTGAGAGAATTGAGGGTTGTACCCGTACCTGGATGGGCGAAGGAAATTCAACCATCCTGGGTGAATTTACCGTTGAGATGACTTTTACCTGCTTCATCCCCTCCGGTGAGACCTGCGGCAATTTCTGCGATTTAACCGGGAAAATCATTGCATTACCCAGTGGGGATGAATTGTATTTTTCCATTCCCGAAGGAAGAATCGCATGCAATACTGATTTCAATTGCGATGAATTTCAAACTTGCTTCAACGACGAGGCCCTGATTGTTGGAGGCACCGGCCGTTTCCTGAAGGCCAGCGGAAGCTTTTGGCCCCATGCATACATCCATAACGGAGATCAGAATAATTGGTTTGCTAACTTTAAAAGCGAGGGAAAGATCCGGTTGAACATGATTTACAGCACAAGTGCTAATGATTCGGATCCAAATGAAAACCCCGCGCCTTAAGCATAAATTTTCAATCATAATTTGCTGATATTCCCAGCGCTTTCGGGGCAGGTTTAGCAGGTGTTTTGCTAAAGCCCCCGGGGCTTGGGGTTTGAGGTTGAGGTTAAGGTTGAGGTTGAGGTTGAGGTATAATCGTTTGGTTATTAAGTTCATAAAGTATCCGGCCCTGACCTTATTAACTTAGTAAAAAGGCCATTCCTGTTCACCTGTTAAACCTTAGCACCTTATTGAATTAAGGCTAAAACTGTCGCCGCTACGCGGCTCTACGGAAATGGAGGGGATGCCGTTACTACCATACGGCCGCCGCTATGCGGCTGAACCCCGCCCATTTTTCATTTTTCATTTTTAATTATTCATTTAACCTTCCTCCTACCATCCTCGTACCAGGTTCGAGTGGGCTCGACCGGGGTAGGAGCATGGGGCAAGACCCGAAACCCGAAACCTTAACCTCAACCTCAACCTTAACCTTAGCCTTAACCTTAGCCTTAGCAGCAAAAGAAAAAGGCCGCCCCGAAAACCTGGGGCAACCTTTTCTTTTCATGTGTTGTTAATTATATCGTCTCGGTTTCAACTACTTTGGCCAGGATGTCGGCGTAGGGGATGATGAGGTAATCCTTGTCTTCGAATTTCAGTTCGGTGCCGCTGTATTGCTTGAAGATGACCACGTCGCCGGGTTTGATCTCGGCGTTTTCGATGGCGGCCATGCTGACCACGGGGGCCATGCGGGGCTTCTCTTTGGCGGTATCGGGGATGATGATGCCGGCGGCGGTGCGTTGTTCTTCTTTCTTTTCCGAAAAGTCAAGAATGACTTGTTGATTTACTGCTTGCAGTTCTTTCATGGTAATGTTCTTTTACTATTGATGATATCGTTATTACGGGGAATCCCCTTTGGATATTAAATTTCGAGCAATTGTTTCAGTCGGTTCTGGTCGAAACCCACCACCCACTGCCCGTTGATGTCGGTTTGTGGCACGCCCTGCTGGCCGGTGCGGTTCACCAGGGTGCGGGCGGCCTGTTCATCGCGCGAAACATCCACGTCGGTAAAAGGGATGTTGTTCTTGCGCAGCCAGCCCTTCAGGGTATTGCACCACGAGCAGGCGGGCGTTGAATAGACGGTGACCCTTTTGGGGGCCTTGCCTTCGGCACGGGCTTTGGCCCGGTAGACGGCATTCTGTGCGATGGCCTTGTAATAGCTGCTGTCCTGGCAGCCCTTGATGACACTGCTCAGCTTTCCGTGTTCGAACACCAGCAGGGAGGGCACACTGGTAATGGCGTATTCGCCGTGGATGTCGCGCACCAGGGCCACGTCGGCGGTAAAGACCGGGGCATCGGGCTGCTCGGCAAGGGCCTGCTGGAGATTCTGAAAGGCACAGAGGCTCTGCTGCCCGTCGGATTTGAAAAGCAGCAGGAAGGCCTTCTCGCTGGCTTTCGCCTTTTCAAGAAATTCGTTGTGTGAATGAACCTGTTCCATTGTAATGCTTACACGTTTTGATGCTGTTTATTCATTATACAAGTTCAGGCTGGCGCTTGCGTGATTTCTGCTCGTGCAGGAAGCCGGAAGCTGCCAGGGCGGCAATGGTGCCATCGCCCACGGCGGTGGTGACCTGGCGGTAGCGCTTGACGATGCTGTCGCCGGCGGCATACACGCCTTCAATGCTGGTCGACATATCGGGTTTCACGATGATCTCGCCCCACTGGTTCATTTCGATGAGCCCGTCGAGAAACTCGGTATTGGGCACATAGCCTATGAAGATAAACACCCCGTCGGTGGCGAAGGTACTGATCTCGCCCGTGCTGAGGTTCTTAATGTCAACGCTTTCCAATTTCTCCTCGCCGTGGAAGGCAACGATGGCCGACTGCATGATAAAATCGATCTTGGGGTTACTGCGGGCCTCGTCAACGGCGTGCTGAAAGGCCTGGAAGTGGTCGAACTGGTGAACCACGGTCACCTTCGAGGCGTATTTGGTCAGGGATACGGCCTCCTCGAGGGCTGAGTTGCCGCCGCCCACCACCACGATCTCCTTATCGGTAAAGAAGTCGCCGTCGCAGGTGGCGCAGTAGGAGATGCCACGGCCCTTGAAGCGGTCTTCGCCATCCACGCCCAGGGTGCGCGAACGTCCCCCGGGGGTGAGGATCACCGCGTTGGCCGTGAAGCTCATCCCGCCTGCCAGGGTCACCTGCTTGAGCTCGCCTTCAAGCTGCATCGACTCGATGACGATATTCGACTTGATGTCGCAGCCGAAACTTTTGGCCTGCTTGCGCATGATGCTTCCCAGCTGGTAGCCGCTGATGCGCTCCACGCCGGGGTAATTGGCGATCTCGTGGGTGAGCACCATTTGTCCGCCTACCGTGCCGCTGTCGAGCAGCAGGGTCTTCAGACGGGCCCGCGACAGGTAGATCCCTGCCGTCAGTCCGGCAGGGCCTGCACCTATCACGATGGCGTCATAATGCTTTGGAGCATCCATTGAATTAAGCGTTTACGGGTTGGGTAAAATGCTGATCGAGGATGGCCGTGATCTGCTGACGGCTCTGAATGCTGGAAGTTGCTTTTACAACCTTGCCGTTTTTGTAATAAATGGTGAAGGGGATGCCCATAAAGCCGCGTACTTCGGGGAGGTTGCGGATCACGTGGGCCTCGGGGTTGTCAAATTCCATATCATAGAATTTCACGTGGGGATATTCTTCCTCGAGTTCTTCGGCAATGCCGTAAACGGGGATACACATGGGTCCCATGCGGCCACAGATGACCATTACATTTTCGTTCTCGCTGAGGATTTTGGCATGCTCGGCTGCCGACTCGATGTGCTTCAGATTGGTGTACAACATAGTTTTAAGTTTTTATGATTTTTTTTTTGTTGAATGCGTTCGAAAATTGAACAGGGCAAAATTACAAGCTCCTTACGGGATGGCAAAGAAACAGGGGGTGGCATTGCCCACCCCGGGGGTTGAGATTGCACAGGAAATTTGTTGACATACACCCGGAGCGGGAAAAATCCCCGCTGAGCGGAATTTGCAATTCTGCTACTTTTGATAGCTTTTACAGGCCATCCCTGGTAATGGCAAGACGATGTTCTTTATTTAATAAGAGGGTTGGATCAATCCAAATGGTCCTTTATTCCGAGCGGCATTTCAAATGCCGCTCAGCCGGGAAAAGGGGCTTATTCGACGGTNNGTCACCGACTTGGCCAGGTTGCGCGGCTGGTCGACGTTGCAGCCCCTCAGCACGGCGATGTGGTAGGAGAGCAACTGCAAGGGTATGGTGGCCACCAAAGGCACAAAGAGCTCCTCGGTTTCGGGGATCTCGATCACATAATCGGCCATGCCCCTGACGATCTCGTCGCCTTTTGTCACAATGGCAATGATCACGCCCTTACGGGCCTTGACTTCCTGGATGTTGCTGATCACCTTTTCGTAGGTTCCTTTTTTTGGGGCCAGCACCACCACGGGCATATGCTCGTCGATGAGGGCTATGGGGCCGTGCTTCATCTCGGCTGCGGGGTAGCCCTCGGCGTGGATGTAGGATATTTCTTTAAGCTTCAGGGCGCCCTCAAGCGCCACGGGGTAGTTGTAGCCGCGGCCCAGGTAAAGGAAGTTGCGGGCATCCTTAAAATGGGTCGAAATTTCGTAGATCAGGTTGTTGACCTTCAGGGCTTCTTCCACCTTGGCGGGTATGGCCTCCATTTCGCTGAGGAGCTGGAAGTACCTTGACTTGGAAAGGGAGCCTTTGCGGTCGGCAATGGCAAGAGCCATCAGGGTAAGCACGGTGACCTGTGCCGTGAAAGCCTTGGTGCTGGCAACCCCTATCTCGGGCCCGGCATGGGTATATGATCCTGCGTGGGTAGCCCTGGCAATAGACGAGCCCACCACATTGCAGATGCCCAGTATGGTAGCACCCTTTGATTTGGCCAGCTCGATGGCTGCAAGGGTGTCGGCGGTTTCGCCCGACTGGCTGATTGCAATGACGATATCGTCCTCGTAAATGACGGGGTTGCGGTAGCGGAACTCGGAGGCATACTCCACTTCCACGGGGATGCGCGCCAGGTCCTCAAAAAGGTATTCACCCACCAGGGCAGCGTGCCAGGAGGTGCCGCAGGCGATGATGATGATACGGCGGGCATTGAGGAACTTCTGCTCAAAATCAATGATACCACCCAGCACCACCTGCCCGGTCGACAGGGTAAGCCTTCCCCGCATACTGTCCTTGATGCTTTTGGGCTGTTCATAGATCTCCTTGAGCATGAAATGCGGGAAACCGCCTTTCTCAATGGCCGAGAGCTGCATCTCAAGATGATGCACATAAGGGGTCTTTTCCTTGTTGCGGATGGTTTTGATCTTCAGCTTGCCCTTGCGGGGGATGATGGCCAGTTCTTCATCATCGAGGTAAACCACATTTTGGGTGTACTCGACGATGGGGGAGGCATCGGAGGCAATGAAATATTCGTCTTCACCCAGGCCGATCACCAGGGGGCTTCCCTTTTTGGCGGCGATGAGCAGGTCGGGGTCGTTTTGGGAAATGACCACGATGGCATAGGCGCCCACCACGTGGTTCATGGCGATGCGAACGGCCTCGGCAAGATCGACCTGTTCGTTTTGCTGGATGTCCTCAATGAGGTGGATCAACACCTCGGTATCGGTATTGCTGTGAAAGACAAAACCGCGGTTGACGAGCTCGGTTTTGAGCGAGCCATAGTTTTCGATGATGCCATTGTGGATAATGGCCAGTTTGCGGCTCTGGCTGAAGTGAGGGTGGGCGTTGACATCATTGGGCTCGCCGTGGGTGGCCCAGCGGGTATGGCCTATTCCGGTGGTTCCCGAAAGGTCTTTTCCCTGGAGGTTGTGTTCGAGGGCTGTTACCTTACCGTGGTTTTTATAGAGCCGGAGGTCTTCATTGAGCAGGGCCAGGCCTGCACTGTCATAGCCGCGGTATTCGAGTCTTTTCAGGCCTTTGATAAGGATTGGATAAGCTTCGCGGGAGCCAATATAGCCTACAATTCCACACATTACCTAAGAAAGGATTGAATGAACGAATCAGTTGAACTGAGAATACCTGATCTCGAGTTTCATGGGGTTTTCCTGTCTGCCGGGCCCTCTGAGCACAACGCGCTGTGCGTTTTCGGCAGAACCCGAGATCAGCAGCACCAGATCAGCATTCTCCAGTTTCCCATCTATCACTTCCTGCAGGTGCTGCGTAATATTGAACTCGTATTGATTTTTGGCTTCATTTAAGGCCCCCCCGAAATAGGCGGTGCCAATTGAATAATCGCTTAAGGCAACCATCTCCTCCTCTTCTGACATTTGTAGCAGGATGAGGTTTCTGGCTGCATAAAATTCGTCGGTAACGAAGTTGGTGTCGACAGGGATAATCAGTTTTGCCTGGTTAATATAAACGCTGGGCAGGGCCGACAATTCTTCGATAAAGGGGAAGCTGATCTTTGTGCGCAGGCCACCCAAGGCTTTGAGAAACAGCAGGGAATCGTTGCCTTGCCCTGGGTTGTTGAGTTGTTCGGTAATCACCGGATGGCTTGCCTGGAACTCGAAATGCTCAACAAAAGTCATTCGGCGGGTAAAGTCACTGATGTAGAAACGGAAATTCCTGGAGAGGGGGATGGTGTCGGAGGCTTCGTGATAATATATTGCCAGGTAGGTATAGCTGGAAAACATATTGATATTGAAAATGGACCCCCCCTCCGAAAAATTGTCTTCCACGGTGACCATGATCCCTTTGAAGTATTCAAGGAAATTGGAGATATTTTCAAAATATTCGGTGCCATTGGCATTCAGAATCTTCTGGCCGATACGGTCGGAGAGCCTCATGCGGAAATGGGGCGCGAAATAGGTGGTATCGATCAGGGTGCTGTCGGTTGGGGCCGGGCGCAGCAAACGCTGCCCGATATTTCGGGGTTCTACAGCCAGGGGCTGGTTATTGTAGAGGGTATCGGCATCGGGGATGTCATCCAAAAGCTCAAACACCCTGATAGTTTGAATGGTTTCCACATTGCCATAATAAATGCCATTGTAACCCAGGGAGAGCACCACCGAGTCGAGGACGGGTTCTTCGCCCAGGGAAAAGTCGTTGGAAGGCAGGCGGAACTGTGTAAGGATGCTGGCGCGGGTTTTCCCAAACACAGGGTCATGCATCATCCCCAGCAGGTTCTGATAGCCCAGGTTGGTGGGAATTGTGTCATCTTTCTCAAAATAGGTAGCGATGCTGACGGTGTCGGTGATCATCAGGCCGGCCTGATCGCCGATCAGGTCGAGGCCAATGGCGTCGGGCTCGGTGCATGACTGCCAGCTAAGCATCAGGAAGAAAACGGAAATAAGGCTAAGAGGAATGCGGAAAAAACCCCCGCGGAAGCGGGGGATTAATGAATTTTTCAAGGTTGAGGATTTTTTTTTCAGCAATGTCAGGAACATCGGTTAGGTTTCAGAACGCAAATTTATAAGAATTTATTCTGAAACAACGGATTCATTGATCAATACCTCATCATAAAAATCGTTAAAGGCGTCAATGTAGGTATCCATCGACTGGTATTCCAGCAGGGGCTTGTCGGATTTGCGGGCATATTGTTCCACCTCGGCATCGATGTCCTGGTGGCCAAAGATCACACCGTCGGCATAGTCAATGGCAGCTTTGCTGATGTTGATGAAGGTTGGTTCCTGGTACAGGGCAAGGTGTTCGGCCTTAATGTCCTTACCCTGGAGTTTCTTATACAGCTCGGGCTTGAGCGAACCGGGGAAGCCATCGTTATAAATGGAATAAATGACTTTGGTATCGGAGAACATGGGGTTCTCCTTCATGGCTACCTTGAGGTAAAGGGGCATCAGACTGGTGAACCAGCCATTGCAATGAACGATATCGGGGGCCCAGCCGAGTTTTTTCACTGTTTCAATCACTCCGCGGGCAAAGAAAATGGCGCGCTCGTCGTTGTCGGGCGCATACTTTCCAGTTTTATCTGCAAGGGTATACTTGCGCTGGAAGAAATCCTCATTATCAATAAAATAGATCTGCATGCGAGCGGCCTGGATAGAAGCCACTTTAATTATCAACGGATGGTCGGTATCGTTGATTACCAGGTTCATACCCGAAAGGCGGATAACTTCGTGCAGTTGATTGCGGCGCTCGTTGATGCTACCGAAACGCGGCATGAACGTTCGAATTTCCTTACCTTTTTCCTGGATACCTTGGGGAAGGTGCCGGCCGATGAGGCCCATATGGCTTTCCTTCAGGTAGGGGGTGATTTCCTGTTGAACGAAAAGTACTCTGGGTTTTTCCATAAACGTAAGGGGTTGACTGTTAGAACAAAGAAATGGTATGCAAAAGTACGGAATTTTTTGGTCATTTTCAAATTTAAGTTTTAGCTTTGCGGATTTGTTTTGCGAACCCTTTTCTATTTGCTTATTTTTGCAATATTCTTATTTGCAATCAGATACTTTAGAAGGTTCAAAAGACATAAAGCAAAAACTTCATTCTGTTTCATTCATTCCTGACGTTTTTTCCATTGAAAGGTATTGGCAGATATTTAAGGGTACTGATCTTCCTGGCGCTGGGCCTGCTTTTGTTGTGGTGGGTAACGCGCGGTCAGGACCTGGACAAGATCATGGAAGAGTTCAGGAATGCCAATTACTTTTGGATCGCCATGGCCATGGTTGCAGGGATTTTCAGCCACGTGTTCAGGGCGGTGCGTTGGAACATCCTGATCCGCTCCCTGGGTTATAAGGTAAAATTAGGCAACACCTTCCACGCGGTGATGTCGGGATACCTGGCCAACCTGGTGGTACCCCGCTTGGGGGAGGTATCCAAATGTGCTGTGTTGAGTAAATCGGATGGCATCCCGTTCAATTCCCTGGCAGGCACCATGATCGCCGAGCGCTTTGTCGACCTGATCACCCTTATCCTGTTGATGTTCTTTACCATTGCTTTTCAGTTTCACTTCCTGAAAGACTTCCTGTACGACTTTTTCTTTGGTTCGCTGATAGAAAAGGGGAGCTCTGCCTTGCTGATCTTTTTGCTGGCAGGAGGGGCCGTACTGGCACTGGCCATAGGCTTTTTGTGGTGGCTGCGCAGGAGGCTGCGGGAGGCTAAACCTGACACCTTTGGCTATAAGCTCAGGCGTCAGCTCAGGGGTTTTGGAAATGGTATCAAGACCCTCTGGCGGATGCGCAATAAGGGGTGGTTCCTGCTGTACTCCCTGGTCATCTGGGGGCTGTACTTCCTGAATGCTTACCTGGGGTTTTTTGCCATCTCTGCAAGCTCACACCTCTCTCCCGATGCGGGCATTACTTTGCTTGCCGTGGGCAGTCTGGGAATCCTGGCCCCCGTTCCCGGAGGGATTGGCACCTATCACTTCATCACCATTGCCACCTTGACCCAGCTTTACAACATTGCCCCTGAGCCTGCCACATCCTACGCCTACATCACCCACGCGGGGCAAATGCTGCTGATCATAAGCACCAGCGTTATCCTGTGGTTTATATTTTCAATAAGGAAGAATGGGCAGGTTGAGCAACAGGAACCCGGAGATGTTGCATAAAGGCTGAACAAGCCATTAAAGGAGGTGTTATTCTTATATTGGGTATCGTTTTTCAAATTTGATCAGCATGCCGGGAAAAAAAGAAATCATTGAAAGGAAGATCGTGGAGGCCGGCGATTATGAAAGCCTGTCGCGGCAACTGAGCTACTGGCGTTTTCACGGAAAAAAGCTGGTGTTCACCAATGGCTGCTTCGACATCCTCCACCTGGGCCATATAGACTATCTTTCAAAGGCTGCCGGGTTGGGCGATGTGCTTGTCATAGGCCTCAACAGCGATGCTTCCGTCAGCCGCCTGAAGGGGCCTGAAAGGCCCGTCAACGACCAAAGGGCTCGTGCGCAGGTGCTGGCTTCCCTGTTTTTTGTCAGGGGGGTGGTGCTTTTTGAAGAAGATACACCCTATGAGCTCATTAAAATTGTTCAGCCCGACGTGCTGGTGAAAGGCAGCGACTACCGCAGCGAGGATATCGTAGGATATGATGTGGTGAAGGCCCGTAACGGACAGGTGGTAACCCTCGATTTCCTCGAAGGTTATTCCACCAGCAGCATCATCGAAAAACTGCGCAGCGAAAAAGCCTGAAAGGTTAATTCAAAAGAGGCAGTTTTTATAAAAAAATAACACGGCACAACCATGGGATTTGATTAATTTCGTTCATTCCCAAACATGATATTGCAGTAAGAAAAAGATGGAAAACAACCAGCCCGGATACTCCCGCTTTAAACTCTACCTCCCGGTCATTATGGCCCTGGTGCTCATAGCAGGTTTCCTGCTAGGCCTTTATATGAGGCCAAAGCAATCTCAAACCGAACGCAAGTTCTTTTCCATTGGTTTCGACCGTAACAACCAACTGAACAACATTCTAAACTTCATTCAGGAAGCCTATGTAGATTCGGTTGACCGCCAGACCCTCACAGAGGATGCCATCCACAGCCTGCTGAAAAACCTGGATCCTCATTCGGCCTTTATCCCGGCCCGGGATTTTAAGGAGATGAACGACCCCCTGATGGGCAGCTTTGAAGGCATTGGCATAGAGTTCAACATGATCAGCGATACCGTTGTGGTGATCAATCCCATTTCCGGAGGCCCCAGCGAAAAGGCGGGCATCATGCCCGGTGACCGCATTGTCGCTGTAGAAGAGGAGGTGATTGCAGGGGTAAACATGTCAACCAACGACATTGTTAAGCGGTTGAAGGGGGAGAAAGGCACAACGGTAAGGGTAGAGGTGATGCGTTCGGGGCTCAGCGAGACGCTGCCGTTCGCCCTTGTCCGGGATCAGATCCCGCAATACAGCCTGGATGTGGCATACATGGTAGATGAAGAGGTGGGCTATATCCGCCTGAACAAGTTCTCGGCAACCACCCACCAGGAGTTTGTGCTGGCCATGGAACGCCTGAAGCGTGAGGGGATGCAAAAAATGATCCTGGACCTCAGGGGTAACGGAGGGGGATTTTTGGAAGCCGCCATCAACCTGAGCGATGAGTTTTTGGATGCTCAAAAACTGATCGTATACACCGATGGGCGGAGCCGTCCGCGGCAGGTTGCCCATGCAAGGCGTAACGGAGGTTTTGAGACGCAGCCGCTGGTGATCCTCCTTGACGAATGGTCGGCCTCTGCCAGCGAGATCGTGGCAGGCGCCGTACAGGACAACGACCGCGGCCTGATCATTGGCAGGCGGTCCTTTGGGAAAGGCCTGGTGCAAGAACAGGTTCAGCTGGGTGATGGCTCAGCCCTGCGCCTCACCGTGGCAAGGTATTACACCCCCACGGGTCGCAGCATTCAGAAGCCCTACACCGATGGCGAAGAAGAATATTACAATGAGTTTATGAACCGCCTGCTGGAAGGCGAACTTGAAAACCCCGACAGCATTAAGTTTAATGATTCTCTGAAATATGAAACCCCTGCGGGCAGAGTCGTTTATGGCGGAGGTGGCATTATGCCCGATATTTTTATCCCCATTGAATCGGGCGAGGAATTTGTATTTTACAACCAGGTAGCCAACCGTGGGTTGGTGTACCGCTTTGCCTTTAACTATGCTGACCGCAACCGCAATGCCCTGCATGAGCACGAAAGCCCGGCAGCCTTTGTAAGGGACTTCTCCATAACGCCTTCAATTTACAGGGAATTCCTCGATTTTGTCCGTTCGGAAGGGGTGAGCATCCCGGGGCAAATCAGCACTGAGAGCCAGGACTTGATTCGCAGGAACCTTAAATCGTATATTGGGCGCAATATTTTAGGAGCGGAAGCCTTCTTTCCCGTGCTTCACGAGGATGACAAGGCCTTCCAAAAGGCTGTTGAGGTGTTGAACAGCCAGGAATACCAAAGCATGCTGCAAACGCCTTCCCTGCCCTAAAGGCCTAATTCGGGAGCGATCTCCTGCATAGCCCGTAGGGACAGCTCTGCAAACTCGGGCAGCGGAATGCCGATTTTTTCGCATTCCAAAATGGTTTCACGTCTTACGCTGGCAGCAAAGGCCTTTTCCTTCATTCGCTTGACCACTGATTTGGGCTTAACGCTTCCCACTTTTTTGTCCGGGTAAACCAGGGCCGTTGCAGTGATGAGCCCCGTAATGGTTTCGCCAGCAGCCAGGGCATGATGAAAAGGCGTGGAACGGGAACGCCCGTGGGCAGCATCTTCGTTATGCAGCATAATGGCTTCCACCACATCATCTGCAAGGCCTTGTTCCTTTAATATCCGCGAAGTTTCCATGGCATGGGTGTGTAAGTCACCCTCTGTCAGCTCTACATCCAAATCGTGGAGCAAACCCGCCAGCCCCCATTTGTCAGGATCCTCACCCAAACGCTTTGCCAGCGCCCTCAGAACGGCTTCCGATGACAGGCAATGGGCGATCATCCGCGGGTTCTTTACATACTCATGCAAAAGATTTAAAGCTTGTTCTCGTTTCATGCAAGTTTTTTTGCAAAGATAAACATATGAGACGAAGCTTGTCCAGCTATTCCTTCAATTGGGCCAAAGCCTCCTCCAAGGTTTCAACGGGCAATTTGCAAGCACCCATCAGGCAAACATAATACCAGGTCCGGGCCGCCTTGAAACGATCGCCGAAGACAGGGATCTTCGTATTTGTGTTATCAGAAAAAGCAAGGAGGGCATTTGGAAGGTATTTTTCCAAAACCTTATCCATTTCTTTCTTTGCCTGTTCTCCGCATACCACCAGAGAATGGAAGGGGAAGGTGTGATGCAGCAACAGCATTCCCCAATTTGAATAGCTGCTGCTGTATTTATTGAGCAGCCGCTGCATATCGCGCAGCATTTCCGAGCTGCGCTGACCCCAGTCGGGTCTTTCAAAATAGTGAGCCAGGTAAAACAGGTTCCTTGCCATAACACTGTTTGAAGAGGGTATCACATTGTCGTGGAACTCAAAATAAGGAGCAGCAAGTTTATCTGCTCCCCTGGCAGAAAAAGCCAACAAGCTGGTATCCTCTGCCTGAAAAGCGGAAAGCGCATATTCGGTGATTCTAGCGGCTTCTGTTAAATACGTATCCTCAGCCGAGACTTCAAACAGCCTGACAAGTGCACTCACAACCCAGGCGTAATCCTCAAGAAATGCAGGGATTGAAGGCTTATCGCCTTTCAGGTTTCGATACAAGCCACCATCTTCTTTTGCGGCAGTTTTCAGCAAGGTTTCCATGGCATCTCTTCCCATATTCAGGTACGTCTGCTCATCAAAGGCGGCATAGGCATCGGCCAGACCCTTAATCATCATGGCATTCCAGCTCACCAGGATCTTATCATCCAGGCCGGGCATTGTGCGCAAACTGCGGGCTGCAAGCAGGCTGGTGTTGGCCAAAGCAACTCTTCTGTTAAGTTCTGCCACATCCAGGGAGTGCCGGCTGGCAAAAGCCTCATCGCTTTCCTCACGGAGCAGGATATTCCTGCCCTGTTCCCAGAGACCTTTCCCGCCCAGGTGGTAATAGGCCTTCATCAGGGGAGCATCTTCCTTCAGGAGCTGTTCAAACTCCTGTTCTGTCCAGAGGTAATACTTTCCTTCCTCGCCATCGCTGTCGGCATCCAGGGCCGAGAAAAACAATCCGCCGGGGCTTGTAAGTTCACGCTTCACAAAACCAATGGTATCTGCCACCACCTGCCTGAACAAGGGGACGGGCTCCACCTTAAAGGCATTGGCGTATAAGGAGATCAACTGCGCATTGTCATAAAGCATCTTCTCGAAATGGGGCACCTTCCACTCCGCATCGGTAGCATAACGCGAAAAACCGCCTCCTATCTGGTCATAAATACCACCCATGGCCATTTTGCTCAGGGAAAGGGACACCTGGTCCAGAGCATTACGATCGCCGGTTTGGTAATGGTAATGAAGCAAAAATTCGTAATTATTGGGCAGGGGAAACTTGGGGGCAGCCCGGGTGCCACCCTTTTCCTTGTCCATATAGCCCATAAGGTTATCGTACATGGCCTTCACTTCATCCCGTCCGAAAGCAGCACTCCCTTCATTGATCTTTATAAAGCTGCTGTCGGCAATACCACGGATGATCTGATCTGCCTGATCTTCCACCTCGCTGTGCCTGTTCAGAAACAGTTCAGCCAGGCGTATCAGGATGTTTTTCCACTGCTCGCTGGGGAAATAGGTGCCGCCCCAGAAAGGCTTTCCATCCGGAAGGGCAAAACAATTCAGGGGCCAGCCTCCCTGACCAGTGATCATTTGCACCGCGTTCATATACAGATGATCCACATCAGGATGCTCTTCCCGATCCACCTTAATACAAACGAAATACTGGTTCATTAACCTGGCCACTTCCGAATCTTCAAAGCTCTCTTGTTCCATCACGTGGCACCAGTGACAAGCGGAATAGCCAATGCTGACCAGCAGGGGTTTATTTTCTCTCCTGGCAAGCGCGAGGGCTTCTTCTCCCCAGGGATGCCAGTCAACGGGGTTATATAAATGCTGAAGCAAGTAGGGGCTTGTTTGGCCCTCCAGGTGGTTGGGCTTTCGGCTGATGTCTTTCATAAGCAAAAAAAATTATAATCCGGTGTACTGCCTGCTTACCTTCCAGAGTTTTCCTGCCACTTCAGGATTGAAGGTATACGCACTTGTTTTTCTGATTTTCTTATTCGCAAAATATTCCCCGCTGAATTTCAGTGCTTCAGGGGCTGTGGCCAAAAACACAGCGGTTTGGGCGCCTTCCTTGGGGGGGATCATCACCAGCCTCATGGGGCCGTGCAAAAATTTGGGCATCTTGTCAAAGAGGTGCGTGGCCACTATCCCGGGATGAAGGCAATTGGCCACGACTCCGGTACCTTCCAGTTTTCTGGCCAGTTCACGGGTAAAGAACAGGTTGGCAAGTTTGCTTTGAGCATATGAACCCATCCAATTCCAGCGGCGCTTTCCTTCCAAGTCATCAAAGCGAATCTTTCCCATGATATGCGCCATACTGGAAACGCTGATGATTCTTGAAGGAGCACTGGCCTTCAGCTTCCCGAGCAAGAGATTCGTGAGCAAAAAAGGCGCCAGGTGATTCACCCCAAAGGTCTTTTCAATGCCGTCTTTGGTTTCACTTCGTTTCATCTCCCATACTCCTGCATTGTTGACCAATACATCCAGGCGGTCATACTTCTCATTATAATCACCGGCAAAGGCACGGATGGAGTCCATGGATGAGAGGTCGCATTCGTGCAATGCTATGTTTCCATTCCCTGTAAGTTCGTGAAGCTCTTTTTGCAGCGCTTCTCCCTTTGCCATATTACGCACAGGCAATACCAGCTTCATCCCTTCAAAGGCAAGTGCCTTCGCCGTTTCCTTACCAATTCCTGAGGTCGCCCCAGTTATGACTGCAATTTTTTCTTTCATTTGTTTCGTATCCGATTTAAAATGATTATTTCAAAACTCAACCCCCGGATAAATCCATTTGTTCAATCCCATTACGCATAAACAATTATCTTTCATTTCTGTTAACACAATAAGTTGATTTAAGTTTTATGCGTAAAATGGCCTTCCTTATATTTTTCTCGATCGTACTGCTTGTTTTCAGCCTGGTCAATTACTACATTTTCAAGCGGGGATTGCAGGCCCTAGCTGCCGGCAGCGGAATCCGGACAGTATACATTGTCGTTTTCTGGACCCTTGCAGCTGCCTTTTTTGCGGGTCGTTTTCTGGAACGCATCTGGCTGGGTACGGTCAGTGACATCCTGGTTTGGACCGGGTCCTTCTGGATGGGCGCCATGCTGTATTTCTTCCTGATTGTCGTGCTTTTTGACCTCTTGCGCATGGTCAACCATTTTCTGCCATTTTACCCCGAATTCGTACGGGCCAATTATGTGCAAGTGAAGCAGTATCTGTTGATGGGAAGCCTAGCCGTGGTTGCCCTGATCCTCCTCGGGGGATATATCAATGCCCGGAGTCCACGCATCAAAACAGTAGATATCACCATTCCCAAGGCCAGTCCCGGCATGCAAAGCCTTAATGCCGCAGTGATGTCCGACATCCATCTCGGGACCATTGTTGGCAACGGCAGGCTGACACGGATTGTCCAAAAAGTGAATGGTCTGAATCCTGACATCATCTTGCTGCCAGGCGACATCCTGGATGAAGACCTGGCCCCTGTCATCAGGCAAAACACAGGAGAGATTCTGCGACAGCTCAAAGCCCCGCTGGGGGTGTATGGGGTAATGGGAAACCACGAATATATCGGGGGCCCTGAGGAGGCCTTTAAATACCTAAGGGAACACGGCATACAAATGCTGCGTGATGAGGTCATGAAGGTAAACGACAGCTTCTACCTGATCGGCAGGGATGATCTGCATCGAAATCAAATTGCAGGAAAAGACCGCCAGGCTTTAGAAGTGCTCATACAGCACACCGAAAGAAATTATCCCTTGATCGTGATGGATCACCAGCCCTATCATCCTGAAGTCGCAGCCCGGGCAGGAGCCGATCTGATGCTTTCAGGTCATACCCATCGCGGGCAGCTGTGGCCCCTCAATTACATCGTCAATGCGGTATTTGAAATCGGCTATGGGCTGGGTGAAATCGAAGGAATGAAAATCTATGTGTCAAACGGAGTTGGCACCTGGGGCCCGCCTGTGAGAGTCGGCAACCGCCCCGAAATTGTCTATATGAAGATCCGTTTTGGAACGGAATGAGGGCATTAAACCTCCCGCTGAACCTGTGCTTAGGATGACTTCTTCCGCCTGAAGAAGGAAATGATATTGCCGAATCTATTGTACACATCCTGGGCAAAGAGAAAACCCGTAGAGACCCTGCTAACCAAACCGTTCATGGTAAAGGTTTGCTGAATCCCTTCCAGGCTGTCGTGAAGGCTGTGCTCGGCAGCCAGCATCTCATAGCGAAGCCGCTCCTTCTCCAGTTTAATATCGTTGAGGGTCTTTATCTTCTTAAATCGCGTTGTGTCCATAAAACTCAGATTTATCGTCCGGACTCCGTCTCATCCTCATGGAAGAAGGCTTCAGCCATTGCCTTGATGATGAACCTGCTGAATATCTTTTTCCTAAAGATGATGAAAACAATTCCGAGCAAAAGGTAAAAGCCTCCGATAATCAACAAACCCAGTTCGAGGCTTTCCAGTAATTGCCCGATATAAAGCCCTGCCGCAGCCGAGAGGAACACAAGGGCAAGCAGCAGGATCAATACAATAATACTGCTGGATGCCAGACTTGTAGTCAGTTTCACAGACTTCTCGAATGCGGACAAGCTGTAATAGGAGACCTTAGTCTCCACGTAATGCAGCAATTCTTCCCTTAGCCCGGAAATGTTTTCAAAAAATGATTTGCCTTCCATTAATGCTTATTTTGAATGTGAAGCAGTTCAGGCCTTTTTCTCTTCGGCTACCTTTTTAACCTTCTCCTTCACTTCTCCTGTCATCTCGTTGACGAATTCCTTCAGGTTGTCAATCTTCTCACCAACCTTGTGTGCTACCTCGTCAGAGTACTCCTTTGATTTCTTCTGAATCTTTTTACGGGTATCCTTACCACTTGCCGGTGCAAATAACATGCCGGCGGCAACCCCCATGGCTGCTCCAAAAATAAAACCCACAATTGCTTTTCCTGTTGACTTATCCATTGTTTTTTCTTTTTGTTGGTTAAACATCATTTCAATTATTCAAAACTTCGGGGTTTTTCACATTTAATCCGAAATTTACTATCCTTAACAAATATAATCATAATATATACTACTTGCAAGGAATTGCCCGTTTAATTATGAAACAGACCGGAGAACAGGGCAAAACACCCGGGCCCATATAAATGTAACACGTTTGCATAGATTTTGTTTAATATACACCGCGTGACACCAGGCATAATAATTTTGGGGATTGAGTAATATCCGTTAAATTTACGCATCCCAAAGCCATGGGTTTTGGGGTAAACCATCTAACTCCTATTGCATGATCAAGAAAGACCTTAGTTTTCATATTTTTGAGGCAGAAAGCCTGGAAGAACTGAGCCAGGAGGAACAGAAGCTGGTGTTGTTGGCCAAGGAAATGACCCAAAAAGCCTATGCGCCCTATTCCGAATTTTTTGTGGGTGCCGCCGTTTTACTCGAGAACGGTGAGGTCATCACGGGCAGCAACCAGGAGAACGGAGCATATCCCAGCGGGCTCTGCGCAGAACGGGTGGCTGTTTTTGCCGCCTCTGCCATGTTCCCTGGTATCCAAATGAAAGTGATTGCCGTAAGCGCAAAAACCACCCACCTGAAGATAGAAGAACCCGTGTCGCCCTGTGGTGCATGCAGGCAGGTGCTCCTCGAATATGAGGTCCTTCAGAAAGCCCCCATCAGGGTGTTGCTGGCCAAGGACGACGGCAAAATCCTTATTGTGGAAAAAGTACACGACCTGTTGCCCCTTTCTTTTTCGGGAAACGACCTAAAAAAGAACGACCCCGGCTGAGCCTGAACATATCATAAAAAAGTTTGTTCCTTTTCAATAAGCCCGGTGGGCTATTGTGAATACTGAAACGAATCCCGCATGAAAAAAATATTCCTTTTCCTGGCTTTAAGCATATCCTTCATTTCGGGGCAGGCCGGGGAAAAACCCGCTTACCGTATTTTCGACCGCAACGGGCAGCCCACCGATTTCAATCAATTGTTTGAGGCCGCCACCAAAACCCAGGTGGTCTTGTTTGGCGAACTCCATAACAACCCCATCGCCCACTGGCTCCAACTCGAACTTACCAGAGAACTGTACCAAAAGACAGGACAAGACCTTGTGCTGGGAGCCGAAATGTTTGAAGCCGACAACCAGCTCATCCTCGATGAATATCTCTCGGGACTTATCAACGAACGAAACTTCAAGGCTGAAGCCAAACTCTGGAACAATTACGACACGGACTACCAACCCCTTGTTGAGTTTGCCCTTCAAAACCAATTGCCCTTCATTGCCACCAACATACCGCGCCGTTATGCTTCTCTGGTGAACAGACAGGGCTTTGAAGGCCTCGACGCTCTGCCGGCTGACGCCAAAAGATACATGGCCCCACTGCCCCCTGCCTATGACCCTGAACTGCCGGGCTATAAGGCCATGCTGGAAATGGGCGGAATGCCGGGAAACGTCAGCGACAACTTCCCCAAGGCACAGGCCATTAAAGACGCCACCATGGCGCATTTCATCTACAAGAACCTGAACCGCAGCGGGATCTTCATCCACTATCACGGAGCTTACCACTCGAACAACTTTGAGGGAATTTACTGGTATTTGAATCAATTGGATGAAAAACTGAAAATGCTCACCATTTCCACGGTTGAACAGCAAGACCCCATGGTGCTGGATGAAGGGCATGCAGGCCTGGCCGATTTCATTATTGTGGTCCCTGTCCACATGACCAAAACCTACTGATCTCTTTTCAGCAAGGCACCAATAAGTTCTTTCCGGTTTGTATCGTTTATTTCTGTTTTTCGGATGCCGGTACAATCCTCTGCCAAAGGTAAATCTCTTTGCAAATCAAGCATCCCTTGATTTACGCAGTGGGCCTGCTCCTGTTGTTTGAGCATGTCGCCGAGATATTCCTGCTCGGTTTGCCCGGGGGTGGGGATCAGCAAAGCCTTTTTCCCAAATATGGCCAGGTCCATCAGACTAGAATAGCCTGGCCTGCAGATCACCAGGCGGGCATTTTCGATAAGCCAAGCCAGGTGGGACGTTGAGGCATGGCTTAGCACAAGCCGCTTACCCTTATGCTCTTCCAGGGAAGCCTGCGGCCTGCCAAGAACAAAAATCACTGCCACATCCAAACCTGCAAACTGCCGGCTGAGGGTTTCCTCCAGCTGCGTACGCTGAGGCTCAGGACCCGATAACACCACCAGGTAAAAATCACCGGGAAAGGATTCGGGCAATGGGTTTCTTAAGCCCACTTTTGCCAGTTCTGAAAACCTGCTGAGCGGCCCGATGTATATCAGATCAGAGAATTTCCTGTTGTGCGATAAGGCCCCGGACAAATTGGGCTCTGATTCAAAATCAGGCACCCAGCACTGATCATAATGCCGGATAAAAAACCTGACCACCCTCCAAAGCAAGGGCTCAGCCCATTTCCAATTTTTTGGCGCCCTGATGAATACCTGGTGGGTGATAAAAACCGAAAAGACTTCCTTGTTCCAGAGCCCGTAACGGTTGTCGGAAATTACCATGCTGGCTGCAGTTTCCCTTACAATCCTTTTCAGATGGCGGTGTTCCCGAATTACAGAAAATAAAAGCCCGGGCAATTGAAAAAGGATTTTCAAGCCCATTTGGTCGTTTGCGGGATAGCGGATGATCTTCCCTGGAAAACGGTGATAGGCAAGCTGCGCACCAAATTCCTGCCTGAGGAAAGCCAGGGGTGCCCCATCGGCCGCCACCACCACTTCCCAGCCCTGCATCAGCAAGGCCCGAATCAAAGGAACGCAGCGCGTGGCATGTCCAAGCCCCCATTCCAGCGGGCAAACCAGCACTCTTTCCTGAACCCCTGTTTCCATGCCGCTAAATTTACCACTTTTTACTGCAGCAATCAGGGAAAATACAATTTGAACTTGCATTGATTTAATTTTTGAATTACTTTTATTTCCCCTTGCGAAGGCAAGCCTTTTTCTCAGATTTCAGGATGGACCCTCAACTCCGTTTCCAGATTTCATTGAGTTTGATCCCCGGTGTGGGGGGCGTCACCGCCAAAAAGCTCATCAGCTATTGTGGCGGCGTAGAAGCCATATTCACTGAAAAGAAACATGCCCTCCTAAAAATCCCCGGCATCGGTGAGAACATTGCAAGCGCTGTGCTCAGCCACAAAGTCTTTGATCGTGCCGAAAAGGAGCTGCTCTTCATTGAGAAGCACCGCATCAAAACCTGTTTCTTTCTCGACAAGGATTATCCGGCCAGGCTGAAGCACTGCGAAGACGGCCCTGTGATGCTTTTCATCAAGGGTGAGGCCAATCTGAATGCCCCCAAGGTGGTCAGCATAGTTGGCACACGCAGCATGACCGATTACGGCAGGGAACAATGCAATGCCCTGATAGAAGGGCTGGTGGCCCACAATGCCCTGGTGGTGAGCGGACTGGCCTATGGCGTGGATGCCTGTGCCCACAAAAAAGCCCTCGAAACGGGTCTGGAAACCGCAGCTGTATTAGGGCATGGCCTCGACCGCATCTACCCGCCCCTGCATCAGCAACTCGCAAAACGAATCGCCAGGCAGGGCGCCCTCGTCACCGAATTCATCACGGAGACCCAGCCCGACCGCGAGAACTTCCCCAAGCGAAACCGCATCATTGCAGGCCTTTGCGATGCGGTAATCGTCATTGAGGCCGCCGACAAAGGGGGCGCACTCATCACCGCCAACATCGCCAACAGCTACAACCGCGATGTGTTTGCCCTCCCCGGACGAACCACCGACCCTTACAGCAAGGGCTGCAACGTTTTGATCAAAACCAACAAGGCCAACCTGCTCGAAAGCATTGCTGACCTTGAATACATCATGGGCTGGGATATGAAGAAAGACGGAAAAAAAGCCTTTCAGCCTGCTCTTTTTGTAGAACTGAATGAGGACGAGGAGAAAATGGTCGGCTTCCTAAGAAAAAACCCCGGAGTGGGCATCGATCAAATCGTAACACAGGCCGGGTTTACCGTCAGCAAGACCACATCGATGCTGCTGAGCCTTGAATTTAAGGGCATTGTGAAACTTCTTCCCGGTAAGATTTACAGCCTCCTCATCCCCTAAACCCCCCGAGCCTAAACCTCAACGGCCGAAAGCAAACTGTCGAAATCTTCAAACTTAATGCGATAGTCTTCCATCGATCGCAGGATCACTTCTTTGGCTTCCTTGGCGTCATAGGTGTGGGTGATCTCCACATCGAGCTTGGTGTTGGGCAGGTCTTTATAGGTTAGGAAGTAGTGCTTCAGGCGTTCAATGACGGGAGCCGGGCATTCGGCAATCTCGTGCATTGCCCCATAAACGGCATCATCCTTTAATACCGCGATGATCTTATCGTCGGCCTGGTTACGGTCAATAAGCCTGAATCCCCCAATAGGAATGGCCTCTGCCAGGATGTTGCCGTGCGATATGGACTTCTCGGTAAGGATGCAGATATCGAGCGGGTCGTAGTCCCCCTTGATGTCTTCGCGCCCGGTCTTTTCCATGGCCATTTCTGCCACCTTCTTATGGCAAAGTGTTTGCGGGATAAAGCCATACAAGGCGGGCAAGACGTTGCTGTATTTCTGGGGACGGTCAATTTTCAGGTAACCGCTTACCTTGTCCACTTCATATTTCACCGTGTCGGTGGTAACCATCTCCACAAAGCAGGTGATCTGCTCCGGGGCGTTCTTGCCAATATCCACACCGTGCCAGGGGTGCGACTTATAACGCAGTCCCATCAGCCTGCCGATAGGGTCCATGATTCTGTTTGCCATAGGCTTGTGATAATGTTTTGTCAAAGGTACGCAGTTTTCCCTTGCGGGGAAGTTCTTTCTGATGATTGTCGTACAGCAGCCCTATTCCCTGTTTGCAGGCATCAGGGGTGAGAAATTGATGCCATCGGGTTCTTTACCTGCTGCAAAATGTTCCAGGATCTCAAAGGTCTCCAGGCTGATTACCGTCACGGCGTCCGAACGGGTGTTGGCCACATAGGCAAACCTGTTGTCGGGAACCACCAGCCCTATAGGCACCGAAGTGCCTTCGAAATCGGCGAAATACCTTTCGGGGTCTTCCTCCTCGGGCACAGGCGGGGTCATCTTTACCCTGGCCAGCAGGTTTCGTTCGACTGCATCAAATACAGCCACGTCTCCCGAGCGGGCATTGCTCACCACAAACAGGCTGCCATCTGGTGAAAACTTGCAGCGGATGGGGAAATCACCACATTCAAGGGTCGCCAGGCGCTCAAAGGTCTTCGTATCGAATACCGCAAGGGTGTTCTCACCGCGGTTGGTAACCCAAACCTCATGACCCTTGGGCGTTACAGCTATGCCTTCAGCTCCTGTGCCGCTGTATAGCTGTTCCAGCAGCTCACCCGTTTCCAGGTCAAAAACAGTCACATTACCCGTGCGGATGCTGGAAACAAAGGCATGCTTATGATCGGGGGTCACCGCAACCATATGCGAAACCTCCTGGTCTGTGGGCAAAGCCTGGAGTACCAAACCGTTTTCAACATCCACCACCAGCAGGCTCTGGCTGCCTTCAGTGGTAACCAGCATTTTCCCGCTGCCGTCCATCCAGTCCATCCCGTGCGGGCGCGTATGTTCGCCAAGATCAATAGTGCGGACCAGCTCAGCCTGCGCTACATCATATACCGAAAGCGTATGGCCCGGATACTCGCGATTTCCGTAATTGCACACCACCACATAGCGGCCATCATCCGACACCTCCACTTCGTGGGGCTCCACACCCGTGGGCAGCACGGCAAGGATCTCTCCCGTGCTGCGGTCAAGGAAATACAGATCGTCGCCACTCTTATTGCCGATGATGATGGTCCCTGCCTTTTCCTGTGTGGCTTCGCGAACCTGCTGGCTGCAGGAAAAAAACATTACCGCAACAAATGCCATTCCTAAAAACCCTGAGATCCATTTCATTTTTTTCCTTACTGTTTGAACATAAATACCTAAAGCCTTCGTTTTCATTGTGTCCATAAAAATAAGTTAAAACAACAAAACTATGGAAAAAATATTGGTTTGGTCTGGGTTAAAGAAGCTTAAAAACCCCTTACAGGGACAATTTTTTATTACTTTTGCAGCCATATAAAGCAGGGATCCATGGCCAAAAAGGAAGAAGCCGTATTAGGCAGAAGGCTTAAAACCTCCTACATTTCGACAGTGGTGAGCATTACGCTGGTGCTGTTTGTGCTGGGGCTGCTGGGGCTTGTCATGCTCCACGCCCGCAAGCTCTCCGACCACGTCAAGGAAAACCTGGGCTTTTCCGTCATCCTGCACGACAATGCCAAGCCCGCCGAAATCAACCATCTGCAAAAAACCCTCGACGGCATGCCCGCCGTGAAAACGACCGAGTATGTGTCGAGTGAACTGGCAGCCGAGACCCTTATGGAGGATCTGGGCGAGGATTTTGTTGAATTCCTGGGATACAACCCCCTGTTTCCCAGCATTGAAGTAAGGCTTATCGCCAATTATGCCAACCCCGACAGCCTGGTGCTGTTTGAGGGAGAGGTGATGAAAAACCGGATCGTACGCGAGGTACATTACCAGAAGGACCTCGTCTCTTCCATCAACGAAAACGTCAAAAAGATCGGCCTTGGCTTGTTGGTCTTCAGCCTGCTCTTGCTAGCCATTGCCTTTGCGCTGATCAACAACACAATCCGCCTGAGCGTGTTTTCTAAACGCTTCCTCATCAAGAGCATGCAGCTGGTGGGGGCCACTCAGTCGTTTATACGCAAACCCTTTATCATTAAAGGGATGATACAGGGGCTCATTGGCGCCACCCTGGCCATCCTGCTCCTTCTCGGCTTACTCTATGGAGGGCAACGGCAAATCCCCGAGCTGATCACCTTCCAGGACACCCGAATGCTGCTCAGCCTCTTTTTGATGGTCATCCTGTTGGGTATTGTGATCAGCTGGATCTCAACCCATTTGGCCGTCAAGAAATACCTGCGCATAAAAACCGATTACCTTTACCTGTATTAATATTCGGGGCAGCAAGCGCTAACCTGAAAAACGAAAACCAAGAAAAAACCAAAGATACCATGAGCAAAAACAAAGAAGAACACGCCCTCCTGTTCGACCGCACCAAATATATCCTGATGATCGTGGGGCTGCTGGTCATTGCCCTGGGCTTTGTTTTGATGATCGGGGGCGGAAGCAATGATCCCAATGTGTTCAGCTACGACTTGTTCAGCTTCCGCAGGATCACCCTCGCCCCAATGCTTGTCTTGCTGGGCTTTGGCATTGAGTTCTATGCCATAATGAAAAGAACCACCAACGAAGCGGAGACCAAGGCCACGCCCGGGCCCAAAAAAGCTCCTGCCCCTGCCCAAACCAAAGCTTCAAGGCGATAATCAAAGCCCATGCTCCTTATGACCTGGTTTGAAGCATTGATCCTGGGTTTGTTACAGGGTCTGACCGAGTTTTTACCCGTCAGCAGCAGCGGCCACCTTGAACTGGGCGGAGCCGTTTTCGGCCTGCAAAACCCCGATGCCTTTTTTACCTTCAACATTATGGTCCACGGAGCCACCTTCCTGAGCGTGGTAGTGGTCTTCTGGAAAGACATCCGCGAGCTGATCGCAAACCTTTTCCGTTTCCGGTGGAATGCCGAGACCCGTTTTGTGATCCTGCTGCTGGTTTCCGCCATCCCCGTAGGCCTGGTAGGCTTGCTTTTTGAAGAAAAGATTGAAATGCTCTTCGAGGGACGTATCGTCCTGGTGGGCCTGATGCTGCTGGTCACCGCCCTGCTGCTGTTCCTCACCCGCTTTGCCCCGAAAAACAATAAGGACCTGAGCCTAAAAAGCGCCCTGCTCATCGGCCTGGCACAAACTGTGGCCGTGATGCCCGGCATCAGCCGCAGCGGCGCAACAATCAGCACGGCCCTATACCTGGGCATTGAACGCAGCAAGGCCATCCGCTTTTCTTTCCTGATGGTCCTGATCCCCATCTTTGGCGCCAACTTCCTGAAAATCCTCAAAATGTCGGAAAACACAGGGCCTGCCGCCATCGATACCCTCCCCCTGATTATCGGCACCCTGGCAGCATTCCTCGCCGGACTGGCCGCCTGCCGGTGGATGCTCAGCATCGTACGCAAGGGAAACATTGCCTGGTTCTCTCTTTACTGCCTCATCATCGGCATCATCGCCATTATGACGGGCATTTTATAAACCCTTAAGGATGCAAAAAAACGAACAGATACAAGCATTTATTGAAGGCGAAGTCCTCTGCTTCGACAAACCCCTCGGCTGGACATCATTCGACGTGGTCAACAAGGTACGTTCAATGATGCGCTATGTGCTGGGCATCAAAAAACTCAAAACAGGCCATGCAGGAACCCTCGACCCCCTGGCCTCAGGGCTGCTCATCATCTGTACAGGAAAACAAACCAAAAGCATCGAAAGCTTCCAGGAAATGGAAAAGGAATATACAGGTACTTTCCTCCTGGGGAAAACAACCCCTTCCTTCGACCTCGAAACCACCGTCGACGGGCATTTCCCTACAGGCCACATCACCCACGAGCTGGCGCTGCAGGCCGCCCATAAACTCTCGGGCCACCAGGAACAAATCCCGCCCCAGTTCTCAGCAAAAAAAATAGAAGGCGAACGCGCCTATGAATTTGCCCGCCGCGGCGAACACACCGAACTCAAAGCCCGCAAGATTGTCATCAGCAAATTCGAAATTACCCGCTTCGAACTGCCCGAGATCGACTTCCGCGTGGTGTGCAGCAAAGGCACATACATCCGCTCGCTGGCCCGCGACTTCGGAAAGGAGCTCCATTCAGGGGCACACCTCAAAAGTCTCCGACGAACCCGTATCGGCAACTTCCAGGCCGAAGGCGCTTGGACCATAGAAGCCTTCGAACAACACTTACAGGCCCTTGCCGACCCAAAAGCCTAAGCAGAAAATCTCCCTTTTTTTTTATTTCCGACTTTCAGTAAACCCCTGAAAAACACCGCGAAAGACCTGACAAAGCCATCCGGCTAAATTTTCAGGTCCGGGCTTTAATGATTCGCCACATTGTGGCTTTTTCTTACATGTTTTATTCTTCTGAAAAATTGCTTACCTCAAAACCCTGAAGCAGCCTTTTTTTCACTCCTCAGCGAAAGGCTCAAGGGCCTGTTACTGCCCTCATTAAAATCAAACCGCAACATTTGGAACCATCCCCCGGCAAACCTTAAGGGTTTCCAACACCATTTCTGATTCCTTTATAAAACATATCTAATACGTATATTAAACGTAGTTAAGACGTAGGTTAAACGTAGTTTGTACGTCTAAGGTACGTCTTAGGTACGTCTTAGGTACGTCTAAAGTACGTCTTAGATACGTCTGAATCTGGTCTGAATAATGACTCCGGGAAGCGCCTGAAAAGGGTGGAAATTGATCTCTGAAATCCAGTCTCAAGGGGAACAAAAGCAAAGACAATATCGGATGTTTACCAGGAGGCCACCACAAAAAGAGCCTGACAAATTGGTTAAAAAGAAAATCAGGGGAAAAAAAAGAGCGGACTGCTTCAGCAATTGAAACCACCACATCAACCCGGAATTTGAATCATTTCCGGGAGGGTTCCGGGGAGTTGATTGGCTTGCCACGACCTGTTCCAAACACCTTGCATCCAAACGCAATTCAAAAACAAACAGTGATTAAGCAGAAAAATTTGCATCAAGGTATTGACAAGGCCTCTTTCAAGTATTATCTTTGCACTCCTTTCCCGGAAAAAATGCGAGTTGTTTAATAATAAACCTTTTCCGCTTTTGAACCCTGTTTTCAGAGGTGGAGGGAAAAAATTTTATGCCCCTATGAAACTATCTGACTTTAAATACAACCTTCCTCCTGAACTGATCGCCGAGCGTCCTGAGGACAATCGGGATGAGTCACGCCTGATGGTAATCAACCGTGCCACCCAGACCATTGAGCATAAATTGTTCAAAGACCTCCTCGGTTATTTTGATGAGGGTGACGTGATGGTTGTAAACAATACCAAGGTGTTTCCTGCCAGGCTTTATGGCACCAAGGAAAAAACGGGAGCCCAGATCGAAGTTTTCCTGTTGCGCGAGCTGAACCGTGAAACCCGCTTATGGGATGTGCTTGTAGATCCTGCACGCAAGATTCGTATTGGAAACAAACTGTACTTTGGCGAGGACGACAACCTGGTGGCCGAAGTGATTGACAACACCACTTCTCGCGGACGTACGCTGCGGTTTTTGTTTGACGGCACCTATGATGAGTTCAAGCAAACCATCGAGACCCTGGGCGAAACGCCGCTTCCAAGGATCATCAGGCGGCCTGTGGAGCCTGAGGACCGGGAGCGTTACCAGACGGTGTTTGCAAAACGCGAAGGCGCCGTGGCGGCTCCCACAGCGGGCATGCACTTCAGCCGGCAGCTCATCAAACGCCTCGAGCTGAAAGGGGTTGACTTTACCGAGATCACCCTGCACGCAGGCCTGGGCAATTTCCGCAGCGTGGACGTGGAAGATCTGAGCAAGCACAAAATGGACAGCGAGGAATTCCTGATTGAAGAAAGGGCTGCAAAGATCATCAACGCCGCCAAGGAAAAGGAACGCAGGGTCTGCGCCGTAGGGACCACCACCATGCGTGCCCTCGAGTCCTCGGTCTCTATTTCAGGAATGGTAAAGCCCTTTGAGGGCTGGACCAACAAGTTTATCTATCCTCCCTTCGAGTTCAGCGTGGCCAATTCAATGATCTCGAACTTGCACCTGCCGCAGTCCACCCTGATGATGATGGTTTCGGCCTTTACAGGCTTTGACTTGCTGATGAAAGCCTATAAAATTGCAGTAAAGGAAAAGTATCGTTTCTTTACCTATGGCGATGCCATGCTGATCATTTAAACCCCTTGCGATGCAGAGGTATGTGCTGATCACGGCTGGTGGGTCGGGCACGCGAATGCAGTCGGGCCTTCCCAAGCAATTCATTGAAATTGCGGGTTTGCCTGTATTGATGCATACATTCAAGGCCTTCATGGAGGCTGAGGCTGATTTCCACTATGTGCTGGTTTTGCCTGAAAGTCACCGGGATTACTGGAAAGGGCTTTGCGAAAAGCACGTCTTCAGGCAGCCGCATCAGTTGGCCCTGAGCGGCCCCACGCGTTTTCATTCGGTGAAGAGCGGCCTCAGGCTGGTGCCCGACGATGCCCTGGTGGCCATTCACGACGGGGTGAGGCCGCTGGTTTCTGCATTGGTTATTGAGCAGGTTTTTCATTCTGCCGAACGCTTTGGGAACGGCATCCCGGTGGTGGCGGTAAGTGATTCGCTACGCATCGTCGACCATGCCCTGAGCCAGGCCTTGCCGCGCGAACAGGTGCGCAGAGTACAGACCCCTCAGTGCTTTCGCGCTGAGCTGATCAAAAAAGCCTATAACCGTAATTATTCAGAGGTATTTACGGATGAAGCCACACTTCTGGAAGCCGATGGCCATCGCATTTTCCTTGTGGAAGGAAACCCCGAAAACATCAAGATCACAAGGCCTGCTGATCTGAAAATGGCAGAGGCAATGCTTTGGAAAAGCTAAGAATAATGAGAATTGTTTTTGCGGTATTCCCCATTGTTTCAATGTCAAGAATTTACAAGCCGTCTCAACACCATTAGACGGCCTGAAACGTTAACTCCCTATCACCAGATTTTAAACCAGTTTTGAAAAGGGTACACCATTTTTTACCTGACCCTAACGCCCTTTTTCAATAAGCCAAAAACCATCTAAATTACATACAGGATAATAACAGGCTCGTAGTTTATGCGAAGTTTATACACTTTTTTACACCTGAACTACTAGTTAAATACGTTTAAGTTACGTTTTATCTTTTTTATAAAACCAGACTAACCCACCCCGGGGAGATTAATGAGTTTGGCTTTATCCACCAGACATCAATGCCGATAAAATAACCTAACACAATCATTCCCGCTTTCCTCGCAGGAGGTTAACAAAAAACTCATACAAAAGAAAATTAAGATTTTGATTTTAGGTATTTGGTTTAGTAAATACACAGGGCTATCTGACAACTAACAAACCCCAAACCTTGTTTCATCAGTAAGCCATAAGCCAGGTCAATTCATTATTAGCCTTATTATCTTATTATTTATGTCGTCGGATATTTTTTCTAAATTAAAAAACACAAAGTGCATAGGGAAAAGGTATCTACTATAAGTACAATTTAATCCTGTATCAGAATATTTTAACTATTTGCTTTTGACAATTAGCAAAATTTTCAACAGCTAACACGCTTATTTTAAGTGCTGGTACTTAATTATCAAATTAAGCACCAGCACTTATTGCAGAAAAAACCAATTTGACATATTTTTGATTTCTCTATTTTAAATATGAAAAAAAGGGTAATCCTTGCTCAAAGAATGCTGCCAACCATATCACTTTGCCACCTACTAATTAATTTCTATAAATTCACAAAAATGCAGAACATGAAGAAAAGTTTTACTGTTTATTTAATTTTTCTGACAATAAGTATGGGTACTTATGCTCAGATGAGACAAAAAGAATCAATTACCCCCACGGATAACCGGGAACAGCTCTTAAAAGAAAGAACCCATTTGGGTGAGCGGCTAGGAGTGAGAGACAGGAACCTTCCTGCAGATGCTGCCCGTTTGCAAAAAGACGAAGTTTATGGATACGGTTGGGTAACCCAATCCATGTTTTTCCCTACAGGTTCTGTGCGCATCAGTTTTCAGAATGGTGAGGTTACTTATCTTGCCGAAGTTGATGCATCAGAAATAAAGATGGCAGGAGGCGACTTTGCCGATGGGACCTGGTATGCTGTTTCATTTGATGAGTTCAATTCGGGCTTATACACCATTGATACAATTAGCGGTGCTTACTCGCTAATCGGGTCCACTGGGGAGTACCTCTCAGGGCTGGCATATCACCTATCTGACCGGGTAATGTACGCTTCAGGTTTGGAAGGCGGGAACAGCTTCCTTTATACAGTCGATCTGGCAAGTGGTGAAGCCACACTGGTTGGTGAGATATGCAGCGGCAAAATTGTCGGGATTGCAGCTGATGCTCTGGGAAACCTCTATGGCATTAATGAGGACGATAACATGTTGTATGCTATCGACCGCCTCACAGGAGAAGGTATAAGCATCGGGAACCTTGGCATTGAAATAATGTTTGGACAAGATATTGGTTTTGACAGGGATAACAACACATTATACGGCCATCTCTATGGACCAACCGCGCATAACCCCAATCATTTTGAAGGTGCCCTCTACCAGATAAACACCCAAACTGGGCAGGTGAGTCTTGTCTGGTATAATAATTTTGAGATATCCTGCTTCGCCATTCCATATACTGCACCCCTTGCAGATGTGCCCTCGGCAGTAACTTCAGCGGTGATAACGGCTGATGACCAGGGAGCCTTGCAGGCTGTGCTTTCCTGGACAAACCCTTCGGAGACATACGGAGGCCAACCGCTGAACGATTTTTCCTCTGTAGTAATTGAGCGCCAGGGGGAGGTGGTGCAAACCATAGAAAACCCTGTTGCAGGTGAACAGGTTGTTTTTACAGACCAGGTTCCTGAGGAAGGAGTCTATGAATACATGATTTATGCGGTAAATTCTGCTGGTACATCCCCCAAAAGGCCCTTAATCACCTGGGTTGGTCATGATGTGCCTTCCGCACCCAATAATGTAAGCCTTGCCGCTTCGGAAAACGAGGGTCATATTAGCTGGGATCATCCCTCAACCGGTCTTCATGGAGGCTATTTCACAACAACAGGTCTGACCTATACGATCTTCCGTTATCCGGGTGAGGTGACTGTTGCAGAAAACATTACTGATTCAGAATTTTTTGATAATACTGTTCCAGGCATGGGAATCTATCAATACAGGGTAACAGCCTCCAATCACGTCGGGCAGGGCGGCTCAGAACTTACAGAATACGAGCTTTTGCAGGCAAGTGATGAGGTACTGTTTTTTGACAATTTCAGTTATACCCCGGGGCAATTACCTGTGGGCTGGAGCATCATGGGTGAACCTTCAGAGAACTGGACGGTAGAAATGGATAATGGTGCTGGTGGTGAAATCCCTGAGCTGTGGTTTAACTGGCAACCCAATTTTGATGGGGTAAGCAGGATAATGTCGCCCTATATAGACATTATGGGCAATACAAATCTACGGCTGGTATTCAGACAAATGCTGGTAAACTATCCCATCGGGTCTACTGAATTAATAGGCGTAGATATTACAACCGATGGTGGTACTTCCTGGATTGCATTATGGGAGAATACCATTGGATATATAGATCTGGAGGCTGCTGAATATGAACTGGGTTTCAGTATTGACCCGGGTGTTGAAGGGATTAATATTGCTTTTCGCTTTGAAGGATCTTCAACCAATATAAATCAGTGGAAAATAGATGATGTATTACTCACTCCTGCTCTTGAAAATGACCTTCAGGCAGGAGCCCTTGCCGGTAGCATAGTCATTGCAAGCGAAGAGCCTAACACATTTACTCTGGAGATTACAAATACTGGCAGTCAAACCCAGACTGATTATACCGTGAAGTTAATGAAAGAAGATGGCACAATACTTGCCACAACTTCCGGTATCCCTGTTGGCTTTACCGAGACAAAATACCTGGAACTTGAGTGGACTCCTTCCAGCCAGGGTCAGGGGATCACTTCAATATATGGTTTAGTGGAGTTGGCCGGTGATGAGAACCCGGAGAACAACGAGGGCGAATCCTTACAAGTAATTGTAACCCCCCAGGGTACAGTGCCCGTTGAGATTGGCAATGAGGAAAATACTTCAGGGATCACACCATTCAGCTTTTATAGTCTTTACAGCCTGGCACAAACTATATATTATCCTGAAGATCTTGTTTTGAGCATGGGAACCATTACGGGAATAATATACAAAAGCAAATTTCAGGACCCCGTTGAGGATGTACCTGTAAAGATATGGCTGGGGGAAACAAGCCTTGCGGACCTGTCCGATGAATGGACTGAAGCAGGCGATCTGGAGTTGGTATTCGATGGTCTTGTTGACTTTCCGGCCGGAATGGGTAATGTCTATATACCCTTCGATGATAACTACATGTATAGCGGAGGGAACCTTTTGGTATTTACATATAAAGAATATGATCAGGAGGTTTATAACAATAGCTTTTTTACTTCCTGGGATCCCACAAGGATTCGCTCTAGGTATAATTCCGATTCTGAGCCCCTGGACCCCTATCAGACGCCTGATTATCATGGAGACACCTATGATTACCCAAATATCCATATGTTATTTTCCGCATCTGGCCAGGGAGCAATAGAAGGAACAGTAAACAGTGAAGGGGAGGCCGTTAATGGGGTAAAGGTCACAATCGCCGGAACCAACGTTGAAACCTTTACCGGAAACGATGGTTCATTTGTATTTCCTTATGTGAACTCAGGCAATCTCACCCTTGAATTTTCGAAACATGGATATATAGATCATAGTACAGAAGTGGTGGTAGAAGAAGGTTCAACAACCAGCCTAGTTGTCACCCTGGATAAGATTGCTGTCGTAACAGTAAACGGAAAACTAACAGGGAATGATAACCCGGGGCAGGGCATTTCCAATACAACCATAAAATTGGAAGGATATGATAATTATTCTGTTCAGACCGATGACCAAGGCAATTTTAGCTTCGGGGATGTATATATCGACAGAAGCTATACCCTGGATATCCTGCTGATTGGATACTACAGATACACTGAAAATATTGAAGTTGGCAGCCAAAACCTGGACCTTGGCACAATTGAGCTGGAAAGGATAGCAAACCCAGTAGGCGAAGTACAGGCAACTGAGACTCTCCAGGGTGCTATGATAAACTGGCAGCAACCTGTTGAACCACAGGAAATGATTTCGCAGCATGATGGAGTTCCTGAGGAGTTTTTCTATAATTACCAGTGGGGGTTCAGAGTCTATGGTACTGTTTTCGACCTGGAAGATTATCCTGATGCAAAGATCAGCTTTATTGACTTTTATCACCTTTCCTGGGAAATGCCAGAAGATAATTATCCCTACCTGGTACATATTGTTGACTGGAATAATTTCGAGATACTTACCACGGTGGGACCTCTTAACACCCAGGTAACTGACAACTGGGAAGAACAGGTTGAACTTGGCCATTACGATGTTGGAGGTTATGATAAGATAGGTATTTTAATTCAGCCCCAGGGCAATGGGGAGGCCAATGCCTATCCCAATATTGCCACCGATTGCCAGGGCACAAACGGGCTTTCGGTAAATGCCATGGTAGACAATTTACAAGACTATAATATAAATTCTGATAACATGGGGGATTTCCTTATTAACCTATGGGTAACAAGCAACTATGGCAGTAAACAGCTGATAAAAGCATCTGGGTATAAACAGGAGGCAGAGGCAAAACAAAGCCACGCGAAAGACCTGACAAATTACAGGGTTTTTCGCCTTGCGGAAGGTCAGGAAGAAGAGACAGAAAGCTGGACAGCGTTAGAAACAAATGTTACAGATACCCTTTATCTTGATTCAGATTGGCTAAGCCTGCCCGAGGGTTCCTGGAAGTATGCCGTAATGGCAGAGTATTCGCATCAGTACCTGTCGGGGCCGAAGTTTTCCAATACACTGTATAAGCCGTTATCTGCTGTTGAACCAGAGGCTTCTTACTTTAGGATATTTCCAAATCCAGCAACTCAGGGCTTTAGCATTCACAGTCCGGAGCAAATGATCAGGATAAGTATGATTGACCTCACCGGCAGGATGGTTTATTCAACGAACTTGCAGTCGGATCAGCATGAGATAAATACAGACGGTTTTCAACCAGGACTTTATCTTTTACGAATCCAGACCAAAAAAGGGATAAAGCATACAAGCGTACAAGTGATGTAGGTGTTTGAACTGCCCATTCTTTGGGAATACAAAGTTTCCAGAGTTTTTGAAGGAGGGTTGCACGGATGGGAAAAAGAAATTTCTAAAATCCTGTGCGACTCTCCTTCTTGTTTTCCGGGAGCCTCTGGGAAATTTGCCAAAATCAAAAGCGCAACGAGGCCTGAATGGAACAAGAAAAAAGAAAAGATGAATATTGCCAACAAACGGTCAACGTTGTTTAGGCATTAACCAAGCTTGAACCGTGAACCAGTAACCCTGAATCAATTCTCCAATTCTTCCCCCAGGAGCGTTGCAGCGGTGCAGGAATTTATCCTGACCTTAACATAATCTCCGGGCTTGTACCCCTTGTCGGGGAAGACCACGACCTTGTTGTGGCTGCTGCGTCCTGAGACATGGGCGGAGGAGCGCTTGGAAAGCCCCTCGACAAGTACCTCGACGGTGGTTCCCACATCTGCTTTATTGCTTTTGAGCGAAAGCCTCTGCTGCAACTTAATGATCTCCTGAAGGCGGCGGGTCTTTTCTTCTTCGGGGATATCGTCTTTGTATTTTTTGGCGGCAAGGGTGCCTTCGCGTTCTGAGTATTTGAACATAAAAGCAAAATCAAAGCCAGCCCACTCCATCATATCAAGGGTATCCTGGTGTTCTTCGGGGGTCTCGCCACAGAAGCCCGCAATGATGTCGGTGGAGATGGCGCAGCCAGGAAGTGTTTGACGAATGGCCTCAATGCGATCCATATATTCTTCGCGGGTGTATTTGCGGTTCATCCGTTTGAGCACGCTTGTGCTGCCCGACTGCATGGGCAGGTGAATGGCGCGGCAGATGTTGGGGTTGCGTGAGATGACCTGCAGCAAGGCATCCGACATATCCTTGGGATGAGAGGTGGCAAACCTGATGCGCAGCAAGGGGCTTACGCCAGCCACCATTTCCAATAGCTCGGGGAAGCCCGTGGCCTTGCCCATTTCTTCGCCTTCCCAGAAGTAGGAATTCACATTCTGACCCAGCAGGCTTATTTCGCGATAGCCTGCCTCAAAAAGTTGGCGGGCTTCAGAGACGATGGTACGGGGGTCGCGGCTGCGTTCCTTTCCGCGGGTGAAGGGCACCACGCAATAAGAACAGAAGTTTTGGCAGCCCCGCATAATGGAAATGAATGCAGTAACCCCATTAGAGGCATAGCGCACGGGGGTGATGTCGGCATAGGTCTCCTCGGACGAGAGGATGATGTTGATGGCCTTGTGACCACTTTCGGCATCGGGCATCAGCTGGGGGAGGTCGCGGTAGGCATCGGGGCCTACCACCATATCGACCCGCATACCCAGTTCATTTTCTTCCAGCAGGGCGTCTTTCAGCCTTTCGGCCATACAACCCAGCACCCCAATGATCAGGCCCGGTTTTTCCCTTCGCAGAGGCTGCAGTTGTTTCAGGCGATTGAGCACTTTCTGCTCGGCATTGTCGCGAATAGAGCAGGTGTTGAGGAAGATCACATCGGCTTCCTTGTGGTTGTCGGTGGTGGAATACTGATGATCAGTCATGACCGAAGCCACGATCTCGCTGTCGGAGAAATTCATCTGGCAGCCGTAGGTCTCGATATATAGTTTCTTGCTCACTTTCTGATTTTCAATTAAATAAGCCGTAAAGACTATTTGATAAGGATGGCAAAATTACTCAAAAAACAGCTAAATTTTGATAAAAAGACTGGATCGCTGGTGCTCATACTGATGGAAATTCTTTTCTTTGCAATTTTTTCGACGCTCAAAATACTAAAGGGCTCCATTGAACCTTTATAATACATAAACCCTTATAGTAACGCCAGATCGCCCGCCCAGCAAGGGTTTATGAGCGGAGGAGCAAAAGCCGTAATTCAGATTTCAACACCTCTTTTGTAATATTTATATTTGTTTTATTACTTTTGGACGCGAAAAACCAAAGCTATGATAAAAAACCTGGTCATTGTTGAGTCGCCTGCCAAGGCCAAAACCATTGAAGGATTTCTGGGGCAAGACTTCAAGGTGAAGTCCAGTTTCGGCCATGTGCGCGATCTCCCACCCAACAGCCTTGGGATAGAGGTAGAGAAGAATTTTACACCATTATATGAGGTGCCCTCCGACAAGAAGTCGCTGCTTGCCGAGTTGAAGAAGCAGGCAGACCAGGCCGAGACGGTATGGCTGGCAACGGATGAGGACCGCGAGGGGGAAGCCATCTCCTGGCACCTGGCGGAAAGTCTGAAATTAGATGAGGATCGTTACAAGCGCATTGTTTTTCACGAGATCACCAAGAAAGCCATCCTGGCTGCCATAGATACGCCCCGCAAGATTGACCAGCACCTGGTCAATGCCCAGCAGGCCCGCAGGGTGCTGGATCGCCTTGTGGGTTTTGAGCTGTCGCCCTTATTGTGGCGCAAGGTGAAGCCTGCCCTTTCGGCAGGGCGGGTACAGTCGGTTGCAGTAAGGCTTATCGTGGAGCGCGAAAAGGAGATTCAGGCGTTTAAGACGAATGCCACTTTTAAGGTCGCTGCCTTGTTTGACGTGGAGCACAAGGGGCAGATGATAAAAGTAAAGGCCGACCTTCCCAAGCGATTCAACACCAGGAAGGAAGCCATGGTTTTCCTGGAGGAATGTGTAAATGCCACTTTTACAGTTAAGCAGATTGAAACCAAGCCTGCCAAAAAATCGCCTGCTGCGCCCTTTACCACTTCCACACTGCAGCAGGAAGCCAGCCGCAAGCTGAACTTTTCGGTGGCCCGCACTATGTCTGTAGCCCAGAAACTATACGAGTCGGGGAAGATCACATATATGCGTACCGACTCGGTGAACCTTTCGGGCACTGCCATTGGAATGGCCAAGGAAGTCATTGAAAAAAACTTCGGGGCTGAATACATTAAGGTAAGGCAGTATGCTACCAAGACAAAAGGAGCACAGGAGGCCCACGAAGCCATTCGCCCCGTGTATATGAACGTCATGCAAGCCGGTGCTGATAATTCAGAACAGCGCCTGTATGAGCTGATCTGGAAACGCACTTTAGCTTCACAAATGGCAGATGCCTTGCTGGAAAAGACCAACATCACCATCGGCATTTCCACAAACAAGGAAAACCTGATTGCAACGGGTGAAGTACTGAAGTTCGACGGTTTCCTGAAGGTTTACCTGGAATCGACCGACGATGAGGATGAAGAAGCCACTGAAGGTATCCTCCCTCCCATGAAGGTAGGGCAACAACTTCCGCTGCTGGAAATGAATGCCACCGAACGTTTCACCAAATCTCCGCCGCGCTATACCGAAGCCAGCCTTGTAAAGAAACTGGAAGAACTTGGCATTGGGCGCCCTTCGACCTATGCCCCCACAATCAGCACCATTCAGAAAAGAGAATACGTAGTGAAGGAGAACCGCGATGGAGCGCAGCGTCATTACGATTATTTGCTGCTGAAAAATGGCAAGATCACGGAAAGCAGAAAAACTGAGGTGTTCGGGCAGGAAAAAAACAAACTCTTTCCAACCGATATCGGCACGGTGGTCAACAACTTCCTGCTGGAGTACTTCCAGGATATCCTGAATTATAACTTCACGGCCAATGTTGAGAAGGAGTTTGATGCGGTTGCAAGCGGCCAAAAGGAATGGAACCATGTGATTAAGGATTTTTACTGGCCTTTCCACAAGCAAGTGGAGCTAACGCTGAAGACCTCGGAGAAATTCAGTGGGGAGCGACTGCTGGGCACAGATCCCAAGACAGGCAGGAAGGTTTATGCCAAGATCGGCCGCTTTGGACCCATGATCCAGATCGGCGATGCCGAGGAGGAAGACAAGCCCCTGTTTTCGAGCATGCGTAAAGAACAGGGACTGGAGACGATCACCCTGGATGAGGCCCTGGAGCTGTTTAAACTGCCCCGCACCGTCGGGACTTATGAAGGTAAGGAGATGGTGGCCTCGGCTGGCCGCTTCGGACCCTATATCCGCCACGACGGGCAGTTCTTCTCCATTCCTAAGGGAGAGGATCCCCTGACCATTGAAGAACAGCGTGCCATTGAGGTGATTGAAGAAAAACGAGAGAAGGACAGGCAGAAGGTGATCAAGGAATTTCCGGAAAATCCCGATGTGAAGATCCTGAATGGTCGCTGGGGTGCATACCTGGCCTCAGGGGGGAACAATTACAAGCTTCCGAAAACCAAAAAGCCTGAAGAATTTTCGCTGGAAGATTGCTTAAAAATCATTCAGGAGGGAACCTCAACCAAAAAAAACCGTACAACCAAAAAAACCACCCTCCGAAAGAAGGGGAAATAGGAAGTGATTTTTGGCACGTATGGAAATCGTTGATTTTTTTGAGCCTCTTGATCTAAAGAAGCTGCATGGCAGCACCAAGACTCATCCGCTGGCCCTGGGCCGCATCATAAACAGTTATACGCCAGAGAGCGGGTTTCCCGAGCTGCAAGGCGTTGACATAGCCATCATCGGGGTAAAAGAAGACCGCAATAGTCTGAACAATGAGGGCTGTGGATTGGCACCCGACTATGTCAGGAAGTACCTGTACCAGTTATTCCAGGGGCCTTTTAAGGTAAGGATTGCCGACCTTGGGAATATCAGGGCAGGCGACCAGGTGAACGACACCTATTTTGCCGTAAAGACCACTATAGCTGAACTGATCAGAAATAAGATCATACCTGTTATCATTGGTGGAAGCCAGGATTTGACCTATGCCAATTACATGGCTTATGAAGACCTGGGTCAGATTATCAATATTGTGTCGGTCGATTCGACTTTTGATCTTGGCCTTGGACGCAATGAAGAGATCAATCACAGAAATTACTTAAGTACCATATTAACCCATCAGCCCAATTACCTGTTCAATTACACCAACCTGGGCTATCAGACCTACCTGGTGGATCAGGATGCCATAGAGTTGATGGAGAAGTTGTATTTTGACATCTACCGTTTGGGGGTGGTAAGGAAAGACCTTGAAGAGGTGGAGCCCGTAGTCAGGAGTGCAGACATGATTTCCTTCGACATTTCGAGCATTCGACAGTCGGACGCGCCGGGCAATGTCAATGTATCTCCCAATGGTTTTTACGGGGAAGAAGCCTGCCAGATCATCAGGTACGCGGGGCTAAGCGATAAACTGTCCTCCATCGGGTTTTACGAGATCAACCCGGCCTTTGACCAGGGTGAGCAAACCGCCCACCTGGTAGCCCAAATGATATGGTATTTCTTTGACGGGTTTTATCAGCGCAAGAACGATATGCCCGACCGTCAGCGCAAAGACTCAGGAGAATACATAAAATATGTGGTTTCACTGAAGGAATTTAAGAACGAAATCATTTTCTATAAAAGTAAGAAAAGCGATCGTTGGTGGATGGAAGTGCCCTGCCCTGTGGGATTGCAGTTGAAATACGAGCGGCAATTCCTGGTGCCCTGCTCTTATCGCGAATACCAGGCAGCCTGCCAGGACGATATTCCCGAGAAGTGGTTGCAGGTGTATCAAAAATTCCTATAGAGGAGCGTTATTTTGAAAACCAAGGCTCAAAAATTAAGTATCTTTGCCCCTTTTAATTGAATTAAAGCAGGTTTGAGGTGACAGATAAAAAAAAATCCAAAGATTTCCCTTGCAATAACCGCGTATTATTACGGATAAAATTCTTTGCTGGTACTAATATTTTTGTTTGGTTGATTTTAGGCCATGACAGATAATGGGCCAGTAAGCTCTTTGACATGTTGATTCCGGAAAATATCACTACGGTCTTGTTCGAAGAAAAAAAATATTACTTTTAAGTACCTTCGGAAGCAAGCGATGGAGTGGCTTCAAATTTTCAGTATTTTATCAATAATCCCGCTATTTTTGCGTTACAAAAATAAAAGGAAGAAAACACCTACCATGAGATTCAGGGGCTTTGCCGCATTTTTCATAAGTATCATGTTCAGTACGGTGGTTTTTGCGCAGCAGGAACCGCAGTTCAGCCACAACATGTTTAACAATATGGGGATTAACCCTGGGTATGCAGGCCTTCGCGGCGCTATTTGTGCCACAGGCCTGGCGAGGCAACAATGGCTGGGTTTTAAGGATGCTGAAGATAACCGCCTCAACCCTGAGACCTACCTGCTGAACGTGGACGCCCCCCTTCCATTTTTAAAGGGAGGACTGGCCCTGGGTTTTATGCAGGACAAACTGGGATATGAAAACAGTGTGGGCGTCAAGCTCTCTTATGCATATCATATAAAGATGTATGGGGGCAAACTGGGAATCGGTGCTCAACTAGGGTTCTTGGACAAGCGAATAGATTTCAGCCAGTTCAACCCCATTTCGGAAGGTGACCCTGTTTTAACGGGCAGTGCTGAAGAAACCCATATGTTTACCGACTTTGCTTTGGGAGCATTCTTTCTGACCGACAGCCGTTCGTGGGCAGGTCTTTCCTTCACCCAGTTAAGGCAAGCCAAAGGGCAGATTGGGGAAAGCAACCACTTGCTGAAACGCCACGCTTACTTTACCGGCGGATACGCTATGCCATTTCCAAATAACCCAATTTTTGAGCTAACCCCCTCCTTATTGGTAAAAACAGACCTTGCATCGGTACAAATTGACGTAAACGCCATGGTCACATACAATAAAAGGTTTTGGGGTGGCGTTAGTTACAGACTGCAAGACGCCGTAGTGTTTCTTTTCGGACTCAATATCGAGCAGATCAGCGTGGGATATTCCTACGACTTCACGACCTCCCCCTTGGGAAGAAGAGGCCGCAGTTTCGGAAGCCACGAAATCATGCTCCAATATTGCTTCGATCTGGATCTGGATAAAATCAGGGAAATACAAAGGAATGTTCGTTTTCTCTGAGTGCCTTCTGGAAACTTTTTAAGCATTTTAACCAATAGATCAACATAATTAAAGTGGTCAATTAACTTGAGATTACCATGAAAAAACTGATTTTTATTGCTGTGGCGACGGTTCTTTTTGCCAGTTGTGACAAATCTGGTCGCGGACACCTAACCGGTGTGCTCGATCGACCGGATTCCTTTTATGGCGATCCTCCAGGGATGGTTTTTGTTCCTATGGGGAGTTTCCTCATGGGCCCCTCCGATGAGGACGTTGCATATGGGCACAACGCCATTTCAAAAACCATCTCCATGCCTGCCTTCTATATGGATGAGACAGAAATCACCAACAATCAGTACCGGCAATTTGTGTTTTGGGTGCGAGACTCCCTTGCGCATACCCTGTTGGCCTCTGTTGACGAGAACCATCTCATTGAAGAAGATCAGTATGGCAACCTGCTGGATCCCCCGCTGATTGACTGGAAGACCAAGATCCGCTGGGATGGTGAAGAGGAGCGTGAAGTGCTTGCCGAGCTATATCTGCCCGAGCATGAGCGTTTTTTCAACAGGCGTGAAATTGACAGCCGCAAACTGATCTATCGGTATTATACCATTGACCTGACCCGTGCTGCCCGCCGTTCGGAGCGCAACACTCCCCGTAGTGAGCTGGTTTATGAATATCAGACGCCGGTATATCCCGACACCCTTGCCTGGATCCACGACTTCACCTATTCGTATAATGAGCCTATGACGGAAAAATATTTCTGGCATCCCACCTATGACCACTATCCTGTTGTTGGTGTCAACTGGCTTCAGGCCCGGGCTTTCACCATTTGGAGGACCCAGTACCTGAACAGCTATCTTGCCAGCAAAGATCAGCCCTTTGCCATGGAGTTCTCGCTGCCTTCAGAGGCACAGTGGGAATATGCCGCCAGGGGTGGACTCGACCTGAACCCCTATCCATGGGGCGGTCCCTACATCCGCAACCAAGATGGCTGCTTTCTTGCCAACTTCAAGCCGCTCAGGGGTAATTACATCGATGACGGTGGATACCAGACCGTTATCGTAGGGCACTACCCCCCCAACGATTATGGCCTGTATGATATGTCGGGCAACGTTGCCGAATGGACCCGTAATGCTTACGATGAATCGTTTTACGTATTTGGCCACGATATGAACCCCGACTTCCAGATTGAAGCTAAGCCCGATGATCCTGAGACCATGAAGCGCAAAGTCGTTCGCGGCGGCTCGTGGAAAGACATCGGATACTTCCTGCAGGTTAGTACCCGCACATACGAATACCAGGATACGGCTAAGTCCTACATTGGTTTCCGTTGCATCCAGACTTATCCCGGACGCGACCGCAATGATGGGCGAGGAGCCTCCAACGTTTACTAATATTCAAACAATCCTTTGTAACTCCATTTCTGTTCATTTATTAACCCTTTCAGAAAAAGCCTTATGAAATTCGTAAAAACCAAAGCTTGGAAAATCTTCATGTCCAGACTATATGGATGGGGCGCCTCAATCGTTATCCTCGGTGCTTTATTTAAAATTCAGCACTATCCTTTTGCCGGCCTAATGTTGGTTGTAGGTATGGTTACTGAGGCCATTGTATTTTTCTTCTCGGCTTTTGAGCCAATTCACGAAGAATATAACTGGGCTCTCGTTTACCCTGAGCTTGCCGGACTTGATGATGTTGAACCCCGCAAGCATGATGCTCACCGTTTGGTAAGCCAAAACGTTACGGTATCGAATACCCTTGACAAATTGCTTGAAGACGCCAATATTGGGCCGGAGCTCATCGGCAACCTGAGCAAGGGCTTGCATAACCTGAGTGAGAATGCAGCAAAGATGGCAGATCTTTCCAATGCAGCTGTAATTACCAATGGTTACATTCAGAATGTGGAAGCAGCTTCAAAATCCGTTGTTGAGCTTAGCCATTCCTATAAGAATGCTGCTGAATTCCTCAAGCACGACCTGAGTCTTTCACAGGAATACGGCAACAGCCTGAAGAGTGCTGTTACCTCAATGAACCAATTGAGCGAGACCTATCAGAAAACCGCCCAGACGGCTAAGGAAAGCTTGGACGTATCATCGCAGTTCAATAGCAGTATAAAAAATGTTACCTCATATACCGACCAACTTGGTGAGAGCTACAGCAAGAATGCTTCATTGCTGACCAAAGCTGTTGAGGCCCTGGAAGGGAATGCCACCAGCGGGAAGACCTATAGCGAGCAGCTCCAGAAAACCGCCAACAACCTGATGGCGCTCAACGCTGCTTACGAGTTGCAATTACAGGCTGCAGGAAATCAGTCGGATTCCACCGAAAAACTGCATAAGGCTGTAGGCTCTCTTGTTGACAACCTTAACGATTCGCTCAGCAACACCAAGCAGTACAAGGAGGAAATTGAAAAGCTCAATGCAAACATCCGTGCCCTGAACAGCGTTTATGGCAACATGCTGTCGGCCATGAATTTCAACACCCCTCGCTAAGATTAAAACATTCGTAAAAGCCAATCTTACAAAGAAAGGATATAAATTATGGCAGTAGGTAAGCTAACACCCAGGCAAAGGATGATCAACCTTATGTACCTGGTCTTCCTGGCCTTGATGGCGCTCAACGTCTCTGTCGAGGTGCTGGACTCTTTCCCCTTGATCAACAAGGGGATCGAGCAAACCAACACCAACCTCGACCAGAAGATTCAGACCGTCATGAATGACTTTGAAATGCAGGAAGTCATTAGCGCAGAGAAGGTACAACCCTTCTATGATGAAGCAAAAGAGGTCAGACAACTGTCGAATGAGTTAATTGAATACATTATCCAATCCAGGGCCCAGATGATTTCGGCGGTTGATGGTATCCCTCTTGAGCAGGCTGCAGAATTGAATCTTCTGGACCTGAACAATAAGGATAACTACAGTGTCTCTTCGAAATTCTGGCTACAGGATAATAACCAGGATCCCATGCAACCGGGCGGCCGCGGCACCCGTGCCCATGAGTTGTACCAGAAATTGTCAGAATTCAAGGAATCGCTCACCAAAGTCCTTGAAGAGCACCAATTGCAGGATGCTGTAAAACTCGGGCTGGACCTGGATGGGCCTTATTATCTCCCTAACAGTTCAGTAGAGATTAACTGGCAACAGCACATGTTTGACAGGGTAATCCCGGTAGCAGTTGCCACCAACCTCACCCGGCTGATCACAGAAATCCGCAACTCAGAATTTGACGTTGTAAACACCTTGTTTGGGGCAATTTCGGCCGATGACTTTAAATTTGATAACATTGCAGCCAGGGTTGTTCCCGTAAGTCAGATCGTGCTTTCAGGCGAAGCCTATGAAGCGGACATCTTCGTGGCTGCTTATGACTCAAAACAGCAGCCCGAAATTATTGTGAACGGCCAGCGGATTTCTGCCGAAGGCGGTGTGGGTAAACTCCGCATCCCTGCCTCAGGAACCGGCTCAAGATCGTTCAGCGGGGTGATCAGAGTTACCAACCCTGCGGGTATCCCCCAGGAATACCCCTTCCAGAGCAGTTTTATGGTTCAACAGCCTTCTGTAACGGTTTCTGCCGACAAGATGAACCTATTCTATATAGGGGTAGACAACCCTGTATCGATTTCGGTACCTGGTGTACCCACCGAAAGCGTTCGTCCTTCCATCTCTGCAGGGGCAACTCTCACTCCCAGAGGAGGTACGGGCTATACGGTAAGGGTTAGCCCAGGCACCACAGAAGTGCGCATTACTGTTAATGCAGTCGTTGAAGGCAGCAGCCGTAGCATGGGTACCCAGGTATTCAGGGTAAGAAACGTTCCGGACCCCGTGGCTTATATTGCAAATAGAAGGGAAGGCCGTATCACCCGTGAAGAGCTTGCTCTGGCAGGGGCTATTATCCCTCGTCTGGAGAACTTTGAGTTCGACATGAACTTTGAGATTGCCAACTTCACCATGGCCACCCAGGTAGGAGGAGACTTCAGGACCTTCTCAGGCGGTGGAAACCGCTTCACCCAGGAAATGCTTTCGGTGATCAACAACGCTTCACGCGGACAACGCATCATCTTTGAAAACATTACTACCAGGCCAGGACCAGATGGCAGAACCAGGACCTTGTCGCCCATATCATTTACAATTAACTAATACCAGATTAAATCATTTGGAGGTTATTCCCATGGCTAAAAATGCAATAGTAATCACAATGCTGGGACTCTTGTTCTCCCTGCAATCCGTTGCCCAGGTTATAGAAACCACACGTGATGGTTTCTATGACAAAGTAACGATAGAAGAAAAAGAACCCGCTGTATTGCCTTACGTAAGAGAAGCTGATGTCTTCATGGCAAAAAGGGTATGGCAGGTAATTGACATGCGGGAGAAAATGAACCAGCCCCTGTATTTCCCCATCACCCCCACCAACAGCCGCCGCAGCCTCATGCAGGTTTTGGTCGATGCAATCAGGGAAGGATCTGTTACAGCCTACAGCGTTGATAATGATGAGTTTACAATCCCCATGACGCCTGAACAATTGTTCTCAAACCTTGAGCGGAAGCAAACCATCACCATGCAACGACCAGAACCTCCGTACCTGGAATATGACACAACCCTAACCATTTCCTTTAACCCTGCGGATGTGATCCGTTTCAGGATCAAGGAAGAATGGTTCTTCGACAGCAAGCGTTCTGTCCTTGATGTCAGAGTCCTAGGGATTTGCCCTGTAAGGGACAACATCGACCCTCTTACCGGTGAGTCGCGTGGTGATGAGCCCCTGTTCTGGGTCTATTACCCCGATGCAAGGAAAACCCTGGCGAATGCCGAGGTATTTAACCGTCATAATGATGCACAGCGCATGTCGTATGACGATATGTTCCTGCGCAGATTCTTCAGTAGCTACGTATACAAGGAGTCGAATGTTCACGATCGCCGTATTCAGGATTACTACAGTGGCCTGGATGCCCTGCTCGAGGCGGAAAGAGTGAAGGAAGCCATTCGCAATTTTGAACACGACCTCTGGGAATACTAGTATTGCCAAGCCAAAGAAAAAAAGCTGCAACCTAAAGGTGGGCAGCTTTTTTTCTTTTTGGGGCCTTATATCATTTTCGAAGGATCTACCCAGCGATCGAAATCCATTGCCGTCACCAGCCCAAGCTGAATGGCAGCTTCCTTAAGGCTCAGGTTCTCTTCATAAGCCTTTTTAGCCACCTTTGCCGCATTGTCGTACCCAATGTGTGGGTTAAGCGCGGTGACCAACATCAGGGAGTTGTTCAAGTGCTCCCTGATACGGGGTTTATTTGCCTCAATGCCGCTAACAGCATTGTCTGTAAATGAATGGCAGGCATCAGCAATCAACCGCGCTGACTGCAAAAGATTGTATATCATTACAGGTTTGAACACATTAAGCTGGAAATGTCCATTCATTCCTCCTGCCGTAATTGCAGCATCATTGCCGATTACCTGTGCCGCAACCATTGTAATGGCTTCCGACTGCGTGGGGTTAACCTTGCCTGGCATAATGGAGCTTCCCGGCTCATTGGTAGGAAGGATGATCTCCCCTATCCCACTGCGTGGGCCTGAGGCCAGCATCCTGATATCATTGGCAATCTTCATCAGGCTGACTGCAATGGTTTTCAATGCACCGCTTGTCTCCACAATGGCATCGTGAGCCGCCATGGCTTCAAACTTATTGGGTGCAGTTACAAATGGGTGGGCCGTAAGTTCGGCAATCTTTTCAGCCACTTTCTTGGCAAAACCTTTAGGGGCATTTATTCCCGTTCCCACAGCAGTGCCCCCCAGGGCAAGTTCACTTAAGTGATCCAGCGTATTTTTCAGAGCCTTGATGCCATGGTCAATTTGTGCGGCAAATCCCGAAAACTCCTGGCCAAGAGTCAAGGGGGTTGCATCCATCAGATGGGTGCGGCCAATCTTTACGATATCATTGAACATTTCAGCTTTCTGGTCGAGGGCATGCTGAAGTTTTCTCAGGGCAGGAATGGTCTTTTCAACAATCATGGAATAGGCTGCTATGTGCATAGCAGTAGGAAAGGTATCGTTAGAAGACTGGGATTTGTTGACATGGTCATTCGGGTGTACTTTTTTCTCGCGTGCTCCCAATTGCCCCCCCATAATCTCGTGAGCACGACTGGCAATGACCTCATTCAGATTCATATTGGTCTGGGTTCCACTGCCAGTTTGCCATACCACCAGGGGGAAGTTGCCTTCCAGATGACCATCAAGTATTTCATCACAAGCCTGGACTATTGGCTCCATCAAGGCCCTGGAGAGCACCCCCAAGTCGTGGTTAACGATGGCTGCAGCCTTTTTCAGGATGGCAAAAGCCTGAATCACTTCGCGCGGCATCAGTTCCCCGCCAATTTTAAAGTTCTGCAATGAGCGCTGGGTTTGAGCACCCCAGTAACGATTATCAGGAACCTCAACAGGACCCATGGTATCATATTCCGTTCTGTACATCTCTATTGTTGTTTTTGTTGAACAAAAAACACCCCGAGTCCTTCCCCGGGATGATTTAATCCCTGGATTGATGTTTAAACGAAAGGCCTGCTGAAGATGTTCAACCCTCCCTCAGATCATACGGTAGAAATCATTTCCTTTATCATCAACCAGGATAAAAGCCGGAAAATCCTCCACTTCAATGCGGTATATGGCTTCCATACCCAGTTCGGGGTATTCCAGCAGTTCAACTTTATGAATATTCTCTTCGGCCAGGGCGGCAGCAGGACCTCCAATACTTCCCAGGTAAAACCCACCATACTTCTTGCAGGCATCCGTCACCTGCTGGCTGCGGTTACCCTTGGCAATCATGACCATACTACCCCCATGCTGTTGAAACAAGTCAACATACGAATCCATCCTACCAGCCGTAGTGGGGCCAAATGAACCTGAAGGCAGGCCCTGAGGTCTCTTGGCAGGACCTGCATAGTAAATGGGATGATCTTTCAGGTATTGCGGGAGACCTTCTCCTTTCTTGAGCCGTTCTTTAAGCTTGGCATGGGCTATGTCGCGGCCCACGATGATTGTTCCCGTAAGCGACAAGCGTGTGCCCACAGTATGTTTTGAAAGCAAGGCCAAAATTTCCTTCATGGGTTGGTTGAGGTCGACCCTTACCCCTCCCCCTTCACCAGCCTTACGATAAGCCTGGGGAATGTAGCGTCCGGGGTTATCTTCGAGCTTTTCTATCCATAACCCATCCTTATTGATTTTGGCTTTAATGTTGCGATCTGCCGAGCAAGACACGCCCATACCCACGGGACAGGAAGCCCCGTGACGTGGCAAGCGAATAATACGGATATCAAGGGCAAAATGTTTCCCCCCAAACTGTGCACCAATACCCAGTTTATAGGAAGTTTTCAGCACCATTTCTTCCAATTCCCTGTCACGAAAAGCTTGTCCGTGTTCATTGCCTGTGGTTGGCAGGGCATCGTAATACCCGGCACTGGCCAGCTTTACTGTTTTCAGGCAGGCCTCGGCCGAAGTGCCTCCAATCACAAATGCTACCCGATAAGGAGGACAAGCTGCCGTTCCAAGCGAGCGAAGCTTCTCCGTTAAATACGATTCCAATTTCTCAGGATTCAGCAAGGCTTTGGTCTCCTGGTAAAGAGCCATTTTATTGGCCGAGCCGCCCCCCTTGGCAACAAACAGAAAATCGTACTCCATCCCCTGGCTGCTGCGGATATCAATTTGGGCGGGCAGGTTGGTGCCTGTGTTCTTTTCCTTATACATGTCGAGCGGCACAGTTTGCGAATAGCGAAGATTCTCTTCAGTATAGGTCTGATACACCCCTTTGGAGATGGCTTCATAATCATTAATGCCAGTCCATACCTGTTGTCCTTTGTGGGCAAAGACGGTTGCGGTTCCCGTGTCCTGACAGATTGGCAAGATCCCTTTGGCTGAAATCTCGGCATTGTGTAACAAGGTGAGGGCAACATACTTATCATTGTCGCTTGCCTCAGGGTCATTGAGGATAGCCGCCAGTTGTTTCAGGTGTTTGCTGCGAAGCAGGAAGGCTGCATCGCGAAAAGCGGCACGACTGATCAGCGTCAGGGCTTCCGCAGAAACCTTAAGAATGGGCGTGCCCTCAAATTCCGAGATGCTCACATAGTCGCCACTTAGTTTGAAGTATTGCGTTTTGTCTGGCCCTAAAGGATAGGGTTCCTGGTAAAAAAAGGCTGGTGTTGCCATAGCTCATGGTTTTTAGTGGTACGGCCCGGGATTTTTAATGGATGCTTAAAAATAGGGCAAAATTTAATAATATCACAAATTTTGAGACCATAAAAACCTGAAATCCACTTAAATTTGCTCAAAAGCCTGTATTGCCATAAATCTGGCCTCAGTCTTTTTTAACTATCTTTGCACCTATGGAATCAAATCGACAAAAAAAGATTTCCCGTCTGCTGCAAAAAGACCTGGGAGAGATCCTGCAACAAGAAGGCCGCAGCTGGTTTCCGGGTGCCCTGATCACCGTCACTAAAGTGCAAGTTACCAGTGACCTGGCCCTTGCCAAGACCTATCTCAGCATCTTCGGCAAACCTGCTCCCGAGACCCTAAAACAGGTTGAAATCCATACCAAAGAGATCCGCCATAATTTGGGCCTGAGGGTAAAAAACCAGTTGCGACACATTCCCGACCTGCGGTTCTATATTGATGACAGCCTCGACTACATCGAAAACATAGAACGTCTGCTAAAAGAATAAACAAGGGCCCGATGAACTACGACCCCATAAAAAAAACCTTAGGCAGACTGTTCAATCATTCCCCTTTCTCGCGTAAGGTTTTTTATCATTTGCTCGATATCCTTTTGTTGCGTACATGGCACGTTCATAAGGCTTTACGGCACTTTAGCCGCAATAAACCTGCTGCTGGAATAAGCGTTCTGGATGCAGGGAGCGGTTTTGGACAGTACACCTATTACCTGGCGCGCAAACATCCTGAATGGATCATCCTGGCACTCGATGTGAAAACCGAGGAAATTGAAGCCTGCAATGTCTTCTTCAATCAGGCAGGCCTGAGCAATACCCGTTTTAAAGTGGGCGACCTTACTGAATTCACTCAGGAAAAGGCTTTCGACCTGATCCTGTCGGTCGATGTCATGGAACACATTAAAGATGACAAACAGGTGTTCCGAAATTTCTACAAGTCACTCAAGGATGGGGGCATGCTTTTGATCAGCACCCCTTCTGATCAGGGGGGTAGCGACGTCCATGACCCTGAACAGGAGTCCTTTATTGGAGAGCATGTGCGCGATGGCTACGGGAAACAGGAAATTGAAGAAAAACTCAAACACGCTGGGTTTGGCAAGATTATTACCCAATATACCTATGGAGCGCCAGGAAAGATATCCTGGAGATTATCCATGAAATATCCCATCCTCATTTTGGGTGTTTCTAAATGGTTCCTACCCTTACTTCCCTTCTATTATCTTCTGGTGATGCCTTTTTCCTTGTTGTTGAATGCAATGGATGTAAGGCAAACGCACAAAACAGGCACGGGATTAATGGTAAAAGCGTTTAAACTTAATTCGGATCAGCTTTGAAATTTCCCTTTTTCATAGCACGGCGGTATTTGTTTGCAAAGAAATCGCACAATGCCATCAATATTATCACCCTGGTTTCGGTGATAGGGGTTGCAGTTGGCACCATGGCCCTGGTGGTGGTGCTGTCCGTTTTCAACGGCTTTGAAAAACTGATCCTCTCCTTGTTCAATGCCTTTAATCCCGATATGGAAATTCGCCTGAAAGAAGGCAAGGTGTTTTCCGTAGAGGACCTCCCGCTTGAGGAGCTGAGAAATATCCCTGGTATTGCTCTTTATAGTGAAATGCTTGAAGAAACAGCCCTGATTACCTATCGCGACAAGCAACACCTGGTCACTATGCGTGGGGTAAGCGACGACTATATCAAGATCACGGGCTTGGATACCATGCTGGTTGCTGGCCAATTGGTCCTTGAGGATGGCGATGCTGATTACCTGATACTGGGCCAGGGAGTAGAATATGTGCTTGCAGCCAATTTGAACGATTTCCTTAACCCCCTGAACCTCTATGTCCCCCGAAGGGGAAGAAGTACGGGGCTGCAACCCTCGCAGGCATTCAATGCCTCGAGCAATTATGCCAGTGGTGTTTTCGGCATTCAGTCTGAATTCGATATGGAATATATCCTGGTACCCATTCGCCTTGCCCGTCGCCTGCTCAACTATGAAAATCAGGCGACCTCCCTGGTCATTGGCCTCGAACCGGGAGCAAACACTTCAAGGGTACAAAAAGAATTGGAGAATCTCCTGGGAAATGATTTCCAGATAAGAAACCGTCTCCAGCAGCAGGACTTCCTCTATAAGGTGATGCGTTCCGAAAAATGGGCCATTTTCCTTATCCTTTCCTTTATTCTGATTATTGCCACCTTTAACGTGATTGGTTCTCTGACCATGCTTATCATCGAAAAGCAACGCGACATCCGTATCCTTCACAACATGGGAGCCCCGCAAAAAACCATCCGCCAGATCTTCCTAACAGAAGGGGTCCTCATTACCCTTGGAGGTGCACTGGCAGGCATCCTGTTCGGCGGAATCATCAGCTGGCTCCAAATGCGCTTTGGCATTATCTCCATACAAGCCGAAGGCAATTTTATTATTGATGCTTACCCCGTTCACATCAAGGCCATTGACTTCCTGCTGGTTGCCATTACCGTTTTTGGAATCGGATGGCTGTCTTCTTTATTGCCCGTTCGAAATATTTCTCTCCTGCTGGAAAAAAAGATTTAACACGGCTCTTTTTTCTGACTATTGAACAAGGGAAGTACCCTGAAAAACACAACCGTTTTTTCAAACAAAACAGCGTTTTTTTTCGCTTCATAAAGAAATCCTTATGGAAAAATCTCATTTACATATGAATACAAGGGTCTGAAGCGATAATCCGTTCAAAAAAGGATTGGTAAATAGAATCAATTTTCGTACTTTTAGCGCGCCAACAAACACAAATTTTTAATTTTCAATTTTTAAAATTACCATGAAGAGATTTCTACCTTTTGGGCCTGCTGCAAAATTTTTTTTGCTGCTGGTATTGGTTATTGGGTGGCATCAGTCTAACGCACAAGATGCCCGCATCGACTTCAGGAGTGAAAAAAGCACAGTCGAAGTAAAAGCCAACAATTTTCAAAGCACCAGAATTAATTTTCAATTTCAGGGTGTACGTGCCATTGACGTAAAAACGCAACAAGGCACTTTCTCCGAATTGATGCTCGACAGGGGCTACTCCATTGGAGAATTAGGCACCCCAAAACTCCCCGCTGACAAGCATCTTCTCGACATCCCCTTCGGAGCAGATGTTGAGGTAGAGGTCATCAAATACACTGCGACCGAATACCGTCTGGCAGATTTTGGGATCCACAACCCACTGATGCCGGTTCAGCCCTCCATTCGCAAAGATCAGGATGCAAGCCAGATTCCGTTTGAGTTCAAGGCTGAAGCCTTCACAAAGAACCAGTTTACCGAGAATCCCATTGCACATGTAGAAATCCTTGGCGTTATGCGTGGCGTTCGTATTGCACGCCTCACTATTGCTCCCGTGAGCTACAACCCCGTTGATGGGACCATCAGGGTTTTCAACGACATTGAAGTAGAAGTGAAATACCCAGGTGCCGATATGGCCCTGACCAATCACATTAAATCAGCCACTTTCTCCCCTTATTTCGATGTTGTTTACAACAGCTTGCTTAATGCCCGGGGCAACAAGGATGCTTTCGACGACCACCCCGACCTCACCAAAAACCCGGTGAAAATGGTTGTGGTTGCCAACCGTATGTTTGAAGAAACCCTTCAACCTTACCTGGAATGGAAAACCCAACAGGGCTTTTTCCTGACTGTGGCCTATACCGATGAGATCGGCACCAACGCCACCGCCATCAAGAATTTTATTCACGACCAGTACAATGCCGCCACCCCTGATGACCCTGCTCCCACTTTCGTGGTGCTCGTAGGAGACAGGGCAAGGTTACCCGAATCTGCAATGGGTAGCTCTTCGGCCAAAGTGACCGATCTGTATTATGCTTCTGTAGATGGGGACTATTTTCCCGAAATGTATTATGGCCGCCTCTCGGCAGGAACCGTTCAACAGCTCCAAAACCAGCTCGATAAGATCCTCTATTACGAACAATATGAGTTTGAAGACCCCACTTATCTCAATGATGTGACCCTGATTGCTGGGGCCGATGGAACCTGGAATCCCCGCGTTGGACAGCCAACCATCCATTATGGTACCCAAAACTATTTCAATGCCGCTCATGGCTTTGATAATGTCAATACTTACCTGACCAATTACACAGGATGTTATGACAACGACAGGATTTCAGTTAGTATGATCAACTACACTGCACACTGCAACGAGACTTCCTGGGGCACGCCCGCACTGTCCGTTTCGGGGGTATACAACTTTACCAATACCGGTAAATATCCCCTGGCCGTTGGAAATTGCTGCCTTAGCAGCAACTTTGGTTATGGTTCTGAAAGTATCGGTGAAGCTTGGGTCAGGGCTCAAAACAAGGGTGGTGTGGCCTATGTAGGCTCTGCTCCAAGTACTTACTGGTTTGAAGACTTCTACTGGTCAGTTGGAGCCTTCCCTATCCAGGGAACCAACAATGGCTACATCCCTACTGCCACCGAAACATCCCTCGGGGCCTATGATGCTCCTTTCGTGTCTGATTATGTAGCCGTAGGCGCCCTCCAGTTTGTAGGAAACCTGGCTGTGACTGAAGTCCATCTCCAGAGCTACCCCAGCCACTCCAGCCCGCTTTATTACTGGCAGGCATATCACACCTTTGGCGACCCCTCCACCTTCATCTATCTTACCGAGGGCGAAGACAACCAGGTATCTCATATGCCGATTGTGCCTATTGGACTTGACACTTATACCGTCAGCGCCCTGCCGGGTTCCTATGTGGCCCTCTCTATGGATGGCGTGCTCCATGGTGCTGCTTTTGTTGATGAATCGGGAGAAGTGGAAGTGCCCATCGAGCCTATCCTTGATGGCGGCGACGTACGCATCGTGGTAACCAAATACCAGCACATCCCCTACATCGTGGATGTCCCTGCTGCAGCCCTCGAAGGCCCCTTCATCGTGCTCGACAGCTATGTTGTCAATGACAGCGAAGGCAATGGCAACGCCTTGGCTGACTACGGCGAAAACCTAAGCCTCCACGTGACCCTCAAGAATGTAGGTGCAGACCCCGTCGAAGAAGTATCCGTTACCCTACTGGGCGAAGATCCTTACTTTACACTGGTTAACCCTGGTGAAACCATCACCTTCGATGGCATGCAGGCTGGCGAAGAAGGCAACACCTCCACCGTTGAAGACGCTTTCTCCATGATGATCGACCCCAATGTCCCCAACCAATATCAGGCTACCTTCCAGGTGAAGGTCGTCAATGGTGACGATGAATGGATCTCCAACCTGCGAATCAATGCCAACGCCCCTGAATATGCCATTAACCCCGCTTTTGAGGTGGATGACAGCGAAGGAGGCGATAACAACAACCGCCTGGATCCGGGCGAAACAGCAAACCTGGTGTTCAGCGTAACCAACAATGGCGATGCCACGGCTAATCTCCCAATCATCAACATCCAGGCCGACTCCCCATACCTTACCATTACCCAGAACGTCATTGAAATGGCACCCCTTGGCCCTGGTGAAACCGTTGAGGTTCCCTTTGAAGTGGCTGCCCACCCATCCGTTATTGACGGCACTTTCGTGAATCTGGATGTGGAAATTGAAGATGGCCATTGGTTTGGTATAGAACCCATCCTTGTCATTGGCCAGGTCCCCGAAGCTGAAATCGGAGAAGGAAACGCTCAGTCATCCCAGTATCCTTTCTACAACTATTACAAGGCCAATCGCACGCAGATGCTTTACAAGGCCAGTGAACTGGGCGCAGGCGAAAAGGTGATCACTGAACTGGGATTCAACATCATCCAGGTTGCTGACAATTACCGCGACCTCCCCAACTTCAAAATCCTTATCAAACCCACCGCCCTCAACACCTTACCTTCAGGTTCATTCCAGGATATGACCGATGCCACCGAAGTCTTCTCGGCAGCTACCTATTCCATGCCCGCATCTACCGGATGGAACACATGGGATATCCAGGACTATGCTTATGATGGCGAATCCAACCTGATCATTGAAGTGGTTTGGGGTCAGCTCGGCAACTGGACTTCAACCTATTACAAGGTTGCCTGCACTACCTATCCCGATAACATGGTAGCTTATGGGTACAGCGATTCACAGGTTGTTCCTTCCTACAGCGGCGTTACAGGTAACCGCCCCAACCTCTTCCTGGCATTTGCCGCTGAGCAAACAGAAGAAGCAAAGGAAGTTACCTTTATTGCCAAAGCCGATGAGTTGTTCCTGGAAGATGTAAGCGTGAAAATCGGAACCCTGGTTAACAATACCAATGCCGAAGGATCCACCAGCTTCACCCTTATGCCAGGCACTTATGACTATATCGCAACTTCAGGCATCATGGATCCCATTACCGGAACCCTTGAGGTAGCCGATGAAGACCTGGAAATCGTTCTGAATTTCGTTCCGCTCTTCAGCGTTAACTTCAATATTGATGATACCTGGGGCAACCAGGTCAATGACGCCGTGATCATGGTGGAAGACGAAACCCATAACCCTGGCGTTTACGACATCGTTGGCCTGCCTGTAGGAACCTACAGCTATACCATCAAGCGCGAAAGCTACTTTGATTTTACGGGTTCTTTCGAAATCATTGATGCCAACCTTGAGATTGACGTCACCATGACTCCTGATGGAACCTCCATCACCGAACTCACTGAAGGCCTAACCTTAGAGGTTTATCCCAACCCCACACACGGACCCCTTAACCTCCGTGTGAACACCGGTGGTGAAAGCGCACTGATAAGCCTGACCAATTATCAGGGTCAAACCCTAAGCCAGGAAACACTGAGCCCGCGCTTCGGTGAAACTGAACTCAGCTTCAACCTCCGCGGTTACGCCAACGGCATTTACTACATTAAAGTGGTCGCAGGCGATCATACACAAATTCGAAAAATTATCCTTCAGTAATTTTTAACTTTTCTAGCAACGGGCTTAAAAGCCCGTTGCTTTTATTACTTAACCAAGAAACCATTACAATGAAGAAAAACGTTTTTACTTTTTGTCTTGTCCTGTTTGGGATAATCGGTACTCTGACTGCCCAATCATCGTGGGTAGGCATCACTCAGGCCCGTCCGCAACCTGCTGATATCCATATGATAAACAGCAACATTCAAAGTACACAAATCCAGTTCAGTGTCGATGGATTTTTCTCCACCGACATCCGTACCCCCCAAGGCATCCAGCAACTCATTACCCTGGATAACGGTGTACAGATTACGGAAAAGGGAGCGCCTGATCTGGCAAAACTTTTCACCTCCATCATTATTCCCGACACCGAGGAGATGGAAGTACGCATCGTAAGCAGCCAGTACCAGGACTTTGAAAACATTGAAGTGCTCCCCTCTAAGGGACATTTTACCCGTGACATCAACCCCGATGATGTTCCTTTCATTTATGGCGATGCCTACCAGAAAAACGAATTCTGGCCGGGATCCCTCGCCCAGCTCGAAGATCCCTTCATTCTAAGGGATTTCCGCGGGCAAACCGTGACTATTTTCCCCTTCCAGTATAACCCCGTTACCAAAACCCTCAGGGTCTATACCGACATTGTCGTGGAAGTAACCAGTACAGGAAAAACCGGCGAAAATATCCTGGCACGCACCAGGGATATGTCTAGACTGGAAAGCGAATTCCGCCAGATCTACAACCGTATGTTCCTCAACATGGAATATTATGAAACCGGCAAATACATCATCGATGAAGAAGGCAGCATGCTCATCATCGTGTTTGATGACTTTGCTGAAGCCATGCAACCTTTTGTTGACTGGAAGCGAACCATCGGCCGCAAAACCGAAATGGTCCTCAAGTCAGAGGTAGGCTCAACCGCTGCAGCAATCAAATCCTATGTACTGAATTACTACCAGGAAAATGAGGACTTCACCTATCTGCTGATCGTTGGCGATGCCCCGCAGATACCTGCCAACGCTACTTCCAACGGTGCCTCTGATAATGCTTATGGTTTTCTTGTTGGAACCGATTCCTACAGCGAGGTCTTTGTAGGCCGTTTCTCGGCTGAAAACGTTGCCCATGTTGAAACCCAGGTTCAGCGAATGATTTATTACGAAAGGGATATCAGCGAAGCCGATACCTGGCTCAGCACCGGTATGGGCGTTGCCCGCAATGAAGGTGTTGGCCAGGGTCACCTCGGAGAAGGTGACTATGTCCACATGAACTTCATCCGCGACACCCTCCTCAACTTTACCTATGATGTAGTGTACCAAGAATATGACGGCAATGTCCCCGGAATGACAAACACCACCGCTGCCCAGATCTCGGCAGGCATCAACAACGGGGTATCCATCATCAACTATATCAACCACGGTTCCGTAACTGGCTGGAGTGTTGCCAACTACAACATTACCCACGTCAACCAGCTCACAAATGTCAACAAGCTGCCCTTTATCTGGTCAGTAGCCTGTGTTAACGGGTCCTTTGTAAACAATTTCTGTTTCGCAGAAGCCTGGTTGCGCGCCACTCACAATGGTGAACCCACCGGATCCATTGGAACCATGATGTCGACAATCAACCAGGCCTGGACACCTCCTATGACAGGACAGGATGAAATGGTTACCATCATGGCCGAAAAACGCGACCACATCAAGCGCACCTTTGGTGGCCTCTCCATCAACGGCAGCATGATAATGATCGGTGCACACGGAAGCCTCGGCATCGAAACCCACGACACCTGGAACCTCTTTGGCGACCCCAGCCTCCTGGTTCGTACCGCAGTGCCTGAACCCATTGCCGCATCCTACAACCCCGTGATTCTAATCGGAATGTCGGAGTTCGAAATTACCGTTGAAAATGCCGAGGGGGCTACCGTGGCCCTCTCACGTTTCAACGAAGTCGATGAACAAATAGAGATTATCGCCACGACCACCGTTGAAGATGGCACCGCAACCATAAACTTCAGCGAGCCTCTTACCGAGCCCGGAACCGTTACCCTGGCAATAACTGCTTTCAATAAAGTTACTCTCATCGATGATGAGATCCAAGTGATTCCTCCCGATGGCCCTTATGTGATTTTCAACCAATTGGTCATCGAAGATGAAAGCTGGAATGGCAACAGCCAGGCCGACTATGGCGAGACCCTGAACCTGAATGTCTCCCTGAAAAACGTTGGGATTGACCCCGCTCAGGAAGTCCACGCCACTATTACCACCGAAAGCCCTTATGTGACCATTATCCAGAATGAACAGGCTTATGGCCTGATCGAAGAAAGCGGACAGGTCATGATGGAAGGCGCTTTCACCATTGAGGTGGCCGAGCTTATCCCCAACAACCATTCTGTGTTATTTACCCTGAATGCAGTGGATGCTGAAGAAAATGAATGGTCATCCAATTTCGTCATGCGCATTTTCTCGCCCATGTTTGCCATTAGTCCCCTGGTCATTGACGATGTTGAAGGCGATGGCAACAACCGTCTCGATCCCGGTGAAACTGCCGACCTTGTGATTCGCTATACAAACAACGGCGGCGCCCCTGCACGGGCTCCCATCACCACTTTCGAAGCCGAAAATCCCTACTTCACGGTTTACGATTATGAACCAGAGCTTCCCGTCATCGCTGCCGGCGAATACCTCGAAGTACCCTACACCGTTTCTGCCCACCAAGCCATTATTGATGGTACTATGATTCCTGTCTCGTTCTCCATTGAAGACGGTCACTTATTTGAGTCACAACAGGACCTCATCGTTGGGCAGGTTCCCGAAACCACCCTGGGCGATGGGAATGGTACTTCTGCGCAGTACCCCTTCTATAACTACTATAAAGCCAATCGCAGCCAAATGATCTACCTGGCCAGCGAACTGGGTGAAGGCGAAAAGACAATCCTTGAACTGGGCTTCAACATCGTACAGGCGGCTTCCCAGTACAACAACCTGCCCAACTTCAATATCCGCATCAAGCACATTGAGCAAGCTGCCTTCACCTCAAGCGCTTATGTTGACATGAGCGATGCATCAGTAGTATTCACTGCACAAACCTACCAGATGCCCACGGTAACAGGTTGGCACACCTGGGAAATTGAGCCCTTTGAATACGACGGCACCAGCAACCTGGTGGTTGAAATCACCTGGGGCATCTTATCAAACTGGACCTCCACCTATTACAAGGTAGCCACTACAAACCAGTCAGCCAATATGGTGGCATATGGATACAGTGATTCCAATGCCTTGCCCTCAATTAGCGGAACCACAGCCAACAGGCCCAACCTTTGGCTTGCCTTTGCTGCCGAAGATCCCGCCGGCGAACAAGTCGTTACTTTCCAGGTGAACAATCAGCTCGGTGAAATCCTCGAAGGTGCTGAAATTAAGATCGGAAGTTTTGGTCAGGTAACCAACGAAGAAGGCGAAACAGAATTTTCCCTCATGACCAGCCCTGAGATCTACTGGTATACCGCTTCGGCAGAAAACCACAGGCCCATCACCGACCAGCAATTCAACGTAGAAGAAGAAGCCCTGACAATAGAAGTTACCCTCGACAGGGTCTTTAAGATGAACTTCTCGGTCATTGATGAGTGGGATAATGTCCTTACTGATGCCATCATCCATCTTGATGATGAAGCCTATGAGGCCGGCAAATACAACTTTGACGACCTCCTGCCGGGGGTTTACAATATCGTGGTTGAACACGAATTCTATCACTCCTATGAAGGCAGCGTTGAAATCGTTGATGCCGACCAGGATGTTGAGATCATCCTGAATGCTGATGGTACTGATGTGGAAGAAACCCTCGCCGCGCAAATCGAGGTGTACCCCAACCCTGCCCGCAACCAATTCAGGCTTGACCTGCCCGCAGGACAAACGGCCGATGTATACCTGGTGAATGTGATTGGTCAAATCATCGACACCTACAACGACCTGAGCGGAAGCAACACCCTGGGTGTTCGTCACCTGAAAACCGGAAATTATTTTGTTCGCATTGTTATGGCTGATGAGATCATTGTCAAAAAACTCAGCGTATTACAATAATACTGGTAATTCAAAAACATGAAGGCCGCTTCCCCCTTGGAAGCGGTCTTTTTTTATAAATAATTTTTCTTTTTTGGAAATTTTTTCTATTTTGCAGAAAAAAGAGGAAAAGTAATGAAACAATCTGGTATTTTTCTGCTGGTATTCCTGTTTGGAATCTCCTCCATGTCTTTTGGCCAGAGGTCGCAAAACATCCGTACCTCCAGTTCGCGCGTGCAGGTAGAAGAACTGGCCGATTCAAGCCTGGTCTTTCTTTACGGGGAGATGAAACCCGGGGTCATTACCTATAACGACGGCAGCACTTCTGAAGTCCTGCTCAATTACAGCATCCTGCTCGACCGCTTTGAATTTCAGTCGCATCGTGAAAGCGGTCACCTCAACTTCCGTGGGCTCAGTAAACTGGACGTGGAAGGCACTTCCTTCATTTACCATCATCAAGAAGGATTCCTTGAAGTCGTGGAACAGGGCAAATATCCCCTGTACCTGAAACGCCTCATCAGGGTTTCTAGCATGCCCGTACGCAGGGGAGCCTACGGCGGTACCGATCACACCTCGGCCATCGACATAGCATCTAACATTACCACCGAAAGTTCAGGCGACTTTGACCGTCAGATCTTTCTCGACAATCCTTCTGGCCAGGAAATGGACATCACCCTTCGCTACAACGAATATTTCGTGATTGGGAAAGGAGAAAGCCTGGTGAAAATCAGCAACCAGCGACAACTTCTGCGCGATTTCCCCGAATTCCGCAATGAGTTGCGCAATTTTGTCCGTAATGAAAAAACCAACTTCACCAAGCCTGAGGACTTGATTAAGCTCGTCGAATACCTGGGCACCCTCTAAGGCAGATCATCCCCCCCACTTTTTGCACAGAGTTCTTTCGTCTTCTCCTTAAATTTTTATAATTTGCAGGCTAATATACCCTTGCCATGAAACCTGCCTGTTTCGCCTTGCTGAGTCTTTGGCTTTTGACCCCTCAGGCTTCCCTGGCTCAACGGTTCCAAACAATCAGCATAGCAGAAGAAAAAGTCCTCTTAGAGGAAGTGGCTGATTCCTCGCTAATTTTCTTGTTTGAAGGGATGGAACAAGCCGTTATCACCCTCGACAATGGAACCCCCTACACGGCAAGCATTAATTACAACATTCTGGGCGATGCGATGCAAACCCAAACTCGCCGTGGCATCCAAACCATCGACCCACATCAGGTTAACCGGGTGGAGCTTGCCGGTTCAGTATTTATCCATCACTGGGAAGAAGGCTACCTGGAAGTGCTATCCGAAAAAAGATTCCCGCTGTTCCTGAAGCGAACCATCCAGATTTCAGCTGTGCCTGTGGTACGCGGAGCTTATGGAACCAAAGACCACACCTCTTCCATCGACCAGGCCTGCTACATCACAACAGGGCCCAGTGGAGAATTTTACCTTACCAACAGTACAGGTAAGGAAATGGATATTACCCTGCGCTACAACGAATATTTCCTGATCGGAAAAGATGAACGCCTGCTTAAAATTAGCAACCAGCGCCAATTGCTGCGCGATTTCCCTGAATACCGAAACCAAATACGCGACTTTCTGCGAAAGAAAAATTTCAACTTCCAGGATTCTGACGATCTGAAAAAACTGCTTACTTTCCTGGAAGAACTGCCTTAAAAATTCCCCGTTTTAGATACCCCCTGTTTAACCTTTATTTAATTAATTCTTCATTAATTTTCACCAGGTCTTTTATTGGACCTTCCACCCTCCAGGGTCCTACCACGGTCGTGTGCCCCCGAAGCCGATTCAAGGAGGGTACGAGGGTTATACGAGGATGGTACGAGCATGGTATAACAGGAGTGAGCTTTTTTTGTTTAAAAAAGATTTTTTTAAAGACAAATAAACTTTTTGCCACTTTTTGAGAAATCCAGCAAACCAAGGCATTAAATCACACTGAATGATTTATTTAACCCTGCCGAAGCAGAAAGGGGAAGGTCCCTGGGGCTTATTTCCTGATTTCAGCGCCTAGTTCTTTTTCAAAGTTCCAGGCAAGTTTCTGCATGATCTTGTCAATTTCCTTGTCGGTAAGGGTTTTTCGCTCATCGAGCAGGGTGAAGCTCAGGGCGTACGATTTTTTGTTGTGGCCCAGGCGTTCGTCCTGGTACACATCGAAGAGGCGCACGGCTTTCAAGAGTTTTCGTTCGGTGTGGAATGCCAGTTTCTCAAGCTGGGCAAATTTTACCGAGTGGTCGAGTAGCATGGCCAAGTCGCGACGTACTTCAGGGAAGCGGGGAATTTCGGCATAAAGCAGCTGTTGGCGATCGGCATATTTCATCAGGGGTTCCCACTCGATGATGGCATAATACACCTCCTGTTTGATGTCGAAATCCTTGACAAGGTTTTTTGCGACCTTACCTAATGCGGCAACTTCCCGGTTGTTCAAGGTAAATACAAGGCCATACTCAAATACGGGGCTGAGGCCTTCATCGGTGGTTTGCAGCGCGGCTTCGGCGGCTCCCATCCTGGAGAGGATGGCGAGAACTGCCGCTTTGAGATCGAAAAAGTCGACAACGCTTTCCTTCATGCGCCAGGTCTCTGGTTGGCGGTTTCCGCTTACGAAAATGCTGAGCTGCATCTTTTCGCGGAAAGGCGCCAGGACATTGTTGCCAGCATCCTTTTCATGATCTCTCCAATAAACATTGCCAAGCTCATACACTTTTATGTCGGTAAGCTTTCGGTTCTGGTTGTAGGCAATGGTTTCGAGCCCACCGAACAACAGGCTCTGGCGCATCACGTTCAGGTCCTGGCTCAGGGGGTTAAGAATCTGCACCGAGTTTCTGGCATCAAAGCCGGGGTTTTCGAAATAAGTACCCCTGGTAAGTGAGTTGTTCATGATCTCGTTGAAACCGCGTGCCGAGAGCATATCGGAGATTGTATTCTGAAGCTTTTCCTTATCGGGGCGGGGGGTGAGCACCATGGAGGAAAACAGGCGTTCGGGGAGGTCGATGCGGTTGTAACCGTAAATGCGCAGCAATTCTTCAATCACATCTGCCTCGCGAGTCACATCAACCCTGTAAGTGGGTATGGACAGGCGAAGCAACGCGCCCAGGTCTTCAATTACCTTGATGTCGAGGCTTTCAAGGATGTTTATAAGTTCTTCACGGGGGATGTTCTTTCCAATCAGAACGGCGGCCCGCTCCAGGTTGAGATCAACCACGGCAGGCTCTATCTTGCCGGGATAAACATCCACAATCTCCGAGCTTATCTGTCCACCAGCCACTTCTTTGATCAATAGGGCAGCCCGCTTGAGGGCAGGAATTGTGATGGCAGGGTCGGCGCCGCGTTCAAAACGGAAGGAGGCATCGGTTTTGAGGCCATGGGCCTTGGAGGTCTTGCGAATGGATACGGGGTTGAAATAAGCGCTTTCGAGAAAGACGGCCGTAGTTTCGCGCGTCACCCCCGAGTCGACCCCGCCCATGACTCCGCCGATACACATCGGGGTTGTGGAGCTGCATATCATTAGGTCGTCACCCGTAAGCTTGCGTTCCTCGTGGTCAAGAGTAATGAACAGGCTTCCTTTTTCAGGTTTCCTGACCACCACTTTCTGTCCGTCAATCCTGGCTGCATCGAAGGCGTGCAGGGGGTGGCCCATTTCGTGCAAAACGAAATTGGTGACATCCACCACGTTGTTGATGGGCTTTTGCCCAATGGATAAAAGCCGTTCCTTAAGCCAGGCGGGGGAATCCCCTACCCTGACGCCCGAAATGGTGAGGGCGCTGTAACGGGGGCAGGCTTCAGGATCTTCAATGATGACAGGGATAGGAAGGGCATTGTTATCTACCTTAAAATGGTCGGTGATTGGTTTTTTGAGGCTCAGGGTGCCTTTGCCCTCGCGATGGTTGATAACGGCCACCACATCACGGGCCACGCCCAGGTGGCTAGCTGCATCGATGCGATTGGGGGTGAGCCCAATCTCGAAGATATAATCGGTTTTGATGTCCAGGTATTGAGCAGCGGGTATCCCAATGGGGGCCTCGGCAGGCAATACGATGATGCCTTCGTGGTCATCGCCCAGGCCCAGTTCGTCTTCGGCACAGATCATCCCCTCGGAGAATTCCCCACGTATCTTGACTTTTTTCAGTTCCAGCTCGCCCTTGGGGGTGTGGAGGGTTGTGCCCACCACGGCCACAAACACTTTCTGGCCTGCAGCTACATTGGGCGCCCCGCAAACGATGGGTAACAGCGAGCCCGATCCAATGTCAACGGTGGTTACCGACAGGCGATCGGCATCGGGGTGAGGATGGCAGGTTTTTACCTCGCCCACGAAAACACCCTGAAGGCCTCCCTTCACAGTTTCGAATTTTTCAATGGATTCCACCTCCAGCCCGCAGTCTGTGAGGATCACACCCAAGGCCTCAGGGCTCTCCCTGAATTCGGCATATGTCTTGAGCCAGTTGTAAGAAATCTTCATCCCGTATCAAATGTATTTAGTGCTTCAAAAAAACCGGGATCCGCAGGTCACCAGGAATGGAGATTTTGCCGGATCCGCTGGCTTGGTATTAAGCCTAAATGCAAAAGTAATCATTTTGCAAAAAGGAATGGGAGGAGTTATTGGCCAACCAAAACAAAAAAACCGGCCGAAGCCGGCTTTTTTTTATGGAATGGGCAGATTATTTCAATTCGAACAACTGGGTTCCCAGTTCGCTGTTTTCGCTATAAACAGTAACCCTGTAAATGCCTTTATTGATAGGATCACGGGGCACAAAGTTCATGCAGGCCACCATTTGCTGATTTTGGTAATCGAAGGTTTTAGAAATGGAGTAGGGCACTTGGCTTTCTATCAACTGGAAAGTCTCGGGATGTCCATTGGAAAGCAAGTTCCCATCAGGGTCAGTGATTCTGACATAGAAGTTGCGCGGGCCTGGTCTGGAAAGGATGTTCTCGAGGATTGTGAAACAAACCTGTATCTTCTCCACCCGCCTGGCCCGATCCGTCTCGCGCTCACCGGCACGTGCAGGTCGCGTGGTAATCACCTCAACATTCATGATTTTCAACGCACTGGCATTGTCTATAAGGTCTTCCAGGCTTTTGTTCTTCAGCTCAATTTCAACAACCTGCTCTTCGGAAAAAGCCAGGGTGTTTTTCATTTTTTCGTTTTCACTGGAGAGCTGGTTTTTTTCTTCTGTGAGGAGTTGCGCCTTTTCCTGAAACTCAGCCAGTTGGGTCTCCAGTTGTTCCACGTGGGCTTTCACTTCATCAACAGTCTGACTGCCTGCAAGCTGAAGGATTTGACCCTTGAGGCGGTTGATTTCGATCCGTTGCTGGTTGGCCAGGTTTTCGAGTTCGGCGTGCTCGCGGCTAAGGCTTTGGAAATCGGCATCGAGCTGATTAAGCTTTACCACCAGGCTATCGGCACGGGCTTGGCATTCGTTACGCTCCACAGCGGTAGCCACTGCCAGTTCGCGCGCCTCAAAATACTGACGCAGCACCAATGCAACGGCAATGGCCAGAATGAGGGCAATGACCGAAAGGAAGACAATGGGTGCTATGTTTGCAGAACTGGAAGAACGAGAAAACCCTTTTCGCTGGGAAGTGTCAGATAGTCTCTGTTTACCCATATAGATTTTGTTTTGGTTACTCAAAAGTAAGGAATTGAGTGAACCAAACCACAAAAAAGGCAAAAAAAAAGCAAAAAAGCGTCTGAGCTCTATCTCAGGTTAAGGGCAGCTTCACCCAGGCGGAACTCATCGGTGAACAAGGAGATGAGATACAGGCCGGGTTCAAATTCTTCTATCCGTTGCCAATAAAGGCAAGCTTCGGTAACCTGGTTTCGGTAGTCGACCACGGTAGAGGATGAATACTGCAGGGTGTCGCCCTCTATCACGAAGGAATAGGCTGCGTCGTCGCTAACGCGCATAATCGAGCCGTCGGGTTTTGCAATACGCAGGTAGACATTATGGTTGCCAGTACGGGCAACGGGATTGTCGGGAAGGGTAAAACAAACCTTGATCTGCTCGGCCCTGTTGGCCCTGTCGGTCACTTCCTCACGGCCGCGGGTCCGCATGCGGATGGCCTCAGCTCTGATTTGGTAAGCACGAAGGGCTGAAGCCACTTCAACCTTTGAAGAAAGCTCTTCTTTATCCTGTTCCAGTTCGGTGGTGCGGACGGTAGCCCTTTGAATCTCCTGCTGAAAGGCAATGTTCTCATCTTTCAGCACCTGGTTTATGGTCACCAGGCTGTCAATATCGCGGACATAGTTCTTAGTGACCTCCTGCAGCAGGTTGAGCTGACGGCGGATGCGGTAATAATCAGCCTGGGAAGCAATCAGTTTCTGGATCTCGTCAGCATTGGCCATGATGATGCTGTCCTTATCCACAAGGATGCTGTCATATTCCATCTTTGTGGCGTTGTAATTGGCCATCAGCGAATCGAGTTCATGCTGAAGCTCCGTATTGACCAGGGTAGCAGCTTCCTTTTCGACCTTGAAGGACTGCCTGCTTGTAAAAAGCATCACGGCAAGCACGCCAATGATCAGCAAAAGAACAATAATTGTCCCTTTGTAGATCTTCTCATTTCTTTTGTCCGAACCAGTTTGGCTTCTATTTTCCATGTCAGCGTGTTTTAAGGGTTTTTCGTTCTTGGGTTAAATAGTTATGGTTGATGTTTTTTGATTTTAAAACGCCACAAGCGGCTTCCCCATTGCGGGCGTTGATCACTTTGGCAGGCAATTGATTCATTTTAATTTTTGTTGAAAAAAACACAAACTTAATTGAACCAAATTGACCACTGGACAAAACAGCGACCCGGTTTTTTTTCTTAACTGAGTCTTTTGTTTATGCAAATTTAATTAATTTTAAAGAACAATAGGGCTACAACGATGAAAGCGGAGGTATTCCTGAGGAATTTTTTCTCTTTGTTTTTTCCGCGGGTTTGTCCTGCCTGCAGCATAAACCTTGTTGCAGAAGGAAGTTGTTTATGCGCTGCCTGCCAGGCACGCCTGCCCTTTGCTCACCTTGCCGAAGAACCCGAGAACCCGATGACTCAATTGTTCTGGGGGCGGGTGCCCATCGAAACGGGGGCTCCCCTGTTTTTTTTCCGTAAGGGAGAAAAAGTTCAGCATCTGATCCATGCCTTCAAATACAAGGGTTACCGCGAGGTGGGGCCTTATCTGGGTCGGATTCACGGGCACGATCTGAAGCGCTCAGCCCTCTACCAGGGGCTGGATATGGTAGTGCCTGTTCCATTGCATCCCAAAAAGGAGCGTAAGAGGGGATACAACCAAAGCGTGCTTTTTGGGCAAGGCCTTGCCGAAAGCCTGGGGGTTCCACTGGTGGAAAACCAGTTGCTGCGCATTGTCCCAACAGCTTCCCAAACCCGAAAAACGCGCTTCAGACGATGGGAGAATGTGGCAGCTGTATTTCACATTCCCGACCTCAGCGTTTTTGATGAGAAAAACATCTTGCTGGTGGATGACGTGATTACCACCGGTGCCACGCTAGAAGCCTGCTGCCATAAGCTATTGGAGGCAAAAAAAGTAAAGATATGGCTGGCCACCATCGCCCTGGCTCAATAAGGAGGAAAGCAAGAAAATAGAATCTTTTTACGTTTGAAGCCCTTTGGTTTTTGCTGGAAATCACTGGCAGGGACTGTTTGTTATTTCGCGGCCAGCACGGCAGCCTTCCTGAGCCGCTGAATATGGCCTTCCAGATCGATGACGTCCATTTGGATCATGTAAATGCCAATGGGCGCCTTGAGGAAAGCATCGGTAGTGCCGTCCCAGTTGAATACGCCTTCTGCCGCAAGCAGTTCTGCATGAACAAGCCTGCGGACAAGGCGGCCGCGGCTGTCGAAAATCTGAAGGCTGGCTACATAACCGGGCTTTTCAAAACGGTAGTGGATGCACAGCAGATCCTGATATCCGTCATTATCCGGTGAAAAGACCTCTGAGCCCAGCACCAGCTCCCCTTCTTCAAAACTCAGGGCAGCATGGTATTGAGAGTTCTGATAGCCAGGGGTTCCAAAACCAACACTTTGGGCCGCAGAATGCCAGTTTGTACGATCGCAGGCAGGCATATTATAGTTTACCCGTTCGAGCGCAACGCCTTTATTGCTGGTCAGCAGGGCAAAATGCATATCTTCATCGAATGCAAACACTTCTACCTCTTCCAGGCTTTTGCCTGCCAGGGCAATAACACCCCCTGAAGTGGTCATTGAAGGCAGGGCATCAACACCCAGGAAGGCATTGGGGTTGTTGGTCATAAAGGACGTCTTTACCGCATCAGGGTTAGTGGTAAGCACTGCAAAATCCCCCGGAAAGAACAGGCAGCTTTCGGGGCTGATCTCATGAACCTGAGTCAGGAAACCCAGGGTAGTGTCCTTGGAAGCCAGGCAAAGGTCCTGCAGGTCAAGGACCTTGCCGGATCGATTATAGATTTCGATGTAACGGCTGCCCCCTTCAGGAGGGTTAAACAGCACCTCATTGATTGCCACATCGAAGGGCTGTGCTTCAAGGGGGACGGCAACCCTGGCCGTTCTGCCTTCGAGGGGGTTGCCAGCACAATCGGTAAGAAAGGACGGCAGGGTAAACTCGTAAATTTCGCCAGGGCTCATAGGGGTTTCAAGGACCAGCAGGGTGGAAGAAAAATCCGGTCTTTGCGGAAGCACTGCCAGAATATTACCTAGCCCGAAGTCGCCAGCCTGGGGCAGGGACAAAAGGCTGCCCTCATCGAGGGACTCACTGAAAACCAGTTTGACAGTATCTTCAGCCAGGAATCCAGTCCTAAGCAATGCAGGGGGAGTGGTGTCGGGGTTAAACGCCAGGACTGAATTGGACGTCCCGGGCGTTCCTCCTGAAGGATGGCTGGAAGCGGTCCAGTTGTTTGCACCCTCACAATAGTTCAGCATGTCAATCTTTTCAAGGGACCATCCTCCCTGGCTTTTTGCGGGCTGTCCATACCAGCCATCGCTGTAATTGACGAATGCCACCAAGCGTTCTTCGTGATCGAACAACAACAGGCTGTTGCCCGCATTGGTCAAGGCATTGGAAGGCAAACCAGGCACAGCAACTACTGCACCATAGTCTTGGAGAGCTGAAACTGCATCTTCACAGGCCAGCAGCAGATATCCACCAGCCCCGATAAAGGATTGAGGCAGAACCCGGTTACTGCTGCCATGCTGCAGGACCCAGCCTTCCAGTGAGATGGAGAAATTGGTATTATTGAACAGTTCAATGTATTCATGGGCAGGCAAACCTAGTTGTGGAGTGGGATCAACCATAAGCTCATTGAAAACCACATCGAAACGTTGCGACACATACAAAACAAAAGGCAGGACACAGGCTTGCATGGCATTACCGAAGAGATCCTCAACATGCTGAATTTGCAGGGTATATTGCAGGTTCTCCTGGAAGGTTTGCGCAAAGAGCAGGCTTACCATTTGGGGTTGCATCGGATCAAGGCAAGCAATCATTGGGGACCCTGCACCCTGATCTACGGAATAGTTTGTGGTTTGCTCAGCGGTATTCTGATCGACTGCTTCGCTGAAATGAATCAAAAGCTGATTGGCAGAGACGACCTCAAGGCGGATTACGGAAGGGGGCTCCAGGTCGGGGACTCGTTCCTGAACGATGAAATCATCAAAATAAAAGCGGTTGCAATTTGAAATGGTATAGTTGCAAACCAGGCCAAACCATCCGGAAACCGAATACGTTGCATCAAGCACAGAACCCTGGGGCACGAAAAGCTGGCCTCCCCCTGCATCTGCCATAACCTCCCAAAAGCCTTGGCTGTTGCGGGTGACCCGAATGCGGATCAGGTTATTGCTTGCGCTGGCCAGGTTCTGAAATCCAGCAAGGAGTTCGACAGCCTCTTCCCCATCCTGGCGAAACAGGAAGAGGCGTTTGTTTTCACCCCCGTTTTTTCCTATCTGCAGGTAATATCCGTTCAGAGGCCCTTTCAGGTTGGGGGTATCGCTGAGTAAGTAAATTTTTGGGTGGTTGTTGTCGGTGGGAGAAAAAGCGAGCCTCACCCAGAACTCCCATTGAGCCTCAAGGGCTAAGGTACAGGAAGTGGCAAGGCTTGCCTGCCCGGCCTCCTGATCGCTGAGGCGCAGTACCCCTTCCTGCACGGAGAACTTCTGAATGTCGCCCACCCACTCGGGGTTCGAGGTACAGTTACCGTCACTGAAGTCGTCCGTGAACTGTGCCTTTCCGACCACAGGAAGGATTAAGATCAGCAAGAAGATTTCCCGCCTGATCATCATTTATCTTTTTTCTGGGCTATAAATATAGTAATTTTGCAGGAATTTACCATCAGGCAAAGCACAAAAAGCGAATCCTAAAACACTGAGTATTATGAAGATTGCACTGGTTGGAGCCACCGGGCTTGTCGGCACTGTCATGATGAAAGTGCTGGAAGAAATGAATTTCCCCTGTACAGAGTTTATCCCTGCTGCATCAGAGCGGTCGGTTGGCAAAACAGTAAACTTCAGGGGCAAGCCGCATATCATTGTCAGCCTCCAGGAAGCTGTGGATGCAAAGCCTGCCCTGGCCATTTTTTCAGCAGGGGGTTCTGTATCGAAACAATGGGCCGAAAAATTTGCCGGGCAAGGGACTTATGTGGTCGACAACTCTTCGGCCTGGCGAATGGACAAAAGCGTGCCTCTTGTGGTTCCTGAGGTCAACGCCCACACCCTGAAGAAGGACACAATGATCATTGCCAATCCCAACTGCAGCACCATTCAATTGGCGCTGGCCTTGGCGCCCTTGCACAAAGCCTACGGCATCAGGCGACTGGTGGTGTCCACATACCAGTCTGTTACAGGCACAGGGGTAAAAGCCGTAAGACAAATGGAAGATGAGCGCGCGGGACACGAGGGCGAGAAAGCCTACCCCCACCCCATTGACCTGAACTGTTTTCCCCATGGCGGGGACTTTGCCGACAATGGTTACACCAGTGAGGAGCTGAAGCTGCTCCACGAAACCCGTAAAATCCTGGAAGCCCCTGAGATGAAGGTGACCGCCACAGTGGTGCGCATCCCTGTGGTGGGAGGGCATTCGGAAGCTGTAAATATTGAATTTGAACGTGATTTCGAACTGAAGGAAGTGCGTCATTTGCTGGAAACCATGCCCGGAGTAGTGATACAGGATGATCCTGCACGTAACCTTTACCCCATGCCCCGCTTTGCACACAACAAGAATGAAGTGTTTGTGGGACGTCTGCGCAGGGATACCACCATTCCGTACGGACTGGACCTCTGGGTGGTGGCCGACAACCTGCGCAAGGGAGCCGCCACCAATGCCATCCAGATCGCTTGGAAACTAGTCGAAAAAAAGTTTATTGCCTGACTCAAGATTGCTCTCCCATGAGTATTTCCTGCAATGAGCTGGGGTTGACCTAATTTTCGTATTTTTGCAATCTGCAAAAAACACAGGTCACCCTGTTTCGCTGTAACACAAAACGCCTTTAATGACGCAACCACAAACGAAAGAATGGCTGGTACTGGTCAATCCCAATGCCGGCATTGGTAAGGGAAAAAAGGACTGGGGCAAGATCAGTCAACTATTGGATGAACAAGGATTTGTTTATCAAGCTGTCTTTACCGAAAGGAAACTCCATGCCATTGAACTGGTCATCGAAAACATTACCCTGGGGTACCGAAAAATCATTGTGGTAGGCGGTGACGGCACCATGAACGAGGTGGTCAACGGCGTATTCTCACAGCAGGTAGTACCTACCACGGCCATTACCCTTGGGATGATTTCTATAGGCACAGGCAACGACTGGGTGCGTACCTATAACATCCCGCTCGACTACTTGCAAGCCATCGAAATCATTAAAAGAGGGAATACCCTGGAGCAGGATGCAGGAATTGTGCAATATTCTAACGATAACGGACTGGAAAAACGCTATTTTGCAAACATGGCAGGATTGGGTTTTGATGGTCTGGTAGCCAAAAAAACAAATGCCGACAAAGAGAAGGGCAGCGTTTTGCCTATGCTTTTTCTGGTCAATTTGCTGAGCTCCATGTTCTCGTATAACTCATCCAACATCCGGGTTAACATTGACGGGCGCGAAATCAAGGCAAAGGTGTTCAGCATTGGCGTTGGCATCGGACAATACAACGGGGGTGGTATGATGCAGGCTCCTGACGCCCGGCCCAATGACGGCCTACTTGACCTGACCATCATTAAACACATTTCCGTATTATCCATCCTCGCAAATATCCGAAGGCTTTATGATGGAAAGATCCACAAGGTAAAACAGGTCGTTTTGCTCACGGGGAAAAACATCCGCATTGAATCTGATGTTATCATTCCACTGGAAGCGGATGGGGAATACCTGGGGCACTCGCCTTTTGAATTTAACATCATCCCAAAAAGCATCAAAATCATTATGAACCACTTGGGCGAAACTGCCCAAAAAAGCACTGAATCTGCATGACCAAAGGAGAAGATATTTTCAGAAAGATCATTTCGCACTGTAAGGAATACGGGTTTATTTTCCCTTCCAGTGAAATTTATGACGGGCTGAGCGCCGTTTACGATTACGGCCAGAACGGCGCCATCCTGAAAAATAACATCAAGGACTACTGGTGGCGTTCGATGGTGCAATATCAGGAAAACATTGTCGGCATCGACTCGGCCATTTTCATGCATCCCACGGTTTGGAAAGCCTCGGGGCATGTGGACGCATTCAACGATCCCCTTATCGACAACAAGGACTCGAAGAAGCGGTACCGTGCCGATGTCCTCATTGAAGATCACCTTGAAAAACTCAACGAGAAGATCGAAAAAGATGTGGTAAAAGCCGCCAAGCGCTTTGGTGACAGCTTTGATGAGGCAATGTTCCGAAAAACGAACCCCCGGGTTCTTGAAAACCAGGAAAAGATAGAAAACATCAACCGCCGTTTTGTTTCGGCTCTTGAAGAGAATCGCCTGGACGACGTCAAGGCCCTGATCGAGGAGCTAGGGATTGTTTGCCCCATTTCGGGATCGCGCAACTGGACAGATGTGCGTCAGTTCAACCTGATGTTCAGCACGCAAATGGGATCGCTAAGCGAGGATACCAACCAGATTTTCCTGCGCCCTGAAACCGCACAGGGAATTTTTGTAAACTACCTCAACGTCCAGAAAACGGGCCGCATGAAGCTGCCTTTCGGGATTGCCCAGATAGGAAAAGCTTTCCGAAACGAAATCGTAGCCCGACAGTTTATCTTCCGCATGCGGGAGTTTGAGCAAATGGAAATGCAGTTCTTTGTGAAACCGGGGCAAGAAATGGAATGGTATGATTACTGGAAGCAGGAACGCTTGCGCTGGCATTTGGCCTTGGGCATCCCTGCCGAAAAGTACCGTTTCCACGACCACGAGAAACTGGCCCATTACGCTAATGCAGCCGCGGATATCGAGTTTGAGTTTCCCTTCGGGTTCAAGGAACTGGAAGGCATTCACTCGCGTACCGACTTTGACCTGGGCGCCCATCAGCAATACAGCGGCAAGAAGCTGCAGTATTTTGACCCTGAAACCAATGAAAGCTATGTGCCCTATGTGGTGGAAACCTCCATTGGGCTCGACCGTACTTTCTTGGCCATCCTTTCGTTTGCCTATCGTGAAGAGAAACTGGAGGATGGCTCCGAGCGCGTGGTGCTGAGCATCCCGCCCGTATTGGCACCCATAAAGGTGGCGGTGCTTCCCCTGGTGAAAAAAGACGGCATGCCTGAAAAGGCACGCGAGGTCTTTGACAGGCTCAAGTACGATTATATGTGCCAGTATGATGAAAAGGATGCTATAGGCCGTCGCTACCGCAGGCAAGACGCCATTGGCACACCTTATTGCATCACAGTGGACCATCAGACCCTGGAAGACAATACGGTAACCATAAGAGAACGCGACAGCATGAAACAGGACCGCATCGCCATCGATGAAATTGCCCAAGTGGTGGCTCGCCGTATTGACATCAGACCCGTTTCCTGATTTTGCAAACAATATCCAACATTATTTGTTGGGTTTAATATACTTTTATACTCCGCAAACCGAGGTTACGGATTATGACCCTGAATGAAATAAAGGCGCCTGTAGAGGGGCAGATTAAAGCTTTTGAGACCCTGTTCAGGGATTCGATCAAAAGCAACATCCCCCTGCTCAACATCATTATGCGTTACATCGTGAAACGCAAGGGCAAGCAAATGCGGCCGCTGTTTGTATTTTTCTCTGCAGGGCTGTTTTCCGAAATCAACGACAGAACCCTCCGGGCCGCTACACTCATTGAAATGCTTCACACCGCAACCCTGATTCATGACGATGTGGTAGACGACAGCAACGAGCGCCGCGGGTTCTTTTCGCTCAATGCTCTCTGGAAAAACAAGATATCTGTTTTGGTAGGCGATTTCCTGCTCTCACGCGGATTAATCCTGGCACTCGAAAACGATGATTTTGACCTGCTCAAGATTGTGTCGCATTCAGTACGTGAAATGAGCGAAGGCGAGTTACTTCAGATTGAAAAGGCCCGCACCCTCGACATTGAAGAGTCGGTATATTTCGAGATCATCCGCAAAAAAACAGCTTCCCTGATCGCCTCATGCCTGGCCAGCGGTACTGCTGCCACGGGTGCCAGTGCCGACACCATAGAAAAGATGCGCCAGATCGGCGAGAAGATAGGCATCGCCTTCCAGATCAAAGACGACATCCTCGATTTTGACCTCAGTGCAGATAAGGGAAAACCTTCGGGCGTGGATATCAAGGAACGGAAAATGACCCTCCCGTTGATTTTTATCCTGAATAAATCAAGCTATTTCCAAAAGCGGAAGATCATCAACATTGTTAAGAATCACAACACCAACAGGGAAAAAGTGGATTGGCTCATGCAAGAGGTGGTTCTTGGCGGAGGCATTGAATATGCCGTAGAAATGATGACCAGGTACCGCAATGAAGCCCTTGAAATGCTTGAGCAGATGCCCGACAGGCCGGCCAGGGAATCCCTCAGGCAACTCATTGATTTTACCATCCAGCGAAAAAGCTGATCTTCTTCCCTTCTTGTATAATTATCTTTTCTGCAGTTTAGATTATCTATGCAGAAAATAAAAGCTGAACTCCATGAAGAAAAAACGGATTTCTCTTTATACGAAAACCTTGCTGCTGTCGGCCGCAATGGGCTTTCTTACCACCTTGAGCTTGCAAGCACAAGCCCTTCCCGAAATCAAAAAACACGATCCTTCCCTGATTGGCAAGGGAACCACCCTTGAGGGCGTTAAACAAGGACTCTGGAACTATTTCGATGAACAGGACCATTTGCTTGAAAGCGGCCATTATGCTGATGGCAAGCGCATTGGTCTTTGGACCTTCTTCGATGAGCAGCAACAGAAGTCAGCGCAAATAGATTACGACAGCCTGTATTATCGCGAATTCTTCCCAAACGGCGATGTTTCAGTTCAGGGTCCCCTGAATGATACTCTGGAAAGATCAGATCTTTGGACCTACTACCACCTGGAAATGCAGCCCTGGGCTAGGGGCCATTATCGCAAAGGAAAACAAACAGGCACCTGGAAATTCTGGTATCCCGACGGCAAGAAAAACGCTGAAGTCGTCATGGAACAAGGCATCACCACCTGGTGGTATTATAATGGAAATATCGAGATGACAGGACCTGTGAAAGCAGGCCAGCTCGACGGTGAATGGACTTACTATTATGAGTCGGGTGTCCTCAGGGAAAAGAGCGTATACAAAAACAGTAGGCAAGAAGGCATCTCGCGATTGTATTATGAAAACGGGCAACCTGAATTTGAAGGCAACTTTAAAGAAGGCATGCTCAACGGGTTTTCAAAATGGTATTATGAAAACGGACAGCTGGAATCGGCTGGTAAGTCTGTCATGGATGTACAGGACAGCACCTGGACCTTTTATTACCAGAACGGGAACATTTCCTCGCATGGGGATTTCGTGGACGGGAAGGAAAACGGCACCTGGACATTCTATTACACCACCGGTGAGAAGCTGCGTCAGGGTCCTATGGTCAATGGGGGGCGCAACGGCGAATGGACCACTTGGTATACAGGAGGCGAGGTAAGTCATCAGGGCCCCTTCGTCAACGACCAGGAGCATGGCCTGTGGGCCAGCTTTTACGAGAACGGACAGATGCAGGATCGCGGCACTTTTACCAATGGGAAAATGGATCAGCTTTGGGAAGGATGGTTTGTCAACGGAACCAAACGCTATGAGGTACGCTATGCTAATGGTGAACGTCATGGCCTGTCGAGTCACTGGTACGAGAATGGGAAACCCCGCCAGAGTGCCGAATACCGGGAAGGCCTCAACCACGGACGCTGGATTCGCTGGCAAGACAATGGCAACATCCTGGAGGAAGGTCCGTTTTCCCTGGGTGAGCGTTCGGGATTATGGGTGTATTATGACGGCGGAGGCAGAAAATTCAGGGAACAGGAATTCAATGCCAGCAAAGCCCATGGACGCTTCACCACCTTTTACCCAGATGGCAGCAAGGAACAGGAAGGATTCTTTGTCGAAGGGCAGCGCCACGGAAACTGGACCTCCTGGGGGCCCGATGGAAAGGTGGAACGGAACATGACATTTGACATGGGAAAGATGGTCAACCAAAAGGATCACACCAGATAGTTTTCCCTATTGTCCCCCCCCTCAAGGTATGCTTTCAGCTTTTGCTCAACCAGCAGGGCGTGTTCCTCCTTAATCACTGAAAACTTCACTTCAAGCTGAGGCTTATCCCGGGCATCACGCACCAAGTGCACCAGAGGTTCATTTTCCAGGATGATCCAGGGCAAATTGTATAACACCTGCTTGATTTCTTCGGGCAGGCCGGGGGTATCCTTTCCCTGACTTAGGCTAAACCTCAGCATCTGGCTGTGGCCCTGGCCCTTTTCAGGAGGACTTGAAATGATGGCATCGCCAAGCCTGGCAAAGGGAATCCGCACTTTCTCCCCCTTTTCGGTCTCAACTTGCACAGTACGGTATCCCACCCTTGCCACCTTTCCTGAAACCAGTGGGGTTTTGATGATCTGACCCTTTTTGAAATCACTTTCAGACTTGAGCAGAACACCGTTTAGAAAATCCCTGAGCACATACCAGCCCAAAGCCACTATCAGCACCAGGGCCATTGCGCTCTCGACCACTCCGCGATAAGGCAGACCTGAGAACACGATACGGGCCGACCAGAAAGCAAAAGCAAGCCATACCACAAACTCTAGTAAGGGCAGGGAACGAAGCAAAAAACTACGCCAGCTGCCCTCTCCGGGGATAAGCAGGGCCAGGCGGTTGATGAGTTGAAGGGCAAAAAACAGTGCAAAACCCAGGATTACTATATACAGCAGGTTCATAGCAGATTTTTACTTTTAAGTTTTTCCACCAGGTAAATATCCAGGGATGGATGAATGGCATAGACCCCTTCAAACTTCTCAATGATCAATCCTGCTCTGGACAAGTCATCCAGGCGGGCCTTAACCACAGCCTCAGAGGTCTGCAGGCTTTCCGCAAGGCTTTCAATCGAGTGCCTGCGGTGCATGATAAACTGCAGAAGATAAAACAGCTGCTCGTGGGTAAGCACATCAAAGACGCTGTCAGGAGGTACTTGTATGGGTTCCATGTATATGGTCCTTGCCGATATCTTCTTGATCGAGCTGAGCCATAGCGAGATCAACAAACCGGGGTTCCCATATGACTGGTCAAAGAAACGGTTAAACATCCTGGCAAAATCCCAGGCGGTCATTCTTTCTTCCTCTTTCTTATGGTACACGAATTTGAGGCCGCCCGCATGATGCCTAAGCATGATCAGGTCGTGAAGTTCACGTGCATCGAAAGGCTTGCATACCACGGCGGCAAGGGAATAGTTCAACAATCCCGTTGACTTCTCCAGAACCTTAAGGGCATGCTCGTTAATATTGATCAGAAACAGGAATTTCTTCCCATATTGGCCGATGAGCTCCTTGATCCATTCAATAACCTGCAATCCTCCTGTTTTCCGTTCCCACCAAAGCTCAAGGTCGTGAATGATGATAACCTTACCTGCAGGAAGAGCGGTCATCACATCCAACAACTTGTCAGGCTGTACATGCAGCGCTTGGGCAAGTGCTTCACGGAAGACTTCCAGGCTGGCCTCACACGATTTTGGAGCACGGACAATGTGAACATGCTCCTGGGAAAAGTGCTTGCGCGCAAGGTATTTCGAAAGGCTCGACTTCCCTGAACTGCGCTCCCCTGAAATGATCAGGGCACCAGGAATGCCCGACTTAAAGCGCGCTATGGCCTGGTTGCCCTCGGCAATCTGCTCATGCATGCCCACCCAGAAGTCATCGCTGGTACCCGACAGGCCAGAGAAAAGGGTGGCATAGTAATAAGGCAGTTCCTTCATGATCTGCTGGCGTGGTGATACCGCTTCAACAAAACCCAGCAGGTCGCGGTTGGCCAGTTTCCCCGTCTGGCTTTTCTCAAAGCGGTTGGCCCATACGATACCTTCGCTCTTGCTGTAAAGCAGGTTCACCAGGTTCTTTTGCCCTGTTTCACTGATCTGGTTTATTTGACGGTTCATCCAGCGCGAGAATTGCCCATTGCCTTTTTCCCGCATTTTCTTCTTCAGATCCAGACTCGTCTGATTGATCACAGCCGATGACAGGGGCTCAAACGATTGACGCAAGCCTTCATCAAAAATCTTGAAAAAACCGCTCTGAATCGCCCTGGACTTCCCTTCTTCTTCCTTAAGCTTGCCTATGAAATCCTTCAGCAGTTTGGCGGTTTCCTCCTGGTAACCTTCCTTTTCACTGCCCTCCATAAATTCCACGTCCCTGAGCAGGCTGAAGTTGATCAGGCGCAACAGGTCCTTAATTCGTGTTGCGCTTAACTGGAGCTGGTATTCCGTATTCTGTCCCTGCTCCTTTACCTTGTCGATCAAAAGGCTGCTCAGATAAAAACCCGAGAGCTTCCTGACGTTTACTGCCACCGGCTCGGGCTCGGGCAAGGCCCCTTTTTCAATGGCATCGAAAAAGTTTTGCCCGCTGATCTCAATTTCTTCAGGAAGTTCAGCCATCAACTCATTTACCTCCTGGAAGAATCCTTCATAGAGCTCCAGCACCTGGGGGTTCTTCAGCAAGCTTTGGTCCAGTTGGTTCTCAACAGGTGCTCCTGTTTCACTGGTCTCCAATGCTTCGAGAAGTTCTGACTGGTAAGCCTTTAGCGGCCTGAACATCCTCGCTTCCAACAGTTGGCTGAAATCGAGATTGTATTTCCTTATCTTCGAATGGATCCGACTGCGCAAGGAAAGGAACATGAAGTCGAGCACTCCCTTGTTGATAAAAAGATTCATGCTTTTTTCCCAGCGGACAGGCATTTCCATAAAGGTGGCCTCCTGCTCCTGCTTCTTTTCAACAAGGGCTTTGAGGTATTTCTTCATGCGCGGATCCGTGCCGGCATTGTCCAGAAAATTGCTGAATTGCTGAAGGTCTTCGAGCAAGTTGTCGAACAGTTTATTGCCCGCTTCTATGCGGAATGCGCGCGCTTCCGATTCCAAAACCGATATCTGGGCTTTTATCCTGTCTTTCTCCAGCGAAAGTTTTTCAAGAGCTTTATCCTTATCGCCTGCCTCCAGCCGGGTCATCTCAATAATCTCGTGCATACTGATGAAGATCTTGCGCAAAGCCACCACGTCGCCAAAAGCATCAATGGCATAGTCATTCATCAACTCACCGGCCACTTCCATTCGCCTCAGATAAAGGAAATAACGGGCCACCTCCGAAACCCTGATCTTTTTGGTGACCTTCCGGCCCGTAAGCCTGATTTTAAACCGCTGCAAAGCTTTGTAGGTGCGCGTCCAGAAATGATCCTTGTTTTCAGCCTCAAATTCCTCCCGATCCAACTGGATTCGAAGAAACTCAGGCAGCGAGGCCAGCATTGCCTTGCTATCCCTTACATACATCGTATTGGCCGTCTCCAGGTGCTGTTCCTGGTTGTGAACAATGATACGCTTCAGGTAATCGATGCGCTTCCGGGCCTGGAATGAAAAGTCGTTAAGCACCCTTAGAAATGCCTTGGGTTGGGCTGCCGGCTCAACGGTTTTCAGGATCTTCTTCAGCTGATCGATGATCTTTCCTGAATAAAGGGCAAGCTCCGAATAAAATTGAAAGACTTCCCCCGAAACGGCTTCATAGGCTTCTGAATAATAAACCTTCGTCAGGTTTTCCATAGTCTCACCCACTTTGAACACTTCCTTGGCAACGATTTGCCTTGTGGGAGAGGTGAGTTTGGCCAGCACATCAGGGGTATGCTTCTCCATGGCAGCAGGGTCCTTCTCCTTGATCTTCCTGCCTGGGCTGAGGTTCACTTCTTCAAAGAATGAAGAAGCCCTGATCAGCAGACAGGTCTTCAGCCCAATCACCAGCTCATTGGTTTTCTCTATAACGGTGACTCCCTTCTGAAGGGCCTCAGGCAGTTCAAGGATGCTCAGGTCGGTGTCTGAGGACTCAGCCAGGATGACCTCGGCTTCGGGCAATTGTTCCACCCCATTATTGATGACTTTCACCCTGGCCTGCAAGCGCGCCTGATCAAGCAACTGGTTAACCAGCATATACAGGCTTTCGGTCTTTGAGCTGTCCTGATTAATGACCAGGATGCGTAAGCTGGCATTCATCCATTCCTTACTTGAAGTAATGAACCGCAGCAAGGTAAGAGCCAGCGAAAGATTACGCCCGCTTCCCGTCCACCAGAAATCAATTTGCTTATACTTACCAAAGCCGTTTTCAGCGTTATAGTTCAAAAAAACAGTGTTATAATCCTGCTTCTTGAAATTTTCCAGCAGCTGGGCAAACTTCTCAGGATTACGGGTTTTCCTTCCCCAGCCCATAAATATGGTATTGGGCTCAAAACCAGAAAAGCCATAGACCCTCGAGATGAGATCAATGCCTTCATAAAAATCGTGGCAGTGGTGACGGCGGGTAAAAACGCCCTGTTTTTTCGTTACAGGGGTATTGAAGGTATTTTTGTCGTGTTCCCTGAAAATGCCATCTGCCTTGGGGTCTTCTATCAATTCGAAATTGGTGAAGATGCCCAGCTTGCCTACCAGCGATTTCCCCATTTCGATCAGATGGGGCCGGTTCAGCTCACCCCCGCTGAACAGGATCACATTGGGCCTCCAGTTACGGGGCTCGTGGCTGGTAATGGTAAGTTTCTCAAGGCCTGTCTTCACCAGTGAAGTCCAAACGCTGTTCCAGGTATCTCCTGTCTGGAGGGTCAGCTCTTTGCGCTTCAGAAAGAGGAAGAGCGCAATGAGCACAACCGAGGCCACCAGCAAAGCGACCAGGTCAAGCAGTATCATTACCACAATACAGGCAAGCGCCCCAATGATGCTTACAATGCGCGGAATTTTGAAAGAGGGCCTGAAATCGCTGCTGGCCCAACTCTCAATGGCGTAGGTAATATTCAGAAAACCATAAGTCAGGATAAAAAAGATAGATACAATACGGGCTATTACGTTCAATTCTCCGATCAAGATCCCTGCCTGTGCGATCAAATAGGTCAGTAAAAGCGCATTGCGAGGTTCGTTTGAAGCCCCGTAGCCCTTGGCAAAAAACCTTGGGATTATCCTGTCGATGGCCACAGCCTGCAAAATACGCGGTGCGCCAAGTATGCTTCCCAAAGCCGAGGAAAGGGTTGCACCCAGGATTCCTGCAACCACCAGCTGTGGCAGCCAGGAAGCATCAAATAAAATATCAGGATTGTTAACAAGGGATTCCCTGTCGATTGTAAAGGCCAGAAAAAAAACCAAGCCCACGTAAATCATCAAGCCAACCACAATTGCCGCAATGGTGCCTACAGGAATGGATTTTCGGGCGTCCCTAAGGTCTCCCGACATGGAAACCCCCGCCATAAAACCAGTTGCAGCAGGGAAGAAAATGGCAAACAGGGTAATCCAGGGTAATGCCCCATCCATGGACTCCAGCACTGGCACACTTGGCGTAAAATCATGATTTCCAATAAAAATGGATAATAGTGACAGGCCAATAATTGTCAGGATAAAATATTGCGACTTGATGGCCAATGATGTGCTGATAAACGTGATGGCCGCTACCAGGAAAAGTGTAATGGAGCCCACCAGCCGTATGGTCTGGAGGCTTACTTCAAATCCAAAATAAGAAAGAAAGGTCTCAGAAAAACCTATCAGGTATAGGCTGATGCTGAATGAAAACCCAACAAACAGGGCCAAACCCATGGTCCCCCCGATGGGAAGACCCAGACTGCGCGAAATGATATAATAGCCGCCTCCAACCCCAACTTTTTTGTCGGTGGCCACCGATGAAACACTCAATCCTGTGCTAATGGAAATAATATGAGCAATCAGAACAATTCCCAGTGTCGCCCATAATCCTGCCTGTCCAACAATCCAGGGAAGTCGCAGGTACAGGATCACACCCACGATGGTAAGGATGGAAGGCGTGAACACCCCTCCAAATGTCCCAAATTTCTTTGCTTTTGCCACGTCGTTCCTTTTATGGATTACTTCTGTTCAAAGATAAAATAAATTGAACGGTTTGTTTCTTTCAGCCCGGCTTTTATTGCAAGTCATCTCCTTCCATTCATACAGACTATGAAGATAATTTTTTTATTTTTGTTAGGCCTGATTCGTTTTAAGAAACCTGCGAAAAAGGAGTTTTCCGGATTTTTGAATAAATGAAATAAACCACCCCATGGACGTGCAAACCACTTTAATCATAGTCTTTGTAGGGGTTTTGGTTTTCCTCGCCCATCTCTTTGCCGAATTTTTCCGCAGCCAGAAAATTCCCGATGTCTTAATGCTTATTATTATTGGCTTGGTGCTGGGGCCCCTGACCGGATTCGTTAACCCCAAATCCTTTGGAGGGATTGGCAGTGTCTTTGCCAACATTACTCTGGTCATTATATTGTTTGAAGGAGGAACCAGCCTGCGATTCGATGTCCTGCGAACAGCCATCAGGGGTTCAGCCAGCCTGACAACCGTAAATTTTGTTATCAGCGCCATCATTATTGGCATAGTGACCCTGACCGTATTCGGTTTCGATCCCATTCTCGCATTTATGCTGGGCGCCTTCCTGGGCGGAACAGCTTCGGCAATTGTAATCCCAATGGTGGGGCAGCTTAATATTCAACCCGAATCTAAAACAATCCTGATCCTTGAGTCAGCCGTCAGCGATGTTCTTTGCTTAGTGGTCGGATTAACCTTTTTTGAAGCCTTAAACCTTGGTCAACTTAGGTTCGGAAGTATGCTGATGAGCATTATAGCAGGGTTTGCCTTCTCAACAGTCATAGGCATACTGGGAGGATTTGGATGGTCATTCCTGATCAATAAAGTCCGCAACCTGCAAAACTCAATCTTTACCACGCCCGCTTTCGTGTTTATCGTTTACGGCATAGCCGAACTCCTGGGATTCAGCGGGGCCATCGCAGCCCTTATGTTTGGCATTACCCTGGCGAACATTGACGTGATACCAAAACCCCTCCTGCAGCGGTATACCCGTTTTATTCCTCATACCCTAAATGAAACAGAGCGGATTTTCTTTTCTGAGGCAGTCTTCCTGCTCAAAACCTTTTTCTTCGTTTATATTGGCATTTCGATTGTCCTGACAGATTACTTCTCTATTGCCATTGGAGGTATACTAACCCTGCTGGTATTCACGTTCCGAATCCCCATTGTCAGGATCTCCGTAAGACCCTCTATTCCTGTCTACGACCGGATAATCATGTCGATGATGGTCCCAAAGGGTCTTGCCGCAGCCGTGCTGGCCTCCCTGCCCGCACAGGCAGGCCTGCCCGGGGGCGAACTCATCCAGAACATCACCTATTCCACCGTCCTGATCAGCATCGTCCTCAACTCAATCCTTATTATGCTCAACAACAGGGTGCCCCTGATGGGAAAAGCTTACACCTTCCTGTTGAAACCTTAATGGCGATAAAACACGGGGCTTCTTGTTAAAAGTTTCTAAAATCCTGGCCCCATGCCCAACACTTGTTGCATAAATCTTGGCCAAAAAACCATCATTCAATATCTTTACGCAATATTTGAATAGCTATTATATCGTTAAAAATAACATTAGCCTCATGTTGCTTAAGAAGTTTTTTTTTAATCCTTATTCCTTTTTAATTTTTCTATGGTTTCAAATTTCTCCATTTACTCAAAGCCTGGGCCAAACTACTCCTCTGGCCCTTCCAAGCGATGAGCCAAGGGTCGACCTGAGCAGCCCCTATCACAGCATCCGCACGCATCTTGACTTTCTGGATACCGAAAATTATTACCCTGATTCATCGGCACGAGCTTTCTTCTACCCAGGTGTTAGTCCCAATCGGGCCCGCGAAGCTGCAATCAAATTCAAGCAGGTCCTCGATGGCCGCGGATTACTGATAGACCCCGAACGCATTCCACGAAACCACGACTTTACCGATACCATCACAGGCAACAGGATATTTACCCCCATTTCGCAATATCCCGATATATATTTGATCCGTAAGCAGGGAACCTGGACTTACAGCCAGCACAGCATCAAGGCCATCGACAAACTGCACAACGAAGTATTTCCCTTTGGCATAGACCGCTTCCTTGAGAAGCTGCCACATTCGGGAACCCGTCAGTTTATTGGCTTGTTCTTCTGGCAATATTTAGGCATCTTGCTTATCATCCTGCTGAGCTTCCTGCTCCACAAACTTTTCACCTACATTTTCAGCAGGCTGCTTTTCCGAGGGGCTTCACATATGGGATACGACCGCCTGGTCAGGCCCTACTTGCTGCCTGTAGCCAAACCCCTGAGCCTGTTTATGGTCTTTGTCTTTATTGGCATTGTATTCCCCATCCTGCAGCTCCCGGTCGAAATCTCAAAATATTTTATTTTCGCCTTCAAGGCCATTTTGCCATTCTTTGCCACTTTTGTGGTTTTCAGGCTGGTAGATGTCTTTGCCCTTTACCTCGAAAAACTTGCGGGAAAAAGTGATTCAAACCTTGAAAACAACGTGGTTCCCCTGATCCGCAAGGTGCTCAGGGTATTTGTGATCATCATTGGCGTGCTTGTCATCCTCCAGAGCATTGGCGTGAACATCACCGCCCTGCTGGCGGGGATTTCCATCGGGGGCCTCGCCCTGGCCCTGGCCGCCCAGGACACCCTCAAAAACCTCTTCGGATCGCTGATGATCTTTATCGACAAACCCTTCTCGGTAGGACACTGGATCACCAGCGGCGATATTGACGGCACCGTCGAGGAAGTGGGCTTTCGCTCAACCCGCGTACGAACCTTCCGAAACTCCCTCACCTACGTCCCCAATGGCAAACTGGCTGACTCAACCATCGACAACCACGGCCTGAGAAAATACCGCAGGTTAAAAATGCACATAGCCCTGACCTATGATACCCCGCCCGACCTGATCGAGGTATTTGTTGAGGGCTTGCGTAAAATCGTCGATCGCCACCCCAATACCCGCAAGGACTTTTACATTATCGAATTCAACGAGATGGGCGACTTCGCCCTGAAGATCTTGTTTTACATCTTCTTTGCTGTGCCCACCTGGCCCGAGGAATTAAAGGCCCGCCACGAAGTCCTCATCGAAATCGTGCGCCTGGCAGAGAAACTGGGCGTCCGCTTTGCCTTCCCCACCCAGACCCTCCATATGGAAAACTTCCCCGAAAAACGCTCGCAAACCCCTCAGTACGATATGGATATGAACGAATTCAGGAAGGTGATGGAAGATTATTTCAAAGAAAGTCAGCCATAAGCTTTCAATCATTCACTATCAGCCAAGGTTCCGGAACGACCCGGATCAATGACCTGAAAACCGGGATTATTAAACCTAAAGCATAGGATTCTCTCACCTTTATAAGCCATTTCTGGCTCCTGGTTAATACGGAGTTAATACGGAGTTAATACGGTTTAAACCGTATAAACTCCGTATTAACTCCGACTTAGATTAGAAGCAGGCAAGCGACATAAAAGCCCCAAAAAGAGCCTTATGATCTGAATATCAATAAATTAAAAAGAAATGGCAGTTTTACAAAAAGAAGCATAAAAAGAGGGGCCGTTGGCAGATAAGTCACTGCAACGGCCCCTTTTCAGAGCATTTAAACAGGTTCTTTACTTAAGCACAATAATGGCTACGGGATCGATCACCTGGAAGGTGAACGATTCGCTGAAGTAAAGCTGTACGTTTTTATTGTTGTGTGATTCATATCCAATGGAAAGATCCTGGCCAATCACCATTTTGAAGTCGCCCCCGCGTTCGGTCACCAGGTAAGCGTCTTTGATGTAGGGTGCCAGGATGATGGAGCCGCCCAGCAGGTTTTCGATCTGCTTGCGCAGGGGATAGCCGCGCATAAAGCTGTTCACCATTTGCCATTTTTTGCTGTTGAGCACCAGGGTGTAGGGGCCTTCGATGCCATTGGCCTTGAACTTGGCAACACCTTCCGAGATAACGCCCATCACCTCTTCGGCAGTTTCGGGGAAAGTAAGTGCATCATGGTCTGAATTGTTTTTCAAACCGCCGATGTTGGCCGGCTTAAAGCCTTCATAAATGGCTTTTTCTTCAAACTGGGCGATTTTGAGTGCAGCCTCTTCCATAGGGCCAAGGTCAATATCGTCGGCACCACGGGCTACATTATCCAGTTCCCAAACATTCAGTTCAAAGGGAATACGTGCCTCCACCAGGGGCAGCACCTGGTAAATACCATATTTAACGGCATCCTTCTGGTTGGCAGGCACCTGGATGCGGCCTGTGGAAAGGGCAGCATAATCAAGACCCTTGGGGCCTTCAACGTCCACAAACTTACGGGCCGACAAAGCAGCGGTAAGAACATCAACAGCGGTATCATTTATTTCTTCCCAGGCTTGTTGTGAGATGGGAGCGAGTGATTTTCTTAAAATATCCATGTTCTTTCTCCTTTTTATTTTTTGATTTTTCCAATACCCAATGACTGGCCGCCTGTATTGGGGGCAGCGTCATGATGGTGATCGTCATGGTCGTGGTCATCGCCATGAGCGGCCATCAGATCGCCTTCCTTGAACAGCCAGGTACGTAGCTCGGCATCCCAGCCAGGCATATGGCGCCGCAACCATTCGAGGGTCATGCAAGCATGTTCTATTTCTTCATCGCGGTTGTGGGCCATAATTCCGGCCAGTTCCGCATCGTTGGTGGTAACCACCCGCTGATGGTACCAGTCAACGGCTTCAATTTCTTCCTTGAGGCTGTTTAACGCCCGCGAAAAATTACGCGCTTCCTGGCTTAATTCTTCTGCTGGTTCGTGATAATTCGACATAAATAAATTGTTTTTGGTGAATATTTAGAGTAAATGTAATTTTTTTCAATAAGCCTTTGCCTTGCTAAATAACCCAAAAAGACAAGTATTGCAAATTTACCCTTTTCAGATAAAAAAAGGAAAACTGTTGTCGTTTTTTGACGGGAATTAAATTGCGGTAATTTTCGAAAGACATCTTATTTGATAAACAACAATATGCTCTTTTTGTTGAAATTCATCCTGCTTCTTTCGTTTTACGGTGAATAAAAAATGGGCTCATTGGGTGATTTTCTACCCCGATACCGGCCGGTATCCTGCCTGGTTATTATTCAGGACAAGTGCTCACACCAGCCCCCTTTCCAATCCTCTCCGCCAAAGGCTCAAATTTCAACAAAACCATCCCTGGCAAAAGACATATTTTCAAACGAAAGGCAAACAGGAATTTCAAGACCTAAGCCTTGTCCCCCCTGAGGAATTCTTTATACTTTTATGGTCAAAAAAAAGGCCAATGATTAAAGGGAAAAAAGTTGTAGTAGTGCTTCCTGCCTACAATGCAGGAAAAACCCTTGAGATGACCTACAACGAAATTGACTTTTCTTTAGTCGATGAGGTTATCCTGGTGGATGACAGGAGCCACGATGACACCCTGGAGGTTGCCCGCAGTCTGGGCATTCGCCACCTCGTCGAGCATGAGCAAAACAAGGGTTACGGCGGCAACCAGAAATCGTGCTACAACAAAGCCCTGGAGCTCGGGGCCGACATCGTCATCATGCTTCATCCCGACTATCAGTACACCCCGAAACTGATTCCGTCGATGGCACACCTGATTGCCTCAGGCCTGTACCACGTGGTGCTGGGTTCGCGCATCCTGGGCAAGGGCGCCCTTGAAGGCGGAATGCCCCTTGTCAAATATGTGGCAAACCGCGGGCTCACCTTTGTCCAGAACGTCCTGATTAATGCCAAGCTGTCGGAATACCATACAGGCTACCGGGCTTTCTCGCGCGCGGTGCTCGAAAAGGTGAACTATATGGCCAATTCCGATAATTTCGTATTCGACAACCAGATGCTTGCACAGATATGGTACGCGGGCTATGAGATTGCTGAGATTACCTGCCCCACCAAATATTTTGACGATGCCTCGAGCATCAACCTGAAGAACAGCTCCATATACGGGCTGGGAGTGCTGAAGACCTCGTTGCAATACCGCCTGCAGAAATGGGGCTGGGCAAAATACAATATCTTCAACCATGATCAGGTTTAACAAAACCCTCCCGGGGGCCCGGGTGGCCCTGCTGCTGATCCTGCCGCTGCTGTATATCCTTGCAGCTGCCTATTTCAGGACCCTTCTGGGCAACCTTTCCCTGCGCTCAAGCGATCCTGAGTACATTTATTTCATGAGCGGGCTCAACCTTTCGGAAGGCACCCTGAAGCTGGCCCATATCGATAATCCCGGGACTCCCTTGCAGGTGCTGGTGGCCCTGGTGTTTCGAATCACCTGGCTTTTTCGCGGGCTCCCAAAACCTTATGTGGAAGACGTATTCCTGAACCCTGACCTTTACCTCTCGGTGACCAGCCTTTTCATGGCTGCCCTCACTGCGGGACTCCTCTGGTATGCAGGGAAAAAGACCCTGCAATATACAAACTCCGTATTTTATGCCCTGCTGGTTCAAACCGCCCCCTTCCTTCCCGTCATTTGGTATGATCTGATCGGGCGGGTAGCCCCTGAGCTGATGATGCCCTTCCCCCTGGTCCTGATGACGGTTTTGCTTATAAAGGTCTATTACCAGGAAAAGCCCGTGGACAATACCCAGCTTTTCCTGTTTGCCCTCCTGTCGGCCTTCGGGCTTTCCATTAAACTCACCTTCCTGCCGATATGGCTGATCCCCTTCCTGTTCATCGAGGGCTGGAAGCGAAAAGGGTATTATTTAGGCTTGTCGCTGCTGCTGTTCTTTATCATTGCCTTCCCTATGACCCTGCGGCTGAATGTCTTCTGGGGATGGATCAAGGACTTGTTTATGCATAGCGGCCAGTACGGGGGGGGCGAATCAAACATCATCGACCTGCCTTCGCTCAGGCAAAACCTGGTCGAACTGACCGGACTCGAGAAGCGGTTCTTCTACCTCTTCCTCACCCTGGCAGCAACCCTAGCCGGATACCTGGCCTGGTTCAGGAAAAAAGCCGACAAGCGCCTGCTGATCCTCGGTTTAGCTGTAATTCTTTCTGTGGCCCTGCAGGTACTGATGGTCGGGAAACACTATGCCCACCGGTATTTCATCCCGGTTTTGCTGCTCTCCCCCCTGATGGCAATCCTGGTGGCTGAGTTGGTCAAAAAGAGTTTTCCCCGAAAGGGGGCAATACTGGCCATTAACATTGCAATCTTAATGCTTTTCTTCATAAATATTAAACATCACGCCCAGTGGCTGCCCATTAAGACCCAGGCTATGGGCAGCGACATTACAGGCAGGATGCCCACCTGGCATTATGCACAACTCCTGGAAAAGGACAGCTACCGCATCATCAGCTCGCAGAACTATGGCTCGCCTTTCATTGAATACACCCTGACCTACAGCCATGTCTGGGGCACTGGCCGCAAACGCGCGGAATATGCTCCCATCCTCGATAAGCTTTATCCCAATACTTATAACTATTTCACCTGGGACAACACACTGAAGTATTGGGTAAAGCCTTTCGACGCAAGGGAAGTGGCCGAATCGGGCAAGCCCGTTTACCTATATCTGGAGCGCGATGAGCAGGAACTTTTCGATAAGACCCTGGCCAAACTACAGGAGGAAAGCCTAAGCCCCTTTACTGCCAACAGCGAATTGCTTTACCGCAATCCTGCCACCACGGAGGTTATTTTCCGCCTGATCCTTGTTTTAAAAGAAGATCAGGAGGCTGTTTCTGAATAATGAAACCCTGAAACTATGGAATTTCTGCAACTTGTAAATGAGCGTGAGAGCACCCGCCGCTATGCTGACCGCCCGGTAGAAATCGAAAAGATCGACGCCATCCTGGAGGCTTGCCGGCTGGCCCCATCAGCCTGCAACAGCCAGCCCTGGAAGTTTGTAATGATTACCGACCGGGATTTAAGCCTGGAGCTTGCCAATGCCACCTTCAGCCAAGTGCTTCAGTTTAACCGTTTTACGGTGCAAGCCCCGGTGATGGCAGTTCTGGTTATGGAGCCCGCCAGAATGCTCTCGCAGATTGGCAGCACGGTAAAGGACAAGGACCTCTCACTGATTGATACCGGCATCGTGGCTGAGCACTTTTGTTTGGCTGCCGCTGAACTGGGCCTTGGAACCTGTATGCTGGGCTGGTTCAATGAAAAAAAAGTACGCCAGCTGCTGCATATCCCCAAAGGCAAGCGAATCCCTTTGATCATTACCCTGGGCTATCCCGCTGACCAGAAAAAGCGCAGAAAGATCAGAAAAAGCACCGAAGAAATAAGGAGTTTCAACCGATATTGACTTAATTTTACTTTGGTAACCAATCAAAAAAACCTTCACGCAATCATCCCCAAAAAAAGTAATTGAAAATGAAAAAACTAATGTGTACCTGCGGCGTCCTGATGGCCTTGTTCTTTGCGGCATGCCAGACCGAGACCGCCCGCGAAAAAACCGACGACATGGGCGTAATAGCAGAAACCACCGTACAATCGGTGATTGACCAATTGACTGAAAAATACGGCGAGGGTCGCAAGGATATGATCCAGCGTGGTGTTAGCCAGACGGCAGCCCTCTGGAAAGCAGAAGACGGAGATGCAACAGTCTTTGAAACCTTTTGCCTGGAGAACTACCAGGGCACCGACGAAGCCCGCAAAAGCCTGTTCGACAAGCTCTCAAGAAATTATGAGTTGATCTGGGGTCATATGAACCAGATGAGCCTCGAGCTGAATAAGCCCCTGCACCTCAACTGGGGCCCCATCGAACCCGTGGATGTGATGTTTGGCAGCTATTCGCCTTCAGCCCACCTCGACGATGACTTCTTTGGAAATAAGATTGCCTTCCTGACAATCCTCAACTTCCCCTTTTATAAGCTTGAGGAAAAAGCAGAGCTGGGCCCCGACTGGAACAGGCTTGATTGGGCCTATGCACGCCTTGGCGATGTGTACAACTCCAGGGTGCCCTCTCACATCAACCAGGAAGCCGCACGCATAAGCACCGAGTCAGACAACTATATCTCGGAGTACAACATTGTGATGGATAAGCTGGTAAACAATGAGGGCAAGGCCCTGTTCCCTGCAAACCTCCGCCTGATTACTCACTGGGGCCTGCGGGATGAGATCAAGAGCAATTACGCCCTGGCGGATGGGCTAGAAAAACAGGAAATGATCTACCAGGTGATGCAGCGCATCATTGCCCAGGACATCCCCCAGGTGGTGATCAACAATGCGGAGGTGGAATGGAACCCCTACACCAACGAGGTTTTGAAAGATGGGCAAACCATAGAAACCACGCCTGAACCTGACACCCGTTACCAGTACCTGCTCAACAACTTTCTGGCCGCCAAGGAAGCTGACCCCTATTCGCCCAGCTATCCCACGGCCATCGACCGTGCTTTCAATGCAGGTCTTGAGCTGACCATGGAAGAAGTGGAAGCCTTGTTTATCGACCTGGTGGGTTCGCCCCAGGCCAAGGCCGTAGGACAACTGATCAGCCAAAGGCTGGGACGTCCCCTGCAGCCCTTCGACATTTGGTACGACGGCTTTAAATCGCGCAGTGCCATTTCCGAAGAGCAACTCAACAACATCGTAGGCAGCAAATACCCCAACAGGGAGGCTTTTGAAAAAGACCTGCCCAACATCCTTACCAAGCTGGGCTGGAGCCCACAGCGGGCTCATTACATTGCCTCAAAAGTGCAGGTAGAAAGTTCACGGGGTGCTGGCCATGCCTGGGGCGCCCAGATGCGCGAGCAGAAATCCTACCTGCGCACCCGTATCGGCGAGAATGGCATGGATTACAAAGGCTATAACATTGCCGTCCACGAATTTGGCCACAACGTAGAGCAGACAATCACCCTGCATGATGTGGATCATTTCATGATGAGCGGAGTGCCCAATACCGCCTTTACCGAGACCACCGCATTCCTGTTCCAGATGCGTGACCTGAATCTGTTGGGCATCGACAGCGGCGACCCCAATGCCGACCACCTGCGCGCCCTCGACAATTTCTGGGGAAGCTACGAGATCATGGGCGTGTCGCTGGTCGATATGGCCGTGTGGAAGTGGATGTACGACAACCCCCAGGCAACTGCCGCACAACTGAAGGGAAAAACAATCGAGATTGCTATCGAGGTTTGGAACAAGTATTATGCCCCTGTGTTCGGCGTGGAAGACTCACCCATCCTGGCAATCTACTCGCATATGATCAGCTACCCGCTTTACCTGAGCGCTTATCCCCTGGGCCACCTTATCGAGTTTCAAATCGAAGGCCAGTTAAAAGGAAAAAATATGGCTGATGAGATTGACCGTATGTACACAGTCGGCCGCCTCATCCCCCAGGAATGGATGAAACTGGCTGTGGGAGCGCCCATCTCGAGCCGACCCATCCTCAATGCCGTAGAAGAAGCCCTCAAGCATATCCAATAGGATGAAAGGACCGGGCTTGAATGAGCCTGTTCCTCCCGTGAGCCCCCTTTGCAAATCCCTGTGCAGCCCATTTTGATTGCATGGCGAAGCAGGCAAAGGGGGTTTTTTTTCCAAAAAGCATAAGGAGCCTTTCCTCATCGGGCCCTTTAACCTAAACCCGTTCTCATTGCACGGTAACAAACCCTGGACATGCAAAATCTTCAGAAAGGTGCTCTTATCCCGAAAAGGTGTTTTTTTAAAACAGCCGCAGTGCCCCTATTTAGGAAATAGTTTAGAAGGTGTTTGGTCGGTTAAAACCGACTAAACACCGTTTAAACCCCGAAGATGGTATCACAAAAGACTGACAGACAGGTGTTTAAAAAATATTGTTTTTGACCATAAAAGAGAAGATCTTACAGGAAACAGGAAAAATAGGTTGCGGGAAAAAACAAAAGAAGGCCCGGGAGAAGTGAAAAACACCTTAAGGGGAGTGCTCCTGTTTTTTGCTAAAACAGGGTGCTTATTACATGATGACCTTCAGGGCCAATTCCTCAACCACCCTGGGGTAGTGCTTGTATTCGAGCTGGTGGACCTTTGTGGCGATGGTGTCGGGGGTATCGTCAGGCGCTATCTCGAAGCCTGCCTGGAAGATGATCTCGCCCTCATCATAGTGTTCGTTGACGTAATGGATGGTGATGCCCGTCTGGTATTCACCCTGGCTGATGACCTCTTCGTGGACACGCATGCCGTACATCCCCTTGCCGCCAAATTTGGGCAGCAAGGCAGGGTGGATGTTGACGATACGGCCAGGGAACTCCTGGATAAGGTATTCGGGAATCAGGAAAAGATAACCTGCCAGAACGACAAAATCGATCTGGGCCTGGTGGAACAAGCCCAGCACCAGCTCCTGGTCCGTCCACTGTTCCTTGCGCACCACCACGTGGGGTATCTGGGTTTTGGCAGCCCGTTTCAGCACCATGGCATCGGGATTGTCAGATACCACCAGGGCTACCTCTATTATTTCGTGCAAACGAAAGTATTCGATGAAGTTGGCCACATTGGTTCCGCTGCCAGATGCCAGCATGGCGAGCCTTACTTTAGGACCTTGGGGCTTCATTTTTAATAAGGATTATTTAAATATTTGTCAAATTTGGCCAAATTTGGCTCAAAGCGACTACAAAAATACGCGTTTTTTTTGATGTTTCAGGCTTTAAACTAAGTTTTTAGTTAAATGCAAAATTGTGTAAAACAATATATTACAGCGTTTTAGTGAAAATTGGCTTCGAAAAAGTTGGTTAATACCAATTAAATAATTTTCTTTGCATCCTGTTTTAAACAAAAAAGGAGAAACCATGTCAGACATTTCAACAAGAGTAAAAGCTATCATCGTTGATAAGCTTGGTGTAGATGAGAAAGAAGTGACCCCTGAAGCAAGCTTCACCAATGATTTGGGTGCTGATTCACTGGACACCGTTGAGCTCATCATGGAATTTGAAAAAGAATTCAACCTGGCCATTCCTGATGATCAAGCTGAGAAAATCGGCACTGTAGGTGATGCTATTGCATATATTGAGAAAAATCAATAAGTAGAACCTAAAGCGCTTTAGATGAACCTCAGAAGAGTAGTAGTTACAGGATTAGGCGCTCTTACTCCTATAGGCAATACCGTTCCAGATTTCTGGAACGGTTTGCTTAATGGTGTTAATGGGGCAGCACCCATTACGCGATTTGACGCAAGCAAATTCAAGACTCGTTTCGCCTGCGAGATCAAGGGCTTTGATTTTGGAGCCTATTTCGATCGTAAAGAGATCAGAAAATATGACCCTTATGCCCAATATGCCATCATAGCTACGGATGAAGGGATTAAGGATGCAGGCATTGAGCCCGAAAAGGTTAATGTTGACAGGGTAGGGATCATTTGGGGCAGTGGCATTGGAGGGCTTCAGACTTTTCTGGAAGCCATCACCGAGTTTGGCCGGGGCGACGGAACCCCGCGTTTCAGTCCCTTCTTTATTCCCAAGATGATCTCAGACATTGCCGCTGGCCATATTTCCATAAAACATGGGTTTAGGGGGCCCAACTATACCACCACCTCTGCCTGTGCTTCAGCCGCCAACGCCCTGATTGACAGTTTCAACCTGATCCGTATGGGGAAGGCCGATATCATTATTAGCGGGGGCTCGGAAGCGGCCATTAATGAAGCGGGTGTAGGCGGATTTGGCGCCATGAAAGCCATCAGTGAGCGCAACGATGATCCCGCAACGGCATCCAGGCCTTTCGACAAGGACCGTGATGGCTTTGTTATTGGCGAAGGAGCTGGCTGCATCATTCTTGAGGAGCTGGAGCATGCTCTGGCCAGGGGAGCCAAAATTTATGGCGAAATGGTTGGGGGCGGCCTATCGGCCGACGCCTTTCATATGACCAGTCCTCATCCAGATGGCTTGGGGGCATACAACGTCATGAAATATACCCTGGAAGATGCAGGGCTCAAACCCGGGGATATAGATCATATAAACACCCACGGCACTTCAACCCCCCTGGGCGACATTGCTGAGCCCAAGGCCATCGTAAACCTGTTTGGGGAACATGCTTACAAGATCAGTATTAATTCCACCAAGTCGATGACAGGCCACCTGCTGGGCGCCGCAGGGGCTATTGAAGCCATTGCAACCATACTCAGCCTGAAACACAACATCGTTCCACCAACCATTAACCATTTTAAGCTGGATCCGGAGATTGATCCAAAGCTGGATTTCACCTTCCACAAAGCCGTGAAGCGAGAAGTTAAGGTAGCTTTGAGCAATACCTTTGGATTCGGCGGACACAATGCCTGTGTAGCTTTCAGGAAGTACCCGCATTAGAACTCCCGGTTTTGCGTTTCTTTGATTCCATTCTAAGAAAAACCCACGCTTCCGACAAGCAACTGAGGGAAGCCCTGAAAAATATTTTCGGTTATTATCCAGGCAACCTGGCCCTGTACAAGCTGGCTTTGCGGCATCGTTCAGCAGCTACACCACTTACCAATGGCATTAAGCACAACAATGAACGGCTGGAGTATCTGGGCGATGCGGTGCTGGGCTCAATCGTTGCCGATTTTCTCTTTAAAAAGTTTCCCTTTAAGGATGAAGGGTTCCTTACGGAGATGCGTTCACGCATGGTCAGCCGAACCAATCTTAATTCCCTCTCAAAGAAACTAGGGCTCAACAAGCTTATTGAGACCAATATCGAAGGCAAGGTTTCTGGTTCATCCATCCCCGGCGATGCCTTTGAAGCCCTGGTGGGCGCCATATACCTGGATAAGGGCTATCGGTTCGCGAAAAAAATCCTGGTCAACCAGATCATTGCCTGTCACCTCGATATTGAAGAGCTGGTCAATAAGGAGATCAACTTCAAGAGCAAAATAATTGAGTGGAGCCAAAAGGAAAAGAAGAATACTCAGTTTGTTTTAGTGGAGGAATTGGATAACGGAAAGAAAAGTAAGTTGTATGTGGTCAACTTGTTGATTGACGGGCAGATTGCAGGAAACGGGCAGGATTTCTCCATCAAAAAGGCAGAACAAAAGGCGGCTGCCGAGGCTTGGGAAAAACTTTCAAATCAAGGCGATGTTGCCGAATAATATGAATTCTTTAAGGTAATCTTCCTTACATTTGTATTAAGCCCGGCCCAAGACGGGCTTCAACCCTTATGGCTAAAAAGATTTCCCTCAAGCTTGGTTATGAATCGCCCTTTACGGTATTCTCGGTATTTACCAGTGAAAAGGAATATCGCCTGGCTTGGCTAATCAACCAGCAACTGGGCATAGAGCTCAAGCGGATTGCAGACTACTCCCATTATTTTTCTGAAAGTCAATCGGGGTATTTCCCTATATACCGCCATCATTACAAGCAATATCGCATGCAGATGTTCCTGCTGGGCAACAAGGGAGAAGAGGGCCCTATTGTGAACAGCAGTCCTGTCCCTGACTTCCTGATTCTTTTCTGGAATCGGAGCGGGCTTTTCGACCTGAAGCAATTTCAGAAAGACGTCAAAAAAATCCAGCAGGTGCAGACTCTGGTTGAACTAAACCAGAAGACCCTGGCAAAACATGAGGATTTCTTTTACGGCCTGGAATATTTTCTGACGGAACAGAAAGTAATCTGAGCATTTTTCTATAAGACGACCAGCCTGGCTGAGGCCTTTCCCCGGCTTGTATGAGCCACCACATAATACACCCCTTTTGCAAGGCCAGAGACCGGCAATTCAAGGCAGAACTCCGGTTCTCCTGTTGCCAGGAACCCGTCGTGAATGACTTCCTGCACCTGTCCCCCGGTGTCCACCAGCAGGATACGCACGGATCCCTGACTGAAGTTTAAAAGCCTGAGGGAGGCATACGTTCTTGCGGGGTTGGGGTTCACTAGCAGGCCAAAAGGGTTGGCGGCAATCATTTCCTGGGAAGTGTCGAGAATGCTGTCTGATTCAAATGCCCCCATATCTATACGGCCCAGTTGAATGCGGGGATTCCCTGCCAGGTCGGTTTCAGGAAGCATCAGAAAGCCCGGGTCCTCCGTCCCTGTATTGATGGCAGGCGATGATGGATGAAGCTGCCAGGGCCATTCCCCCGCTCCTGCAAAACCTGGGTCAGCGGTGATATTGTCCACATACTCGCCTAAAAATGCTGCCCCATCGATTAACTCAAGGCCTCCTTCAATGATGCAATTGTAGAAGTTGGGAATGGAGAGGGCATCCCAGATATAGACAGATCCCCCGGTGGGACCGTTGGCCCAGTTATCCCAGAGAATGGTGTTGAAGACATTAACGGCCGCTTCAGCATTGAAATACAATCCGCCCCCGTAGCCCCCGTAGTTTCCGACAATTGTATTGCCGGAAACATTTGCCCGCGAGGTGATCAGAGCTATCCCGCCCCCAAAGAACATGGCGGTATTGTTAATCACTAGGTTATTGGTAATGGTTCCTGAGACCTGGGAGCGCAGGATGCCAAAGCCGCCGCCCAGAGGGCTGTCGTTAGCTTCAAAGATATTGTTTTCGATCAGGGGGTCGCTGAGGTCAAAGCTAAGCCCTCCGCCAATGCCGGTGGAGGCATTGGCGAGGAACACGTTTTCGCGGATCACCGCCTTGGTGTTCAGGCCGCAGAGCCCCCCGCCATAGCCGTACTGTTCTTCAAGCGGAGGGGTATGCCCTGCCCTGTTGCCCGAGAAAAAGCATTGTTCCACCCGGGGTGAGGCCCCGTTAAAATAGATGCCTGCCCCGCTCAGGAAAGATATATTGTCTACGAAGGCGCAATTCAGAATAGTGGCCTGAACGGGTCCTGCCATAAAGATTGCGCCCCCGTGGTGCAGGGTATCGCCTTCCCAGGCCTTAGCATATTCAAAGCGGGCGTGTTCCATCCAGGCGGAAGGCCCGGCCTTCCCCTCAGTACCCAAAAAGGTAATGCCATTCCAGGCGCCCTCGGGGGTGCCCGGGTCATAAAGTCCTGTGGTATCGTCAACGGTAAAGCGAACAGGGTCTTCAGGAATCCCCAGCACCTGGATATCGCCTTGAACCAAAAAGTTATAATAGCCCTGAAACTGAACCACCACGCCGGGGCCGATCATCAGGGTGGCACCTTCAGACAAGAAAATATTCCCTATAACTTTCACGGTGTCGTAATTCCATAATCCCATCACCTCTCCTTCAACGGAAAGGTTTTGTCCGGAAGATACCTTTGCAAAAAGAAAAAAACAGCAGAATGCAAGGCTGTAGACGCGCATGGAAAAGATTTTAATTAATAAATGGGCCTTAAATGAGTCCTATGACTTCCCAAAAAGGGGCCAAAACAGCCTGTTGATTCCCTTACGGGATGGATTACCTGAGAATATGCGTTTCCTTGCCAAACCATCTTACGCAAAAGAGCACAGAAATGGTGGCATAAGCAATAAGCGATACAATGGTAATGATCAGCAGGGGCGTTTGAATGGTGCCTGCCAGGACTTCCTTAGTCGCAAGCGAAATATTGACAATGGGGATCAGCGCAGTAACCGTTGTAAGTTCAATCCCCGGCATCAGGCCTATGATGGCGGGAAAGATCACGAAAAAGGTCATGGGCGAAAGGATGCTCTGGGCTTCTTTGTACGACTTGGCGTAAATGGTCATCGGTATCATGATCCCTGCAAAGAAAATGGTAAGCGGCAAGAGCATGACCAGAAGTACCAAGACAAAATAAAGCGACAGCATTCCCGAGACCATTCCTGCAAAGAAATCAGGCATTCCACCGGTTGTTCGGACAGCCACAAAAAGGCCCACGATGGCCAGTACTGCCGACAGCAGCCCAGAGCTAATCACCACAGCCATTTTGCCCACCAGGATATCGAAACGCGAAACGGGGGTAGTAAGTAAGGTCTCAAGGGTCTTACGTTCCTTTTCGCCTGTGAACAGGTCGATGGCAGGATACATGGCCCCCATGAAACAGAAGATTACAAAGAGATAGGGCAGGAATCCCCCTGCCAGCTTGCCAATCACCTCCTGGTCGGAGGCCACGTTGATGTATTCGGTCTTTACGGGTTCAATAAAACCCTCCTCAAGGCCCTGAGCGATGATACGCTCCCTGAGCACTTCCGAGGTATAACCACTGAGGATACCCGAGAAGCGCTGGCGAATGGTCATTTTGGTTTCAGAGTAATAAACATTGACCCTGGCGCTCCTGAGGCTATCCAGGTTTTCAGTAAAGCCCTCCTCAATGACCATGCCTATCTGCAGGCTGTCCTGTCGGATGAGTTCTTCCATCTGCACCCTGTCTTCCATGGGAATAATGGTTAGACCAGACTGGCCCTGCAGGAATTGCTGAAGCCCGTTGTCCTGATCCAGATTGATGATACCGGTTACCAGGGCACTGCTTTGTTCCTTTTTAATGACATTGTTCTGCAGTTTGGTTACCAGTGAAAAAATAAGGGGAAAAATAAGGATGGGGATAATGACCATCATGATCAGCGTGCGCTTGTCACGAAGGGTATCCAGAAATTCCTTTGATGCTATGGTGATGATGTTTTTCATGAGGCAATTGCTTTGATGATAAAACGTGGATCCCGATTAATTGCTTTCTGTTACAACCCGGATGAACTCCTCCGTGAGGTTTTCTGATTTCATTCCCTTGCGGAAATGTTCCATGGTGTCGTTAAACAGGATGCGGCCTTTGTGGATGATGGCCAGGTCATCGCAGAGCAGGTCGACCTCGCCCATGATGTGTGAGGAGAAGATCACCGTTTTGTTGCGGTGCTTGCAGTCACGGATAAGCTCAATGATGTTTTTGGCTGCTATCATATCAAGCCCTGCTGTGGGCTCATCAAACACCACCACCTCAGGGTCGTGGATCATGGTGCGTACGATGCTCACCTTTTGCCTCATGCCCGTGGAAAGTTTTCCGATACGTTTTTTAGCAAAATCGTGCATGCCCAGCAGGGTGTACAGCTCATCCCTGCGCCTTTCGTAAACAGGCTTATCAATGCCGTTGAGCTTAGCAAAATACGCAATGAGTTCATCGGGGGTAAGCCTTTCGTAGAGGCCAGTGGTGCCCGTAAGGAAGCCAATAAGGCTCCTGACCTTTGCTCCTTCCTTGGCCGTGTCGTGACCGCAGACCTTCACTGAACCTCCGCTTGGCGATAGGATCGTGGAGATAATGCGCAGGGTGGTGGTTTTTCCTGCTCCATTGGGTCCCAGCAGGCTGAAGATGCGGCCCGGCAGGCATTCAAAGCTGATGTTGTCCAAAACCCGCAGGCTGGAAGCCTGGGTGCCGATCTCGGTCATTTGTTTCCTGGACAAGGTGAATTCCTTGGATAATTGTTCTACTTTGATCATGGTTGTTTAATTTGCCAGCAAAGGTATGGTATTCAACAAAATTTGCCAGCAAAAAACAAAAAAAAGGGGCACGCGGCCCCTTCAATAGAAAAAAACCATCTATTCATAATCCTTTGCCTCATTCCAGAAAACATCCATTTCCGAGAGGCTCATTCGCTTGAGTTCCTTGCCAGATTCAGCAGCTTTCTCCTCGAGGTAGTTGAATCGGCGGATAAACTTCTTGTTGGTGCGTTCGAGGGCGCTTTCAGGGTTTACATCTATAAAGCGCGAGTAATTGATAAGGGCAAAAAGCAGATCGCCGAACTCCTCTTCAACGCGTTTTGGGCTGCCACCATTTTCGACCACTTCGCGCAGCTCCCCAAGCTCTTCAAGAACCTTTTCCCATACCTGCCCGGGTTGCTCCCAGTCGAAACCAATGCCACGGGCTTTATCCTGGATTCGGTAAGCCTTCACCATGGCGGGCAGGGAATTGGGTACACCCGACAAAACCCTCTTTTTGCCCTCCATCAGTTTAATCTTTTCCCAGTTTTCCTTAACCTGTTCATCAGTTTCAGCTTCCACATCCCCGTAAATATGGGGGTGGCGGCGCATTAACTTTTCATTGATGCCTTCCAGCACATCAGCAATATCAAATGAACCCTTTTCACTGCCTATTTTGGCATAGAAAACAATGTGAAGCATCAGGTCGCCAAGCTCTTTCTTAATTTCTTCAAGATCGTCCTCAAGGATGGCGTCCGCCAGTTCATAGGTCTCTTCTATTGTTAAATGACGAAGGCTTTCCAGGGTTTGTTTTTTATCCCAGGGACATTTCTCCCTCAGCTTATCCATGATTTGAAGCAGTTCTGCAAACTTACTCAATCGTTTATCCATCAGCAAAATTTTTGACAAAGGTAGCAACAAAAACAGAGAAGGCTTGTGCGGCAAAAGGAATATATTTGTATATGCGTGATTTTTGCAAAGGGGCCATGAAACGTTTTGTTTTCCTTGGAGTAGTCTTTTACGGGTTGTTCCTGGGGTATATCTGCCCGGCCAATTCGCAGGAGGCTGGAGGTTTCCGGTTCACCAGGGCAGAAACCGCGGCCTATATGGCCTGGGTCTGGCCACATGCACCCCATATGGATGTCCTGAACCGGGGCCTATTCCCTATGATCCACATGGGCTTTTCAGGCTTCCCCATGGGCACAAAGGCCTGGCATCATGCCTATGGGTTTCCCGAGCTGGGGATTACCATCCTGTATGCTGATCTGGGTTACCCTGAAGTGCTTGGACATGCTTGGGGGGCTTTCCCCCACATCAGCATACCGCTGTTCACAAAAGGAACACTGTCCTTAAATCTTCGCTATGGGTTGGGCCTTGCCTGGCTGACCCAATATTACAGCGAGCCCGATAATGAGCGAAATATCGCCATCAGCAACCCCCTGAATATTTTGATGAACACCGGTCTCGAGCTGCATTGCCCCCTGTCGGATCAACTCACCCTGCGCGGGGGATTTGCCATGACTCATTTCAGCAACGGAAAGACCCGCACACCCAACAAGGGCCTCAATGTACCCGCGCTGAAGATCGCTCTTTCCTATGCTTTTTCGGATGTGCCCCCCAGGCAGGCAGCACAGGATGGAAACCCTGAAACCCGGTCACTCAGGTTCTATGGAGCATTAGGCTACACCAGGCTATACCCTGCGGGCGGACCCGCCTATGCTGAATTTGCCCTCAGCACCACTTACACAAGGCAGCTTTCCCAAAAGGTGGCACTGGGACTTGGAGCCGACCTTTTCTGGGGTTTCTCTGACCGTGAGGTGTTGAGACGATTGGATCAGCAACCTCTATCACTTGCCGGACTACTAAAACCAGGCCTGCATTTTGCCTTTGAACAGTGGTTCGGCCAAACCGCTTTCGTATTGCAGCAGGGCTTATATCTTTATGCCGCCAACAACAATGACGGGAAAGGATACAACAGGATAGGCTTCCGACACCAGTGGTCAGATAAATGGCTGATCAGCCTCAGCCTCAAGTCACATCTCTTCAGGGCCGATTTTATCGAATGGGGAATGGGCTACCGCATTCTTTAATTTGTGGAAATGAAAACCCGTTAATTCTCAGCTTTTTATCCACTTTCAAGGCATTTCCCTTAACTTTATATGTTATTATGTTGTACGTTCTGATACATGTCGTGACCGATAACGAACACTTTTTTTGCTGCTTTTTTTCGATGTTTTCTTTATTTTACTGAATAAAAGCATTTTACAGCCAGTGGCATGATATTAGATTACATTTTTCAGAATATTTTTCATTTCATTCTCAGAGGGTTTCTATGGACAGGGTTATTGAAAAAAAGAAATGGACACCAAAAAAGATTGCTACCATAGCAGGAGCCACGCTTTTTGGGCTTTTTATCATCTATCTTTTGTTCTTCCGCGACAAGTCAAGCCGTCTTTACGTGGAAAAGGATAAGCTGACGATAGCCCGTGTTGAACAAGGCCGCTTCCAGGAGTTTATCCCGATCGACGGTGTGGTCCAGCCCTTGGTGACCATTTATGTGGATGCCGTTTTCGGCGGAAGGGTCGAAGAGATCTATATCCGCGACGGCGCTATGGTATCGGAAGGCGAAAAAATCCTGCGCCTTTCAAACCTCAGTATGGAAATGCAATACATCCAGCAGGAAAACCATGCCCTCGAAGTGCTCAACAATTACCAGAACACCCAGCTAAGCCTCGAACAAAACAAGTTTGCCCTCGAGCGTCAGCTTGCCGACCTCGACTACCAGCTTGATTTTGCGCGCAAGGACTTCAACCGAAAAAAGCAGTTTTATGAAGAAAACGTGATATCACTCGAGGAATATGAGAATGCTGAACGCGATTTCAACTATGCCCTGAAGCGTTATGATATTGCCCTGCGCACCATGCGTCACGATTCCCTGTATACCGCCACCCAGCTCAAAAGCATCAAGGAATCCATCTCCCGGATGCAGGAAAACATCAGGATGCTTAACCGCAACCTCGACAACTTGGTTATTCGCGCGCCCATCAGCGGGCAGTTGTCTTCCTTCAACTCAGAGGTGGGCGAAACGAAAAACGCAGGAGAAAATCTTGGGCAAATCGACCAGACTGATGGGTACAAGCTCAGAGCCCGCATTGACGAGCGCTATGTGAGCCGCACCCATATCGGGCAGAACGCAGAATTTGAATACGGAGGAAAGTCTTACAGGCTGGAGATTTCAAAAATATACAGCAACATTACCGGGGGTGCCTTTGAAGTCGACCTGCATTTCATTGATAAGGCCCCAGAGGCTTTGCGCCGCGGGCAGACTATCCAACTGCGCCTGCAGTTCAGTGGGGTGAGCGAAGCCCTCATCATCCCTCGCGGTGGCTTCTACCAGGAGACAGGAGGCAACTGGATCTATGTGCTGGATGCCGCAGGTAACCAAGCCATTAAACGGAATATCCGCATTGGCCGCCAAAACATACACCATTATGAGGTAGTGGAAGGCCTACTGCCCGGAGAAGAGGTGATCGTTTCCTCCTATGATGGCTTCGGCCGCAAAGACCGACTCATATTCAGATAAACCCGAAAAAGATATTACAATACCCTTTTAAACCGTCTAATCATGATCAAAACTGTTGACTTAACGAAAGTGTTCCGCACCGAAGAAGTAGAAACCACAGCCCTGAACCAGGTGTCCTTTGAGATCAAGGAAGGGGAGTTTGTGGCCATTATGGGACCCAGCGGATGCGGGAAGTCCACATTGCTAAACATCCTCGGTCTGCTCGACAACCCCAGCAGCGGGCAATACTTTTTTCTCGAACAGGAAGTCTCCAGGTTCAGCGAGAGGCAGCGCGCCAACTTGCGCAAGAAAAACATTGGTTTCGTGTTCCAGAACTTTAACCTGATCGATGAGCTAAGTGTCTTCGAAAACGTTGAGCTCCCGCTTATTTACCTGGGCTACAGCTCATCGGAGCGAAAAAAGCGTGTGGAGGAAGTCCTTGAGCAAATGCAGATCATGCACCGCCGCAACCACTTCCCCCTGCAACTCTCGGGAGGGCAACAGCAAAGGGTAGCCGTATGCCGGGCGGTGGTTGCAAAGCCCCATATCATACTTGCCGATGAGCCTACAGGTAACCTCGACTCTACCCATGGCGATGAGGTGATGAACCTCCTGGAGACCCTGAACAAAAACGGCACCACCATCATTATGGTTACCCACTCCCAGCGCGATGCCTCCTATTCGCAGCGCATCGTCCGCCTGTTCGACGGCCAGATCGTCACTGAAGATAAAACAACCGAGTTTGTGCTCACAACGACACCCGGTTGATTTGTTCGCTCATTGTGCTTTTTGTTGGTTTTTGGGGGCAAAGGTTCCTTTGCCCCTTTTTCACCCCCTTCTAACATTTTGCAGCCATGTTACAAAATTTCCTCATCAGCGCCTGGAGAAATATGTTGCGCTCCAGGTTATATACCCTCATCAATATTTTCTGTCTCTCCGTTGGCATCACAGGGGCAATGCTCATCACCCTCTATCTGAACCATGAGCTTTCCTACGATACCTACCACGAAAAGCAAGAACGGATATTCCGCCTGGATGGAAAATACCAGGTGGGAGGAAGCTTTAACCACATGGCCATCACCCCTTTCCCCTTAGGGCCCGCACTTAAATTTGAATTCAGCCAGGTGGAAGAGTACTGCAGAATTTTTATCCAGCGAGATATCCTGGTGAACATAGAGGACCGAGAATTTTTGGAAGATGAATTTGCCCTTGTCGACACCACCTTCTTCGATGTTTTTTCCCATCAATTTATCCATGGTCAGCCGGAAGGGGCCCTTAACGAGCCCAAAACTATTGTCCTGACGCAATCTTTAAGTAAAAAATATTTTGGTCAGGAAAACCCCGTCGGCAGGCAAATCAGCATCGACCAACAGACCTACTTGGTAACCGGTGTCATTGAAGATTTTCCCGACAATTCCACCTTGAAACTCGAAGGCTTGATGACCATTAACCAGTCGGAACATCAGCGGTTTTATGCACTGGATCCTCAACTGTTCTGGAGCATCAACGACAACTTCACTTATATCCTGATGCGTCCTGAAACCAGTATCGAAACGGTGCTGGAGAATATGGAAGATTTCAATAAAAAATACGTGGAACCTATTGGCAGTCAGATTGCTGCCACAGCTGAATTCCTGGCAGTACCCCTGCGCGACACCCACATGACCCGTGTCACCTATGCCCCCAACCCAGGCAGTAAAACAATATTGTTGATTTTCTCGTTGGTTGCTCTTTTCCTGATCATCATCGCAGCGGTGAACTACACCAACCTGGCCACAGCCAGGGCTTCGCAGCGCGCGCGAGAGATTGCCATGCGTAAAGTGTCAGGAGCTACCCGCCAGCAAATGGGCCTGCAGTTCCTGGCTGAATCCCTGGTGGTAGCTTTTATCTCCCTGGTCTTATCCCTTCTGCTTGTCGAGGTCCTTTTGCCGGGCTTCAACACCCTGTCCGATAAATCGTTTTCTCTCGGAAACATCCTTGAGGGCAAGATGTTTTTTCAAATCCTGCTCATCACTATTCTTACGGGAATCCTTTCAGGAATCTACCCTGCCTTGTTCCTCAGCAGCCTCGAACCTGTAAAGATCTTAAAAAGCCTCAATTATAAAAAAGGAGGATCGGGATTGCTGCGCAAGTTCCTGGTGATATTCCAGTTTGCCATCTCCATTATCCTGGTGGCAGGAACCCTTACCGTCAGGAATCAATTGAATTACCTTCAAAACAAGCCCCTGGGCTTTAATCCCGAAAATCGTTTGGTAGTCACCCTGCATGGCAGGGAAGCCAGGCAGGGGGTGGAAAGCCTTGAACACCTCATCAGGCAGGACCCCAACGTCCGAAATACGGCTAAGGTGCTTTTTGCCCCCGCCATGGGACACAACATCAATGCCGTTAAGGTCCAGTCAGGAAACGAAATGACCGAAACAACAATAGGATCCAACTTCGTCGATCAGCAATTCATCGATATGATGGAGATCAAAATCAAGGAGGGCCGGGGATTTGAAAAGGAAATGCGCTCGGATGCCTATTCTTCTGTTATTGTCAATGAAGCCGCTGTGAAGGTATACGGGTGGCACGATGCCCCACTGGGAAAAACAATTGAATGGCAGATTAGTGCCAGCGACACAGCCCCTTCCAAATTAACCGTAGTCGGAGTCTTCGAAGATTATCATGCCCTGACCCTCGACCGGGTCATTGAACCCATGATGCTTCTGGTACCCCAGGACATCAGCCTTTTGCGCTGTATTATCGTAGAACACTTGCCCGGCAAGGAAAAAGAAACCATGGAGTTCCTCCAAAAAACCGTCAGGGAATTTGAACCTTCACGCTTGCCCAACATCGTGCCCCTCACCTATGGGTTTCAGGAACAGTTTAATGCTGAAAAAAGACAAGGGTCGATCTTCGGTATCTTTGCCCTTGTATGTATCATCATCTCATTCCTGGGGCTGTTTGGGCTTTCATCTTTCCTGACCGAGCAGCGCAAAAAAGAGGTCGGGATTCGCAAGGTCCTGGGATCTTCGGGAGCAAGCATCCTGATGATGTTTTACCGCGAATTCCTCCTGCTGGTCTTTATTTCTTCAATCATTTCAGCCCCTGTCATCTGGTTCGTGATGGAAAAATGGCTCCAGGGATTCCCCTACCGTACCACCATGAACCTCTGGCCTGTGGTTTACGCCACCCTCTTGTCGATCATTATTGCCCTGATCACCGTAAGCTACCACACCTTCAGGGCTGCCCGCCAAAATCCTGTGGATGCCATCAGGGCAGAATAATAAATGTATGCGGCGAGCTTTTGGTTGATCAGGCAACGGCTGAATTTCGTATGTTTGCCAAATATTGCAAACGGTCATAGCATGCAGTTCTTTCGCGGCACCAACCCGGTCAGGCTCAACTCCTTGAAGAATATGTTCCGGGGGCTAAGGTATCGCAACTACCGCTACTATTTCTTTGGACAAAGCATCTCGCTCATTGGCACCTGGGTTCAAAACATTGCCATGAGCTGGCTTGTATACCGCCTGACCGGCTCTGCCTTGCTACTGGGAACGGTGGTGTTTGCCCAACAAATCCCTGCCTTGTTCATCACCCCTTTTGCAGGCGTGCTGGCCGACCGCTGGAACCGCCGCCGGGTGATCATCACCACTCAGGCCATAGCCATGGCCACCACCCTGTTCCTGGCCTGGATGGTGCTCAGCAACCGCATCTCCGTCCCCTGGATCATTGCCATCGCCATCGTCAACGGTGTCATCCTGGCTTTCGACTCCCCCTTCCGGCACGCGTTCGTGCAGGATATCATCACCAAGCCCGAAGATTTGGCCAATGCCATCGCCCTCAACTCCTCACTTTATAACCTGGCAAGGTTTATCGGCCCTCCCATCGGAGGTTTCCTCATCAACCTGGTGGGCGAGGGCTGGTGCTTCCTCATCAACGGGATCAGCTTCATGGGCGTGCTTTCAGGCCTGCTTTACGTCAGGATAGAAGAAGCTAAGAAAAAGGAACATTCAGGCTCCATTCTGTTCCAGTTGATAGAAGGCATACGCTATGCCTGGAATTTTCGCAGCCTGAGGTACCTGTTGTTGCTGATCATCTTCAGCAGCTTTTTCGGCCTGCCCTTCCAGGCATTGATGCCGCTCTTTGCCGCCGACATCCTGAAGGGTGACGCCCAGATGCTGGGGTTCCTCACAGGCTCGTTGGGCGCAGGGGCACTGACAGGGGCCCTCTACCTGGCCTCACGAAAATACCTGATGAAAGTCCCGAAGCTCACCTATCACACCTCCCTGATCTTTTCAATAGGGCTGGCCGTGTTTGCCCTATCGCCCTACCGATGGCTCTCAATGCCCGCCCTGGTGGTAACAGGCTTTGGAATGATCGTACACTTCAACGGCACCAACACCCTGCTTCAAAGCATTTCCGACCGGGAAAAACGCGGACGAATCGTATCGCTATACAGCCTCACATTCCTGGGCATCACCCCCCTGGGCAGCCTGGCGGCAGGAGCACTGGCCGATTACCTCGGGGTTCCCGCGACTGTATTCGCCTTTTCCTTGGTGTGCCTGGTCTCGGCCCTCCTGTTCGGACGAAGGGTCAGGCTTATCATGTTCAGCCTCGCTAGGAGGCTGCGCGAATAGCTTGTCTATTTCAGGCGGTTATGGTACTTCTTCAGATAGAATTTGCAAAACGAATGGAACAGGTTCAGGTCGTCCTTGTTCATAATCATCAGCCGCTCCATGATGCGCGGGTAAATATTGCCCCCAGGGTCCATACCCACATCCTCCAGCACTTGCGCGGCTTTTTCCCTGACCACCCGCAACTCGTTCACTCCTGCCATGCGAACCTTCCTGCGGGCATAATCGAGACTTAGTTTCGAAAGGTAAGTGGCATACACCATCACCGCCTGCCCAAGGTTGAGGGAGGGATATTTACGTTTCATGGGAATGGTGGATAGGAGATCGCACAAAGCCAGCTCTTCATTGGTTAGGCCCGACTCTTCACGCCCAAAGACAATGCCCGCCAACTGCACAAGCTCACCCTTTTGGATGATGATACCCGGCAGGTCTTCCACCCTGTGGAAGTCTTCGGCTACATTGCGTTTCTTGGCAGCCGACCCTATCAGCAACGACAAGTCAGCTCCGGCCTCTTCAAGGCTTGAAAAGACCTCCGCCTGCTCAAGGATATCGTTTGAGCCATGGGCCGTGGCACGGGCCCGCGCTCCCAGATGGTCGCACTGTGGGCTCACCAGCCGCAACCGTTCAAAACCCATTGTCTTCAGCGCACGGGCCGAAGCACCAATATTCTCCTCACGGGCAGGGGAAACCAGGATGAATACAATCTCAGCCATAAATTCAGATGCTTTTCTAATGTCTTTCTCTGCGAAATAAAATTACACTTTTCAGATCAAGAAATGAGCAGATACGGCTATTTTAACTATACAAACAAATTGCAGCCCCCGAATAGCATCTACATTACACAGCTGAAACATGTTTTAAGTTCGACCGA
>LSQX01125769.1_pt1 | contig 116414 bp, 94 predicted proteins | sample 654561 | NCBI WGS metagenome assembly LSQX01 (sample SAMN04489861, study PRJNA283612) | anaerobic digester metagenome | isolation source: 4 biogas reactors fed with cattle manure at either 37C or 55C with and... | place: Denmark: Kongens Lyngby | collected 2014
CATACGGCTGGTCGCTAGTCCAGACGTTTGTAAGGGAGGTAAGGATGTCCGGTAAATTATATGTGGTTGCAACCCCTATAGGCAACGCTTCCGATATCACACTGCGGGCTATAGATGTGCTTGGAAGTGTCGATTTGATTGCGGCTGAGGACACGAGAACCTCCGCGCAGCTTTTGGCAATGCATAATATCCATACCAAAACGGCCGCATATCACAAGTTCAACGAAACCCAATCCGTCGATCGTTTTATCAGTCTGCTGCTTGATGGGTCAGATATCGCATTGATTACCGATGCCGGTACACCCTGCATCTCAGATCCCGGTTATGTTCTAATTGACAAAGCAGTGCAGGAAGGCATTCCTGTCATCGGCATAAGCGGGCCTTGTGCGGCGATAACAGCGCTTTCTGTATCCGGCTTTAATACAGTATCCTTTTCCTTTTACGGCTTTCTGCCGAGAGGGAAAAAGGATCTGGCCGATGTCCTCATGCGCGTGAAAACCGAATACTCACCCGTTACCGTTTTTTACGAGTCGCCGAAACGGATCATGAGTACGATGCAGCTGCTTTCAGAAATCATGCCGTCTTATGATATATGCCTCTGCAACGATCTCACAAAGCTGTTTGAGCGCATCTACAGAGGAAAGCCCTTTGAAATCCTCAATGAACTTCGCAACAATGCAAACGCGCAAAAGGGTGAATATACCTTGATCCTCCGTCGTACCGAGATAATGGAAACGAAGACCGAAGAGGATATCTCGGTGGAGGCGAAGCTTCTGGATACGATGCTCAAGGAAAGCTGTACGCTGAAAGATGCCGTGTCGATTTGTGGTAAAGATAAAAACCGGTCGAAAAATGAGGTTTATGCCGCTTCCTTGCGGCTAAAGGAGCTACTCAAGTCAATAGGTAGTTCCGAATGGGAATAATATCGATATCCGATAATAAGCCCATTCAGCCTTTTTTCTTCTTTTCTCTTATGATATAAAGACAAGTCTGACACTGTAAAGTGTTGTGACTTGTCTCTTGTTATTTGTGTCTTTTTGATTAATCTGTATACCCTTCAACAACCAGTACATACTCGCCCTTAGCCGGCTTATCATATTTGCTCTTCGCGTTAAAAAGCGTTGTTGAAAAGCAATCTTCACCCGGCTTCGTCAGGTCTCTCAGTATGATTACCTTTCGATCTCCAAAGGCATCCGACATATCTGCAATCGTTGCTTTCAGTTTTCGCGAGACCTCATAAAAAATCATGGTCCTGCGCTCGTTCTTCAGTCCCTCAAGGTGCTCATACCGGCTCTTTTTCGCTTTCGACAGAAAACCTTCGAATGTAAATCTGCCCGTTTGAAGCCCCGATACGGTTAGAGCGGCAATCGCAGCGCAGGGACCCGGCACGCTGACAACGCGAATTCCAAGTGCAAGGCATGCCCTGACATAATATTCACCGGGGTCGGCAATCGCCGGCGAACCCGCGTCGGAAATAAGCGCGCAGCTTTCTCCCTGATTAAGCCTTGTCATGATCTGTTTTGTGATCTGCAGCCTGTTTGATCCGAAACATTCGATGATGGGCTTCTCGATACTAAGCCGCCTTAACAAAACATTCGCCGCTTTGATGTGCTCACAAGCGATGAAATCAACATCAGACAGTGTTTTTATGGCACGCAAGGTAATATCGCCATCGTTACCAATGGGCGTCGAAACGAGATAAAGCGTGCCCGGCATCAATATCCTTCCCTTCTGTAGATTTTCCTGATCTCTCTGCTTTCAGATCCGTCGTCATTTGATAAAACCAGGGACGGCATAATATTAAGTCCCGGCCTACCGCCTCTTTTCCCCTCACAAAGCACCAGTGATGGAATACTGTCCGGTCTATTTAAAACAAGCCGAACCCTTTTCGGCTCTATTTTAACCGCCGACATGGCAACAAACAGCTCGCTGAGTCGTTCCGGCCTGTAAACGACAGCAAACCGCCCGCCCCATTTCAGAATATACGACGCTGCCCTCACAACATCGTCCAGCGTGCACAGCCTCTCATCTCTTGCCATCGCAATTGCTGCATTTTCCGCGCTTTTTCCGCTGTTTATCTGAAAATACGGAGGGTTTGCCGTGACCAGATCATAATATCCGGCTTTCAGCGTTTCTTTATACATTCGGATATCCCCGTGCATGATGTTTGCATTCACGCTGTTTAGCGCAATATTCTTTTGAGCCAAGGCGGCCGCGTCTTTGGAAATATCGATCGCATCGATTTGCGCGTCAGGCAGTCTTGTGCCGATAAGTACCGGTAAAATCCCCGCTCCACAGCCAATGTCGAAGACGGTTTTTGTCCCGCTCAGATTAACAAAGTCTGCTAAAAACACAGAGTCGGAACCGAGCTTGAATACACCTGTCTCCTGCACAAATACCGGTCCGCCGGGCCATAATTCGTCCATTTTATCCACTAAACCACCCCCCCATGGCATTTATGCAAAACGAAAAAAAATAAAAGCCCGGAAGCCGGGTAAGCGTTCCAGGTCTTTTATTATTGTTCACTTACTCGGAAACGATTGCGCTGGCCGGGCAGTTTGCTTCGCAAGTTCCGCAATCTACGCATTCATCAGGATTAATGGTGTATACGTTGTCCGCTTCGGTTATACAATCGACAGGACAGTTGTCCTTGCATGCTCCGCAGCTTACGCAATCATCCTTGATGATTTTATATGCCATTCTCTATGTACCTCCATAAAAACATGATACTTGGATTTTACCATGAAATTATGAAAAATCAAATGATAAATTTGCTTTTCCGTCAATTTGTTTGCAACCGCCCAATTACGGACATAATACAGCTAAAGAAAATCAAAGTAAAATTAAGTAATTATACGAAAACAGGAGTTATTCCAAGCTATTATCATTTTGATACCGATAATTGGTCAGTGTTGGTCAAATCGGTTCTTGCGATAAATGGAAGCGAACTATATCATATAGTCAGAGATGGTCAAATAATACTGTGGCGATCGAAGAACAGCATATTCATGTACTGGTTAATAAGCTTCGTCTTTTCGTCCGCCGGAAATGGAGTGATATGCGATGGGCATGAGCGATATCATCGCCAGTTTTATCAAGGATATATTGGATCAGACAAACGGTATTGCGGAGCTTCAGCGATCGGAGCTTGCCGAGCGTTTTAAATGTGTGCCAAGTCAGATCAATTATGTCATATCGACCAGATTTTCACCTGAACATGGGTATATTGTTGAGAGCAGACGCGGAGGCGGCGGTTACATACGCATATCCCGCGTAGCCGGAACGAAGAAGCAGCTGGTCATGCAGATGATCAACGCTGCGGGCTATGAGCTGGACGTATCTACTGCTTCGGCGTTCGTTTCAAATGCATTCAATAACGACTTAATCGACCGCCGTGACGCAAAGCTGATTATGGCCGTATTGGGTGATAACGCGCTGAAGGCGATTCCCACCGAGCTGAGAAACAGCGCCCGGGCCGACATCTTCAAGCATATTATGATCAATCTTATTGCATAGCGGCGCATAAACTATGCTTAGTAACAAACGCCGCAGCGCGAGTCGATTAACGGCTCAGTGCCGGAGAAAGGATAGGGGTAGCATCATGTTATGTCAAAACTGCGGCAACAACGAGGCCGAGTATCATTATAAAACAAACATAAACGGAGAAGTCAGGCAGCTGCACCTGTGCAAGGAATGTGCCGCAAAACTGAGCGGCGGCAGCCCGCTCAAGCTGCCTCAGGTCAATTTCTTTAACGCATTTTTCACGGATCTGCTCGGCGCTTCGAGGCGTAACCCAAGTGATTCCAGGCAGTGCCCGCTCTGCGGTGCAACAGAGCGTTCAATCCTCAGTACGGGCAAGGTCGGGTGTTTTCAGTGCTACGACACATTTTGTGATATGCTAACGCCTTTTATAAAGAAAATTCACGGAAACGCCATACATCAAGGTAAGGCGCCAAGCTCAGCCGGACCGGAAATCAAACGTCTTCGGGAGATTGAATCACTTAAACGTGAGCTTGATTCGGCAGTTAAAACAGAGGATTTTGAGAGGGCCGTCATTCTGCGCGACAAGATAAGAGAATTAGAAGGAAGCGAAGCGGTCTGATGGATTATGATTTTTATACCGCCGTTTGCGGCAGAATGGGGGATTAGCATGAACTGGTATGAAGATATGGGTGAATACGGCGATATCGCCGTTTCTACGCGTGTCAGGCTGGCAAGAAACCTCAAAGCATACCCTTTTCCGGGGAGGATGTCCGAACAACAGGAGAAGGAATTGCTGGACAGTATCTCATCTTTTTTGACCGGTACGGCGGGAGGTTCCGCGTTCCGCTTCGTGAATATATCTGATCAGGATCCAATTACGGTCGGTTCTATGGTTGAACACCACCTGATCTCACCGGAGCTTGCGATCAAACGCGGAAAGCGCGGCGTTGTGTTATCGGAAAACAACAGTGTTTGCATTATGATCAACGAAGAAGACCATTTACGCATACAATCCATAATAAGCGGTTTAAATCTCAAAGACTGTATGATCACGGTAAGCAGGCTCGATGATCTGCTGGACGGCAGCTTTCATTATGCCTGGAGCGATCAGCTTGGCTACCTGACCCACTGCCCGACGAACCTCGGAACCGGGTTACGTGCCAGCGTCATGCTTCATCTACCGGCGCATACCGAGACGGGCGATATCCGCGCACTGGTTTCAAACCTCGGAAAGCTGGGTTTCGCGGTCAGGGGTCTTTATGGAGAAGGTTCAAAGGCTGCCGGATCACTGTATCAGGTTTCCAATCAGATGACACTTGGCTTATCGGAATCCGAAACCGTTGACAGGCTGGATGAAGTCGTCAGAAACACAATCGAGCGAGAACGTACATTAAGAAAAATCATAAGTGAAAAAAACCCCGTATACCTAGAGGACAGAATATGGCGTGCATATGGGATCCTCTCCCACTGCAGACGCATCACAGGAGAGGAAGCGATGAACCTGCTCTCCGATCTGCGTACCGGGGTTGCTATGGATCTACTGAAAAACATACCGCTATCGGAACTGAACAAATTGATCCCTGATATCCAATCCAACAGCATCTGCAGCACAGAAGGCAAGCCCCTGAGCGAGCCGGCCCGGGACATAAAAAGAGCCGGTCTGATCCGGGCATTACTGAAGAAAGAAAGCTGAGGTTATGAACATGAGATATGAAGATAGATTTACAGAAGGGGCGAAAAACGTCCTGAACATTGCATACAACGCCGCTGCGGAACTGGGACACAGTTATGTCGGCAGTGAACATATTCTTCTCGGCTTTGCCCGTGAAGGCAACGGGGTTGCAGCGAAAACGCTTAAAAATCATGGCCTGGTCGCCGAGAAGGTCATGGCTTTGATTGAAAACAATGTCGGCAGAGGCGCCTCCGGTCAGGAACCTAACCAGGGTCTGACGCCGCGCGCAAAGCGAATCATCGAACGCGGTGTATCAGAGGCCGCAAGGCTTGGTCACGGTTATGTCGGAACAGAGCACCTTTTGATGGGCCTGCTTCGTGAGTACGACTGCCTCGGCGCGAGACTCATTGCATCCTCAGGCGTCGATTTAAACAAGGTTTATACCGACCTGCTCTCCTCGTTTGGCAATGATATCAGCCAGCAGTCTCCACCCTTTCAAGGGTCAATGGGGCCGATGGGGCCAATGGGCCCAATCGCATCTCCCCCCAAATCCTCCGGCAGGCGATCGGATACAAAAACCCTGGATCAATTCAGCCGCGATCTTACCGATGCCGCTGCCAAAGGATCTTTAGATCCGGTCATCGGCAGAGATAACGAAATACAAAGAGTCATCCAGATCTTAAGCCGACGCACCAAGAACAACCCCGTGCTCATCGGAGAACCCGGTGTCGGAAAAACAGCTATCGCAGAAGGGCTGGCTCAGAAGGTTATTGCCGGAGATGTGCCGGAGAACCTGCGGGGCAAAAGAATTGTTACGCTTGACTTGTCCGGCATGGTGGCAGGCACGAAATACAGAGGCGATTTCGAAGAAAGAATCAAGACCGCTTTAGAGGAAGTCCAGAAGGCCGGTAATGTGATATTGTTCATTGATGAGATGCACACAATCATCGGGGCAGGTGCGGCCGAAGGTGCGATTGACGCTTCAAATATCATCAAGCCGGCACTTGGACGCGGAGAGATCCAAGTCATTGGCGCGACAACACTGAATGAATACCGCAAGCATGTCGAAAAAGACGCGGCACTGGAACGCCGTTTCCAGCCCGTGACGGTCAATGAACCGTCTGACGAGGAATCGGTTTTGATTCTGTACGGTCTGAGAGACAAATACGAAGCGCACCATAAACTGAAAATAACGGACGAAGCGATAAAAGCCGCTGTTACGATGTCCCAGCGCTACATCAACGACAGATTCCTGCCTGACAAGGCAATCGATCTCATTGATGAAGCCGCCTCTCGCGTACGCATGGAGAGCCTTACCGCTCCGCCTGATTTAAAGGCGCTCGAAGGTAATCTGGAAGCGGTTACGAAGGAAAAAGACGAGGCGGTCAGGTCTCAAAACTTTGAGAAAGCGGCGAAAATGCGAGATGAAGAAAGTAAGCTCTCCGCACAGCTTCAGGAACTCCGCCAACGCTGGGAAACCACTGTAGTCGGAAGCCGCGACAGCGTAACACCTGAGGATATTGCCGCCGTGGTATCCGGATGGACCGGTATACCGGTCACCAGTCTGACAGAGGACGAAAGCAAACGCCTGCTTCGCATGGAGGAAATCATCCACAAACGCGTAGTTGGCCAAAATGAGGCCGTTGCTTCTGTATCCAAGGCGATCCGCCGAGGCAGAGTCGGTCTGAAGGACCCGAAGCGTCCCACCGGTTCGTTCTTGTTCCTTGGCCCGACGGGCGTCGGTAAAACCGAGCTGTGCCGCGCGCTTGCCGAAGCCATGTTCGGTGACGAAAATGCCATTATTAAGATCGATATGTCCGAATTCATGGAAAAACACACGGTTTCAAAGCTAATCGGGTCGCCTCCGGGCTATGTCGGTTACGATGAAGGCGGGCAGTTGACCGAAAAGGTGCGCCGCAGACCATACTCGGTCATTCTCTTCGATGAAATCGAAAAGGCGCATGAGGAAGTGTTCAACATTATGCTCCAAATCATGGAGGATGGTGTTTTGACCGATTCCCACGGACGAAAAGTCGATTTCAAAAATACTGTAATCGTGATGACCTCGAACGTCGGTGCAAAAAACATCACAGAAGTCAAAAAACCACTGGGCTTTTCCTCGACGGATACCGGTGGCGTTAAGAGCCAGACGGAGATAAAAAACAGTGTGATGGCCGAGCTCAGGCGCACCTTCAAGCCGGAGTTTCTCAACAGAATTGATGATACCATTGTTTTCCATCAGTTATCCAAAGAAGACATCCGGCAGATTGCCGGAAATATGTTCCGCGAGGTCGCTGCAAGGGTTTTTGCGCTAGGCATTACCCTTGAAGCAGACGATGAAGCGCTCGACATCCTTGCCGCGTCCGGCTTTGACCCGGTTTACGGTGCAAGACCTCTGCGTCGTACGATCCAAAATGAGGTTGAAGATTCGATCGCAGAAAAGTTACTGGAAGGCTTCTTTAAAGCCGATGACATCATAAGATTGAAAGCTGTCGACGGCAAGACGGAGCTCATAAAGGAAGTCGCAGAATAAATAGAATTAATCTCCGATAAATTGAAGAGCAGTATTACGATCTAAGGCCGTGCCTTCTCTCCGGGAGTCGGCATGGCCTTGGTGTTTGTTTATGTGATAGGAATTTGATGCATAACACCCGGTGCCTGCCCAGAGCCCGCTTAAGCAGGCTCTGGGCAGGCACCGGGAAATAACCATTTTCAAATCCGGCGGAATATGATAAAATCAAGTATGGGTTCTCAGGTAATCGGCCCATCTTTTATAGTAGTCTGAATTAAGATGTACGCCGTCCCAGGTCTCGTCAGCCGGCAGAAACCCGTCTTGATCGATAAATGCCGAGTGAATGTCGACATAAACGGCACGTTTATCCGCCGCCAGTTTTTCTATAGTCTCATTAAACAGCAAAACCCGATTTTTGGTAAACACGGTCGATCCGGAATCCTTCGCTTTGCTCACAGGTAAAATGCTTTGCAGGTAGATCACCGCATCTTTTTGATATTTCCTGATTAAGTCAATCAAAGACGCATAATCCGCATAATATCTTTCGCTGCTTGTACCCATCTGATTGATGCCGAGTAGAATATAAACTTTACCGAATCTGTTGTTTTTAAGTGCGTCAAGCAGCGTACAATTCGAACCGGAGGGCGTTTCAAATTCCGTTGTCCCGGCGCTGTACAGGGATACGCCGGTAGAATAATAGTAATTCGGTGTTTTCAGATCGCTGTACAGGGAAAGGCCATGGGTCAGAGAGTCGCCGATAAACATGGCGTCTGCAAACCAGTCGTCATCCACCGTGACAGAAAGCTTTGCTTCATCGATGGTAATCCTTTTGCTTTTATCCATAAGCCTGTGCATAATCTCGGCCCCTTCGGCCCTTGTCAAACCCTCTTCCCCTCTAAACGTGTCATCATCGTAGCCGCCGAGAATCCCGGCTGCGTAAGACCTGTATATATAATCCTTATAATAGGAAGGGATTGCGAAGCTGTCCTTAATATATCCGGCCATTCCGTCCGGAACGATAATGTCCTCTTCCAGCACTCTGTCCAGTACCCGGCTGACGATAAGCGCAGCGTTGAATCTGCATATCGGTTGATTGAGCTGATCTTCTGTGATGTTGAAAACCGTAATGACACCCTTTTCAAGCGCCGCGCTGTAGGCTGCATGATCCCATGACAGTTCACTTAGCATAAGCATGTCCGGATATAGAGCTGCGTTGATCATTTTCAGGAAATGAGCGACAGTAAGTGTTTTTTCCGGGTAAAACGATCCGTCCGGATACCCGTCGACAACGCCGCTTTCCGATAAGTTTGTGACTGATTCATAATACCAGTCGCTTAGCTTGACATCGGGATAACCGGCAGCTGAAATCTTTGGCATGAGGCTTGTCATCAAACAAAACAGCAGTATCATAACGATGGTTTTCAAAACTTTCATTTTCTGATCAGCCTCCTCCACAACAAAATAAAGTATAGTATTGCTGATGCCGTATTTCAAGCATAATTTGCAGAATATTGAGATTGCCGCAAACCTTGGGAGGTAAGTATGTCATTTGTTCATTTGCATGTCCACAGCGAATACAGCCTGCTTGATGGAGCCTGCAGGCTGGACAAGCTGGTTTCACGCGTAAAAGAGCTGGGACAAAACGCAGTCGCGGTCACCGATCACGGGGTCATGTACGGCGCGGTCTCCTTCTACAAGGAGGCATTCCGCCAAGGCATAAAACCGATCATCGGCTGTGAGGTGTATGTCGCGCCAAGACATATAAGTGATCGTGAATATGGCATTGACAACGATACCCATCATCTGGTCTTACTGTGTAAAAACGAAACCGGGTATAAGAATCTGTGCTATATGGTCTCAATGGGCTTTATCGAAGGCTTTTACAACAAACCCAGACTGGATAAAGGCCTGCTCAGGAAGCATTCCGAAGGGCTGATCGCATTATCCGCCTGCCTGGCCGGAGAGATTCCGAAGCTAATCGCACGCGGGGAATACAATGCTGCCAAAGAAAGTGCGCTTGAAATGTCGGAGATATTCGGAAAGGACAGTTATTATCTGGAATTGCAAGACCATGGACTTCCCGAACAACGCGAGGTAAACCTCGGGATCCTGCGCCTGCACAGAGAAACCGGTCTTAATCTGGTTGCAACAAACGATGCGCATTACATCGAAAAGGCGGACGCATATAATCAGGACATTTTGATGTGCATTCAAACGCAAAACACAGTTGACGAAACGGATAGAATCAAATTTGAAACTGATGAATTCTACATAAAATCTGAGAGCGAGATGCGCGCCTTGTTCCCGGACTATCCCGACGCATTCGACAATACGGTGAAAATTGCCGATATGTGCGACATGGATTTTGAGTTCGGAAACTATCACCTGCCTGAGTTTCAGCTCCCGCCGGGACAGGATAATCCCCGGGATTATCTTCGCCTCCTGTGTGAAGATGGCTTAAAAAAGCGGTATAAGGAGAAATACAACGAGTATTATCCGCGCCTTATCTATGAGCTCGACATGATCGATAAGATGGGTTTTACCGAATACTTCCTGATCGTCGGCGACTTTATGGCATTTGCGAAAAAAAGGAACATTCCGGTAGGCCTCAGAGGCTCTGCAGGCGGCTGTATCGTATCCTACTGTCTGGAAATTTCAGATATCGACCCTATTCGATACGGGCTGGTCTTCGAGCGATTTCTAAACCCGGAACGCATCAGTATGCCGGATATTGATATCGATTTTTGCGTCAACAGAAGAGGTGAGGTCATCGATTATGTCAGAGAAAAGTACGGCAGCGACCATGTAGCCCAGATTGTGACCTTCGGAACGATGGCCGCGCGTGCGGCTATTCGCGATGTGGCAAGGGCACAGGGAATCAGCTACGCAGATGCCGATATGGTAGCCAAGCTCGTACCCTTCGCTGTGAACATGAAGCTTTCCGATGCTCTGCGGTTATCCAAACCCTTAAATGAGCTTTACGAACGTGATGAAACGATGAAAAAGCTGATCGATACGGCGATGTCGCTGGAGGGCATGCCCCGGCATGCGTCCACTCACGCGGCCGGTGTTGTTATTACGAAGCGGCCTGTATACGAATATGTGCCGCTTTCCAAAAACGACGATATCATCGTTACACAATATCCAATGAATACGCTGGAAGAGCTCGGACTGCTGAAAATGGATTTTCTTGGGCTCCGGAACCTGACGGTACTGAGCGAAGCGGTCGAGCTTGTCCGAAAATCAAAGCCGGAATTTACGCTGGAAGATATACCCGAAGACGATAATGAGGTCTTTGAGATGCTTTCTTCCGGAAAGACCTCCGGTGTGTTTCAGATGGAAAGCACGGGTATGACCGGCGTATGCGTCGGCCTCAAGCCAAAAAGCATAGAGGATATAGCGGCCATCATCGCGCTCTACAGGCCGGGCCCGATGGATTCGATTCCGCGTTTTATCGATTGCAAGCATCATCCCGAACGTGTCAGGTACAAGCATCCGATGCTCAAAGAGATTTTAGACTCTACCTACGGCTGCATGGTCTATCAAGAGCAGGTAATCGAGATTTTCCGCAAGCTGGGCGGCTTTTCTCTGGGTCAAGCGGACATGATCCGCAGAGCCATGTCAAAAAAGAAACAGTCCGAAATCGTAAGAGAACGTCAGACGTTCATTTTCGGCGATGAAGCCCGGGGGATATGCGGTGCGCTGAACAATGGCATCAGCGAACAAATTGCCTCCGATATCTACGATGAGATTCTGGACTTTGCCAACTACGCATTCAATAAAGCCCATGCGGTGGGTTACGCGGTCATTTCTTACCAGACGGCCTATTTGAAATGTCATTATCCCCGCGAGTATATGGCGGCTCTGTTAAGCTCGGTACTTGACAACTCCGTAAAAGTAGCCGAGTATATTTCGGACTGCCGCGGAAACGGCATAAAGCTTCTTCCGCCCGACATTAATGAATCGGAAGACGGGTTTACTGTGTCCGGTGAGCATATAAGGTTCGGTCTTGCGGCTGTCAAGAACATCGGGCGGGCTTTCATCAAAGCTGTTTCGCTGGAACGCAGTCAAAGCGGCCCGTTTAATTCGCTCCACGATTTTTGCAACCGTATGTTTAGCCATGATTTGAATAAGCGTGCGATCGAAAGCCTGATTAAAGCCGGTGCTTTCGACAATACAAACGCTAAAAGGAGCCAGCTTCTTCAGGTTTTCCCTAAGATTATCGACAATGTCAGTCAGGACAAGCGCAGCAACCTGGAAGGCCAGATTGATCTTTTCGACAACTTCGGTGAAGCGCACAGCGAAATGCCGCTTCCCGATATATCGGAATTTTCGATACATGATTTGATGAACATGGAAAAAGAGGTGACCGGCCTTTATCTATCCGGTCACCCGATGGACGAGTACGGTAAAGTTGTTCAACATGCCGGAGCCAGCCAGATCGGCAAAATCAAATCCTCCTTTGAAGGCGAGAATTCCATCGGCGAATATGACGACGGCGATATCGTCACTATAGCCGGTGTCATCACTGCGATTAAAACGAAAATGACGAAAAATAACAGTCTGATGGCTTATATAACACTTGAGGACAGTACGGGCGATATCGAGATGCTGGTTTTTCAGCGCGTATTGGACGACTGGGGCGCAGGTCTCAAGGAAGGCCTTCCGATATTCGCAAGGGGAAAGGTTTCGGTACGTGACGAGAAGGAACCGCAGATGATATGCGACCTTATCCGCCCCATCAATGACCCTCCCCTGCCCGAAAAAAACAGAAGCCATTATCTACGCAAAGAACACAAGATTGCTAAAAGCAAAGCGGCAGGAGAAAAGACGGAGGAGACAAAATCCGCCACATTATATGTTAAGCTAAAAAACATATCATGCCCTGAATACGAACGGTTAAAGTTAATCTTGGTTATGTTTCCCGGGAAAGAAAACCTCATTTTATACTTCGAGGATACAAAAAAGCGGCTTGGTTCAACCTGCGTTATCCATCCTGCTTTGCTCAGCGAGCTGCGTGAAATGCTCGGAGATGAAAATGTTGTCGTAAAATGACTCTAATACCCATATTGTTCTTCACTTTAACAGAAACCCTGCTAATATCTAAAAGCCCGCGATTGTCTTACCGTATTGGAATGCCTTTTGCTGCGCTTCCTCATCGGGGTTCCAGAGGTTTTTCAACCCCTCGTCTATGACCTCCAGCCCCGCATCTGCCAGCATTGCCGACATGATGTTTACGCCCTCACCGCTCCAGCCATGACAGCCAAAGGCTGCGCCTTTCTTGTTTTTGAACCTTAGCTGTTTCATCATATGGATGAATCCGGCTACCGAATGCAGAATACTTCTTGAGTTGGTCGGCGAACCTACGACGACCGTTTTCGACTTGAAAACCTCCGTCATTACATCATTGATGTCGCTTTTTGTGATATTGAATACCTTTACGGTTACATCCGGATCAGCTGAGCGTATGCCCTCGGAAATTTGTTCCGCGAGGGTTTTGGTTCCATTCCACATGGTGTCATATACAACGGTGATTTGATTTTCTTTGTAATCATTAGCCCACAACGCATACTTTTCAACAATCTGCATGGGATTTGTACGCCAGATAACGCCGTGGCTCGTGGCAATAATATCGATCGGCAAATTGAGCGCTACGATTTCCTCAAGCTTTTTTCTCAGTATCTGGCTGAATGGCGTGAGGATATTGGCATAATACTTGATTGCCTCGTTCATCAAAGTGCACTGGTCCACCGTGTCGTTAAATAAGCTGTTTGTCGCAATATGCTGACCGAAAGCATCGTTGCTAAACAGGACATTGTCCCCTGTCAGATAGGCAGCCATGCTGTCGGGCCAGTGCAGCATCGGCATTTCAACGAATATCAACTCTTTGCCGTTTCCAAGGTCCAGCTTGTCACCCGTTTTGACGACGACAAAATTCCAATCCTGATGATACTGGCCTTTAAGCGACTTAACCGCGTTGGCGGTGCAATAAATCGGTGTATTCGGGATGTGCTTCATCAAACACGGCAGTGCCCCGCTGTGATCGACTTCACCATGGTTGGCGATAACAGCGTCAATGCGGTTAAGGTCAATTTCGCCGGCCAAATTCTCAACGAACTCCTCGTCAAACGGGGACCAAACCGTATCAATCAATACGGTCTTTTCTTCCTTGATCAAATAAGAATTATATGTTGAGCCGCTATTTGTTGAAAACTCGTCTCCATGAAACCGCCTGAGCTCCCAATCTACCTTACCTACCCAATATACATTGTTCACTATAGCTTTTTTCATCAAAGTCACACCTTTCTGTCCGATTTATTCAGCTATTTTTGTGCCTGCATATTATACCCGGCGAAACTAATATTACGCCTGGCCTTACATGCCAACACGTTGTTTATGTTGATGATAACTGTTTTCGCGATATTCATCCGTTGTATATACAACAGATCGGAAAAACATTGTCACTTTTCCTATATAATACCTGCTGAACAATTCAAAAACGCAACANNNNGTTTTTGAATTGTTCAGGTGCAAGGTTTTTTGCTGTAAACGGCAAAACAGGCTTGTTTTGCCGTCAAAAAGAGCAGTTTTGCTCTTTTCGTATATACATTATCTCAGATGTTAGCCTCTGTCAACAAATGCCGCTTAAAAACGGACGGATCTTCGCATTTCCGGCCTTCAGACCATGATAAGAACCCCGGGAGCTCTGCTATCTCCCGGGGTTCTTATCATTAATCTGTCACATACGGCAGAAGTGCGATCTGCCTTGCTCTTTTTATGGATTCGGTAAGCTCACGCTGATGCATTGCACATGTACCCGTCGTTCTGCGAGGCAATATCTTGCTGCGTTCAGATATGAACCTTCGAAGCTTAGCTGTGTCTTTATAATCAATGCTTTGAGTCTTATCGACGCAAAACGCACATACTTTTCTGCGTTTGCGGCCGCGGCCTCTGTTGTCCCTGTCATTGTTAGCCAAGGTTATGACCTCCTGTTAAAATCAAAACGGCAGTTCCCCATCGTCATCCAGTTCGGTGAAATCCGATTCGATAATGGGGGTATTATTGCCGGAATAGTTACCGCCGGATGGGGCCGACAGTCCATCGTTTGCCTTTTTGCTGTCACCGAAGTAGATGTTGTCCGCCACCACCTCAGCGCTTTTGCGTTTTCCGCCGTCCTTATCGGTCCAGTCTCGAATTTGCAGACGTCCCGAGACCACAGCCATTTTGCCCCTAAAAAAGTATTTTGACACAAATTCCGCCGTATTCCGCCACGCAACTATGTCGATAAAATCAGTTTGCTTTTCTCCGCTCTCCCTGGACGCGAAATCTCTTTCCACAGCAATGGAAAAGCTGGCAACGGGAGTACCGGATTGCGTATGCCTCAATTCGGGATCTCTGGTCAGTCTACCCATAAGAACGATTTGATTTAGCATATCATTCCCTCCTAGTCTTTAATAACCGTTACGAGTGAACGCATGATGCCTTCGGTAATTCCGAGTACGCGATTTAATTCGGTAGGAAATTCTGGAGAGGAAGTAAACTTAACAAGAACATAATAACCTTCGGGCATGTCGTTAATCAGATAGGCAAGACGACGTTTTCCGATTTCCTCCATCTCGTTCAAGGTCCCGTTTGCTTCGATCAGCGTCTTGAACCTTTCGACAAGAGCTTTGATATCCTCTTCGCTTAATGTCGCGTCGATGATGTACATGAGCTCATAGTTGGCCTGCTTTTTTGCCATTTTTGCACCTCCTTCTGGACATATGGCCCGCCTTGAGACGGGCAAGGATGTTGAACAGCCTGAATATTCAAGCTTGTTCGATTATTTCGCCGCGCCACCCGCTTTAACCACACAGACTCGGTATTCATCGGATTATGACGGAAGTGACGCATGCGTGACAATTTATTATACACATTTATTTGATTTTGTCAAGTATTCGGGCGATTTTGAATGTTTTACATGTCTTGCATGTTTAATACGATAACATTGCCGTACTTCCTATGATTGTCTACATGAGGTGTGTATCACCACCGTTAACCCGATCTGTTTTCATATAGGTCTCTGAAAAACTTCCATTTCGGCAGCAGATACATAAGGGGCAGTCCCAGCAAATACATCACGCCCAGCTCGCTAAAAAAAACCTGTGACCCGATGACGGCGTACGCGCGCCAAAATGAATCCGGACTTACCGACCAGGCGATCACAGCTCCGACGACGGCACCGTTCATGATTACCGGCGGGAGGCAGGCAAGCCATTTAATTTTGATTTTCATGGTCAGCGCGGCGGCAGCTAAAGTAGCCAGCGAACCAAAAACAATATCTAAAACACCGTAGCCGCCAAGTAGATTGGCCAGCAGGCAGCCGATAAAGAGTCCGAAAACCGATTCAGGGAAGAAAAACGGCAATATGCACAATATCTCCGACACCCGAAATTGTAACGCACCGAAACCAATCGGCGCAAACAACATCGTCAATCCAAAATACAGTGCCGCAATCACTGCGGCTTTTGTGAGTTTTTTTGTTGAAAATGTATTCACACATTAACTCCATATCTATCCATTGTTCTTACAGAGAATACCGGCATCCGCAATAATTCTGCCTGTATATCCCATAATCCATGCATAACTTCACTGATTTTTTATACCCGTCTTTTTTCTTGAAATCCGAAGGCAAAAATTTAACACCGTATAGCCTCTCAAGCTGCCGGCCCGCTGTGTTGATCATATAAGCGCTCTTTAGCGGACTGATCGACAATGTTGTGCAAAAATAATCATAATTTCCCATTCCAGCCATTCTTGCCGTTTCCTCAAGCCTTTGCTCAATACAGGCCATGCAGCGCCTCCCGCCTTCCGGTTCATCCTGCATACCCTCCACCGCCGCTTCAAAAACGCCTTGCTGAAAGCTTCCTTCAATCAGTTTTACCTCTTTGCCACTCGCTGTCAGCGAAAGCAGCTTTTTTAACGCCTGTAGGCGTTTATCATATTCTTCAACCGGATATATGTTCGGGTTATAAAAAAATGCGGTAATGTCGAAGTACTCAGACAGGTATTCCAAAACATAGCTTGCGCAAGGCGCGCAGCAAATATGAAGCAAGAGCTTTTTTCGTTTTTCATCTCCCGCCAACGCGTAAAGTATGTCATCCAACTCTTTTTGGTAACTTTTGCTCATTGTGTTCCCCCGCCTTGTATTCACATTTTATATACGCATGAATCTACCGGATGATTTTAGCACATATCGGCAAATATTCAAATGGCCATCGCAAATACTTTACAATCTTCCCCTTGAAATAACAAGGTTAAAGATGTAGTATGGTTTTTAAAGTAGCGAAGCACGGAGCATTTTTAATACTCCGTATGTTTCTGTGCGTTTTTCTTTCTATTAACCCATCTGATATACCATTTATTATCACTTTCAAGAGAGGGAGCCGGTTTCGTGTTGGCATTATCCGAAATACTGCTGAAAAACAACGATTTTGAACAACTGATCACCCGCATAAACGGCGGCGGCTGTCCCGCCCTTTTCAGCGGTCTTGGGAGCATACACAAGGCTCACATGATAGCTGCGTTGCGCAGGATTACAGGCAAACCGGTTTTTGTCGTATGCGGAGACGAGCTTGAAGCGGACCGGATGAAAGAGGATCTTTCGGCTTTTACTCAAGACGAACCCCTTCGCTTCCCGGCAAGGGAGTTCACATTTTATATGGTCGAAAGTGTTTCGCGACAAACGGAGCAAGAAAGAATCCAAACCCTGTATGCGATGCTCAATAACAAAGCCGGAATTGTTGTGACTACAGCCGACGCGATCATGCAAAGAACCATGCCGAAGCAGGTTTTTAAAGATGCGGCCGTTAAAATCAGACTCGGGCAACGTGTTGATATGGGAGACGTCATTGCGCGACTTTTGAAATCCGGCTACAAACGAACAGAACAGGTGGAGGGAGCGGGTCAATTTGCCCGCAGAGGCGGAATTCTGGATTTCTTTTCACCTGCTTATGCGAACCCCGTCCGCTGCGAATTCTTCGGTGATGAAATCGACTCGGCCGGGCTCTTTAGTATTGAAGATCAACGCAAGGTTGAGAATATAAACGAAATTGAAATACTTCCGGTCGCAGAAAGTCTGGTAAGTCTATATGCCGGCGGTGAAATCGGCTTTGCGGAGGAGCTAAATGAGCTATATCAGAAGCTTTCCCGACGGAAAAACACTCCGCGCGCTTTGCTTGATAACCTGAAAACCGACATCACACATATTGAAAATCATCTGAGCTTTACGTCGGCCGATCGGTATATGGAACTCCTGTACGGTGAGTTTTCGACGGCTGTGGAATATATGCAGGATGAATCCGTCGTGGTTTTGTGCGAACCCGCCAGACTGTCTGAACGTGCAAAAAACTACACCTGGCAATTTTCGCAGGACATTGAGACGCTGTTGGAAAACGGTATGCTCGAGGGCAGCGGAGCAAAGTATATCAGGCCGTGGGACGAATGCTGCGAATATCTTAAAAGCTTTGCCGCTGTCATGATGGACAGCTTCCGTGGCAGCGTTTATCCGTTTGCGCCGCGTGCGCTGCTAAATATTACCGCAAAACAGCTCCCCTCCTACGGCGGAAGCCTTAACACGGCTGCGAGCGATATCGTTCATTACTTAAATGACGGCTACGTAATCGTCGCACTGTGCTCAGACCAGCGAAAGGCCGGGATCTTGAAAGAATATTTGGAAAGAACCGGTGTGCCTTCAGCTCTGGATTTCAATCTGACCGATCTGCCCGAGCCGGGGAGCTGCGTTATCTCAATCGGTTCTATTTCCGCCGGTATGGAGTATCCCACTCTGAAGCTTGCCGTAATCACCGAGGGTCACTTTGCTGCGGCCGCGGCTGCCCGCCCGGCAGTCAGAAAGAAACCTGTAAGAAACAGAGCTTTGCTCCAAAGCTATACCGATTTATCCGTTGGTGACCTCGTTGTTCATGAGCAACATGGTATCGGACGTTTTTTAGGTATTTTCAAGATTCCCGTTGACGGCGTTGAAAAGGATTATATCAAGATAGCTTATTCCGGAACCGACAGCCTGTACGTACCGGCAACTCAGCTTGACCTGGTTTCAAAATATATCGGGGGCGGCGAAGGCAGCCCCGTAAAGCTGAGCAGGCTCGGGGGCTCTGACTGGCAGAAAGCGAAATCTCGGGCAAAAGGTGCGGCCAGAGAGCTCGCCAAGGGCCTTATCCAGCTGTATGCCGAACGCAGCAAGCGTCCCGGACATGCGTTTTCGCCCGATACTTCCTGGCAGCAGGAGTTTGAAGACGGTTTCGAGTATAAAGAGACGCCGGATCAGCTGCGGGCAATATCTGAAATTAAAAAAGACATGGAAAAACCCTTGCCGATGGATAGGCTGCTTTGCGGAGATGTCGGATTCGGTAAAACCGAAGTTGCCTTGCGTGCTGTCATGAAATGTGTTATGGAAGGCAAGCAAGCTGCGATTTTGGTGCCGACGACTGTGCTTGCACAACAGCATTATGTCACAACCGTCAAGCGGTTTGCCAATTATCCTGTCAGAATCGAGGTGTTGAGCCGTTTCCGAAGCAGCGCGCAAATTAAGCAGTCGATCAAAAATATAAAAACCGGTAACTCGGATATCGTAATCGGTACCCATCGCTTACTTCAGAAGGATATCGTTTTTAAAGACCTCGGGCTTTTGATTGTCGACGAGGAACAGCGTTTCGGCGTATCGCATAAAGAAAGACTCAAGGAGCTCTCGCATCAGGTGGACGTTTTGACGCTCTCGGCCACGCCGATTCCAAGAACGCTGAACATGGCTCTTTCAGGTCTTCGCGATATGTCAACAATAGAGGAACCACCTTCAGGACGGCGCCCGGTACAGACTTATGTGCTCGAGCATAACTGGTCTGTGCTGTGTGATGCGATTAAGCGCGAAATATCACGGGGCGGACAGGTGTATTATCTGCACAATCGCATCGATACCATTGACAGGACCGTCTCCAGGTTGAAAACCATGCTGGAAGGGATTTCGATAGCGACAGCGCATGGCCAGATGAATGAGGATCTGTTGGGTTCTATCATGGAAAAGATGGCTTCGGGAGAAATTCAGGTTCTGGTCTGCACAACGATTATCGAAACAGGCATAGATATTCCGAATGTGAATACGCTTATCATAGAAGACGCGGACAAGTTGGGATTAGCTCAGCTGCATCAGATCAGAGGTCGGGTCGGAAGAAGCTCCCGCCACGCTTTTGCCTATTTCACGTTCCGGCAGGGCAAGGTTTTGAGCGAGGTTGCATCGAGAAGGTTGTCGACGATACGCGAATTTGCCGAATTTAACTCGGGCTTTAAGATCGCAATGCGCGATCTGGAGATCAGAGGTGCCGGTAACCTGCTGGGCGCCGAGCAATCCGGTCATATGCTCAGCGTCGGCTTCGATATGTATCTCAAGCTCCTGGAGGAAGCTGTTCTGGAAGAAAAGGGCGAAAAACCAAAGAAACGCACCGAATGCTCTGCCGATCTTTCGATTTCGGCAAATATCCCGGAGAGCTATATCGAATCACCCGAGCAAAGAATGGATCTGTACCGGCGCATCGCTTTGATTGAAAATGAAGAGGACGCTGACGATATAACGGACGAGTTGATTGACCGATTCGGCGATCCGCCCAAGAACGTTAATACCCTTATTCACGTTGCTTTGCTCAGAGGCGAGGCTGCCGAGGCCGGGATCCTGGAAATTACGCAAAAAGCGGGCAGGGTTCATTTCAGGCTCCGCGACTTCGATATGGCAAGGATAGTGACACTTTACAACACAGAGTTATTCAGGGGAAAAATCAAAATAGAGGCCGGTACCAATCCCTCGGTAAGCTTGAAGCTGTCCTCGAAAAATGTGATTGACGAGGCTGTATCCTTCGTTCGCTTTTACCGGAAAACAGCGTCAATAAACGGCGAAACCGAGAATCCGTCCAATCAATAAGCATGGAAAAGTAAGGAGACTTAAATGAAAAAAAACCTCAGGCTCATTTCAGTAATGACGGCACTTTCGCTTCTCTTTGCGATCGTTTCCGGCTGCGGAGCCGCAAAAAATCCGGACAATACGCCGCAAATATCTGTCAGCCCGTCTGCCTTGGTCACTGAAACCCCGGATCAAACTCCGACCGCATCACCTGAACCATCACCGGCTTTTTTGTCCGATACACTGATGATGACAGTCAGCGGCATGGCCGTTTACTGGGATGAAATGAAATACTGGATGTTTGACATTCTCCAGAACTCGGGTCTGGATATGACCGAATCTATAGACTGGTCTCAGACAGTCGAGGGCATTCCTATGCCCGATTATTTGATTTCAGAAGCCGTGAACGCTATATCCTTATTTCGGCTGGTCGAACTGAAATGCAGCGAGCTCGGCGTAGGGCTTAAAGATGAAGACCGTGCGAGCATGGACACGTTCCGCGAGGACTGCATTGCGCAGTTTCAAAGCGAGTCGGAATATGAAGCTTATCTTGATCAAAGCAATCTGACCCAGGAACTGCTGGAATATATGAACATGGTCGCTTTCCTTTACAATAATTTGTTTGTCGAGATGTACGGGGTGTACGGCGAAAAGCTGTCAAACGAAGACGCAGTCTCGTTCGGAAATGAAAACGGTTTTTTCAGGGCAAAGCACATATTGATCTCCGATTTGGATGAAGAAGGTAATGCGCTTAGCGAAGAAAATATTGCCGCCAACTACGACAAGCTCCTTGGACTGCTCGACCAACTAAACGCCTCCGATAATCCTGCTGCATTGTTTGACGAGCTCATGAACACATACAGCGAAGATCCAGGCCTTTTAGCCTACCCTAACGGCTACCAATATGTTTCCGGGATCATGGACCCCTCCTTTCAAAGCGCCGTCGAATCGCTTTCCGATTACGGCATCAGCGACATCGTGAAAATGCCGACCTACGGTTATACGATCATCATGCGGCTTCCTCTTAACCCAAACGAGCCCATCTTCGCCGACCAGAATGGCTCAACCCTTCGGTATATCGCTTCGGCGACCAGATTCCAGACTCAGCTTGACGCTTGGCTTCAGGAAATGGATATTCAATACGCGCCCGCATTTGAGCAGCTAAATCCGGAGGACTGGTTTTAACAGAAAGCAAACGATTTTACACATCAAAAAGAGGAAAAGAGACGAGTTTCCGTCCGCTTTCCTCTTTTCGTGTTTATACTCTTTTAACGTTAATTCTTACCGGCGGGCACGCGTTCGGGCGCGGCCGGAACGTCCTTACAAGTTCTCAGATAAGCAAACCAGTAGCCGCACCCGACGATGCCGCAGCCGCCTATAATATTTCCGAGCGTGACCGGAATCAGGTTTTTTATGAAAAAGCTGCCCCAGTTCAGGACTTCTGACTCGATCCCGAATTGAGATAGCGAAAATAATCCGGCGGGGATATAATACATGTTCGCTACGCTGTGCTCATAGCCGCTGAGAATGAACAGCATGATCGGCAGAAAAAGTCCGATGATCTTCCCGGATACGGTTTTCGCGCCGAAAGACATCCAGACTGCGATGCAAACCAGAAAATTACACAAAATGCCTTTAATCAGCGCGTCAAAAAACGGCATTGAAACCTTAGCGTTTGCTATCGCCACCGCCGAACTTGCCAGCTCGTTTCCAAACATTTTAAACACGCCGCCGTATACGGCAAAAAGAGCGATAATCAAAGAGCCGATAAAGTTTCCTATGTATACGAAAAACCAGTTTTTCAGCATCGCGCCTACCGATACCCTTTTTTCCAGCACGGAAATAATAATCAGGTTATTACCGGTGAACAGCTCGCTTCCGGCAACGAGAACCATGGCCAGGCCTGTCGGGAATATAAGACCGCTGACGAGCTTTGCCACAGATGCGGTTTTGATCGATACGGCGGCCGCCGTGGCGCCAACTCCGGCGATGGCGATAAACATGCCTGCGAATATGGCCAGCACGATCATTTTGGAAACAGCGTTTTTACACTTTGATTCACCGGTTGAAAGATAGTTTTTTGCGATTTCTGCGGGAGAATTCATCCAAAATTTCCTCCATTCTAAATGTGAACTTCGCCTTGTTTACTGATATTCTGACACATTCACAACGCCATGTCAAAGAGTTTTTTCTTTTTGAACAATTTCTCGCAATATTTCCCATGGTTTCCGTTTTTATTTTTACAATGCGCAGTTTCCCGGTGAATTTCCTGCGATACCAGGCGGTTTATGCTATAATGGATTAATAAACAGCATTCAGGAACAGGGGGGTTTATCATGGATACGCTGCAGCTGCAGCTTTTTCTTTCCGTATCACGGACCTTGAATTTTACGAAGACCGCCGGCGAGTTTTTCATGACGCAGCCCACTGTCAGCAACTACATCAAGTCTCTGGAAAACAGCCTGGGTGTAAAGCTGTTGAACCGGGACAGCCGCAGCGTTTCTTTGACTCCGGAAGGCCAGGAATTTCTGTCCTATGCGAACCGTCTTCTGCGGCTCCAGATGGATGCCGTTAACCGTCTGCGCAATATAGCTGAAGGTCGGCGCGGCTACATCCATATAGCCATGCTCTCGAGCGCGGCAGAGCTGTTCTCCGCCTGTCTGACCGAATTTTGTAAAACGCAGCCGGATGTTCAGGTCGATGTGGACATCAAGGAGGGTGCGGATATGATCAAGGCCGTCGGTCTGTGCGCGTATGACATCTATTTTATGAACCGATACATGATGCCCGATACCGACAGTCTTGAGAGTATTGTTACCGGGACCGATCAACTGCATTTGTTCGTGCACCGAGACATCGCAGATAAAATTGATATAAACGACTGGTCAACGCTCAGCGGATATCATTTTGTTTCCGTTCCCGAAACGGACTTTCTATTGGCAGGGCAAATTAAGCGCATATGTGAAAGCCGCGGCGTTGTTCCCGACATCATTAACTACTATAATCGCGCAGACACGCTCTTTCTAGCTGTTAATTCCGGGATCGGGATGGCAATTTTGCCGCCGAAGCTTACATACTTCTACAGCTTTCCGAATGTGGTATCCTTCCCGATTGCGGGCAGTGACGCGACTATCAGCTCGGTAGTCGCGTGGCACAAAAATAAAATTACACCGGATACCCGAAGGTTTTTGCAGCTCCGCGCGCTGACCGCACTTTAACCCGTGGAAAAACAATCGCATGCATGCGTCTTTTGTGATCGATTTGAAAACATTATCGCCTGATAAGGAATACTTTTTGACAAATGCCGCAATATTAATCTATAATTTATGGTGAAGAAATTGATTTTTATATAAGGAAAGGATCTAAGTTATGGCTTATACCAAGAGAAAAGTGATCATCACCGTCGCGCAGACGGGTAATTTTCAGGGCAAAGACGCTAACCCGAATCTGCCCGAGCAGCCTGGCGAGATTATATCTTCGGCATATGACTGTTATAACGCGGGTGCATCCATCGTCCATATTCATGCCCGCGACAAGCAGGGCAATTCCAGCAACGATCCGGATATCTTTGCCGAAATCAATTCGGGTGTCCGCGCCAAATGTCCTGTTATCATCCAGAATTCCACAGCTCCCGCGACCAAACCGGGCAGCGAAGCCGATGACGGTGTGCAGCTCTTGTACCAAATGAAGGATCCGTCCTGTCTCCCCGAAATGTGTTCACTGGATACTTCTTTGATTACCACCGTCTGGGGCGATCTGACGTTCATCTATATGTGGGTCCGCGAATGGCTGATTAAGCAGGCGAAACGTATGATGGAACTCGGCATCAAGCCTGAAATCGAGGTCTTCAACCCTTCCAGTGTCGAGGATGTCTTCAATTTCCTTGTGCCCGCCGGAGCCGTTGCCGATCCGGTTTCACTGACTTTTGTCATGGGTATGAACAAGGTCAGTCAGGGTGCTATTTCCTTCAGCCAACCAAATCTGGACTTCATGATCAGCCTTTTGCCAAAGGACCGTTTTGTCAACTGGTCTACAATGGCTATCGGTGCGCACCAGCTTCAGGGTGTGACCTACGGTTTGTTAAAGGGCGGAAACGTGCGCGTCGGTATGGAGGATAACATTTACTATTCCTACGGGCAGCTTGCCAAGAGCAATGCGCAGCTCGTGGAGCGCATGACCCGCATCATCCGCGAGCTCGAAATGGAAGTCGCCACGCCCGCGGAAGCCAGAGAGATACTCGGTATAAAGCCATTGAAATGAAAACGCCTTCGGTATAGGAAAATGGAGAGGGAATATGAAACTTGACAGCGTAAAGCACATCGGAATTATCGGCCTTGGTATGATCGGCGACAGCCTCTCGGTGCTCACCACAGGTCACGGTTACCGTACAACCTGCCTTGCTCGAAACCCCGACAGGATTCCCGTATATAAAGAAACATATGCGATGTACTTCAGACAGATGATCGAACAAGGGCTTATGCCGGAAAACCAGATGGAAATCTGCGAAAAATACCTGAAATATACGCTCGACATCTCCGATCTCAAGGATTGCGATATCATTTTCGAGTGCGTTTTCGAGGACATTGAGCTTAAATACAGCATCTACGCCAATATTGAGGCCAACTGCCCCAATGTAAAGGCGATCTGTTCGGTCAGCTCATCTTTTGTACCGGATGTCCTGTCGGCAAAAGCAACGAAGTACAAGGACCGTATTATTGTGACGCACCCATTTAATCCGGCGCATATGGTGCCCTTCTTTGAGCTCTGCGGCGGCACCGATACGGGCGAAGGGGTGCTGGAGTTTGCTAAGGAAGTGCTGGAATCCCTTGACCGCAAACCCGTTATTTTAAAAAAACCGGCGCCCGGCTTTATCGGAAACCGTCTTCAGTTCGCGCTTTGGCGCGAAGCCCTCAACCTGATTGAAAGCGGTATCTGCGACCCGAAGGACATCGATACCTGCTTGAATTTCAGCTTTTGCCCCCGCTATACGTCAATCGGGATATTCGAGCATTTCGACAATGGCGGACTGAATCTGAACATTACAACCTGCAACACCGTTTTCCCCACATTGAGCAATATGAGTAAAGCCCCTCCCGCCATAACAGACAGAATAGCAAGGGGCGACCTCGGAGCTAAGACCGGCGTAGGTTTCTACGATTGGCGCGAAACTGATATGGATGCTTACCGTGAACGCGTAAACGCGCCTTATTGGCGGTTCATCAACTGGGATCTGCCAAAAGAATAGGTATAGTCCGGGGAGAATGACTTTTCGATGAGAAAACGTAATCCCCCAGCTTCGGAGGTATAGATATGGTATATGACAACAACAAAGGCGGTCAGTACGCAAAATACTTTATTCAGGAGCTCAAAGAACCTGCCGATATGGGCACCCCGGAGTTCCGTGAATTATACAATAAGTTTGCCAAACGCGTTCTGTGGATGGACAGCGATGTTTGTCAGGGCGCTTTTCAGATGAACACCGCCTGGTACTTTTCCGTTCCGGAACGGGATCCGATTTTCACCGAGCATGTGCATGATTATGACGAATTGATCGGGTTTTACGGCAGCAATCCGGACGACCCCTATGACCTCGGCGGTGTTATCGAGTTTTCGGTTAACGGCGAAGCCAGAAGGCTCACGCGGTCCACGATGATTTTTCTCCCTGGCGGCGCATCCCATAACCCTATGCGGATTTTGGAGGTCAACCGCCCGATCTTTCATTTCTCCATCGTGACAAACAAGATATACGACGGAAACGCCACTTATAAATAAAGGAACCCCAGAACGGAGGCGGTTCATCTGTGTCTTTCCGTCGGACACGGATGGCCCGTCTCTTTGTGCATATGAAAGGAATGGTCATTACTTGCCTGAGTTTGTAACGCTTAATGAAGCTGTAAGCCGCATTCATGACAAAATGTCTTTGATTGTCGGCGGCTTCGGTTCCTATGGCAGCCCGGAGGAACTGCTTGAAGGTCTCGCTGCGCGGTATGAGGCCACAGGAAAACCTGAAAACCTAACGGCAATCTGCGGCATTACGCCCGGAGATAAGCTTGAAAGTCTGGAGCCCGGACACGGTTTCAATCTTGGCCTGAACAGGCTGAGAGCCGAGGGGTTGATTGACACCGTGCTGGTGGGTAACCTTACCGATGCCAGAGCCATTGCGAAGATGGTAGGAGATAATATAATCGCCGGCTATATCCCGCCAATGGGCGTCGTTGTCAACCTATTTCGCTCCATTGCCGGCGGCCGGCCCGGATTTATTACAAAAGTAGGACTCGGTACCTTTTGTGATCCGAGAAATGAGGGTTGCGCGGTCAATGAAAGAGCCCGAAAAATGGGATCTATAGTGGAGTTAATGGAGATTGACGGAGAAGAATACCTGTTTTACAAAGGTTTTAAGCCGGATGTCTGCTTTATCCGCGCAACATACGCCGACGAGGACGGCAACCTTTCGATGGATCATGAGGCGATGATCGGTGCAGAACTGGAGATTGCTGCCGCAACCCACAACAGCGGAGGTATTGTAATCGCACAGGTTGAGGACATTGTCAAAAAAGGCAGCATCCATCCAAAAAACGTCAGAATACACGGTAAGCTTGTCGATTATGTTGTCAAGGCATTAAACCCCGATAATCATCGCCAGTGCTATGCGCAACCCGGATACCGGCCGGAACTGACCGGCGAGATCAAAACCGTTTCCGGCGCCGTTAAGCCGTTAAAAATGAGCCTGCGGAAGGTTATCGCGCGAAGAGGCGCAATGGAGCTTAAGCCCGGCATCATTAATATCGGAAGCGGCATTCCGTCCGGAATCGGCAGCGTAGCAGCCGAAGAGGGTATCAGCGGGAGCATGACGATGTCCGTTGAATCCGGTCCTATCGGAGGAGCGGTCCAAGAAGGGCTTGCTTTCCCGGGTGTTGCCAACCCCGAAGCGATCTTCAGTCAAACGGACACTTTGGATATGTACGACGGCGGTCTGCTTGACATGGCTTTCCTCGGTGCAGCGGAAATCGACGAAAAAGGCAATGTTAATGTATCAAAATTCGCCGGTCGCTGCATCGGCGCAGGCGGATTCATCAACATCTCCCAAAATACGAAGAAGGTTTTCTTCATGGGCAGTTTTACGGCCGGAAAGCCGAATATTCAAATAACAAACGACGGTCTGAACATCATTACAGACGGCTCGGGCGCAAAATTTGTCAATAAGGTCCAGCAAATTACATTTTCAGGCGAGTACGCCATCAAAAGCGGTCAGAAGATCATGTACATCACCGAACGTGCGGTCTTCCGCCTGACGCCCGAAGGGCTGGTTCTGATCGAAATCGCTCCCGGCGTCGATCTGCAAAAGGACATTCTCAATAAGATGGAATTTGCACCGATCATTTCATCCGATCTCGGAACCATGGATCCCCGCTTGTTCAGGGAAGAAAGAATGGGCTTGGGGCTATAAAACACGAAACAAGTTTCGTGTCTACGAAACAAGTTTCGTGTCTGCGAAACAAGTTTCGCCTGTGAAAATACTTTTTTCGTAAGCAAGGTCTACGAACACGAAGGGACACAATCTTCTGATAAATGAAGATTGCGTCCCTTTGTTCATTGATTATTTTCGGATCAGGTAATCATCGTCAAGATTTTCGCTACCTGGCCTCTGGTCAGCACTCCGTTGGGATCCAGCGTACCGTCGCTGTTTCCGCTGATAACAGACTGCGCGACAAGCGATTTGACATACTTAAGCGCCCAAGACGGTACCTGCTCAGCGTCTTTAAAGCCGCTGAGCTCATTTTCCGGATAACCGCAGCGTTGTATTCTTCCGATAATGGTCATCGCCTGCGCTCTGGTCAGCGCCGAGGATGGATCAAAGGTAATGGCATCCCCACCGCCGTTTCCTTTCATGATACCAAGCGCGCAGATGGCTTTGACAGAAGAAAGCGCGTAGGACGATATGCTTGACGCGTCCGCAAAGGTCAACGCGGTATCCTGATACATCGAAAGGTCAGTGCCGAGCCACCTGGTGATGATGACGGCAAACTGCTCTCTGGTCATCGGTGCATCCGGCTGATAATATAAAACCTCACCGGATTGCATGCCGTTCACCATGCCCATTTCGTACATATAACCGACAAAGCTTCTGCTCCAGTGATTTTCCATGTCGGAGAAGACATTCTCGGATTGAGTACCCAACGTTACGGATTTGCTGGCGATATTGCCGCTCTTGTCCCAGTTTCTGAGTGTGACCTTATGGATTCCTTCCAAGACAAACGTATTTTCCTCCGATAAAGGCAGCTGTGCTGTCAGCTTACCGGTGCCGGCGCTGTAATTGAAGCTAAGCGGCTTATTGTCATACATGAGCTCAATTCTGGATGCCGGGGGATAATCGTTTACCGCGTCCTCAATAAATCCTGTAACGACCCCGCTGTCATCGACGGTCAGTTCAATTTCCGCCGGAACCAGATCAGGCTCCGGTGACGAGGATGCCATGATATGATCAAGCCAAATCGTACCCCGGCCGTTACCGCCGATCTCAATACCGGTAATATCCGCACCGCTTTCGGGAAGGGCCGCAACCATCAGCTGCCATCCGCTGAAATCGATTATCCCGATCTCAGTTTTAAAACCTCCTGTCGTCTCGAGCGACAACCGGTTAGAGGACCCATCGCCGTAAACCCATAGGCTGATGAAATTCATTTTCGATGCGACCGCAAACGGAGCTGATATAAACCCTGTGCCGTCAGACAGTGTATAGTCAATACGACCGCTTGTGTAACCAATTTTCACATAATCCTTGTTTGTTTCTTTTAACACCGATATGGCAGGGCTGCCGGTCAGGGGAATCATTTCTCCCTCAAAGCCTTCCAGCAACTCATTGTCCGTCTTGACCGTCACATTCACAGACAGCTGTGTATCTCCGGCTGTAACCGTGATTTTTCCGTCCCCTTCTTTAGCCGAGGCGGTAAATAATCCGTTTTGATCAATTGTGCCGATGTCTCCGAGTACGGACCAGGTAAAAGCGCTGTCCTGCGAAATCAGGTTCATGTGCCGATATACCGCGGCTGCAGTCAATTCTATTGTTTCGCCCCCTGTCAATCTCAACGAATCGACCTTTCTGCCGGTATTCTCGTTGTATAAACTGATGGACGAAGGTGTGTCCACAACCGTAACGGTAGCCTGCGCGTTAAGCCCGCCGGCCTGAACCTCGACAACTGCGTCTCCCGACGTCCCGCCCGCCGTAAATACCCCTTCTCCGGACATACTGCCGACACTCCCGGAAACGCTCCAGGACACGCTGCCGGTAATCGGAACCGCTTTGCTTGTTTCGTCGGACGCACCCGCCGTAAAGGAAAGCGATGATTTTGCCAAAACCAGCGCGTCAAATGGGTAAATGCCAAGATTTTGCATGGTTCCGGAACCCGCTCCCTTTGCTGCCAGCATAATATAGTTTGTGACCGAACGCTCCTCGCCGTTGCTGGGTCTGTTGATCTGAGACGTCATCTCAGTTCCTATATATAACGCATGCAGGTTTGTCGATCCTCCGCCGTCGAGCAGCAGTGCGTCAACACAACCAAGTTCGATCAGCCTTTGCCCGACTTCCTCGGTTGTAAAGCCCGAACTGTATCCGCTCTGGCGTCCGTCAATCGTGTACATCACAATCGTACCGTCGTCTTTGATACCGATCGCCGTTCTGGGATGCACCCCGCTCACGGCATTTGTTGCATTTAACGCCGAGTTCGAGACAATCTTGATATAGGAACCTATCGCTTCTTTTGCTTCGTCCCACTTGCTGTCTGAACTGACTTCGATTTTAATCGTGTCTCCGACAGTCATGTGATCAATGCCGTACTGCCGCCAGGCGTCGGCTTTCTCAGACAAGGAAAGCACATATTTTCCCTGCGGAAGGTCAATCGCGGCAGATGATTCAATTATCTGCTCGACCTTCAGCGTCAACGAGCAGTTCATTGTCAATTTCGGCAGGGTCCCATCGTCCTCGGGTACGACACTTAGTACGATATCCCTGCCCGGCGAAGTGTTTTTGGTTGTGTAGGAAAACTCGTCGTTAAACAGAAAATATTCTCCGTCCAAGCGCATTTTATTGATTCCGCCAAGCTTGTATGTCTCCGACCCGATATTGACTTTCATGTTCAGTTCCGGCTTATCGATAAACGCCGTGCCATTCTCTCTAAACCCTATGGCGAAATGTCCCGCATCAGAGCTTCGTAATATCCCGTCTGATACAACAATTCCGATCGGTTGATAATTGGCCAAATCATAATAATCGCCGTTGATTCCACCGACAACATGGAGTCCTTTGCTTTCCAGCAAAGATGCCATCGTGTTAAAATTGCCGTAATTGCATATCTTCGAACCGTAGACCACGACAGGTGTTACCGTTTCATTCGGCGTATAAGTGAAATAATTCTCCGTTTGTCTAGCGTGGGTGTAAAAAACACCGCGGGCCAGCTTGGTCCCTTGGGCAATCGGGGTTGATGCAAACCTGAGCTCCTCTCCGAGCGCAAATGCCGCAGTTCCCGAAAGGATAACCAAAAACAGCAAAAAAGCTAATATTCTCTTCCATAATGTATGTGTCATCGTATGTACCTGCCAAAACTGTAATTTTCCGCTTATAGCGATGCTGACTGCGAAATGGTTGCGCCGTATTCCAGAATACGATCCAATTGGTTTTCTTAATCATAACAGATTTTGTGCTTAAGGTATATGACTCATATGAATGTAAATTGTTCCAGCATAATGGCTCTCATGCCTTTGCTCCCTGTTTGCTTACTTTTTCTTTGTATCCACATGTTTAATTTTACGCCATAATACCCCGCCCGCTTTCGCATTCACCGAAAACAGCCGGGGTATTAAACAGCAACGGTAAAATATAATGTCAATAACTTATTTACCGCCGCCCCAGTTCATACCGGCGCTTGATACGGCTACGCCACATGGGTCAACAATGCAAGCTCCGCCATCCAATGCGATTACCGTTCCGGTCATAAACGAGGAATCGTCGCTTGCTAAAAATACAACCGCCCCTGAAACCTCGTCCGGGTTCGCCGGCCGTTTAAGCGGGATAAACCTGGTCAGCGTGTTTAATGCGCCGGTGATATCCGTGTTGAGCGCTTCGGCAAGCGGCGCCATCGAGTTTTCAAGCATCTCGGTCCTGATCGGACCGGGGCATACAATGTTTGCCCGGATGTTCGCATAACCATAGTCCAGAGCCGCAGATTGCGTCAAGCCTATCAGACCTGATTTAGAAGCGATATAAGCGGGCATGGCCGGAATACAGCGCAAAGCGGCCAGAGATGCGACATTAATGATCGAACCGCCGCCGTTTTTAATCATATCGGGAATCGCAGCTTTCATCAGCATAAAAGGTCCAGTCAGATTAATATCGATGACTTTCTGCCACTGTTTAATGTCCAGCTCCACAATGGAGCCCGAAGGATCAATACCAGCATTATTGACCAGCACATCGATCCTTCCGCCGAATTCGATCGTCGCGTTAACCATAGCCTGAGCTTGTTCATATTCTGACACATCACCTTGAAAAACCAAAACCGATCCCTTTGGCAGCCCTTCCGATACCTTTTCCAAGGGCTCCTTGCGCCGCCCGGTAATGACGACCTTAGCGCCTTCCTCTACAAACCGCTTGGCAAAATCGGCACCCAGTCCGGTTCCGCCTCCCGTAATCAGGGCGGTTTTCCCTTTTAAACGACCATCCATATTCAAAAGCCTCCTGAATTTAGTATTATCTGTTTTATTATAACGCATTATTTTGTTTATGCATATGTTTTCTTGAATTATTTGTGCCGTGCAATTATTGTTCACTATTGTGGTTTACATAACATTGTCCTTTCTTGCAGCGACTAATACTGTTCTTCATTTTAAACGGAGAACAGTATAATAAACGAGGAATAAAGCGAAACCCACCGAAAACGGTGGGTTTCGCTGCAAAAGAGAGGATTAGTGTAGGCTAATCAAAAGACGAGGCATCCATTAATGTGACGGGAACCGAGTAATACTGGTTTACCCTGAAGACGTCCAGAATGATGGTATCATCTACGCTCAAGCTGTTTTGGATAGCAAACAGCGCATCTTGATTATCGATCTTAACTCCGTTGGCCGCAACAATGATATCACCCGGTAAAAGGCCCTGATCATATGCGTCACTGTTTTCGTATAAGCTGACGATCAATACACCGGTCGGTACTCTGTAAAACACCGACGCTACTGCCGGGATATCCTCCACGATTATGCCCAAAGAGGGGCGCCCCTTAACATAGCCGTGAGCCATCAGTTCTTCAATAATAGGTTTGGCTTCCTTCATTGGAATCGCAAATCCCATACCCTCAATTGTATTATTAACCGAAACGATTTTCATATTCGTAATGCCGATAACCTGTCCAAAACGGTTGATCAATGCGCCGCCTGAATTTCCTTCATTGATGTCGGCATTTGTTTGAATCAGCGTCATATAATACCCATTGAAGCTCATGTTCCGATTAACTGCTGATATAATCCCATCGGTCATGGATAAAGTCTTGTTTAGCGGGTTTCCGATCGCAAGAACACTGTCCCCGATCTCGGCATAGTCGGAATTGCCGAATTCAGCGGGTTTCAGCCTTGTCGCGTTAATCTTCAACACCGCAAGATCACTGACATTGTCCTGACCGACCACAGCAGCCTGATACTCTTCTCCCTCACTGGTGAAGACCACAATATTAACGCTGCTTTCAATTAAATGATTGTTTGTGATGATGTAACCGTCGGAGCTCATAATCACACCTGAGCCCGCTTTCTGGCTGTCTTTATCGGCTACATAAACGGAAACCATTGAATCAATGCACTTTTTATAGACTTTCTGATAACTCAACATCATTCCGTCGGCCGGTATTCCCGCCAGTTCAAAAGCATTTCCATTCCAGTAATGGGTTCCGGGAGAAGGATCTGTCCCGGTTCCGCCGCTATCGACAATCCCGTCAAAATCGGTCTGAACCGGCCTTGTCTCGTCCGCCAAATCATCTTCCAAATATCTCTGCTTGATCATAATATGGATCGAGCCGTTTTCACGTGTGATCTCGAAATCATATTTCAGAACCAACCGGACAAGCATCGTCAAAAAGAGAACGACTACAAGCCCCATAACGAACAAAAGAATCGACCTGAACGGTTTAATCCGCTCACCGTCGGGATTCTGATAATCATGGGGAGGAAATGCCGGCAGAGCGGACGACGCTTTTATCCGATATGAATGGGTTTGTTCCGTCTCCGCCGGCATGGAAAAAGCTGTGTCAAAATAGCCTTCCACGTAATATTGTTGCGGTTTTTCACTTTCCGTTTCGTTTCTGTCGACTATCTCGTTGTTCTCTTCCGACATTGTGAAAAAACCTCCCGAAGCCAAAATAATTATAGCACCTTCAATAAAGTATATGTGAATACATTGTTAACATAATGTAAATCATACCGGCTCAAGGTTCTGCATTTCTTTGCCGTTTTTCGGCGACTTTACCTTCCTTTAGCTGCAATGTGAAGATAAACTCGGTTTGTCCGTCATGACTTTTGATGTAAATATCTTCGCCATAGCTCGATATGATCGTTTTAACGATATACAAGCCCAAGCCAATTCCATCGCGGTTCAGACTTCTTGATTTATCAGATTTATGAAACCGCTCGAAGATATGGGGAAGATCCTGCTCGGAAATGGTTTCGCCCGTGTTCCTGACCGAAACATAAGCCTTCTCCCCCGTTTTCCAGATGCTTATCTTCACCGTCGAGCCGGTATATGAAAATTTAACGGCATTATCCAGAATATTGTACAGCACCTGCGTGATTGCGTCCGGCTCTCCCCTGACCATAACGGCTTCTTCGGGTATCATGACTTCCATATCCAATCCCTTATCGTTGATCTTTCCTTCAAGTGTAAGGATTGTCTGCCTTGCAATTTCCGTCAGGTCAAAACCGGACGAGGCAAGAATTTTCGGGTCAATGTTTTGGATGCGCGTAATTTCGAGCATCCTGCCCACAAGCCTGGACAGCCTTTTTGTTTCTCCCGCGATGATCTGCAGATACTGGTTTTGCCGCTCCGCTGAAATCGTACCGTCTAAAATGCCGTCAGCAAAGCCGGAAATTGTCGTCATCGGCGTTTTTAGTTCATGAGATATGTTTGCGATAAATTCCCTGCGCTGCATTTCCGATTTTTCAATAGAATCCGCCATCAGATTAAACGACTCGATAAGCTCTCCCATTTCATCCTTACGCTGTGTTTTTATTCTGGACTTGAAGTTTCCTTTGGCGAAATTGCCGGATACCTCCGCCATCTCACGAAGCGGAGCTACCTGCCTGTTGGTCAAAACCAACGAAACGATAAGTGCAAGAAAAAGCACAACGGAAGCAACGGCAAAAAACATTGAGGCAAAAGGCCGCCACATATCGACCATTTCATGAGATCCGACGGAAACCAGCACATAACCTATGGTTACGTCAGACGAATAAGGGGATTTAATTGCTGCACCGGTTGTATATTGCGGTACAGTAAAAAACCCGGCAAGATCGGTTACCGAATCATATCTGCCTGTATGATCAATGCTGTTGAGTACGCTCGCAGGAATGGCCTTACCCATCTGTGGAAACAGCATGCTTTCATCAGAGAGGGAGCGAACAACGCCTTCCTGATCGCATATGGTGATGTGCGTCCCGGAGGTCTGAGCGATTGATGTAATCATCACCCGCAAATCCCAGTCAGACAGCTCCGCTTCCGTTGCTTTCGCAGTCGCTGTAATTGAGACAATCGAAGCTGTGGCTCTTAAAGTATCTTTCTTATCCGAGAGCACCATGTTATAGCTAAGAGAGGCGAACGCGACACAGAATATCGTCAGGCTCAAAAGCACAATTCCTGCCATAACAAGGAAATTGCGCATAAATAAACTCTTCATCTTTTAACCTTCCAAGCCGCTGTCAAAAGCGAGTGGGTTTTGGCAGCGGTTTTTGCGGATTATGACATGTCCGGATGCATAAGCTCAAACTTGTAGCCGACCCCCCAAACCGTTTTCAGTGACCAGCTGGGACTTACATTCTCCAATTTCTCGCGCAGACGCTTTATGTGTACATCCACGGTCCTGGAATCGCCGAAATAGTCAAACCCCCATACCTCGTCAAGAAGCTGGTTTCTCGTGTAAACCCGGTTCGGGGATGAAGCAAGATGAAACAACAGCTCGAGCTCCTTCGGAGGGGCGTCAACCTTCCTGCCGTCAACAACGAGCTCATAGGATTCCATGTTAATCACAAGCTTATCAAAGGTAAGTTTTTTTCCTTCCGGTTCCTGGGCATGTCCGTACCGGCGTAAAACCGCATGTACTCTCGCCAACAGTTCCTTAACTTCAAAAGGCTTGACAATATAGTCGTCAGCGCCCATTTCAAGCCCGGTCACCTTGTCAAAGGTTTCACCTTTTGCAGTCAGCATAATGATCGGTACCTTCGATGTTTTTCTGATTGCCCTGCATACCTCCCATCCGTCCAAGATCGGAAGCATGATATCCAATAGCACAAGGTCGGGTTCATAAACCTTCGCCTCTGCGATGCCTGTCGCCCCGTCGTCGGCGATTCTGACTTGAAATCCGTCTTTTTCCAGATAGAGCCTTAACAACTCTGCTATATTGTTATCGTCTTCAATGACCAATGCTTTCATGATCTTCGCCGCACCCTCCCCGCTTTTTCCCGTTTTCAACGGTCAAATGTTTTTGAATATATTCTATAAGCATTATAACCCCATATCAATATGTTAGGTGAACAATTTGTAAAAACTCCCCCGGCAAACGCCGTGTCAAGAAAAACGTCCCGATGACAAGCGATAACACAATCGCCCATGCAGGGCGCACAACAAAGGTTCCGATTGCTTTGCAATCGGAACCAGATCCGGAAGTAAGTTTTGCAAACACTATCATAGAGTTTAATATGCAAACACAAGTTCAAGCCATAGAACACCATGAGAACATCAGATAAAATAAAGATGCTTTCTCCGTGTGTAGGATAGTGGGACGCCGAGGAGCGACCCGAGCGGCGTACGGCGTTTACGAAGGGACGACATCGAAAGGTTCCGTCTTTTTTGTTGTCCTTTTGGAAACCAGAGTGGTAAACCTCGGGGTTTAAGGGGCAGAGCTCCTTACTCATCTCAACCGATTACCCTATAATCGGTTCAACTGTCGGGAATGATGGCGGGGAGGCAACAGGAGCAATCACTATGGCAAAGAATTCGCACCTCACGCTCAACGAACGCATCAAGATTGAAAAAGCTCTAAGGGACGGAGCGAACTTCGCAGAGTGAGGTTGCCCATGAGATGATTCGCAGGGTGCTCCCAATAGGTACATCTTTGATCATCTGACACAGGGGGACATTGACCTAATGATGTGTCATAACAGTTCCCACACAAGAAAAAAGCTGAACAACCGATCCGCATACCGGCTGTTCAGCACATTGCATAGCGAGGAGATTCTTGAAAAGCTTCATCAGAAGCTCATCCCCGCAAACGAGATTAATCTTACTCCTATGCTTCTGAAGAAATAACAACACCGCGCCATCATTCCCGGCGCTATACCAAACTCATCAGGGGTGGAAGTAACTGTTGCAAGAATATGGCTGAATCGGCGTTTACTTTTGCAAATCGGAACTTAGTTTTTCAAGGGGCTGAATACAATAATGACTATCCATAATAGTGAATTTCTTAATTGTGAGCCGGTTTCCCGCTATGATGCGGCCAAGGCGGAATCCCGCACTGCGGTCTTCCGCCCCAATATAAATCTTGCTCTGTTTTACGCCAGTTCAGAGTTTACACAAAGTCCGGGATGCACCCATTTTTACCAATCCAAACCTGCTTCGGCGCGTATTATTTTCGCGCTTTCGACCATAGTCCCGTATTTGAACTCCTCTAACTCGCGGACGAGCTCAGGGTTAGTGTTCTCCTGACGTGGCAGCGGGACATCCTGCTCAGTGCAGAGAATCTTCTGAACCGTTTTAATATTTACGTTGTGTGTTGTCGTGCCGTCTTTAAGCGCTACAGCGGCGGCGACGCCGGCAGCTTGCCCCATACCTATGCATTGCGGTACAAGATACAAACAGCTGATCGCCCTCTCATCCGCTCCGAAATGCCTTCCGGGGCACAGCAAGTTTTCGACTTTCTTTGGCAATATGCTGCGGTAGGGCAGTTCAACAGGCGCTCCGCCGTTAAACATGCCGACTACGCTATGCCATGCGACAACATCGTCATGCTTGTTGGCGCATGCCATGTCGAGCGGAGTCATTACATATTCTGCATCAAGCCTCCGAGCGCTGCGAGACCCCAATTGCGGAGCGATGTCATACAGATACGCGTCTTTAAACACCATTGGCAGAACCGACTTTAAGTATTTAATTATCCTGCGGATCGAGTTGCGAACTGTGAACTCGGTATTCCTGATATCCTGTATGTCTATACAGCTATTCGGACGCAGCCAGTTGTTGAACCATACAACGTCGTTGCGCGGTGTCGGAAAGAACATGGTGGTATAGCCGGCAACCTTGCGCAACTCAGCAGCCAATGACTGAGCTTCCTCGCGGTGATCTTTGCTCCATCGCGAATATAAGTCAAAGTCCACTCCGCCGAGTCTCCACACCAGCGCGGTGTCAAAAACCATAGCGTTGTGTTTGGCGGGGGCTGTAAAAAAGGATGCCCCTGTCTGGGAATAAATGTCGCCGTCGCCGGTCGCGTCAATGACTATCTTTGCCATAACCGCCTTGCGGCCTTCCTTACTTTCAAAGATCACACCTTTTATCGTGTTGCCGTCCATTATGGGTTTTGTCCCCCAACAGTGGAGCATAACTTTTATATTTGGCAGCTCCTGGATCATGAGATCCATTTCGATTTTCAGTTGGTTGGGCTCGTAATACGGCGCGCGAACAAGATATTGCTTTTCGCCTTGCGGACCGTCACCTCTTCTGGGGCCGGCGGAACCGAACCTCGAAGACCAGTAATCAATTTTTATCGGGTTCGCGTCATCCAGTTCGTCTATTGGGACACCGTTCACCGCATCAGGAGCGTTTTTTTCAAGCCGGGTGAACCATTCCTCCTGAATACCGCGAACCATCGAGTATTTTCGCCAACTGAGGCTCGGAACCATCAGAACATAGTCTCCGGTAACGTCTCCGCCGAAATACCCATAGCGCTCCATGATGATTATTTTATCACAACCGGCTCTGGCTGCCGCAATTGCTGCGCTGTGCCCGGCGCTGCCGCCGCCTACGACTAAAACATCGCATTCGTCATATATCGGCAGTGCATTTGATGATTCCATATACGTCTTTTCCATATTTCACACCTCGTTCCTAATATTCGTATACATATACTTAATTAAACCATAGTTCAAATTTATTGTAAACATCAAAAAAGCATGTTTGCATAACATTTTCATGAATGCCTGCACCGGCTTATTATTATTTGATAAAAGGGATGCGGCGAGATGCTGTATATTATTATCTTTTTCTATCTTCAAGGGAATAATGCTGATGTCATTCAGCATCGATTCTTTCAGGTATCCGGGCACAAGAGAAAACCCGAAACCCGCTTCAACCATCGCCTGCATAGATGCAGGAGTATTCACGCGTGTAACTCTCTTCGGCTCAATCCCCACTTTATTGCAGAATATGCCGAAGCCGATCTTGAGAGTCTCATTGAAGCCCAAATCAATGCTTCGCGTTATGAATTCGTCATCGCGATAGCGCTGGACGATCTCCTGAGCTTCTATATAAAACACTTCTCCGGCAGGAGTCAATTTAACTTTTTTGTTTGAACGGTAGAACAGTTTGACATTCAGTTCCTTTTCAAAAAACCGCTTTGAATCTTTCGACTCAAAACGGTTTCTTGTGGGACTTTTGTTACAGTCCCTTCTTTTTATATGGATGAGAAGCCGGAATTTGAACCCTGGCTGCGAGCATCACGTTCAGAATCAATGTCCTGATAAGGAATCTTTATTGGCAGTTGGGGCAACGCTCTTATGCCTTATCGGGGGCAAATTCCCGTTGTTGCGAAGTTCGTCGTACATATGTATCATTACACCTGTATCGGCGAGGTTATTCTGAAGAGCCGGGACGTCAACCTTCTGAAGTGTACAGCCGGCGCGTATCGCGAGTGCTGCCGCGGTACCGCTTGCCTGACCGGTCAAAACGCAGTTGGGGATGCAGCGCATTATCTCCCAACCGCGCCCGCCGGCGGATACCATACGTCCGGCTGCTGCGATGTTGGTAATTCTGCTGTCAATAAGCGCTTCGTACGGGAACTCATATACGGCCGCCGGGGCTTCGAGGCAGTGAGCAACGCATCCTATTGAGCTCTTCACGTTCACTCCGGCCGTTAAGCCCATTTCTGCAAGACCCTTTAGCCTGCGCGTCATACGGAACTGTGGTATGAACGGGAGCGTGAGCATCGCATAGCCGTCCCGCTGGTTTTTTTTGAGGTATTCGAGTGCGAGAGAGCGGCTAAGGCGCAGATAGTCGTTGACTCCTTCGCTGGTAGTACCGTAAAGCATCGGCAAGTCACTATTACTATTATCGACATCGGGTCTCAAGCCAAACCAGCGCATTCTGATGTTTTGCAGCACGTCGTTTGAGGTGCTGCCGTTCCTGATCAGATCCATATCTATTTCGTAAGTCCAGTGTGATACTATATTTTTCCGCAATTCACAATCGGCACCGGCCCGGTAGAGCACATCGGAGTCGCCGGTAGAATCTATTATCATTTTAGCGAGATAAGCTGTCCTGCCGGACTTGTTCTCGACGATGACGCCGCGGCAGGTGCTGCCGTCCATTACCGGCATGCAGAAGGCCGTGTCGAACACAACGTTTACATGCTCGTCGCGCATAAATTCGTCTAGAGCGAGTATGCATGCCGGTATATTGAAGGTGGCGCTGTATCTGGGGCTCGACGGATCAACGCCCGCAGGGCCGGCCCTCCAGCAGTCCGGGATGTTATTATAGCTATATCTTGTACAAACGTGCATCAGCTCCTCAGCAAGACCGCCGTGAATTTTATGACCGATGCCGTCATCTATCGGAAGATATACGCATACGTGGCCGAGAGTCGCCAGTCCGCCGAGAACGCAGCTCTTCTCAAGGAGCGTAACGCTTACCCCGTTGCGAGCCGCTGCAACCGCTGCGGCAACTCCGGCAAGACCACCGCCAATTACAAGCAGATCGGATTCGCCGGCTACCGGAATGTCGCGCCGTTCTTCAGTAATTGTTTTCATTTATATTTCTTCCTTTGTCTTTTTAATTAGCCAGGGGTTTTCCAGTTTGCCTTTAAGTGTTGATGCCTGGTTGAATATGGTGACAATTCTTGGTATAATGTAGCATATGGTTCTTAAAAAATCCTCCGCAGGTTCCTTCTGTGCTACCTGCCCCAGATACAGTTTCAGTCTAGTATGTATGATTGGTACCGTCAAGTATTTTGCACAAATTAGTTTGCAGACTTGGCAGGTAGATGTCAACCAGCTATCAAATCCGACGTCAAGCCGGGGTTTTCCAGATGCTTCATGTTCATTATCTCATTCGCCCGACGTAACTCGGCGTTTTCGCGTTCAAGCTCAATTTCACACCGGCTCATTGCGGCAGCTGTGCGAGCATGGCCGCTGTCCACATATACCTTTTCTCCGTGTTGTTTTCTTTGACTGCGCCAGTCGGCTAAGGTGTAGTACGGTATACCCAGCTGATCCGATGCCTTCTTTACACCAATCTCATCTGACAATCGAACGGCTTCTTCTTTAAATTGTTTATCATATGTGCTCATCGTCGCTCTCCCCTCGTTTTCTTCTATCCTATCTCATTTGAGGGTGTTTCTCGACTGCACTTTTATCGCAGCATTCCACAACCTCCTTTGCTTTTCTGGTGTGGTTGACAGACCAACACTATTCCAGCACCGGAGGTCTTTTTCTTACAGCTAAAGCAAAGGGCATTCCTACCACCGGCATAGCCGGTGGTTTTTTCATGCTAAAGCGCGCAACAAAGGCTCCGATTGCAAAGCAATCGGAGCCTTTGGCAAAAACCTGAACATTTCTTACTTGAGTTCGATAACTGCGCCGACTTCCTCAAGTTTCTTCTTAATTTCTTCTGCTTCGTCCTTGGAAACGGCTTCCTTGATCTTGGCAGGAATCGCTTCAACAAGCGCCTTCGCCTCGGCAAGTCCCAAGCCTGTCGTAATTTCGCGTACGGCCTTGATGACCTTGATCTTCTCGGCGCCGAAACTGGTCATGACAACGTCGAACTCCGTCTTTTCTTCAACGGGCTCAGCGGTGGGTGCTGCTGCAACCGCTACTGCGGCGGGCGCTGCGGCAGAAACGCCAAATTCGTCCTCAAGGGCATGGACAAGCTCGGAGAGCTCAAGTACCGTAAGATTCTTTACCTGATCGATTAATGCGCTGATTTTTTCACTGGCCATTGTATTTACCTCCATAGTTTTCATTTTCCGGTATTATTATGCTGCGTTTTCCGACTTCTTCTCGGCGATTGCCGATAGTGCGACGGCTAGACCTCGGATATTTGCATTTAGAACTGTGACGAGCCCCGTGATCGGAGCGACCATGGTACCCAGTACCTGTGCCACAAGCGTTTCTTTTGAAGGCAAATCGGCCAGGGCTTTAATTTCGGCTTCAGGAATAATCTTCCCTTCGACAAAGCCAATTTTAATCTTCATGGTTGAATCTTTTTTCCCGGCATATTCACATATAATCTTAGCCGGAGCAACAGGATCACTGTAGCTGATAGCAAGCGCGGTCGGGCCGTTCAGGAAAGGATCAAGTGCCTCAAAACCTGTCTGATTTGCTGCAAAACGGGTAAGCGTGTTCTTAATAACCGAATACTCAACACCAGCCTGCCTCATTGCGCGGCGCATCGCGGTATCGACAGCAACTGTGGTGCCGGAATAATCGACGAAGACGCCGGCGCTGGCGTTTTTCAGCTTCTCTGCCAGGGCTGCGACGATGGCCTGTTTTTCACTCAATGCCTTTTCATTCGCCATGTTTTTCACCTCCGGATTCATGCGGAATTCCGCTTTTTTGGGGAATAAAAATCCCCGCGTCAAAAGACACGAGGGAATAAAGCTATCATAAAAACTTAGAACAGTGAGCTTTTAAGAAGCTTTCCTCGGCAGGAATTACGAGATACCAATGCCTCACCTGCTGTCTATGGAACGCCAGAGAATTATAACAGCAGGCAGTGGGCTTTGTCAACATGTTTTTTTGCTTTTTCGCCAAACGTGAACCAGAACAGCAAGTATATGGAAAAACAAGGTTGAATTTTAAATAAAAACGTTGTATAATCGACAGGCATTCTTAATAACAACAGGGGCATGAGATTCGTTATGCCCGCTTTTTTGCATGCAAAAACACCTGCGCTTAACCAAATCTCCGGTTACCGGAAAGGAGTCGCTCCATATGATCGAGGTAAGTAACTTGACCAAAAGCTTCCGGGTTTCCACGCGGGAAGCCGGGTTTAAGAACGCGGTCAGAGCTTTGATCAAAAGAAAATACGAGTACATACAGGCGCTAAGCGGCATCAGTTTTCGGATAGCCGACGGCGAAATGGTTGGGTATATCGGTCCCAATGGCGCCGGGAAAAGTACAACAATTAAAATCATGTGTGGTATACTGACGCCGGACAGCGGAGAATGCGAGATATGCGGCCGTATACCCTGGAAAGAGAGAACAAGGCATGTACGTGATATTGGGGTTGTTTTCGGGCAACGGTCTCAGCTGTGGTGGGATGTTCCTGTAATTGACAGCTTCGAACTCCTTCGCGATATTTATAAGGTTGAGCATTCCGCATACAGAAAAACGCTCGATGAGCTGACACAGCTTTTAAATCTGAACCGGCTGCTGAAAACACCGACCAGAAATCTCAGCCTGGGTCAAAGGATGCGCTGTGAGATCGCTGCTTCATTAATTCACAGCCCCAAGGTATTATTTCTTGATGAACCTACAATTGGGCTCGATGCTGTCTCCAAAATTGCGGTCCGGGAATTTATCAAAGAACGCAATCGAAATTCGGGTACAACGGTCATTTTAACCACGCACGACATGCAGGATATCGAAGCGCTTACCGAAAGAATTCTATTAATCGGCAGGGGACGCATTTTATTGGACGGAAACATGCGGGAACTCAAGCAGCGTTTTTCTCGTCACAAGAAAATAGCCGTAGCATACGCCGGTTCGCTTTCTTCCGATATGCTCTCCAACTGCGACGGCATCACGGTTAGGGAAGAAAAGATGGGTCGGGCTCTGATTGTATTGGATTCAAATCTGTTGACCGTTTCCGAGGTAATCGAAATGCTCTCTAAAACCGTCGATATTAAGGATATCTCTGTAGAAGGCGTTACGGCTGAAGAAATGGTTGTCGAGCTGTATAAGGCATACCGGATATGAAGGTTTATTTATCGGTATTCAAGATCCGCTTTTCGGCAGTCATTCAATACAGAGCTGCCGCGCTGGCCGGTATCGCAACCCAGTTTGCCTGGGGCTTTCTCGAAATATTCGCATTCCGCACAATATATAGCGGCAATGAAAGCGGTTTTCCTATGCCGTTTTCTCAGCTTTCGTCTTATATTTGGCTTCAACAGGCATTTCTCGCTTTGTTCATGACCTGGTTTTACGACAGGGATATTCTGGATGCAATTAGCAGCGGTAACATATCTTATGAGCTGTCAAGACCGCTGGATCTGTATGGTCGATGGTTTTTTCAAACTGCTGCAAACCGCGTTGCTCGTGCTTTACTGCGTTGTGCGCCGATTCTTGTTGTCGCTTTTTTCCTACCCGGGCCATTTCGTCTCAGCCTCCCGGAAAACGGTGTTCAAGCTTTGGGATTTCTTGTATCACTGGCTCTTGGCTTAGGTGTGGTTGTGGCTTTCGGGATGCTGATCTACACGCTGACCTTTTATACGCTCTCTTCCACCGGATTATGGGCCGTCTTCGCAATGCTTGCCGACTTCATGTCCGGTTCGGTCATACCGCTTCCCTTCTTTCCTTCCGGTATCCGGAAAATCGCAGAGCTTCTGCCTTTCGCTTCGATGCAGAACCTCCCGCTCAGGATCTATGTCGGAAACATCGCAGGATCCGATATGCTGATCGGATTGGTATTGCAGTGCTTCTGGCTATTATCCTTGGTTATATTCGGCAGACTCATCATGAGGCGGGCACTGACCAAAGTGACCGTGCACGGAGGCTAGACCGATATGAAATTATACGGTAAGTTTTTTCTTATAAATCTACAAAGTCAGATGCAGTATAAGGTTTCTTTCTTCCTGACGATTGCCGGTCAGTTTCTGGCATCTATATCGACATTTCTCAGCCTTCTCTTTATCTTCAGCCGGTTTCCCGAGATTAAAGGTTTTACACTCAATCAAGTCTTGCTCTGCTTTGCCGTTGTTCAAATGGCATTTTCATTTGCCGAATGCTTTGCGCGTGGTTTCGATCGCTTTCCCTCAATGATTTCCAACGGTGAATTTGACCGCGTAATGGTCCGGCCGCGAAGTGCAATTTTTCAGATAATGGCGTATAAAATGGAGTTTGCCCGCCTCGGACGTTTTTTTCAGTCCCTGTGTATGCTGATATACGCAATGATTGCTTGCGGTGTATTTTGGAGTTTAAGCAAGCTCGCGGTTCTGTTTTTAATGATCATTTGCGGAAGCATTATCATTACCGGGTTGTTTCTCGTTTATGCCGGTTTAACCTTTTTCACCGTGGAAGGTCTGGAATTTATGAACATCCTGACCGACGGGGGACGCGAGTTCGGGCGATATCCCTTCTCTGTATATGGCAAAGAAGTGCTGAAGTTTCTGACTTATGTGGTTCCGCTGGCGCTGTATCAGTATTACCCCCTAATGTACCTGCTGGGTAAATCCGATAAAATTCTATATGGGTTTCTACCGCCGATCGGTACACTGTTTATCCTTCCGTGCTTCGCGTTTTGGAGATTTGGACTTCATCGATATAAGTCGACAGGTTCCTAATGCTCTATAGCACCTACCTTGATCCCTTATATCATAATCCTGCTTGTGCAGGCCGCTCATGGTCTGATACCGAAAATACCCCGCAATCGCACCTGCATTTAGTATAAAAAGGTGCAAAAAAACGCACTAAAAACAATCCGGAAAGCGCCCGATAACCGTGTTTTTGGATATTGATTTTACATAATGCATTTTGTATAATATAAATGTAATAATTCGACATTTATGCTGTCATGCCTTATGGCATAAGGAGCCCTATGAAACCGATTAAGAAGATCCCGCGTTTTTTATTTGCGGCCCTCGAAAAAAAGCCTATTTCCGTTCTTATCATTCTCTCTTTCGCGCTGAACTGTTTTATAGAAGTTATGGGCAGGCGTTCCCCGGCCGATGTTCTTACATATATGGTTACAAGGCCGCACCTTTTCTTATTGAATACATTTATTATCATGTGCTCTTTTCTGATTATTTTGCTTATTCAGCGCAGGGCATTTATTGTGTTGCTTATTTCAACGTTATGGGTCGTTTGCGGGATAACCAACTGCTCGCTGATGTTTTTGCGTGCACTGCCCTTTACCGCGCGTGATATTTTTTTGGTGTACGACGGGCTCAAAGTTGCGAAGGCCTATTTCTCTGTTACAGATATTATTCTGATTGCAACCGGTGCGGCTGCTGTATTGTTCTTGCTTGTCCTGTCGTTCTTTAAACTTCCTAAATGCCGTAAACCGCCAAAATACTCGCGGCAGATCATAACGGTCGCGTCCCTTGTTTTGATTCTCGTTTTTATTACAACCGTCGGTACCGGCGATATTGCGCTGGCTTCGGATTACGAAAACATCAACGCGGCATATGACGATTGCGGATTTGCTTTTTGCTTTACCAGCAGCATTTTTGATTCGGGCATCGGCAAGCCTGACGATTATTCGCAAGATAAGATGGAAGCGTTGAAAGCGCAATTGGATGCGATTCCGGATAGCGCCGGAAAAAAGCCCAACATCATTTATATCCAGCTGGAATCGTTTTTTGATCCCTCCACAATTAATGGTTTAAGTTATTCAAAGAACCCCATTCCCGTATTCACACAACTTAAACAGGAATTTCCATCGGGTTTTTTATGCGTGCCTGCTCTCGGTGCAGGCACGGTAAACACAGAGTTTGAAATCCTGACTGGTATGAGCCTTGATTATTTCGGTGTCGGCGAATATCCCTACGACTCCACCTTCAGGAGCCAGACCTGCGAAAGCCTTGCCTACAACCTAAAGAGTATCGGATACGGCGCGTATGCGATACATAACCACAGCGGAACATTCTATTCACGCAACATTGTATATGCAAACCTTGGCTTCGATAGCTTTACCAGTCTTGAATATATGAAAGATATTCAGTACAACGAAACCGGCTGGGCAAAGGACGCGGTGCTTGAAGACTGCATTATGGACACCTTGAATGCGTCCAACAAATCTGGTTTTATCTTTGCCGTAACCGCCCAGGGGCACGGAAAGTATCCGACCGATTTTACCGACAGCCCTATTTCCGTGGAGGAAACAGAGCAGCTGGAGATCGGCGATCCTGAAGCGCTTGAATACTATATGTATCAGCTGGAGGAAACGGATAGGTTTATCGGCAGCTTGATTGAAAGGCTGAAGAGTTATCCCGAGGATGTCGTTTTAGTCTTGTATGGAGACCATCTGCCTGCGTTAGGCATATCGCCGGAGTTTCATACGACGAGATCGCTATACAACACAGAATATATTGTCTGGAATAATTTCGGGATGAAGGGCGACGACAAGGATCTGTTCGCTTACCGTCTATCCGCGCATGTACTTGATATGGTTGATATCCGTAAAGGCACCATTTTCAAATACCACCAGAGTTGCTTTGCTTCAGCGAATTATTTCAAGAATCTTGAAATGCTTGAATACGATATGATATTCGGCGAGAAATATGTTTACAACGGCGTAAATCCCTTTGCTCCCACCGATTTACATATGGGACTTGAAGATATTCTGCTGACAAAGGCCGGATTACACGGGGACCTTTCCTACATCAGCGGCAGTGGATTCACACCGTTCAGCGTCGTCTATGTTAATGGGAATAGAAGGAATACGGATTATATCAATCCCAGTCTCCTGTATGTTGATTGTCAGATTAAAGAAGGCGATACCGTAGAGGTATGCCAGGCAGGTGACGATAACGTTCCGCTCAGCTCGACCGGAGGTTATACCGTCACCACCTCCGATCTGCTCCCGGCCGAAATTCCGCCGGAATTAGCATGGTAATAAAATAACCGTATGAATCAGGGCGTGCCAATCCGGCACGCCCTGATTCATACGGCAGACAAAGAAAAGATAAGCATTTTGATATAGCACAGCTATCAAAAAGGACATAAGCAGTCACCATATTTGTCATCCTAAGCCAAGCATCCTGCGGATGCTTGGGGACCCCAAACGCTTTATATCTGTGATCCAAGGACCGCATACGCTTCGCGTTGCGGTCCTTTGGCGAAGGATCTTTCCTACATAAGAGCATCCAGGTCCAAGATGGAGCCTTGGTCGTTTATTGCGTTCCCTGCTCATTATAATACGTATGTACGGCTAATTAAACTATCCCGCTATGACGAATCCTTATGTTTACGGGGAGGACAATAATAAGTGAGTATTTACCTGTCTATTGACCATAAAACCATATCAATTTTCCGGGGATTCCATTTATCGTTTTTAAATTCACTATTCAATTCGTTTGTCTTATTTCTCATTATTTCAATTAAAACATACCCATTTTTTATATTCAAATTTTCAGGTTTTATATTTTGCAGTAAACTATGCTCGGGCAAATCATCGACTGCCTGAAGAGCTTTTACAGCAAATTGATCAATTGTTCCAAAATACTTAGGGTAAATCAATGATAAAAGCCCGGATGCACCTGCTATGCCAAGACCTCTTATTTGATTTGCGATTTCAAGGCCTTCCAGGATGTTAATCGTATCAAAGGAGAATAATTTCTGATGAATTCTGCTCAGTTCATTCATTCTATTCTCGCTTTTATATTTTATCAGGTGTGCTCTTGTTGTTGCCAATCTATTTTTTGCAGTATATTTCCACACAAAATATTTATTATAAAGGAAATCAAAAAATTCATCGGCAGACATGGTTTTTATTCCATCAGGGTCCAAGCGGTCTAAATCTCTTTCCAGTTTCATGTTTTCAGGGCGAACCAAAGCCCAATAATGAACTAGCGCATCATTCCAAAGCTTTTCTGATCCGCTGATCCAAAGTTCTTTTATTCCGATTCTTCTTGTTTTCCCTAACATCATAGTTACCTTCCGCATATTATTACTTTTTGTATTATTACATATCTATGATATTCGATTTTCATTGGAAAGTAAATGTTGATATTTACAGAATTTGCTGCTATAAATGCAGCATTTACCCCAAAATCTGCAGCTAATAGTACTGTTATTTCTGTTTTTTTATCAGTATTTATATGATGTTAATTCCATAAATGTTTTCAGCTTTTCAATCTGCTTTCTCATCTGCTTTTTTCATATACTCTTTGTATATATTTTTATTTAGGTAATACCCTCATTTATTAAATCTACTCTTAAACGCAAAAGGCCCTGAAATCCCAAGGGTTATCACTTGTAGGGATAATAACTGAGCCCATTTGTGTTGCCTGTTTGTAGGGGTGCTCCTGTTGTGTTTTCAGGACAGCCCCTTATTTTAAGCACTCCACTAATTCGGGCAAGCGCCTGAATTGCATTTAGGAAGCCGCGCATTCGATCCGTATTAGGTCCACCATTTTATGATAAACTGCAAAGACAAAATCCTGTGGTTTTCTCATACCAACAAACAAACCGTGAGGTTTTCGCACCCCACGGTTTGTTTGCTTACTGATAAGATTACTTCCCCAGCAGGTTATACAGAACCTGCGCCATTTCCGCTCTGGTAGTGGTGCCGTCGGGGTTGAGCTTTCCGCCGCTGCCGGAGACGGTATCGGTTTCGACCAGCAGCGTCATGGCTTTCTCTGCCCAGGCGGAGATCTGTCCGGTGTCGGTGAAATCGGAGAGTGTTTTACCGGATCTGCCCTGGGGCAATTGCCCGATGAGCTTCAAAGCGTTGTAGAGCAGCGTGAACATCTCCTGACGGGTGATTTCCTTTGCCGGTGCATACAGGTTGTTGCCTACGCCCGCAGATATGCCCAGCCGCTTTGCCGTCGCGAGATATCCGGTATAATAGGTGTTCCCGGCATCTGTGAAGTTGTCGTCCGGATCCTCATCCGGTTCGATGCCGCCGGGCAGAGCGTCCGCATCGTCTACCGCGACGTAGGCGTCATGGACAGCGTGACACCGGCAGAGATTGATGAACAGGAAACCGAAGAGCCGCTCGAACAAGCGGAGCACGAGCAAAAGACGGCATAAACAGCGTTAGGGCGGGCAGCATACGCTACCCGCCACTACATAAAGGCTATGGGTTCACAAAATACCCCTATAAACGCTAACAGAATAATTTCAAGACTTTATATCAAACGGTATACAATCTGATTCACCGGTTATTGAATAATCATCCGGATTAGGGATTGATAAAGCTATATATCAGAAATTATTCAGAAGCTTTCTGTACATAGCATAACCGCGGACAGGGCTGCGACGGGTGCGGTTTCGCAGCGCAAGATGCGTTTTCCCATAGACACCAAAAGCATTCCCGCTTGTTTTGCCTGATCCGCCTCAAATGGTTCAAATCCGCCTTCGGCGCCCGTCATGACGGACACTGTCTTACAGGAGGTGCCCTTTTCAAACAGGGGCGACGCAATGGACAGCTCCGTTTCCTTTTCATATAAAAACAGCGGAAGATCCGCATCTGCGGCTTGTTTTACGGCCTTTTCAAATGAATCAATTACGCCAGTCTTCGGAATCACACCGCGTCCGCTTTGCTTTGCCGCTTCTTCGGAGATTTTATGCCAGCGTTCTTCCTTTTTCTTTACCGAGGACTGATCCGGCCTTGATACGCAGCGCTCAGACGGAAAGAAGTAAATTGCCGCCGCTCCGAGTTCAACGCATTTTTGGATGATGCTTTCCGCTTTGTCCGCCTTCGGAAAAGCCGCATATATGATACAGTCCACTGAAGGTTCCGCGGACGACGGCTCTGTTTTTATGATTTCCAACTCCGCTTCCCTGCCGTCTGCCCGGATCAGGCGGCAGATATGATCCAGTCCCTTTCCGTCGCAAACGGCGACCGTTTCTTCCGGCCTGATTCGCAAAACGCGGATATGAGCGGCATCCTGCCCTTTTATTATGATTTTATCCTTATTTAAAGGTTCTCCGGTCATAAAAAACCGGTGCATGAACATTCCCCATTTCATTTAGACACAAATAATAAAGGAAATCCGCTTCGTGCAGCTCAGTCTTAGCACCCCGTACATCCGGTCGCATACACTATACGGGAGGTGCAAAACATTTGGATAGCATAGACAGCTCCGCAGAACGGAAAAAATTCGAGGCGGTTTGGAAAAGAGTCACCGAAAGAACCCACGATCCGTATGCAATTCCGGCATATTTATCCACCGATACTGCCGCGCAACCGTCTTATAAGGATACAGAAAACACAGTAAACGCTTCAGCCTATGGTCATACCGGACCGGCCGGCAGAATCGGATCCGGTGAAAATTACAGCGATGCCGAAGAAGTTAAGCCATTATGTGATGCCTTATTGCTGAAACGATTTATAACAGAGGAAACGCATATCGCAAACCGCTACCATGCCCTTTCCGTAAGATGCACAAGAAGGGATATCAGCATACTTTTTTTTCGGCTTTATTCGGAATCGAGAAGTATTTTGAGAAAACTGCAAGCGGGCTTATTTATTCTAACCGGAGATCTCTTAAAACTGCAGCCAATAAAGCCTCCGAATTGTTCATTTATGCAGATTTTACTTGACCTGTACCGGACGCAGAGCGACGCTGTAACGGCGCTCGAGGATGCTTCAAACAGCGCAGCGCTGAAAAAAGTATCTTTGCTTTTCCTGTCGGTTGCGGCATATAAGCGAAAACATATTACCGTTCTGGAATCGGTGATCGAACGCGTGATATAACAGCTTATTTGGGTTCAAACTGATGAGGAAGAAGCTCGGATAACTTATAGCTTACATATCTTCCGTCAGACCTTGCGCTTAAAATCTCGGCATCCTTCGAAAACTCACTGATTGCCTGGCGGCAGCTTCCGCAGGGCATGCAGTATTCGTCGCTGTGCGCTGCAACGGCAATCCGTATAATGCTCTTTCGCCCTTCACTGATCGCTTTAAAAAGTGCGACTCTTTCGGCACAAACCGTGTCACCAAGAGCCGCATTTTCCACATTGCAGCCCGTGAAAACGATATTGTCTTCACATTCAACCGCCGCACCGACCCGAAAACCCGAATACGGCGCATACGCGTTTTCCAGGGCTTTGAATGCCGCATTGATCAATTCCCTGTCGGTCATATCTCTGCTCCTCACTTTCTATAATATCACATTTGATTAAAATACAGTGTCTGTATTATTTGTATCTGTTCTGCATTTTTAGTGGTTTATAATTCACTGATATTTGTGACTGTGCAACCGTACAGCCAATCTGCCGGTTTCAGCGGAAACCGGTTAATTTGTTCCGCTGTCCTTTACGACAAAGACAAAGAGTTTATATCCGATATAATTGATCACCATGACTATGCCCGTCACCAAAATTTTCGCGATATACGCGTTTAGACCAATAAAATCCAGCCATTTGATCATAAGCATGCTGACTAGCGCCGATATACCGTTCACAAGAAGAAATCTGACAATCTGCGTCTTGAGATCCGTTGTCCTGCCCTTTTTAAAGGTCAACGTGCGGTTGAGAATAAAGCTGCAAATTATGCCCGAGACGTATCCGAATGCCTGGCATATTTCTATGGCCAGAAAAGTCAACTCATGAAAAAACGTAAACACCAAAAAATCTACAAGGGTATTGATCCCCCCGATAACAGCGAAGGTAATAAAACGCTTGTGTTTTTTGATCAAGCCCGACAACATAGGCCTTGTCCACCCCGATAAATTCTCTAAACCTGCCAGATGAATCGCTGCTCCGCCTTTACATTCCAACCGGGGCTTAATCCTTTCATCAATAATAAAGCATTAATTGAACGTTAATTCATCTGACAGGCATTTATTTGAAATAGGCTACGCCGCCCTCAAAGACAGGCTGATACAAGTTTCCCGGTATGTTCTTGGCCACGTTGTTACCGTACCGCTCAATATGTGCCATTTTTCCGAATACCCTTCCATCCGGACTCAGTATTCCTTCAACCGCACACACCGAACCGTTGGGGTTTACATCAATATGCATCGAAGGTTTCCCCAAAGCATCCACATACTGGGTCGCTATCTGCCCATTATCAATCAACCCATGTAAAACGTCCGGATCAGCAATAAACCGGCCTTCTCCGTGCGATACGGGAACAGTATGTTGCTGGCCCAATAAGCATAAACTTAACCACGGCGAATTGACTGAAGAAATGCGTGTTGTTACATACCTTGACTGATGTCTGCCGATTGTGTTGAAGGTCAGTGTCGGATCGTTTTCGCCAAGCTCTCTGATCTCACCGTAGGGCAAAAGTCCGAGTTTAATGAGCGCTTGAAATCCGTTGCAGATTCCGAGCATCAATCCGTCTCTTTTTTTCAGCAGCTCATGAACCGCGTCTTTGAGCTTTGGATTTCTGAAAAATGCAGCGATGAATTTTCCGGAGCCTTCGGGTTCGTCGCCGCTTGAGAATCCACCCGGCAGAACTATCATTTGGTTTCGTTTGATGGCTTTCTGCAAAGTGTCAACCGATTCTTCGAGAGCCTTGGGGGTTAAATTGCGCAGCACGACAATTTCAGCTTTACCGCCCGCTCTTTCGATTGCAGCCGCGGTGTCATATTCGCAGTTTGTACCGGGAAACACCGGGATAACAGCACCCGGTACGGCGGTTTTTATCTGCGGCAGCCAAACCTGCTTTTTTTTCGTGTTTATTTCACAAACCGCACCGGACCGGTTCGCGCCGGACTTGTCCGCGCTAAGCGGAAATACCTTTTCCAAAACATTTTCCCATATGTCCGCCAGTTTTTCAAGATCCAGCGTCCGCCCGGAGACTGTTATGGTTTTGTCAGCGGTTGTGCGGCCAAGAAGAGAAGCTCCATCCACGGGAGATGCACATTCACATATGATAGAACCCGGCGGTGCTTCCATTAAAATACCATTGCTATCCGAATGAAACCCAATCATATTTCCGACAGCCATTTTAAAGATGCCGCCGATAACGCCGCCTCTCTCCACCGCCCAGGCAGAACGTGCTACGCCGCTCTTGATCAAATCACGCACCTTTTTCCAACAGTGTTTCAGGCTTTCATAGCCTTTTTCCGGTTTAAAAAGATAAATATATGATTCCGCAGCTTTCAGTTCCGGCGATATTACTTCAGACGCGCAATTGGGCGCGATGGCAAATGATATCAGTGTTGGGGGCACATCCAGCTCCAAAAAAGAACCGGACATCGAGTCTTTTCCGCCGATTGCGGCAATATTAAGACCAAGCTGGGCATCCAGCGCGCCCAGCAGCGCAGCCAACGGCTTTCCCCAGCGAACCGGTTCCTTCCTAAGCCGCTCAAAATACTCCTGAAAAGACAGATATGTCTTTTCATAATCACAGCCGGCCGCTACGAGCTTTGCTACAGAAAGGATTACGGCGCTCTTTGCGCCCTCAAACGGATCTGCCTCGGACAGATGCGGGTCAAAGGCAAAGGTCATAACCGAACAAGTTTCGGCATTTGCACCGACTGCGGGAAGTAGTGCGGCCATTACCTGAACCGGGGTTCTTTGGGTTTTTCCTCCATAAGGCATCAGAACGCTTCCGGCCCCGATTGAGCTGTCAAACCGCTCACCCAGCCCCCTTTGTGAGCAGAAGTTCAGATCTGTAACCATCTTTTCCAGATAATCAGCTGCCGTAAAACCCGATGTCTCTGTATTTTCAGCCTTCATCGCTCCGATCCTTGCATCGACATACTTTGGCGCACCGTTTGAGGCCAAAAACTGCCTTGACAGACTGACGATTGTCTCTCCGTTTAGCGTCATAACCATGCGCGCTTCCTCGGTTACGCTCGCTACGGGGGTCGCTTCAAGATTTTCTTCCGCTGCCATTTGGATAAATATCTTCTCATCCTCCGGTGCGACTACGACAGCCATCCTCTCTTGTGACTCGGAAATCGCAAGTTCCGTTCCGTCAAGGCCTTCATATTTCTTTTTTATTTTATCGAGCTTTACAGACACGCCGTCAGCCAGCTCACCAATGGCCACCGAAACACCGCCTGCACCGAAATCATTGCATTTTTTGATCATACGTGTGATTTCAGGGTTCCTGAACAGACGCTGCATCTTCCTTTCCTCCGGCGCATTGCCTTTCTGGACCTCTGCCGCGCACTGAGACAGCGAAGTTAAGTCATGCGTTTTTGACGAACCGGTAGCTCCGCCACAGCCATCCCGGCCCGTTCTGCCGCCCAGGAGGATAATGATATCGCCGGGTTCCGGTGTCTTCCGGACTATGTTATCGGCTCTTACCGCTCCAACGACTGCCCCGACCTCCATTCGCTTAGCGATATAACCCGGATGATAAAACTCTGTCACAAGTCCCGTTGCGACCCCGATTTGATTTCCGTACGAACTGTAGCCGGCGGCGGCCGTTGTTGTGAGCTTTCTTTGCGGCAGCTTGCCGGGTAAAGTGTCCGCTACCGATGCTCTCGGGTCCCCGCTTCCGGTTACGCGCATAGCCTGATATACATATGCTCTGCCGGATAGTGGGTCACGGATAGCGCCGCCGATACAGGTGGCGGCACCGCCGAAAGGCTCGATTTCCGTCGGATGGTTGTGCGTCTCATTTTTGAACATCAGCAGCCAGTCTTCCTGTTTCCCGCCGATATTCGCACATACATGTATTGAGCAGGCGTTGACTTCCTCCGATATATCCAGTTCCTTTAAATAGCCTCTCTTTTTCAGCACCTTCATGCCAATAGTTGCGATATCCATCAGCGTAACCGGCCGTTCTTGTTCGCTATCTCCGTAAACCTCTCTTCTGACGGACCTGTACATTGTGTACGCTTTTTTTATGCGTTCATCCTCAATGTCAACCTTTTGAATCTGTGTTCCGAATGTTGTGTGTCTGCAATGATCCGACCAATATGTGTCAATTACGCGCAATTCGGTTTCAGTCGGGTTTCTTTTTTCTGTATTTCTAAAATATTCCTGCATAAAACTGATATCGTCTATATCCATCGCAAGCGCGTATTCCGTTATGAGAAGCTCCAATCCTTCCCTGTCCGCTTGAAGAAATCCGACAACCTCGGCTACAGGCTCCGCTTCGTTATATGTCTGCTGCAGTGTTGGCGGTTTTGTCATCGATGCTTTTCTTGAATCCACCGGATTGATCAGATAGCTTGTTATTTCGTTTTTTTCTCCATCGCTCATTATACCTGACATGACATATATCTTCGCATAAGCAACCGCAGGCCTGTTCCCGCAGGTTAACACCTGAATACACTGCGCACAGGAATCCGCTCTTTGATCATATTGGCCGGGCAGAGCCTCGACGGCCAGTATCCAGTCCTTTCCATCGCGTTCAGGCATATGCTCATCATAACAATCGTCACATTGCGGTTCAGAAAACACCGTACGCTTCGCAGCGTTATATACATCCGGTTCGATTCCCTCTACATCGTACCGGTTATAAATCCTCACAGACTCAAGCCCCATGATGCCCAGGTTTTCTTTCAGATCTTTTAAAATGCCCTGCGCTTCCACATCGAAACCCGGTCTTTTGACCGAAAAACACCTGTAGACCATTTTGCATAACCTCCAACAGAAACGATACTTGCTTTTTTGTTTTCCGATATTCTTTAAATATCACTGTGTACTGCGCCGATTGCTGTAGCGAAGGCCGCATTTTCCGGTATATGAAACCTGACTGCGCTCATATCCGAAATTTGTCTCATGGTATCCCCAAACTGAGGAATCTCAGTGACTGTTCCGGTCAGCACGATGTCCTTCACCGAATCATTTAAGCATGAGAAAACCGACAGCATGCCGACGGTCTGAAAAACCAGGTTAAAAATACCGATTGCAAGATCCGATTTTGATGCGTATCTTTTTAAAGCACCGAAGTTCGCGGCCGTCGCGCTGTTCGGCAGCGCCGGTATTTCTTGATTCGTGACGGCTTTGATCAGCATGTCCACATTTCCAATCTCACCTTTTTCCGCAAGTAAAATAATTCTTGGAATTTCATCTTCATCAAGCAGCAAAGACGATAAGCCAAGCAAGGTTCCTCCCCCGACACCGCTTCCGCCCAGATGCCGATATCCGTCTTTTCCTGCGCGAATAAACGCCGTCCCGGTTCCAACACTCGCCACAATTGCCTCGGAAAGACCTGAGAGCTTCAAACCGCCTCGCCCTATTGCTTCGAATTCGCCGATTCGGTGCGTTTTTATACCTAGTATATCTCCCGAAAAAAACGAAGCGCCTACTCCGGTAAGGCAAATCCCACTAAGCTCGTTGAGTCCGATGCCTTGCTGGTAGAGAAATTTCCCAATCGCTCCGAATAAAAGTGTCTCCCGATCCCCTGCCTCAACCTTAACGCTGCCGATCATTTTACCTTCATAAATACCCGCGAGCTTGGTTGTGGATCCCCCGATGTCGATACCCATTATTATCCCCATTGTAACCCCCATTCCGCCCCTTTGCGGCGGATACCTCCGATTCGAGGTGGCACTATCGATAGTTTGAGTGCGAATCCTGTCTGCACTGAGAAGCTTGTTTCGCTAAACGCCTTTTCCCGCTGCGGTTTAATACGTTGCCGGTTTTCCGTGTCTTTGTAATCAGTGCTTAAAACTCGATATGCCAGTCTTTTATGCGATGATAAATATTCTGCTGTGTGGGAATCATGTTGCTGACAACGCCCCTGTGCGTGAATACGGCCAGCTTTTCAAACAACAAAGGAGCTATATATACATTGTCGCAAAGATACACAAATAAATCTTTTGTAGCTTCGAGGCGGGTTTCTTTTCCGGATGAGTTAAAGGCATATATCAGGCTATCAAGCTCGCTGTCGGAAACACCGAAATTCGCCGTGCCCGATGTACCCAGCAGTTCAGACAGATCAAAATCGCAGGTCAGCTTGACTTCTCCGTAAAATATGTCGTATTGTCCGGCGTTAAGCGCCGTCTGATAGGCGTCCCAACTCATTTCATGCAGAATAATGTTATACCCTTTGCTTTTCCATGTTTCTGCGATCTGCCTTGCCGCTGACACCTTCTTATTATTTTCTCTGTTTACAATCATATCAAGTGCAAAATCAGTTACTTGATTGTTAGAGATATATTCAAGCTCCTCGTCGTGATCAAAATCCTCAACGAAAGCTGAAATCATAAAATCGTTAATGCTCTCGGGCTTAATCAGCGCCGTATCCGCAACTTCCATTAGGTATAAAGGAGACAGCGGATTGACGGGCAGAACCACCGGAACCGTGTCCGGCAGTAGTGTTGTGGTCAAGCTATCCCGGTCGATCAGAGAAGACAAAATTAACCTTCTTAATGCTGAAGCGCAATAGCCTTGTTTGTTGTTAAACCCCAGAAAATGCATCTCGGTTGTCGCTGCGAGTCTTTTTTCGAATTCCTCGCTGAACTGTACAAAGCCGGGCTCGCTGGTATTGGTTACAACCAGATCAATATAGGATTTTTCAAACGCCTGTATCAGGTCCTCTGTTTCATATTCCTTCAAATAAAACCTTTGAATCGGAAGTTTGGTATAATCCCTGTACTGTGTAAACGCGCTGAGAAACCGGTAATCGGCAGCTTCCGTGTAGGTATAGGGGCCTGTGCCAACCGGTATCGTGTCATCGCCCGTACCGGACTTCATTACCGGTATATCCAGAAGTGCCGGAAACTGCATATTCGGCTTGGACAGCACAATCTTTACCAATCCGTTTTCGGAGAAAACATCGGATACGCAGCTCAGCCTGTTTACATAAGGTCCAATTGTCCGGGCATGGTTAACCGAGTAGACGACATCATCTGCCGTCATGTCCGTCCCGTCGTGAAAAATGATCCCATTTCTGATTTCAAAAATGAAGTTCAACCCGTCTAAACTTGTCCAGCTTCGGCATAGCAAGGGCTGAGCGGTAAATTCTTCATCTATATAAAACAGGCCTTCAAACATCAGACCCATCAAAACCGTGTTGCTTGAATCCGCACAGGTAAGCGGATTCAGGGATGCTCCGGTGTCGTAAACAAGCGAAAATATTTCGTCTCCTCGCTTGTTTGTTTGCGTCTGCTTAGGCTCAACGGCAAAATCCTCAATGCTTGGAGAAGGATCGTCTATCTCATCCGGCAGGTCGTAAAGGCCACAGCCCGGAAGGCTCACTGTGACAGCCAGGCACAAGGCAATGCTCAGTCGGAGCATCTTCTTTATTTGCAAATTTATCCCCTTCCTCACAGTCAAACACCCGCAGTCAGGCTGATAACAGCGATCTGAGCGCCACGGTTACCTTTTGTTCCCCTATGCGACCAGTATTTATGCCCATAGCACTTTGTACATTCTTCGGATACTTCGATACATTCCCGCTTCAATCCGGAAGCGATCAACAAAGCGCGATTGATGCCTTTGAGATCAATATGTGTCTTCCCGTTCTTTTCGCCGATATAATCGGACGCGCTTTGTATCGGAAGCTTAAGGATTTTCTCCGCCACCTCAGACCCGGTCTCGAAACAACAAGACCCGATTCCCGGCCCTATGGCGGCAATCATCGATTCAAATAAACAATGGAACTCCTCTCGCATTTTTCTAACAACTTTCCCGGCTATATTCAAAGCGGTGCCCCGCCATCCCGCGTGAACCGCGCCGACCGTGCCGTTTCCATCGCCGTCCTCGCCGTAAAGTAATATTGGTATACAGTCAGCTGTAAATACGACCAGCGGAAGCTCCTTTTCAGAAGTAATAAGCGCATCGGCGCTGTAGGGCGGAGAGTCGAACAGATTTTCCTTTCGGTCCCCGCCGGTAACCGATCTTACCCCATCTTCGTGTACTTGGGACGAAAACACAAGATCGGATAATTTAAAACCCAAGTTTTCGCACAATATCTGATAATTTTCCTCAACATTCAAACTGCTGTCGCCTCTGTTCAACGCGAGGTTCATGGATTTGAATATCCCTTTGCTAACTCCGCCGTATCTTGTGGTAAAGGCATGCGTTGTTTTTCCGGCTTTTTGCAATAGGTCGGATTTCAATAAAACAAGGCTGCCATATCTGTACTCAGTAATGCTCATCTGCTTTACAATCAAGCGTTTCGGCCGCAGCAGTTTTTGTACTTTTTCCCGCTCCCGCATGGACAGGGTTCATTTCGTCCGATCTTTTTACCGGTTCTCACCGGCTGCTTTTTTACAGGCCCGTCTCCCCCGATGTTTTCCACGGAGTTCTTCGATACTCTTTTACGTTCAATCGGCTGCTCTCTTTTCACTTCGACAATAAACAGACGTCTGACGACTTCGTCCTTAATTCCGTTCACCATCGTTTCGTACATATCAAAACCCTCACGTTTGTACTCATCCAGAGGATTGATCTGTCCATAGGCCCGCAGACCGATACCGCGCCGCAGTTCATGCATCGCGTCAATATGTTCCATCCAATATTCGTCAACGACTCGAAGCAAAATGACGCGTTCCAATTCCCTCATCAACGGCGTCTGCGTCCCCTCAATCAGGCCTAGCCGCTTTTCTTTGGCTGCATAAAAGCTGAGCGCCTTTTCTTCCACTATCTCAACGACTTTTTCTGCGCTGTATGCATTGAGCTCCTCAATAGTCGGTGAGATCTCTCCCTTTTTTAAGAATATGCGCTCAAAAGGAAGCAATACCTGTCCCAAATGCTCGAGACTCGTAATATAGCCGTTCTCCCCCATGTTCTCATACACATTCATTTTGACAACGTCGGTAATCATGGTCTTGATCGGGCCGCTGACATCCTCGCCGTCGAGCACCATCTTTCTCTGCCCGTACGTCTTCTCTCTTTGCAGGTTCATCACATCGTCGTATTCCAGAACTGTTTTACGGGATTGGAAATTGCGGCTTTCGACCTTTTTCTGTGCCTGTTCTATAGCATTGGTGAGCATCTTCTGGTCGATCGGTGTATCCTCCTCAACGCCGAGCGTTTCCATCATGCCGATCACACGTTCAGAGCCGAAAAGACGCATAATGTCGTCTGTCATTGAAATGAAGAATCGGCTCTCTCCGGGATCACCCTGCCGGCCCGAGCGCCCGCGCAGCTGGTTATCGATACGCCGGCTCTCATGCCGCTCGGTACCCAAAATGAAAAGGCCACCCGCTTCTTTGACCTTTTCCGCCTCCAGACTAATCTGCGCTTCATGCTTTTCTATGGCTTCCTTATACATTTGCCTGGCAGTCAGAACCTCTTCATTGTCTGTTTCCGCATATCCGGTGGCCTCTAAGATGATTTCCTCCGAGAATCCTGCTTTTCTCAGATCGTTCCTGGCCAGATATTCGGCGTTGCCGCCCAGTTTAATATCAGTTCCGCGTCCGGCCATGTTGGTCGCGATGGTTACAGCGCCGAGTTTTCCGGCCTGTGCGATAATTTCCGCTTCCTTTTCATGATGCTTCGCGTTGAGGACATTATGCCTGATACCTTTTTTCTTTAATAAGGCCGAAAGCGCTTCGCTCTTTTCAATCGATATGGTACCGACAAGCACCGGTTGTCCCTTTTTATTGCATTCCTCGATCTGTACGATGATCGCTTTGTTTTTACCGTTTTCATTTTTATATATGACATCATTATGGTCTATTCTGATCATCGGTCGGTTTGTCGGAATCTCTACTATATCAAGATTGTAGATCGCAGAGAACTCTTCCGCCTCGGTCAAGGCGGTACCGGTCATACCGGCAAGTTTCTGATACATTCTAAAATAGTTCTGGAATGTGATCGTTGCCAACGTCTTACTTTCCGCTGCGACCTTTACTTTTTCCTTCGCCTCAATGGCTTGATGCAATCCCTCGGAATAGCGCCTTCCGTGCATCAAACGTCCGGTAAACTCATCAACAATGATGATCTCACCGTCCTTGACAACATAGTCTATGTCCTTGTGCATGATACCGTGAGCTTTTATGGCTTGATTGATATGATGAGAAAGAGTGGAGTTGTTCAGATCCGACAGATTTTCCAGTCCGAAATGCGCTTCCGCCTTGGCAATGCCCCGCGCGGTCAGCGTTGAACTTTTTGCTTTTTCGTCCACGATATAGTCTGCATCTATGTCTTCACTCTCTTCTTTTTTTTCGTCGGTGGATGCGAACGTCAGCCTTTTCAGCCTTGACACAAACTGCTCGACCTTTTCATACAGATCGGTGGATTCGTCACCGTGTCCGGAAATAATCAGTGGAGTCCTTGCTTCGTCAATGAGTATCGAGTCAACCTCGTCTACGATCGCATAGGCATGGCCTCTTTGCACCATGTCGTTTTTGTAGATGGCCATATTGTCTCTCAGGTAGTCAAAGCCCATCTCGTTGTTTGTGCCGTAGGTGATATCCGCTTCATACGCTGCCCGGCGTTCGCCAGAATTGAGTCCATGAACAATCAGCCCGACATTCAATCCAAGAAATTTGTGTATCTTGCCAATTTCGTCATAATCTCGTTTGGCAAGATAATCGTTGACGGTGACAATATGAACGCCGTTTCCCATTAACGCATTAAGATATGCCGGCAAGGCAGCGACAAGGGTTTTCCCTTCACCCGTTTTCATCTCAGCTATCCTGCCTTGATGCAAAACGATACCGCAAAGAAGCTGTACTCTGAAGGGCCTTTTTCCCAGCACCCTGTCCGCGGCTTCCCTTACGGTGGCAAAGGCTTCGGGTAAAACATCCTCAAGTGTTTCTCCTTTTAAGAGCCGTTCTTTAAACTCAGCTGTTTTCGCTTTGAGCTGTCCGTCCGTCTTTGATTTATATTCATCCGCCATCGCCTCTATACAGTCTACGAGCGGTAGAATTCGCTTGATTTCTCTGTCGCTGCGCGTCCCGAATATCTTTGTTAGAATTCCCATTTGTAACCGTCCTTTCGCTGCGAGGGTTCAATGAATAGCCTGTCACAGTAATCATATGATAATAACAAGAACAGACCCTAATATTTACTGAAAATCGGGCCGGAATTAACGCAGGAATTATATCACACATTTATGAATAAAAAAAGACCATTCTCTTGATGCGTGAATTGACAATGCCGATATGATATGCTACGCTTTGAGAATATCAGATAAATAAAGGAGCAAAACCGAAATGAGTAAGGGAACATTTTACATCACGACACCGATATACTATCCCTCGGACAAGCTTCACATCGGCCACACATACTGCACAGTTGCATCTGATGCAATGGCCCGTTACAAGCGCATGCAGGGGTATGATGTAATGTTCCTGACCGGGACCGACGAACATGGTCAAAAGATTGAGGTAAGCGCAGCGAAAGCGGGAATGGAGCCACAGCAATTTGTAGACCACATTGTCGGCGGTATTCTGGATCTATGGAAGCTGATGAACATATCCAACGACAGGTTCATCCGGACCACAGACGATTATCATATCGAAGCGATACAAAAGATTTTCAAAAAATTATATGATAAGGGCGATATCTATAAGTCGGTTTATCGTGGGAAATACTGCACACCTTGCGAAGCTTTCTGGACCGACAGCCAGCTTGCCGACGGCAAGTGTCCGGATTGCGGACGCGAGGTTTACGAGGCCGAAGAAGAGGCATACTTTTTCCGTCTGTCCGCATACGCGGACAAAATCATGGAACTGTTTACAAAGCACCCTGATTTTCTGGAGCCAGCCTCTCGAATGAATGAAATGATCAACAACTTTTTGAAACCGGGTCTTGAGGACCTCTGCGTATCGCGCACCAGCTTCAAATGGGGCATACCGGTCACCTTTGACCCCAAGCATGTCGTCTATGTCTGGGTAGACGCCTTATCCAATTATATCACCGCTTTGGGCTATATGAACGAAAAATACAGGGATTTCGGCAAGTACTGGCCGGCTGATGTTCATTTTGTCGGCAAGGAAATTACGCGATTTCATTCGATTATCTGGCCTGCGCTGTTGATGGCGCTGGAGCTTCCGTTGCCGAAAAAAGTCTACGGTCACGGTTGGCTTTTGCTGGAAGGCGGCAAGATGTCCAAATCCAAAGGCAATGTCGTAGATCCTGTTGTACTCGCAGGTCGATACGGCGTCGATGCGCTTCGGTACTTCCTGCTTCGTGAATTCCCCTTCGGAACCGACGGGGTTTTTTCCAACGAAGCTTTGATTGTACGGATAAATTCAGATCTGGCAAATGACCTTGGAAACCTTGTTTCTCGGACTGTTGCGATGGCGGAGAAATACTTTGGCGGCGTTCTTCCGCAAGTACGAAAAAGCGACGCGCTTGATGAGGAACTGATCAATCTGGCGACGGCGCTGCGCCCATTGTATGAACAATATATGGAAACATATGCCTTCCAGTCGGCTTTGATCGAAGTATTTAAGGTCATCTCCCGCGCGAACAAATACATCGATGAGACAGCTCCCTGGGTCCTTGCAAGGGATGAAGCCAACCTCCCGCGCCTGGCCAGCGTTCTGTACAATCTTTTGGAAACCATCCGGATTGCATCTATTCTGCTTTCTCCTTTCATGCCCGACAGTTGTGAAAAGATCCGGAATCAAATCGGTGCGAAACCTGATAGCCTTACCTGGGACGCAGCTGGCAAATTCGGTCTCCTCCCGGCTGCAGTGAGCGTATCAAGAAGCGAAGCCATATTCCCGCGTATCGACTTAAAAAAAGAGCTGGAGGCTCTGGAAAAAGAAGCGTCGGTAAAAAACGAAAACGAGGCAGCGGCACAGGAAAAGAGCATTGCCGGCATCATTACTATAGATGATTTTATGAAAACAGATCTGCGTGTCGGCAGGATTCTTGCCTGCGAGCCTGTTAAAAAAGCGGATAAACTGCTGTGTATTCAAGTGGACTTTGGATCAGAAACCAGGCAGATTGTATCCGGCATCGCCAAATGGTATGCCCCCGATGATCTAATCGGCAAGAATATTGCAGCTGTATTTAACCTTCAGCCTGCCGTAATTCGGGGCATTGAGTCCTGCGGGATGCTGCTGGCTGTCAGTGACGGAGACAGGGCGCGTGTAATTATCATCGACGACGATATCAGGCCCGGCAGCTCGATTTCTTAACGGAGTATGACTGATTTGGACGAGTTAAAGTTATTATACGGCATTGAAAATGTGCATTTCGATAAGCTGACTACAATGCTGTCCGGCGCTTACTGGACACCCGGTATCCATCTTGAAGAACTCAGAAAAGCGGCTGAGAACTCTGCCGTTGTGGTCAGCGCGTTTTTAAACGAAGATCAGATTGGTTTTTGCCGCGCGGTATCAGACAAAACACGTTTTGCCTATATTATGGACGTATTTGTTGACGAAAGATACCGCAGACGCGGAGTCGGTCTGAAAATGCTAAAGTACCTGATGGCTAACGATGAATTAAAGACGGTGTATCAATGGTTTCTGCTGACCAGATACGCCCACGGATTTTATAAAAAGCTCGGCTTTCAGGACTTCTCCCGGCCGAACGATATTTTGGAGTTTCCCAGAACTCATAATGCCCGGTAAACCCAAAATCCCGCAGCGCGAAAACGCGCCGCGGGATTTTATGGCTTATCCGTATTTATCGACAGAAAGGACCCCTTATTATGGACTATACCGCATTGGCAGCCGAACAGGAAGCTTATATCATTGCCATGAGGCGTGAATTTCACCGATTCCCCGAAATCAGCGGAATGGAAGATAAAACGGTAAACCGCATATGCAATGAGCTTGAAAAAATGGGTATCGCATATGTAAACGTACCGAATGGCGGTGTCTTCGCATTTCTGGGCGATAAAAGAAAAGGGCAAACAGTGTTACTTCGGGCAGATATCGACGCTTTGCCGGTAACGGAAAGCAATGTCAACAGCGGAGGCAGGATCAAGCCGGTGGTGTCGGAAAACCCGGGTGTCGCACATACTTGCGGGCATGACTGCCACGCGGCGATGCTTTTAGGCGCGGCAAAGGTATTATCCGAAAGAGCCCATGAGATACCCGGCAGGATCGTCCTGATGTTTGAAAGAGGCGAAGAAGGCGGCGGTAACATTGTTTATCTGCATAAATGGGCTTATGAAAATCATCTGCTTGCTCATACAAGCTTTGCCATTCATGTACAAGCGTCTCTTCGGAAAAATAAAATTCATGTGTTTGAAGATAGCGCGGCGGCCAGTTCCGTTGCATTTCGCATATCCATTACAGGCAAAACCGCACATGGCTCCATGCCGTCGGAAGGAATCAGTCCAATCGATTGCTTTGTTTCAATGTATCAAACGCTCCAGACGCTCCGCATGCGTTTTACCTCCCCTTTTCATCCGGTTTCGTTTTCTATCGGTGAAGTGCATGCCGGTTCGGCTTCCAACATCATTCCGGGTGAGCTTGATTTTTCCGGCTCATTTCGAATGTATGATCTCCATACCGGGCAGAAAATCAAAGAAGAACTGGAGCATGCCGTTATGCAAACGGCCTTAACCTATCATTGCACAGCGCGATGCCGGATTATCGGTCCGACCCTTGCGCTGATTAATGACAGGGAATGCGCTGCATATGCTCATGAAAAGTTTCTAAACTGTTTTGGAAACGATTTTATGATGGCGCAAGACCCCTCTTTGCTCGGAGAAAGTTTCAGCCTGACGGCAAAGCTTTGGCCCGGTGTTATTATTTCACTCGGTATCAGAGATGAAGAAAGCGGTATCACGGCAGATCAGCACCATGAATGCTACGATGTCGCCGAAGAATCCTTAAAGCTCGGTACGGCGGCTCATCTGTGTTATGCCATGGAATTCTTAAAAGACGGTCCGGATACCGAAGAAAGGGTCTTTAAAGGCGATATACGGGCATTTTACCATCAGTATTTCCCTTCCCTCGAGCGTGCTTTTGATTAATTGCATCAAAATCATGCCTATAGCTGTATAACGACATGCACGGCTTGTTATGCTTATTCATCATCTTTTTTTCCCGCGATCAGAGACAAAAATTCGTTTTCACGAATCACACACAGCGTTGACAACCCGGAGTTGATGAGCTTATATGCCTTTTCCTCTTTTGTGCTGATTCCGGTATTTCCGACGAGTTTAATATCTTGTTTTCCGACAACCAGGTAATCCGTGTTCTTCGATACTGTCGATTTAATGACAGCGCCGACATTGACGGCATTTTGCATCGCAATCGCCCGGTCGACGGACAGTTCGCCGGTAAAAACGATACTCTTTCCAAATAAGGGGTGAGATTCATCCGCGTCATCGGTTTGAGGAACAATATCTGCCGGTCGGACATTTGGAAATCTTTGATATCTGGGTTTGCGCTGTGCAAAATGATACGTTTTATCAGCGCAGAGCTCTGAAAATCGATTTAGGCGGACATGCTTGTTTTGTGCGAGATATTCCCCAATTCCGGCACATCCGGCCATTTTCAGGATTTCAATGACCACCTTCGCACAGGTTACGGCGTCGGCCGCAGCGTTATGGTGGTTATCTAGTGGGATGCTGAGCGCACCGGCGCAGTTTTTCAGCGATTTGCTGCCCCCGATATATCCCCTCGCCACGGTGATGCTGTCAAAATAATCAAAATCGATAACTTCGCTTTTCAATGCATTTTTTAATACAGACATATCGAAAACAGCGTTATGTGCCGCAATTGGAACACCCATCTGAAAATACTTTGCAATCACCGGAAACAATTCGTCAAACGACGGCGCGTTTACAACATCCTGTGCGCGGATGCCGTGCACAAGTGTCGTAGTCCTCGTGAAAACAGAGTCCGGCGGCTTAATCAATGAATAGAATGTTTCAACAACCTCCAAATGCGCAACAGCTGCGATTCCGACAGAGCAAGCGCTGTCATATCGTTCTGTCGCAGTCTCAAAATCAACCGCGATGAAATCCATTCTGAAAAGCTCCTCTCTTTAGTACGGATATATATACGGACGATCCGGTTCCATAACGACAGTTACGCTTTCTGCGAATATGCAGGGAATGATCCCACCCTCAAACTTCGTTTTTTCGATTGTACCATCCACCTTTACCCAGGAGCCCGAAGGAAGCGCCGAGGCGCCGTCGTATCGGCACAGCAGACCTATCGGCTGCATATCGGCTGTACAGCAGACCATCATCAGCCTTGCCGGAACAAATTCGTTGTCTGCAAAGGATTCACTGTCCCGCAGCACAAAACCTATTACCTCCACAGCCGTACCCTCATACTGCTCAAGACGATTGTATACCTCGTTAATGCAATCGTAGAAATTATCGCTGTCCATTATGAGCAGTTTGCTTTGCATATCCGCTTTGCCGCCGCCAAGCGTGCCCGGGCTGAGAATTTGCAGGCTGCCGACAGATCCAACGCTTGAATCGAGGGGTTTCGCGGGCAAAGTAACGGCAATAACCAATGGAAATGCAAAAAACAGCAGGGATCCGGTTTTTTTTTCGGATTTCCGAAATACATCCGGCAGCAGAAAAGCTGCGATCACTATCATGGCTATAGCCCCGAAGATCATAACCGGGACAATCCTTGGATGCACATATAATATAACCGAGTCCGTAATAACACAGTTCAGAAAAAATACCGCAAATCCCAGCAGTAGTATTATCTTCGACACGGCGTTCGTATTGATACCGCGTTTTTTTGCGGTTTTCACAGCATCTCCACCTATAACCTAAATGCGTTTTATTTAATAAGAAAAGCGAAATAGCTCAGAACGATAAAATTGGTTAGAACAATAATCAATACGAGCTTTAACACAAAGCGTCTTTTAAAACCGGCAATCAACATCATGATGTTTTTGATATCCATCATCGGTCCGAAAACCATAAATCCCATAATCGAGCCTAAAGAAAACCGCCCGACAAAGCTTCTGGCGATAAAGGCGTCCGATGTCGAACAGGCGGAAAACAAAAACGCAGCGGACATCATAATCAGAAGCGGCAGCGTGTATAGCGAACTCAGGCTGCCATAAATCGATTTTGGAATAAGCGTCTGTATGAGACTTGTCATGCACGCGCCAAATACCAGATATTTCCCAACGGCGAAAAACTCATCTCCTGCATGTGTGAAAAATATCCTGAGCTTTTTCAGCGCTTCATTTTTTGCATGCGGTGTTCTGCCGTGTTTAACGAAGTGGTGATGCTCCTCTTCCGGGCAACCGCATCTAGAATTCTTTTCGTCTGCTTTTCGCAAAACGGGTTCTCCGGCGGGAAAAAGCACAAGCACGATCCCCGTAATCAGTGCGATCAGAAGACCGAACACAATCCTGTAGAGCATGATATCCGGCCTTCCGGGAAAAGCATATATTGTCGATATGATTGCAACGGGGTTGACAATCGGTGCTGAGAGCATAAACGTGACCGCCACCGGCAACGCTACGCCCTTTTTCACAAGTCTGGTCACAACCGGAACAACGGCGCATTCGCAAACAGGGAAAAACAATCCTGCAAACAACGCAGTCAGAAACCCGAGTCCGTTTTTTACCGGGAAAAGCCTGACGATAAACGCATCCGGGATAAAAACATGAATAGCCGTCGAAATAAAAACCCCGATCAGGACAAAAGGAAATGCCTGCATCAGAATGCTGATGAAAACGATGCTGAATGTTTGAAAATCACCTGCAGCGATGATATTCAGGTATCTCAATACGCTAAAAGTCATATAAGCTGCTGCAGCCGCCAATAGCCCTGTCCAAGGTAAGCTGAACCTGTCGCATTTTTTTGCGATTTCAGATTCGTTGCTCAGCTTTGCACTGCCGGCATTTCTCATCACACTAAACCCCATTTCGCCGCTTTGAGGCCGCTTAATAGTGTTAATACATCCCGGCAATATAGCGTATGTGCATCAGAGCGCGTTTACCGGGTCTTCCTTTTGCCTGCATTCCGGGCAGTAGCCGAAAACATTCAGCCTATGCCCTGTAATCGTAAAATCCGTTTTTTCTTCAAGCGTCTTTTCGTAATTTCTGAGCGGGCAGTGCTCTATAGCCAGAAACTTTTTACAGCTGAGGCAGACCAAATAGTGTTTATGCACCATCCTGTTGAATTCAAAAAATGTCCTATCGCCTTCCGGTATATTCACTTTTGAAACAAGGTTTTTTTCACATAGCGTTTCCAGTGTTCTATACACTGTGGATAAATTTGCGGACATTTTTCTTAAACGAAGCTCGGTATAAAGCTGGTCGGCCGATACGGGCCGGTCGCTTCGTTCCAGGGCTTCAAGAATTGAAATCCGGTGCTTTGTATTTTTCAGTCCGCTGCTTTTAATGATTTCACTGAAATCCCATTTTTCCATTGCGCCCCTCCTATAATCTATGATAACTTGCCCGCTGTAATCATTCTTTTTTTAATTTTTTCGCAAATTGCTTTCGCCGTATACAAGATCATACAGCAGGCAACAGACAATGTGACAATCGCAGCTCCCGATGCGATATTCAATTCATATGAAATCCAAAGGCCCGCAAAACAAAACACAGTGCCGAAGATGATCGAGTAAATGATGCGGTTTTTCAAATTCGATGTCAATGCGGCGGAAGCTGCCGCAGGTGCTGCCAGCAGCGCCAGCACAAGGATAATGCCGACAACCTTGATCAAGACGACAACGGTCATAGCGGTTAATACTAAAAGCGCATACTCCATGACCGCTGTTTTCATGCCAATAATAGAGGCAAATTCATCGTCGAACAAATAGGCTTTCCAGTTTTGATAGAAGATGAATACGACGAGCGTTACAATTACAGTCAAGCAGATCATCAGGGACAGGTCCGATTTTGTTACCGACAGGATGCTGCCGAACAGATATGATCCCATATCCGGCGGATAGCCCGGCATCATGGCGATGAACAATATGCCAAGAGCCATACCGAGGGACCAGAATAAAGCTATGATTAGATCGGAGCGGTTTCCACCTTTTCTTTTGATATAGCCGATCCCTAAAGCCGCGCAGACAGAAAAGATAAATGCGCCGATGATCGGTGTGAAACCCATCAGGTATCCAAGCCCGACTCCGCCATAGGAGGTGTGCGCAATCCCGCCGCTCATCATCACAAGCTTTTTTTCAACAATAATCACTCCGATGATACCACAGACGATGCTCGCGAGTATGCAGGCAAACAGAGCGTTTTGCAAAAACCGATAGTGCAGTAAAGCGTCAATCATTGACTTTCTTCCTCCTCATGCTCCCTGAGCACCCTGTGTGGCACACCATGTGCAATCAGGTCGACCGGGCAACCGTACAAGGTGTTGACAATGGATTCGGTCAGCTCCGGTTTTCCATGATAAATGAGCTTCCCGTTTAAACATGCCAGTCGTTTGACCTGAGATGAGATGGCCAGCAAATCGTGCGTTACCAAGACAATCGTCATATCCCGGCTTAACTCCTCAAGCAGCTGATAGATCGAAACTCTTGATACGGCGTCCACACTGGCTGTCGGCTCGTCCAGGAGAAGAAGCCTCGGGCTAACCGCCAAAGCCCTCGCGATCAGCATTTTTTGAAATTCTCCGCCGGACAGCTCCGAAATTTGACGCTTCGCAAGCGCTCCGATTCCCACTCTTTCCAGCAGTTCGTGCGCTCTGTTATTGTCTTTTTGCGTAAACCGAAACAACGGAGAAAAACCGGGCTTCATCAATCCCGTTAAAACGACTTCCAGCATGCTGATGGGAAAATGCCGGTCCATTAAAGCGAATTGCGGTACATACCCGATCGCCGGTTTATTTTTACCGGCTTTTTGACCGTATACTTCCACAACACCCGAATCAGCGGGCACAAGACCTAAAATTGCCTTTAACAGCGAGGACTTTCCCCCGCCGTTCGGCCCGATGATGCCCAGATATTCACCGTCCTCAACATCCAGACAGACATTCGTCAAAGCGGGTGTTTTCCCGTAATATACCGTTAGATTGTCTATGTGAACTGCATTTTGGGTCACTGTATTCCCTCCGCCAATGCTTCAGCCATTCTCCTCAGGTTATCGATGTAGTCTGCTGCCAGCGGCGCAAGCTTGACCGTAGTACCGCCGAGCTCCTCCGCGAAAGCCTTGGACTGACTGCTGTCGATTTCCTCCTGATAGAATATTATCTTGATGTTTTCTTCCTTTGCCAGATCGATCATACTTTGAAGGTGCTGTGGCGTGGCTTCCTTTCCCTCTTCCTCCAGTGCGAACATCTCCAGTCCGTAATCATCCGCGAGGTATCCGAATGCCGGGTGATATACAACAAACTTTCTAACGGTCAACCCGCTCAGCGCGTCGATGATCTGTTTATCCAGCTCATCGAGCTGCTTGATATAGGCCTTCGCATTGAGGTGATAGGTATCGGCGTTATTCGGGTCAATCTTTGCCATTTCCCTTGCGATTATGTCGATCATGACCTTTACACGTTTCGGCGAAAGCCAAATGTGCGGGTCCCTTTCCCCTTCAGCAAAAGTCCTCTCCGGGTATATAGATTCAACCTCATCGTGCAAAGAAACGACCGCTACATCACCTGCGCTTGGCAGTATATTTGCCTGCTCGGTGGGCACACCTATCGCAAAATACACCTCGGCGTCACTGAATTTCTCCATTAATTCCGGCGCCGGCTCATAGTTTTCCGGGCTGTTTCCGGGCGGTATCATAGTTATAACCTCAACCAAATCACCGCATACCGCCTCAACAAAGGTTCGTTCGGGAACGATCGAAACGGCAATAATCGGTTTTCCTCCCGCCGGGTTGCGCTCACTTTGCCTTGCGCATGCCGATAAAAAGGCAAAGCTAAAAAAGATTAGCAGGCAAGCCGTTGCGGAAAAAAGCCTTTTCATGATCAACTTCCTTTACAATACTCATTGCAAATGATTTGCATTTGCAATGAATATTGTAAAGCTTTAAGAAGAAAATGTCAATAATTTTTTCTGTCTCATGTAATCTGAATTCGAATGACCGCAGCAGCCATGAGACTACACAAATGGCCGGGATAATCGGCCTTTATGGCCAAACAATCAGGACAGAGATGGTCCTTTTTAACCACCGCTGCCCGTCTTGTAATGCTGTCTCAATGTGTTTTATAATAATCTCTTGCGTAATCAATGTAAAAATCATCGATGATTTTCATCTTCCGCTTGGCGTTTTCGTCACCGATAGCCCCCATCACATATGGCCCGTATGCGAAGCCTCCGCCCGGTGCGAAGGTATCAATGTATTCGGCCAGAGCGTCCTTTAACACCTGATCGTCGCTATGCAGCCAGCTTGCCGGTCCGCTGGTATCCCAACAGCCGCACATAATCAGCTTTCTGCCGTATTTTTTCTTGATCCCCTTCAGATCGTTGCTGACCTGTGCAGGATCCCATGAGGTGATACCCAACTCGAGCCAGTCGTCGATGAAGTCCTCACAGCGGCCGCAGTCATGCATTTGAATATACAAATCGTTATCCAATGCGATATCGCAAAGAACCTTATTGAACGGTTTAATCATCTCCCTATACATCTTCGGTGAGATGAAGGGGTTCAAAGCTGTGGCATTGTCATCTCCGATGGAAAAACCGTCGGGCTTATAATACCTGATCATGTTCTTTTCGACTTCCAGCGTAAAATCGTTTATATACTTAAAAAGTTCAATGACTTCATCGGGTTCTTCGCACATCGCACACATGCCTTCGGTAAAACCCATAAAGCTCATAAGATTCTGAAAAAGTCCGCCGCCTGCATGGACCTGAACCGGATTGTTCTCCACATTCTTATCCTTAAGATCCTTTTTCGCCAACGCTTCCCAGTCTACGTTGGAAATATCCGGAACCTTGATGATATCACGCCATTTTCGGATGTCATCTAGGATGAACTTTCCGGGTATCGGGATAGGTCCCCCCGCCGTTTCCTTGGTGGGCACAAACTCAACACCGAAAATGTCCGTAAAGCTTTTACCGTCCCCCATTTTTCTGTCTCCGCCGCCCATCATCAGCGAGCACATCACATTCCAGTTCATCATGTCGTATTTCGGCAGAAATTCCGGCATCTCACCCTGATGCATTCTTTTCCAGTTTTCCTTCTCGGTCAACACGAAGCTTTCACCTCTTTCTTTTAACGGCTTAACCCCTTAAACCTATTAGTGTGTTTTGTAGTAATCCCTGGCATAATCGAGATAAAAATCGTCGATGAGCTTCATTTTTCGCTTATAATCCTCGTCGTCCGGCTTTCCCATTACGGTTGCCATAAAGGCAAATCCGCCGCCGGGCGCGTATGTATCAACGTATTCCGCAAGCGCGTCTTTCAATAAGTTATCATCTGTACTGAGCCAACTGATCGGCCCGCTGTAATCCCAACCACCGCAGATAACAATTTTTTTACCATACCTTGCTTTAATCCCGAGAAGATCGTTCATGGACTGCGCGGGATCCCAGGACACCACGCCTAGCTCAAGCCAATCGTCAATGAAATCTTCACAGCGCCCACAGTCGTGCATTTGTATATAAAGGTTGTTCTCTCTGGCCAGATCAGCATGGGTTTTATAATAAGGCATAAACAGTTCCCTGTGCATTTTCCGTGAAATGAAGGGATTGAGCGCCGTCGCATTATCGTCAAGCATATAATAACCGTCGGGCTTGTAGTGTCTGATCGTGTGTTTGGCCACCTCAAGATAAAACGAATTCAAATAATCAAGCAGCGCATTGACTTCCTCCGGTTCTTCAATCAGCGCGCAGCACCCTTCCGTAAAACCCATGAAAGACATGAGCTGCTGAAATAAACCGCCGCCGGTTCCCAGAATAACGGGGTTGTTCTCAACATCCTTTTTTTCCAGGTCCTTTTTCGCCAGCGCTTCCCAATCAATATTGGATATATCGGGTACTTTGATAACATCCCGCCATTTTCTGATGTCGTCGAGCAGAAATTTTCCCGGCTTCGGCATAGCCGCGCCTTCCTGCGTCGGAACAAACTCAACACCGAACATATCAACGCCGCCGACACCCGGTTTTCTTTCCCGCATAAACGCTGAACTCATAACAGACCAGTTCAGCATGTCATACTTCGGAAGAAATTCCGGCATTTCGCCCTTCATCATTCGCTTCCAATTTTCTTTTTCCGTAATCATAAATCATCCTTCTCTATAAAATAATGCATGTATACCGGACACGCGGTTGCTGTGATTCTGATAACGAAACACAATTATGTCATATTTGCATAATTATCATAGTTCATTTTATGTGAAATATCAATAAAAAATATCAAATTATCCAGCGGAATTAATCTAAATAAACAAAATCACGAACAAGGAACTAACCGGATCCGGTGTTGAGATCGATTTTATGCAAACCTAATCTATACCATATTTTTTGCTATTTTCCTGTTTCCTCCGGAGTGTAGTATATAAAGCAGGTGTTTTATATCAAATATTACAGTTAGAAAAGGTCATAATCACAGAGCTCTGTTTTTCAACTTAGCTTAAGAACAGTATTTCATACCGACTCAGATTTTGTATCCCATAACCGGTCCGTACCGTTAACTCTCATATAAGATAACTGCGCAAAAACCGGCCCGCCCCGCTGATGCTTGGGCGAACCGGCTGATATCGGCAATCGCTTTCATAATGTTTTTTTCAGGCTGCTGCCAAAAAGGACGAAAAAACCTTCGCATATTCTATTTATCATCTGTTTTATGAATAAATAACCAATTCATATCTGTGCTATTTCTTTGCATGGGCTGCGTCATTCATTTTTGTTAAGATAAACTGCTTGACCAACCGGCCTCTGCCCTTGCTTTTTATGTAAAAATAGCCGATCACGGAAAAAACCACGGCACCGATGAAATTTACCAGCAGATCCGTCATCGTATCGATCAGACCGATATCAATATAACCGCCGTAGTTCCAGGTCTCGCCGTTTACGACAATGTTATCGATATGCAGTGTGACTGCGACGTTGCGCCCCTCCGGATTGAGCACGACAGAAGATATACTTTGAATGATCGTGTCCTTCTGCATATCGGTATGGAAAATTTGATCCATTCCAAACTCAAAGAACTCCCAAATCACACCGACAGTCATCGAAAATGCAAAAGCGGTAAGCGCTACATAAACAGGTGAAAGACTTATCGAAAACCGCGGGCTGTTATTAAGGATGTCGATCAGCGCAAGCCCGATTGCTGCACAGAGAAAGCCGTTGACGACATGCAGCATTGTATCCCAATAACGAAATGTCAGATAATACTCCTGCAGTTCACCCAGAATTTGAGCGGCGAATATGAATAACAGGATGATAATTTCCAGAACGTCCGGAACATCAATTTTAATCCTTTTTTCAACAAAGGAAGGGATCATAAGCAAAACCAGCGTTAAAATGCAGAAAAATACATTGTAATACGATTGACTCAGCAGCTCCGTAATCATGACAGCAATAACCATGAGACGGATTACGAGATAAATGACAAACAACACCTTGTGATCCCTGATCTGCCTTCGGTTACGTTCGATAAAGAGCCTGATCAGCCTGCTTATTCTCGATTTCTTTGTTGTTTTCAATGTATGTATCGATTTGCCGTTTTTTCCGCATCTTTCATTCGGCAAATCAGACCCCCTTTCCGATATCCTTTCTGTACTGCATATCTTTAAAGTATATTTGTCCGGATACCGAATATGCTTTGCTTACAGCTGTTTTCAAGTCCCCGGCGACAGCTGTTACACCAAGAACGCGCCCACCGGAGGTAAAGTACCCTCCATTATTCTTTCTGGTTCCGGCATGAAAAACCATCACATCGTTTTTCATGCTGTCAAGGCCTTCGATCGGATATCCGGTCTGGTATTGATTTGGATAACCCCCGCTGGCCAGCACGACACAGCACGCTGCACCGCTTTTCCATTTGATATCTATATCCCCAAGCTTTTCATTCACGACTGCGTCAAATATGTCAAAAATGTCCGTATCGAGAAGCGACAGAACCGGTTGCGTTTCGGGGTCTCCGAATCGTGCGTTGTATTCGATGACACGCGGTCCGTCCGGCGTTAGCATCAGTCCAAAGTACAAGACGCCCTTGAAGGTCCTCCCTTCCGCTTTCATCGCGTTAATTGTGGGTAAAAATATCGTCTCCATACAAATTTCGGCAACCTCGGGTGTGTAATCCGGACTCGGGCAGAATGCGCCCATCCCGCCTGTGTTCGGACCCTCGTCGTTATCGTAAACCCGTTTATGATCTCTGGAGGAAGGCATTGGGACAATGGTTTTTCCGTCGGTGAAACACAACACCGTCACCTCAGGACCTGTCATATATTCCTCAATGACCACACGCGAGCCGGAATCCCCAAACCGTTTATCCTGCATCATTTCGTAAACGGCCGCCCTTGCTTCTTCCGTTGTTTGTGCGATAATAACGCCTTTTCCGAGTGCCAGCCCGTCGGCCTTTATGACAATCGGTGTTTCTTTGCCTTGTATGTAAGCAAGCGCTTTTTCCATGTCGTCAAACGCCTCATATCGGGCTGTTGGGATATTATATTTTTGCATCAAAGCTTTTGAAAATACCTTGCTGCTCTCCAGTATTGCCGCACTTTTTCTCGGCCCGAATGCGGGCAGGCCCGCTTCCTCAAAGGCGTCAACCATTCCGCCAGCTAGGGGATCATCCGGTGCCACCATTACGAAGTCCACATGTTTTTCTTTGGCGAGCGCAAGCATACCTTCAATATCCGTGGCCTTCACAGGTGCGCATTCGGCGATATCGGCTATGCCCCCATTTCCCGGCGCACAGATCAATTTTCTAACTTTCGGGCTTTTCTTCAGAAAATGGCAGATTGCATGTTCGCGCCCTCCGCCACCTACAACCAGAACAGTCATTGACATTCATCTCCCACATATCAATGGTGAAACAACCGCATCCCCGTAAACGCCATAACAATCCCGTATTTGTCGCAGATGTCGATCACCATGTCGTCTCTGACGCTTCCACCCGGCTGCGCAATGTATTGAACGCCGCTTCTGCGCGCGCGTTCGATATTGTCTCCGAACGGGAAAAACGCATCCGAACCCAAAGCGACGTTGTCCAACGATTTCAACCACTCGCGTTTTTCATCTCCGCCCAGTATCTCGGGTTTTACCGTAAAATATTGTTCCCAATTCAACAATACGTCCATATAATCGTCCGATAGCAACACATCAATCGCATTGTCCTTTGTATATCTGGCGATACCTTCTTTAAACGGAAGCTCGAGCATTCTCGGATGCTGACGCAGCCACCAGTTGTCGGCTTTGGATCCCGCAAGCCGCGTACAATGGATTCTGGATTGCTGACCTGCCCCTATTCCGATGGCCTGTCCGTTGCATACAAAGCAGACTGAATTAGACTGTGTATATTTCAGCGTGATTAAGGCCGTGATCAGGTCTCGTTTAGCCGATTCCGGCAGACTCTTTTCCTTCGTGACAATATTAGACAGCATCTCTTCCCCGATGCTAAGATCGTTTCTCCCCTGCTCGAAGGTAATGCCGAACACATCCTTATGCTCCAGCTTCACGGGGTCATACGACATGTCCATGCGTACAATATTGTACGCACCCTTTCTCTTCTTCTTTAATATTTCCAATGCTTTATCCGTATAACCCGCAGCTATGATCCCATCGGAAACTTCTTTGGACAAAATCGCTGCGGTTTGTTCATCGCATACGCCGGAGAGCGCCGCCCAGTCTCCATAAGAGGACATCCTGTCGGCCCCCCTCGCCCTTGCATACGCAGAAGCCATGGGGCTGAGTTCCATACCCTTGACGAAATAGATCCTTTTAAGTATATCGTCCATAGGAAGCCCTACCGCCGCTCCGGCGGGGCTGACATGCTTGAAGGAAGCGGCGGCCGGTAATCCGGTCGCCAGACTCAGTTCTCTGACCAGCTGCCAGCTGTTTAATGCATCCAGCAGATTGATATAACCCGGCCGCCCCGAAAGGACCTCGATAGGAAGCGCACCCTTATTTATAAAAACGCGCGCGGGCTTTTGATTCGGATTGCAACCGTATTTCAGTTCCATTTCCTTAGCCATTTCCTGACCTCCCTATCTGTTTTTGTTGATCAGTATCGTCTGATATTCTCCGCCGTCTATATTGATGTAGCGTACATAAAGCGACACTTTTCTTTCCGTGTTCAGCGCGGACCAAATGTCATTGGCAAAGGATTCAATGTCTCCTAAAAATTCAGTCTGAATAGGTTCGCCTGCAAACGGCAAAACGAGGTTTAAGTCACCTCTGTATGTTTGGATCAGATGTCCTGTACCGGCAGCAGGCTGCATATATTCGTAAAAAAAGCGAAGAACATTAGATGATCTGTCGGACATGCTTTTCAGAATCGACAGCTTATAGGTACCGTCCGCGTACACAATCCCAGAAATTCTTGGGGTATAAAGAGCGTCAGGTTCGAAAGTTCGCGTTCTCAGCGCGTCCTCAAACGTTTTTCCCTCCGATAAGAACGCGCAAATGGTGTCCGTCTGGTCTCCATTTGTCACAATCGTCGAATCGCCGCACATTCTGACCGCCGAATAAACATACAAGGACGGATCCGGAAGCTTCGAAACGTCAAACGATTCCGTCCGGATTCCGTCAACGGTGTTGACAAAAATCCTGTTGCGGCTTCCTTCGCTGCGACCCGTTAAAAAATACACGATAACGGCTTTCCTGTCATCGGAGCTTCTGCCGATGAAAATACCTCTTCCAGGATAATCGTTATTTTTTAATACCTCGGATAGTTCCATACGGCACCTCTTTCACTTATGTAAACCAATCGGGTGTTTCGCAGCCGTTAGTCTAAAATTTTAACGATTCGGCCTTCAATTTTCAAACGGCCTTCACAGAAAAGAGAGATCGCTTGAGGCAGAATTCTCCATTCGGCTTCTTCCATTACTCTGCGTTGAAGCGTCAATGGCGTGTCGTCTTGCTTAACTTCAACTGCCCTCTGGAGGATAATGGGACCCGCATCGGTATCTTTGGTGACAAACTGCGCAGTCGCTCCGGTCAGCTTTACGCCATACTCCAACACCTTTTCATGCACATGGATACCGTAATATCCTTCACCGCAAAACGAGGGAATCAGCGAGGGATGGATATTGATGATTTTTCCCTCAAAAACGGTCGTAAAGCGCGAAGTCAGAATGTATAAAAACCCGGCGAGTACCACGAGCTCAATGTCCATATCTGTTAACATATCGACAATCGCATCGGTAAATGTCCTGCGGTTAGGGTAATTCTTTTTGTCTACAACATAGTGCGGTATCCCGGCATTTTGCGCTCTCGTCAGTGCGTAAGCCTTCGGTGATGAAGAAATCACTGCTCTGAGTTCACAATTTTTGATTTCGCCAAACAGCATCGAGTCCAAAATCGCCTGCAGATTCGTGCCGCCGCCCGAAACAAGCACGGCGATCTTTACCATTTAAATTCCACTCCTTTCTCGCCTTTCAGACAGCAACCGATCACATATGGTCGTTCACCGGCCTGAACCAAAGATTCTAAAACTGTTCCGACATCGTCTTTTGCGACAGCCATGACAAATCCTATGCCCATGTTGAATGTATTGTACATATCTTTGAGCGGGATTTGCCCTTTATCATAGATCAGGCTGAAAATCGGTGAGGTCGGGATTGAAGAAGGTGTGATAACCGCTTTCATCCCATCAGGAAGCATCCTCGGTACGTTTTCGATAATGCCACCACCGGTAATATGCGCCATTCCCTTGATTTTGTGACCCAGTGTACGCGTAATGCACATGACGGTTTTGGCGTATATACGTGTTGGTTTAAGCAATTCTTCCCCAAGCGTACAGGCGAGCTCCGGGATGTATTCGCTTAAATCCGCATTTTCTATATCAAAAACCTTGCGTACTAGCGAAAAGCCGTTTGAATGCAGGCCATTTGACGCCAATCCGATCAGTCTGTCGCCATTTTCAATCTCGTGGCCGTCAATAATTTTGCCTTTATCGACAATACCAACCGCAAATCCGGCCAGATCGTATTCGTTTTGGGGATAAAACCCCGGCATCTCAGCCGTTTCGCCACCGATAAGCGCGCATCCGCTCTTCAAGCATCCATCAGCAACGCCGGACACGATCTGCGCTACCTTTTCGGGTATATTTTTCCCCATGGCGATATAATCCAGAAAGAACATCGGACGCGCACCACTGACGACGATATCGTTTACGCACATAGCGACACAGTCGATTCCGACGCTGTCATGCTTATCCATTAAGAAAGCAACCTTCAGCTTTGTTCCAACGCCGTCGGTTCCCGAAACCAGTACCGGTTCTTTCATACCCGTCAAGTCGGGAACAACCAGACCGCCAAATCCGCCGATCGATGTTAAAACCTCCGGCGTCATCGTCCGTTCAACGTGTTCCTTCATCAGCGTTACCGCCTCGTAACCCGATGTAACATCCACACCCGCTTTTTTGTAGCTGTCACTGAAACTTCTGTCGATGCTTTTGATCTCCATTCCTGACCTCCATTTTGCTGCCTGGATCGGCTTCCAATGCAGAACCTTTATCCGACCGTCGGAAAAAAACATTTAACGCCAAGTAAACAATCCTTTTCTATGGTTAAAACGACTCCGATTGCATCTTTCTATCCTTGGCCGCATACTCCTCCGCCATACTGCGTTTAAACACGGCCAGTTTTTTTGCCAGATCAGGCTCCGATAAAGCTAAAATCTGAGCCGCAAGAATACCGGCGTTTTCCGCTCCGCCGACGGCTACGACCGCGACAGGGATACCTGCCGGCATCTGGACCATAGAAAGCAAACTGTCCAATCCGTCCATAAAAGTGGACTTGATGGGCAGTCCGATTACAGGTAAAGTCGTGTAAGCAGCAATTACACCGGCCAAATGAGCTGCTTTTCCTGCAGCTGCAATGATCACTCCGAAGCCTCTCTCAATTGCTTTACGGCCAAATTCCTCAGCAGCCTCGGGTGTGCGGTGTGCGGAAATAACCCTGATTTCGTAAGAAATCCCAAATGATTTAAGTTTTTCAACCGCACCGAGTACAACAGGTAAATCGCTGTCGGATCCCATAATGACGGCAACTTTTTTCATAGGATGATCAATCCTTTCCGGCCAGCCAATGACATAAACAATCCATCACCCTTAAAACAGGGAGAATGGCCTTTCATTCCTATTTAAAAATACAGGTGTATCCACATGCCGTAGTATACCACAAAACCCTCGCTTTTTGGAATACCCAAACAATGCATTTCACAATATTTAAAATATATTCTCAAAAAAAGAGGAAAAGAGGATTATTTTTTGTATATATAAAGTATAAACCACAATGCTATGGACGGTAACAATGAAAACATGCAGACAGCAGCAGGAAGAATTCGAAGAAATAACTCTGGCTCCCCAGGCAATGAGATCGGCCTGTTCGGCCGGTCGCAAAAGGTATGAGGAACCCTGTACGGTCCGGACATGCTATCAGCGTGATATCGACAGGATTGTACATTCCAAAGCATTCCGCCGTTTAAAACATAAAACTCAAGTTTTCTTGCAGCCCGAAGGAGACCATTACAGGACGAGAATGACCCATACGATTGAGGTCATGCGGATTGCAAGAACACTCGCTCGTTCTCTGCGCTTAAACGAGGATCTTGCTGAGGCGATTGCCTGGGGTCACGATTTGGGTCATACCCCGTTCGGCCATGCGGGCGAACGGGCACTGGACGAAATATGCCCCATGGGTTTTACGCACAACCGGCAGAGTCTGCGCGTTGTCGATACGCTTGAAAAAAATGGTAAGGGTCTGAACCTCTGCATGGAGGTCCGTGACGGGATTCTCAACCACACCGGTCCGAGCGACCCGCATACGCTGGAGGGCAAAATCGTCAGGCTCTCCGACCGGATCGCCTATATCAGCCATGATATGGATGACGCAGTCAGGGCGGGAATCCTCAAGCCGAGTGATATTCCGAAAGAAATCGTCGAGGCAACCGGCAATAATTACTCAGGACGCCTGAATGCGGCTATTGTGGATGTCATAGAAACCAGCCGGGATTCCGGTGATGTCAATATGAGTCCGGATATGTTTATGATCATGGAGCGCTTTCGAAACTTTCTCTTCGAACGGGTATACCGGAATCCGGTTGCCAAAGGTGAAGAAATTAAAATCAAGGGGATACTGGAAAAGCTTTATGATCACTATATGACCAATCAAAACCTTTTACCGGCCGACTACCTGTCTCTTCTTGAGCAGAATAACGCCGACCGGATTGTATGCGACTATATAGCCGGGATGACGGATAAATATGCGATCTATGTATATGACGATTTGTTTATTCCGGAAGCCTGGCAGGTCAGGTAATGTATGCCGGAACCGGAAATCAGCTATAATACACAATACTGCAGCAGACAAGGTTTTCAGAACCGCCAATGTGCATGCTGACCGATATATTTCCCGAAAAAGAAAGGTAATGCAATGGCTTTCCCCGATAGTTTTTTAGATGAATTAATTGAACGAAACGAGATCACTGATGTTGTTTCTTCCTATGTCCGGATTACGCAGAAAGGTTCGAACCTGTTCGGCTTGTGCCCCTTTCACAATGAGAAAACACCTTCCTTTTCCGTTTCCGCTTCCAAACAGATTTATCACTGCTTTGGGTGTGGTAAGGGCGGCGGTGTTATCAATTTCATTATGAACATTGAAAATCTGACTTTTCCGGATGCAGTTCAGTTTCTTGCAAACAGAGCGGGTATGACAATCCCTGAGACCGGAGACGATAATTTTTCATATAAAAGGAAACGGCTTTTAGCGCTTAATCGAAGCGCTGCCCGTTATTTTAACGCTCTGCTCAAAGAAGAAGCCGGCGCTAACGCGGCCCGATATCTGAAAAAACGCAGAATCTCCAATGCGGCTGTCACGCGTTTTGGACTTGGCGCCGCTCCCGATTCCTGGGACAGCCTGATCACCGCTATGTCCGCCCAAGGCTACGAGAAGATTGAGCTGATTGAGGCAGGCCTTGCCGTTTCAAGCAGTAAAGGCAGTGTTTATGATAAATTTCGAAACAGGCTGATGTTCCCGGTCATCGATGTCAGAGGGGATGTGCTGGGTTTCGGCGGTCGTTCTCTGGGTGAGGAAGAGCCGAAATACCTCAATTCTCCCGAAACTATTATTTTCAGTAAGCGACGAATTTTGTACGGTATAAATATTGCAAAAAACACGAAGCGCCCCAATATAATCTTATGTGAAGGAAATATTGATGTGATCACACTGCACCAAGCCGGCTTTGATAACGCCATAGCCTCAATGGGCACTTCGCTGACACTAGAACAAACCAGACTCATCGCCAGATACGTAAAGGAAATCATTATTTGTTATGACAATGACGAGGCGGGTAAAAAAGCGACTGACCGGGCGCTGGACATGTTGAAAAATTCCGAGTTTTCTGTAAAGGTTATCACCTTGCCAGATAAGATTGTTGACGGACAAAGCAAGAAACAGGATGTTGACGACTTTATAAAATCATATGGAAAGGACGCATTTGAAAGTCTGCTTAAGAGAAGTGAAAACCATATTGAGTACAGCCTGCTTGCTTTACAGAGCAAGTATAACTTGAGTGAGAACGAACAGAAGGTGGCATTTATAAAGCAAGCCTGCACGCTCATTTCAAAGCTGTCAAGCCCTGTTGAGCGCGAGGTCTACGGAGCAAGAATCGCTGAAACGGCCGGTATATCCTCGGACGTTATGAAGCAGGAGATAGACAGAGCGATCAAGAGGCGGCTTGCGGCCGAAAAAAAGGCCCGTGCCCGCAGCGAAACCAGACCTGCGGTTTTGGCTCAACCGAAACAGAAATCGGTCAGATACCAGAACATTGTATCCGCTGCAGCCGAGGAAGGAATCATCCGATTGATCTTGCTGGATCCCTCTTTAATATCCGCGCTGGATATTGCACCCGAGGAATTTTCTTCACCCTTTTTGGGTAAGGTGTTCACGATTATAAAAGACAGACACAGTGAGGGCAAAAGCCTGGTCCTTGCTTCATTTGCACAGGCACTGACCGACGATGAAATGTCAAGCCTCATGCAAATCGTTGAGAAGCCCGAATCAATAGCGGAAGCAGACCGTTCCATGAAGGATTACATAGCTGTTATTAGGACGGAGAGGCTGAAAAGCACAGCCGACCTTTTGGCAATATCAGAAAAAATGAGAGAGAGAAAAGGGTATGGAGGATAAGAACTTGACAAAAAAACCAAAGTCTCCGGAAGGAGAGCCTGTCAGCGAAAATAAGTCCGGTGCTTTAAGCGCTATTGAGATAAGGCTCAATGAAATCATCGAAAAGGCAAAAAAGAGCGGTTCCATAACGACCAAGGAAGTCCTCGATTCGTTTGAAGAGCTGAACATAGAGCCCGAGCAAATCGACAGGATATACGAAACGCTCGATAACCTTGGCATAGAAACCGTCGATAAGGCTCTTTCGGATATTTTAACCGAGGATATTGTTCCCGCTGTTTCGGAGCTTGAGGAAATCGAGGAGCTGGCGGAAATCAGCGAGGAAGAAATCGCTAATACAGATGCACTTGCCGAAACATTCAGCATCGATGATCCGGTCCGAATGTATCTCAAGGAAATCGGAAAGGTAGACCTGCTGACACCAGAGGAGGAAGTCGAGCTGGCGACCAAAATGGCAGAGGGTGATGAAGAATCCGGGAAACGAATGGCGGAAGCAAACCTCAGACTAGTGGTAAGCATAGCCAAACGCTATGTAGGCCGAGGTATGCTGTTTCTCGACCTGATTCAAGAAGGCAACCTCGGGCTGATTAAAGCGGTTGAGAAGTTCGACTACACAAAGGGGTACAAGTTCTCAACCTACGCGACCTGGTGGATCAGGCAGGCCATCACGCGCTCGATAGCCGATCAGGCAAGAACCATCAGAATTCCTGTCCATATGGTAGAAACCATCAACAAAGTAATCAGGGTATCCCGCCAGCTGCTACAGGAGCTGGGCCACGATCCGTCACCGGAGGAGGTTGCCATCGAAATGAACCTCCCGGTTGAGAAAATCCGTGATATTCTGAAAATTGCTCAGGAGCCGGTATCTCTGGAAACACCGATCGGCGAGGAAGAAGACAGCCACCTTGGTGATTTCATCCCGGATGAGGATGCGTCAGAACCGGCGGAGGCTGCTGCGTTTACATTCCTACGCGAACAGCTCATGAGCGTTCTCGGCACGTTGACACCAAGAGAAGAAAAAGTCCTGCGCCTGCGTTTTGGTATAGAGGATGGGCGTACACGAACCCTCGAGGAAGTCGGCAGGGAATTTAATGTCACCCGTGAGCGCATCCGACAGATCGAAGCCAAGGCACTGAGAAAGCTGAGGCATCCCAGCCGTTCAAAGAAGCTCAAGGATTTTTTAAACTGAATAAACATCAAGACGAGGCTGCCCTGAACCTGCAATCAGGGCAGCCTCGTTATTTTAAAATCCTCTCCCAGCCAGGCATACATCATGTTTAGCACGAATTGACGCGTATGTGCCTCATATGTGATGTGTGAATATTGATGTCCAATTCGTAAAAAATAAGCACAATTGCTTGCGTTTCCTTTTAAATCTGCTATCATATAACTGTTATATATCAATGCGGAAAGGATAAAAATGCGATAAGCTTCTGCTGTTTGCATTGCGACAAATATGAATTATCCAAGCCTGCTGTATACCAAAGAATCATCCTGCGACAAGTTCGATCCGACTGTTTTTGAGGATTTAAAGCTGACTTTGCTTTTAAGTGAAGAAGCGATAAATGCAATGATGACCCCATGTCACCCCGACGATATTCCGGTGCGTCAGGAACTTTTCAGGCTTTTGCAATCAACAAAAGTAAGAGAAATATTTAAGAAACTGGCCGAAATTGCCGAGACAATACACCGCCTTTCCGGTGCTTATAAGGCAGCCCGGTGTGACAATGAACGGAATTTCATTTTTGTCAATCTGATCGGGTCCGTTACTTCCTTTTATCACCATGCGTCCGAACTTAGCGGTGAGGGATCACTTTGCGGCCGTTTTAAGGATTATTTTCTACGTAATTCCTCCACAACTGAGTATAAACGGCTCTTGGCAGAAACCGATAAACTGCTGCTTATGAATGAGAAAGTGCGCGTTAACAGCTTCAAAATGCTTGGCGAGGACCTGTACATACGTCCGGAGGACGACAGGCCGATTGTCGCCCGTCTTTTAAAATGCGCAATTGACCTTGGGCTAAAGGATTCACGAGAAACAAGAGACGTATCCATCAAGCTTGATCCACGGCTAATTAACGCGATTGCTGCCATGAATCCGATAGAATTCACGGCTTTCAAGGAATTCTACAATGAGTTCAAAGGTTTTTTTCATAAAGAGATAATAGCTTATCGTTCTGAACTCAATTTTTACCTTGAAATCTCCGAGATCTTTGATAAAGTCCGCAGCTTCGGGATTCCGATCTGTTGGCCCAAAGCTGCAAAGGAGAAAAAATTTTCCGCCCAAGGGCTCAGGGATCTGTCTCTGCTTGCTAAAAACGAGAGGAATATCGTGCCGAACGATATTCTATTCGATGCGGAAGAACCATTCTTCTATCTGACAGGCGCTAACGGCGGCGGTAAAACCACCTATCTGCGGTCAGTCGGAATTGCGGCAGTATTATTTCTGACCGGCTGCCCGATCCCTTGTGAAACCGCAGAAATATATCCGCTCAACTGCGTATATACGCATTTTCCGCGCGACGAAAGATTTGAAGGTGAGGGCCGCTTTGCCGATGAGGAGAACAGAGTCAATGAAATCCTCAGGTCGCACGCCGGTAATTCCCTCGTGCTGTTGAACGAAACCTATTCCACAACCAGCGAAGAGCTTGCATTGAAGCTGACGGCCGAGCTTGCCGAGACGATATACGACAGCGGAAGTATGGGTATTTATATTACGCATCAGCACGGCATCGGTGCTTCGAAAATCCCGTTTCTAAGCGTCATCATAGACGAGAGCGCGGAGAATAGAAGAACATATAAAATCGCAAGGTACCGCGGCGCGTCCGGTTCTTACGCTTTTGATATTTTGAAAAAATATAACCTTACGGAAAAAGCGTTGAAAAATCGGTTTCCTGTGCAAAGTTAATGCGATAATTTCAATAACATACCGGACAAAGCATAATGCCGCATTAAGAATGGAGATTGCGCATGAAATTCAGCTTGCTATATAAACATTACAATGAAGATGTAAAAGAGCCGGATGAACCTTTATCGGAACACATGAGTAATACGCTCTACGATCTTTCCATAGATAAGGCAGTCGATTATTTTTGCCGAAACAAAGAGAGCTATACGTATTTTCTTGAAGTGCTCAAAATTCCGCTCAAGACGGCTGACGAAATCAAATACCGTCAGGATATTTTGATGGACTTCATTTCATTGCCGAAGCTTCTGGATGATCTTCGGTTAATTTTCAAAAGCTATGATTCTCTGCAATCGGATTGGCATGAAATGCACTCCTCCATTTATATGTACGGGGTACCCAGTACATCCCGCGGCATTCTGGACAGCACATATGACTCACTAAAAATTACAGCGGGTTTTGCGCGGAACACCGTTTCTTATTTTCGTTCAATCCAAGATGCAATCGAAAAGTACGAAGTGAAGTCCGAAGGGCTTCTAGGTATCAAGGCCTTTTGCGCCGAAATGTCCGAAAACGAATCACTGGATGAGATTTCGCAGATCGCATCCTACTTTTTACGTGATACGATTGACGCTTATGAATTCAAGGTGCGCACGCTGACAGATGATACGCTGACAATCCGGTCTTCCAGCTTGACAGAGACCGTCGAACTAGAAAACCGGTCGTTGGGTAACTCGATTAAAAAGCTGTTTGGTTCAATCGGAAAAAACAAATCTGCTACGGACGATATACCCGAAATCGATATGGGTGAGTTTCATCTCGAAGATGCCAGAAGCATTCTAAGCGAGGCGCTTTATGAGCTCTACACTGTTTTAAGCGGCATTACAGGCCATATATACGAATTTTTCCGCGGTCTTTCCGGCGAACTGTCCTTTTATGACACGGGCTTGAAGTATTGTCGGTTTCTATCCTCCGCCCAGCTTCCTATGTGCCTGCCACACATGCTTCCTCCAGAAGAAAACATGTTCAAGGCTAATGAGCTATACGACATGCAGTTGATTCTGGAAGGTTTAACAAATGAGAAAATCGTTTTAAATAATATCCGCATCGAAAAGAAAACGGAAGGCTTGCTGTTCAGGGGTCCGAACACTTCGGGCAAGACCGCTCTGCTCCGGGCAATCGGTACAGCTCAGATTTTCGCCCAGGCCGGTCTTCCGGTTTGCGCCTCTGCCGCCAGCATGAGTATCCGAAACGCGGTTTTTACACAGTTTTCTTCTTCAGAGAAGGAATTCAACGCCGGTGATGTTGCCGGACGGTTTGAAGGAGAGGTTCAGGAAGTAGCCGGAATACTGGATGACCTTGTTCCCTACTCTTTGATTTTGCTTAACGAAACCTTTCAAACGACATCTTACGCGGAGGGCGCACAGGGTATTGCGCACATTCTTGAAGTCCTGCCAAACACCTCAGCGAAGTACGTTTTTGTCACCAGACTCACGCAGCTTTTCGACTGGTTCGACCCCGCTAAAGTCAGCATGATGGAATTCGGCGGTTCCGGAGATAATGCGTATAAAATCGCAATGATCGAAAGGTAAACCGATTTAGATAAGGAGAGAAATACTATGACTTGGATATTTTTTGCAATTGCCGGAGCTGCTGCCGTGCTGATCGCAACCGGTTTCAGTTATAACAGAAGAGAAGTGACGGACAGATCGGGAAACGCCTCAATCAGAACGCAAAGGCAATGGAAGGTCAACAAGAAGTCTTATTTTGCTTTGCTTCCGCTTTTGCTTATTCTCGGTGGCTGTATTGCGGCGGTCCCCGCCGGGCACACCGGCGTACTATTAACTTTCGGCAGGGTGGAAAGCAATGTGCTGGCCGAGGGTATAAACTTTAAGCTGCCGTACCAGCAGGTAGTCAACATCGATAACAGGGTCCAGAAGGAACCCATTCTTCTTGAGGCTTTCAGTTCGGACATCCAGCAGACTGATGTCTCCGCGTCAATTAACTTCACGATTGATAAAACCCAATCGCAGAACCTGTACCGGAATGTCGGTGTCAGCTATTTTCAAACAGTCATATATCCGAGAGTCCTTGAAAACGTTAAACTCGTGTTTTCAAACTATACAGCGGAGGGCCTGATTGGCATGCGAACCGAGCTCTCAAATCTCGTCAAGACTCTTATGATAGAGGACATGAATGAATACGGTATTCAAATCATTGACATCAACATTGAGGATATTGACTTTACCCAAACCTTCACCGACGCAGTCGAGGCAAAACAAGTCGCGCAGCAGGATAAGCTAACCACACAGACCAAACAGGAATCCGAGATCATTATCGCTCAGGCGGAAGCGGAGAAAAAGGTCATAGCGGCAAATGCGGAAGCCGAAACAGCCAGAATAGCCGCTGACGCTGATGCTTATACAGTGGAAGTCAGGGCAAATGCCGAGGCCGAAGCCAATCTCGCCATTGCCGCATCAATCACAGAAGCTTTGATTGAGTACAACAAAATCCATCAGTGGAACGGAACCGTTCCCGACGTTCAGATTGGCAGCGGCGAAAGCGTCTATCCGGTCATCAACCTTCCGGAAAGTGACTAAATGCTGCACAAAACTGCAGCAAACGATGCTTCGGTAATCGTTTGCTGCAGTTTTTTTGCATTCAATTAAGTCCGATTTCGAATAGCTCAGAAACCCTTTGCTGAAGTGCGGCGTTCTCCGGTTTTTTCAGCTCCGGATCATCCCTTAGCAGCAACCGGGCAGCATTCTGAGCGGTATCCAGTATATCCATATCGCAGCTGAGATCAGCAAGCTTCATTTCCGGCAGCCCGTGCTGACGCGATCCAAAAAAATCGCCCGGTCCGCGAATTTTCAAATCTTCCTCCGCTATTTTAAAGCCGTCGTTCGTATCGCACAAAACCTTGAGCCGTGCAGCGGCTTCCCGGCTTGATGAGCCGTTGAACAGCACGCAGTAGGACTTATGATCTCCTCTGCCTACGCGCCCCCTCAGTTGGTGAAGCTGGCTGAGACCGAAGCGTTCCGCGTTTTCAATGATCATCAAGGCTGCGTTGGGAATGTCGACACCGACCTCAATGACTGTTGTGGAAACCAGAATATCGATATTCCCATCCGCAAATGCCGCCATAACCGCTTCTTTTTCTTCGGCTTTCATTTTCCCGTGCAGATGCTTAACGCGCAAGTGCGGAAAAACCTCTGTTTTAAGCTTTTCGGCATATTCGAGCGTTGATTTTATATCGAGCGTCTCACTCTCTTCGATCATCGGGCATACGATAAACACCTGCCTGCCCTCTGAGACAAGCCTTTCGGCAAATCTGTTGATTCTCCTTCGCATCGTTTCGTCCACCAAATAGGTGTCTACCTTCTGCCGACCGGGCGGCAGCTCGTCGATGATCGAAATGTCCAAATCCCCGTAAATGATCAGCGCCAGCGTCCGTGGAATCGGTGTGGCGGACATGACCAGCACATGGGGACGATTCCCCTTTTCCGATAAGGCAGCCCGCTGCCTTACGCCGAATCTGTGCTGTTCATCCGTTACGACCAGCGCAAGGTGCTTGAACTCCACGCCTTCGGATAATATCGCATGCGTCCCGACGACAAGGTCCGCTTTCCCGTTTTTTAACATTTCATATGCTTGATTTTTTGCCCTCGCGCTCATGCTGCCTGTCAACAAAATCGTGTGAATGCCGAACGGTAAGAGCATTTTAGAGAGCGTATGATAATGCTGTTCAGCCAGAATCTCGGTCGGGGCCATAAAAGCCGATTGCAGGCCGCTTTGGTGCGCAAACCAGATTGCGCCCGCTGCGACTGCCGTTTTACCCGATCCGACATCGCCTTGAACCAGTCTGTTCATGGCCTTTCCCGATACCATATCTTCCATTGCCTGTTTAAGCGCCCTTTTCTGCGCACCGGTCGGTTCAAACGGCAGGCTCTTCCGGAAAGTATCGGAGGAAGCGCCGCTGAGCACATAGCCCGCATTTTTCCCCTCCTGCTTTTTCATCATCCCCAGCGCGCAGGAGAGCACGAAAAGCTCCTCGAAAATCAATCTTCGCCGGGATAAAGACAGGGCTTCGCCGCTTTCGGGAAAGTGTATATTTTTATAGGCAAAGCCCGCGCCGGCAAGATTATACTTTTGAAGGATATCCATCGGTAATATCTCCGGAAAATCATCGCCGATCGCATCAAACGCCTGCGTGATCGCCTTGACGATTATTTTCTGCGTAATACCCGCCGTCAGTCTGTATATCGGCATAATGCGGCCTGTTACTTGGCCGGCACTCTGCTCCGGCTCAAAGATCGGGTTGGTCATAGACACAAATGACGCGTTTTTCACAACCTTGCCATAAAAGAAATAAACGCAGTTTTGTTTGATTGAATCCTTTACATAGCTTTGGTTAAAATAAGTTACGTCACATGCGCCACTATTATCCGCTATTCGGAACTTGACAAGGTCCATTCCTTTACGTATTCTATTCAGTCTCGGCGGCGTGATTACATATGCTGAAACCAAGGCCTCCTCGCCATCCATTACTTCCGAGATCATTTTTACGACACTTCTGTCCTCATAAGTGCGCGGGAAAAAAGACAAAAGATCCCGGAAGGTATAAATGCCCAATTTCGATAGGCTTTTTGCCCTCTGTTCCCCTATGCCTCTTATATAGCGTATGCTTTTGTTCAGTTGTCCGGCCATGTCAGTACCGTTCCTGATCATTTCATAATATCCGCAAGTGATTTGTTAAACGCCGGATATGCTATTCCTTTTTCCGTGATGATTGCCGTAATCAGGTCATGGTCAGTCACATCGAAGGCCGGGTTATACACCTTTACTCCCTTTGCCGACATCGGTTCAACATACCACATACTTGTAACCTCATCCGGAGAACGCTGCTCAATTACGATATCGGCTCCGGTTTTTGCTTTCCGGTCAATTGAGGAGGTCGGTGCGCAGATATAAAACGGAATGTTATAACGCTTTGCCAGAATAGCGACACCAAGTGTTCCGATCTTGTTTGCGGCGTCCCCGTTCATCGAAACCCTGTCACAGCCTGTAAATACCGCCTGAATCCATCCATTTTTCATGACTGTCGCCGCCATATTGTCGCAGATCAATGTCACATCGACACCGGCTGACATCAACTCATAAGCAGTTAAGCGCGCACCCTGCAGCAGCGGTCTTGTCTCGTCGGCATATACCTTAAAGTTATAACCTCTCTCCTGCCCCAGATAAATCGGCGCGGTCGCCGTACCGTAGCGTATTGTCGCTAGCTTGCCCGCATTGCAATGCGTTAAAAGCCCCCAGCCTTTTTGCGTCAGTGTCAGCGCATATTCGCCTATTTTTTTGCATGTTTCAATATCCTCGCTGATGATGGCTTCAGCTTCGGATTTAAGGCTTTCCAATATCGATTTCCTGTCAATCTTACCGCACAAAAGAAGCCTTTGCTCCATCCGGTCAAGTGCCCAGGTCAGGTTGACTGCCGTCGGTCGCGCGCTCGCCAGATATTCTTTTGCTTCTGTGAACTGTGAGTGAAATGTATCATAGTGTTCTGTGCTTATCTCTTTCGCCCGGAGATAGATTCCGCAGGCCGCGGCGGCGCCGATGGCCGGAGCGCCGCGCACCCGAAGCGTTTTGATGGCCTCCCATATGTCCTCAAGTGTCTTGAGTCGAAGGATTTTCAGTTCGTTGGGCAACAGCGTTTGATCGATAATAGTTAGGCTGTCGTCGGAATGGTCCAGTGCAACCGTATCGTACTCGTGTATATTAACCATAACAGACTTCCTTGTTTTTGTTTTTATGATAATGGCTTTATAATGCGCTGTCAAGCGGACCGACTTGAATTTTAGAATCATTTGATATAACATGGAAAAACCAATATCATTTCTTTGTTTGTCCATCAAGGCATGCAGCGGATGGGCAGTGAATTAAATACACGGAGGCAGCTATGGATATACTAAATAATCCAGTGATTCAGGAACTCATCAGGACTTCTGCCACGATTTACACACATGGCTGGGCTGAACGGAACGGCGGCAACATCAGCATGCTTTTAGACGATGATCTGTCCGGTATGACGCCGATAAAATCATTTCCACTGGCCTTTACGCCGCCAGACCTGACCGGCGCCTGTATCGTCATTACCGGAAGCGGCAAATACCTGAAAAATGTGAGCCTCGATCCCGAGTCAAATCTCGGTATCCTCCGGATAGCGGAAGACCGCGCTGAACTTCTGTGGGGCTTTAAAGACGGCTCAAGCCCCAGCAGCGAGCTTGCCTCCCACCTTTTCACCCACAGCGTGCGCCGAAAGGCAGACCCTATGCACCATGTTGTCACCCATACCCATGCGACGAACCTGGTTGCGATGACGTTTATTCACCCATTGAGTGATCGGGCGTTCACAAAAACACTATGGAGCATGTGCACCGAATGTATGATGTTTTTCCCGGACGGCGTTTCGGTTCTGCCCTGGATGCCCTGCGGTACAGACGAAATCGGAAGAAAAACCGCCGATAAGATGCGTGACAGCCGCATCGTTGTATGGGCACATCACGGGGTTTTTGGCGCAGGTACAAGTCCGGACGATGCGCTGGGTCTCATCGAAGTCGCCGAGAAAGCGGCTGAGCTTTATATGAAGGTTTATGATAAGGAAATCCTGTCTAAAATCGACGATACGCGCCTGCGCGAGCTCTGCGATGCGCAAAATATCATACCGCGCGCGGGATACCTGGACTAAGATAGAATACGGCATTCCTTTGGTCCTCATAGCGAAAGCGTTGTATTCAGCCATAACAGTATATCATTTACACGCCCTGTTAATAATCTAACCAAAAGTCAACACTCTCTGACCTCTTTTGCTAAAATTAAGCTCCGAAAATGATGTTTCATTTTTGCCCAAAAAATGTTATACTGTTTTTACCTGTGAAGCGCGTATGCATACGCCCGGAACATGTATGAGGGGTGTCAGATGAGAATTTTAGAATCAGCGGAAAATTACCTGGAAACAATCCTGCAGTTGACATTGAAAAACGGGACGGTGCGTTCCATAGATATTGCCAATGAATTGAATTTTTCAAAGCCAAGTGTTAGTGTAGCTATGAAAAAACTGCGTAAAAACGGATATCTTGAAGTCAGTCCCGCCGGCTTGATTACTCTGTCGGAAAAGGGCATGACAATCGCGAACACCATGAACGAGCGGCATGTGCTGCTCCGCGAATGGCTTATCTCTCTGGGGGTCGATGAAAACACGGCCGCTAACGACGCTTGCAGGATCGAACACGTCATCAGTGAAGAAACCTTTGAGGCGATCAAAAAAAATGTGAATATCGTTTTGCCGTAAGCAGGCTTGATCACCAAAAAGCCCTCATTGAGCATGTTTTCCAGCTCATGAGGGCTTTTATATATAAACGGGAATAAAGCAAACAACGGTTATGCCATGTACCTTTGAATGGTGCAAACCATGTCGCATCCCTTACCCAAATACAAGCGGTTACAAAATGCTTGTATTTGGGCTTTGCCATATCCCCTTATTTGCGTTTTCCTTTCTTACCGGATTTGCCGATAACGGGAGATTCTCCGATCGCTTCCCCAAATTGCTTGAGTAAATCCTTCTGATGCGCGGTTAAATTCGTGGGTATTTCCACAACGACTGTTACATACTGATCACCTCTTCCGCTACTGTTGAGGTTCGGAATCCCCTTTCCCTTTAAGCGAAAAACGGTATCTGTTTGCGTTCCTTCCGGAATCTTGTATTTGACTTTCCCATCCAGCGTCGGAACCTCTACTTCGGCACCCAGAGAAGCCTGTACTATGCTGATCGGCATATGGTATAAAACTGCATTTCCCTCACGTGCAAAATGCTCATGCGGGATGATCTGGATTGTGACCAGCAAGTCTCCGTTCGGGCCTCCGTTGGCACCGCGGTTGCCTTGCCCACGGACGGAAATTGTCTGACCATCGTCGATACCGGCCGGAATGTTCACATTGATTGTGCGATTTCGTCTGATACTGCCTTTTCCTTTGCAGGTATCACAAGGGTTATGGATTATCTTTCCCGATCCTCCGCATTCCGAACAAGAAGCAGAAGAGGACATAACGCCGAACGGCGTTCTTTGTTGCGTGCGGATGGTTCCGGTACCGCCGCAGTTTTGGCAGACTTCCGGCGTTGTGCCATGCTCACAGCCGTTGCCTCCGCAATCGGAGCAGGCTTCAACTCTGCTGAGCGGAACATCCTTTTTAACGCCGAAAGCGGCTTCCTCGAATGTAATGTTGAAAAGCGTTCGTATGTTCTCGCCTCTTCGCGGAGCGTTCTGATTGGATCTTCTTGAGCTTCCGCCGCCGAAAAATGACTCGAATATATCACCCAAATCTATATCAATGCCGCCGAAACCGCCTCCGCCATAACTTGGATCTACGCCGGCATGGCCAAATTGGTCATATCTGGCTCTTTTTTCATTGTCGGACAGCACTTCATAAGCTTCGTTTATCTCTTTAAACCGAGCTTCAGCGTTTTTATCACCCGGATTGAGGTCCGGGTGGTTTTCCTTTGCCAGGCGCCGAAATGCTTTTTTTATCTCCTCCTCCGACGCTCTCCTCTGAACGCCAAGCACCTCATAAAAGTCTCTCTTTTCAGCCATACTTACCCCTCATTTAGCCGCATAGCGGCGCTGCTTTTTGAAAACCGCCGATTTCATCATGATTCACAGCAGACATGCATAACCGTCATGCATCCGGCCACCCATCGCAATGCGGCCGGTTGGTCTCCTTTTCACCAATAAAGCGCCTGCTTCATTGATGAACGCCAATCATCCGCGGCGGTTTTCCGCCGCGGATGCATCTGTGTCTCCGTTTCCAGTTATTTGGAGTCGTCCTTATCATCATCAACGACTTCATAATCGGCGTCATAATACTGTCCCTGATTGCCGTCTTGTTGTCCGCCCTGTGCGCCGGCATTCGGGTCGGCTCCGGGCTGCTGTTGGGTCTGGGCGTATATTTTTTCCGATGCCGCGTAAAACACTTTACTAAGTTCTTCCGTTGTATTCTTTATTGCCTCGATATCGGTTCCTTTGAGCGCGGTTTTAACCTTTTCTATGGCTTCCTGAATCTTCGACTTATCATCGCTGTCGAGCTTGTCACCAAGATCGGCCAGTGTTTTTTCCGATTGGTAAACCATCTGATCTGCGTTATTGCGCGTGTCGACCTCTTCCTTGCGCTTTGCATCCTCAGCGGCATAGCGCTCCGCATCTTTGATCGCCTTATCGATGTCTTCCTTAGACAGATTTGAAGACGATGTGACAGTGATGTGCTGTTCCCGGCCTGTCCCAAGATCCTTGGCCGATACATTGACAATACCGTTGGCGTCTATATCGAAGGTGACCTCAATCTGTGGTACGCCGCGCCTTGCCGGTGCTATGCCGTCAAGGTGGAAGCGTCCAAGCGACTTATTGTATGTGGCCATATCACGTTCGCCCTGAAGTACATTAACCTCAACCGATGTTTGGTTATCCGCGGCTGTAGAGAAAACCTGGCTCTTTTTTGTCGGAATGGTTGTGTTTCTTTCGATCAGTTTTGTGAATACGCCGCCCAGCGTTTCAATTCCGAGGGATAACGGCGTTACATCGAGCAGCAGAATGCCTTCAACATCTCCACCCAAAACGCCTGCCTGGATAGCGGCACCCACTGCGACGCATTCGTCGGGATTTATGCCCTTAAAGGGTTCCTGCCCGGTCAGGCTCTTTACCGCATCCTGAACCGCAGGAATTCTCGTGGATCCGCCCACAAGCAGAACCTTGGACAACTGCTTCGCGTTGAGGCCTGCATCGGACAATGCCTGACGAACAGGCCCGATTGTCTTTTCCACAAGATGGGCCGTCAGTTCATTGAATTTTGCTCTTGTCAGAGTCATATCCAGATGCTTCGGTCCGGTCGCATCGGCGGTAATGTAAGGGAGATTGATATTGGAGGTAGTTACACCCGACAGTTCAACCTTAGCCTTTTCCGCGGCTTCTCTCAATCTTTGAAGCGCTACCTTATCCGTAGTTAAATCGATACCTGTATCCTTCTTAAATTCCGCAGCCAAATATTTTATCACGCACTCGTCAAAGTCGTCACCGCCGAGGCGATTATTGCCCGCGGTTGCTAATACTTCAATTACACCATCGCCGATTTCCAACACCGAAACATCGAAGGTGCCGCCGCCAAGATCATATACAAGAATTTTCTGATCGGTTTCCTTGTCAAGACCGTAGGCGAGCGCGGCGGCCGTCGGTTCGTTGATAATGCGCAGGACTTCAAGTCCGGCAATCTTTCCGGCATCCTTAGTCGCCTGCCTTTGGCTGTCCGCAAAATACGCCGGCACGGTAATGACTGCCTGCGTAACCGTTGTACCGAGATAACTCTCAGCATCATTTTTCAGCTTCTGTAAGACCATCGCAGAAATCTCCGGCGGTGTGTATCGCTTATCGTCAATCGTCACCTTGTAATCGGAGCCCATTTCGCGCTTGACCGAGCTGATCGTTCTATCGGGATTGGTCACCGCTTGACGTTTGGCGACCTGCCCTACCATGCGTTCGTTTGTTTTTGAAAAAGCCACAACCGATGGCGTCGTCCGATTACCTTCGGCATTCGTTATTACAACAGGTTCTCCGCCTTCCATAACCGCGACGCATGAATTTGTTGTACCCAAATCTATTCCTATAATTTTTCCCATAAATTTTCCTCCTGTCTAACATTAATGAATTTATCATTAACTGTGTTGTGTATATTCCTGATTTTTGTTAGTTCGCTACTTTAACCACGGAAAATCTGATGACCTTTTCACCCATTTTAAAGCCCTTTTGGAATTCCTCAACAACGACGTTTTCTCCGACATTTTCGTTTTCTTCATGCATAACTGCATTATGGATCTCAGGATCAAACGCTTCTCCCAAAGCAGGTATCATGGTCATGCCCATCTTTGAAAATATGTCCAGCATTTGATTCATGGTCATCTTAACACCCGTATAAAACGCCTCATCCTCACATTTTTGTTTCAATGCGCGTTCGAGATTGTCATAGACAGGCAAAAGTTGCAAAATCGTTTCTGCCTTTACCTCTGTAAATAACGCTTCGCGCTCCTTTTGACTGCGTTTTCTGTAGTTATCATATTCTGCTGCAAGGCGAATATACTTGTCACGTTCACAGTTAAGTTCAGCGATCAAAGCACTTTCCTTGCTTTCTTCTTTATTGTTGTCGGCATAGGTTTTGTCGTTTTCGGTATCCCCTATAGTAACGTCCGTATCCTCAGCAATGATTTCGTCCAGTGTCTCCTCAGGCATACCTTCGTTTCCGTCTTTTTTCTTCTTTGGCACGATATCAATCCTTTCCGCTGCTTGACTCGCTTATCTGAGGAGGCGGGATATTCCCGCCCAAAAAAATATACTTTAATGCCCTCGAAATATAACCGAGCCTTGCCGCAACTTTTGCATAATCCATTCTTGTCGGTCCTACAACACCTAACAGTCCCTGCATTTCGTTCCCCAGATCGTAGCTGGCAACGACAACGCTGGAATCCCGAAGCTGTTCTGCAAGGTTTTCCGGACCTATTGTAATCCTCAAACCGTCTTCCTCTTCCGGTACAGGCAGCTTTAAAAGCTCGTCGTCATCGGATAGGTAGGTCAGTAGACGCTGCGCTTTATCGATATCCCTGTATTCCGGATGATCCAGAATATGTGAAGATCCGGACAAATAAGCTTTTTGGGGTACAAACTGACTCAATGAACCGATGGCAAAACCAGCTACGGCGGCGACTATTCCGCTTTTATCGCTGACGCTCCTTTCGGCTGCCGAGATCAAAACGCTGTCAATTTCACTTTCCGTCAGCCCGGTAAACATTGAGTTGAAAACAGTGGAGAGCTTCCTGACGAAAGATTCTTCAATTCCGGATGGAAATTGCATCAATCGATTCTTGACTGTATTATTGTCCAGCATAGCAACCACTATTACGGTGTTTTGATCCACATAAATAAAGTCAAAACGCCTTATCGTAGCTCTGTGAGTCGTTGCCGTCATTGTATAAGCAGGATAATTTGTCAGTTCTGCGATAAGCCTGCCAACATCCGATATCAACGCGTCAAGTTCTGCGATTTTCAAGCGCAAGACCTTATTGATCTCCTCGGTTTCCTCGACGCTCAGCTTATGCCAGCGCATCAGCTCATTGACATAGATCCTGTAGCCCTGTGGGGAAGGCACCCTTCCCGCAGACGTATGTGGCTGTTCCAGGTATCCCATTTTTGTCAGCTCCGCCATTTCATTTCTGATTGTAGCGGAAGATAAGCCAAGCTCCGTTTCCAGTGCTATGGCTTTGGATCCAACAGGTTCTACCGTGTTGATGTAGCTTTCTACAATTGCCTTCAATATTTTTTTCTTTCTATCACTGATATCCACGACAGTCGCCTCCCGCGGAAAAATAAATCCGTGTTTTTGAACCGTTTTTTCGTATAAAACACGCCTCACCATACAGAATATTCGTGTTATTTTCACAGTTTAGCACTCTCGACTTTAGAGTGCTAATCATAATGTAACACCTGTTCAAGGTCTTGTCAAGTACTTCTATAAAATTTAACATATATTCCTTGCTGTCTGTTACATTGCTTTTATATAGCATGATCAAAAGATCGAAAAACTTTCAAAATATCTTTATTAAGACGGACCGGCGTTCTCTATAAAACTCCGATCCATTTTCTTTTTTATACCGGTAACCCGACTTATTCATCTTCGATGATGAAATCATGTGGCGCCGACACTATGGGGTGAGTTGTTATCTGTCCCTCCCTATTTTCACTCCAATCGATGGCATAAAAACTTAAGTCCCCAGGTTGCATAAATAAAGACGAAAAGGTCGTCGTGCCAACATCTGCACCCATCCCAAACGCGTCAAATCCGCTGCCTTGCGCTGACGGTCTGAGCCGGATCAGAGGATTGGATAGGTTTCTTATTCTTTCAGCTGCGCCGTTAACAATAAGGCCCCACGTGCCTTTCGTCAGACCGCCTGTGTACGCGTACACGGCAAACACATCGTTGTCATAGGCAAACAGCGATGCCTGACCCGGGCCGCTCAGGTAATAGGGTACATCATCCGTAAACTGAGAGCGAATGATGTTCAGGGTGCTTGCCGGTAGGTCATAGATATATCCATATTCATCCGGTACCGATATTGTGACCAACTGTCCTTTCCCGTACAGATCTCGAAGTACAATCGGGTAATTTTCTTCTCCGACAACCGCTTTAGCCAGTGTCCAGGTAGTATTATTTCGATGTTCTAAAAGCGGAAAGGACATTTCATGTTCGGAATAGCCGTATCCGGTGCTCATGATGCCGCCCTCCTGAAACTGCCGGGTCCTGAATCTGCGTCCCCGGTACCGGATTGAAGTTAGCTGTTCTATACCTTTGCTCAGGCCCTCGATCATGAAACCGGAAGTCACAATCGCCTTGCCACCGCCGGAGACGAATTTCTCCAGTTTTTCGATGATGTCGGGGTCTTTGTGCGCCTGAACAGTTAAAAAAACCGCGCTTTTATCCCATGGAAAATCAGGTGTATGCTCAAGCGGAATACCGGCCATGCCCAGAAAATCCTCAAGGTGATCCTCACCCTGCGCACCGGACGGAAGGTAACACGACGTACCGCGACAATCTCCCGCCTTGTCAAGGAAATCATCGATGAGATCAAGCTGCAGACCCAGCGGCGTAACAACCTTATTATTATACAAAGAGCCCCAACAAAACAATGTCAGTTCTCCTGCGCGCGCGAATGCGGAAAGATACGCCTGCTCGAGGTAAATGTCAATCGAAGAACAACCGTATGGATCAAACCAGGCTCCCTTGTTTCGTCCGGGCGCGTAGTTCTCCAACAGTCTTGTCAATGAGTAGCTGACATATCGCGGAAGATGCTGGTCGGTATTTTTTGTATCACGCGTCTCAGTTCCGGTATAAATAAAATCAAATATATGCCTTTGAACCGCCGGGTTATAACCTGACTCTTGATAGGCTTCAGACCAGTTCGGATACTTGATGATTACACTGCAGTTCGGATTTATTGCTTTTGCCGGTTTGATGATCAGGTTTTCGCTAACCTCCTGCAACAGTTCCATTCTGAAATCTGCCCAGCTTCTATCGCCTTTCGCTTGACGGCACTCTTTGCAGGTGCAGTATGTAAAAAACCAGTCATCCAGAATGAACTCATCAAAATGCTTTGCGGTGTATTCGACCGTTTTGACAAGATGTTCTCGCATTTTTTTATTTACATAACAATAGGTTCCGCCAAATCGCTGTTTTTCTTTATCTTCATCCGACAGATCCTCGCAAGTCGTCGTGAGAGCACCGGATACTTCGATATTGTTTTCTTTGAACACGCTTATCAGCATATTGAGCTGAGATTCTTCGATCATCAAACCGTCCCGATACGGTTCAAGATAAACCTTGTCGCATCCGCAGTAATGCCTGAAAAAATTCAATTGCCTTTTCAAGCTTTTTTCTGTGATATCCGCCATATTCTGCGCAGTGCAGTATAAAACGATTTTAAAGTTTCTGTACCTGCCCATGAAACCTCTCCCTTTTTACGCATTTTGGGCGCGAACTTGTTAACCAGATATATAACGTTCGAATACTCCGCTTTATTAAAGCTATCAAGACGATAATAAGCTGTTTCCGCTTAGGTTTGCATTCCCTGATTATTTCATCAATATTTTTCCAATTTAATAAATATTATACGATAGTGTGCAGTATTGTCAATGTTCATATAAACATATGCTTAATAACGCAGAAAAACCGGAGAGTCAAACGGATACTCCCGGTTTCTCGCAATGCTTACGGCGTCGCTGATCACGCTTGCGCAATAACCTCAATTTCGACAAGCACATTTTGGGGAAGCCTTGCAGCTTCGACACAGGAGCGTGCAGGCTTTGATATAAAATACTTCTCATAAATGCTGTTAAACGTGGAAAAGTGGTCCATCGACGACAAAAAGCATGTTGTTTTCACGACATTTGAAAAGTTCAGGCCGGCCGCTCGGAGCACAGCTCCTATGTTCATGATCACGGCTTCGGTCTGCGCTTCAATTCCGCCGCTTACGATATCACCTGTTTTCGGATTGATCGGAATCTGACCGGACAGGTAAAGGACTCCCCCGGATAAAACCCCTTGCGAATACGGCCCAATCGGGCTCGGCGCATCTTGCGTATATATGATTTTCATAACAATCTCCCTTGAATCATATCATTTTGTAACCGGCTTTTCTAATCGCATTTCTGATATCCGCCAGATGCCGGTGGTCTTTTGTCTCCATTGCGATATGCAGATAACAGCCGTTGATATCGCTATTTTCTCCCGCCGGATTGTGTGTTACCTTCGTCACATTAGCGCCGAGATCGGCAATAATCGCAGAAACCTCCTTCAACTGTCCCGGTTTATCCAGCATTTCGATCGTCAGTTCGGAAAGCCGCCCGGAAGTCAGGAGGCCGCGGCTTATCACCCTTGAAAGTATATTAACGTCGATATTCCCGCCCGAAACGATACAGACTGTTTTCTTTCCTTTTACGGGTATCTTATTGAATAAAACGGCGGCAACGGAAACGGCGCCTGCGCCCTCGGCAACCAGCTTTTGCTGTTCCATTAGAGTCAGTACGGCTGTGGCAATCTCATCATCGGTAACCGTGACGATTCTGTCCACATACTGCGAGCACAAACCGAAGGTCAATTCTCCCGGAGATTTTACGGCGATGCCATCAGCAAATGTCGCAACCTTCGCCAATGTACTGCGCTTGTGTGCGTGCAAGGAGGCGGTCATACTGCCGGCACCTACCGCCTGGACGCCATATATCTTGCATGACGGGTTGAGCGCTTTAACAGCAAATCCGATACCGGAAATCAATCCGCCTCCCCCAACCGGAACGACAATCGCTTCCATATCCGCGAGTTGCTCAATAAGCTCAAGGCCAATGGTGCCTTGGCCTGCGATTACGTCGATGTCGTCAAACGGATGTACATAAACCGCACCCGTTTCTTTAAGGTAGGCGAGTGATGCTTCAAACGCATCGTCGTATACCCCGTCTACCAGCCGGACGTCGGCTCCGTAATATCGCGTAGCCTCTATCTTTGAGATCGGTGCTGTGTTGGGGATAAAGATGGTCGCATGAGTACCACTCTTTTGTGCGGACAGTGCGACACCCTGCGCATGATTTCCGGCGGAGCAGGCGATCACACCTTTTTCCCGCTCTTTCGGTGAGAGCCCGGCTATCTTAAAGTAAGCGCCCCTGACCTTAAACGAACCCGTAACCTGCAGGTTTTCAGCTTTCAGGTACAATTCGCAATCCGAGGCGATGCTCACAGCTTTAATCAGGTCAGTTTTCCTTATCACGGGCTTTAGCATATACGCCGCACGATAGATTCTGTCCAATGTCAGCACACAGTCTTCTGATGTTCCGCGATTAGGCAGCATACAATCATCCATATTAACCCCCCATTCCGCCGTTTGCTGCGGCATAAAAGTCAGGAAATTCGAATGTGTGAAGCTTGTATCGCGCTGAGAAATTTGTCTTGCGTGTAAAATATTATCTCGCTTTTTCACACTCTTACCTATTCCGGATTATTCCGACTGCAGCAAAAACATCAGTCAGCAGCTGTGCTGTCAATCAATTACCGCTCCTTTGTCAGCCGAAGATACATTGGCTGCATACCGCTTAATATATCCCTTCAAATCTTTTTTTGTTTTGATCGCCATTGTCTTTTTTCTTTCGGCCAGTTCCTGGTCGCTGACCAGAAGCTCGATCGATTTCGCTTCAATATCAATCTTAATTTTGTCGCTCTCCATCACATAGGCAATCATTCCACCCGCTGCTGCTTCCGGTGAAATATGCCCGATTGCGGCTCCTCTGGTGGCGCCCGAAAAACGTCCGTCCGTAATCAGCGCAACATCTGCGTCAAGCCCCATACCCGCTATGGCAGAAGTCGGAGAAAGCATTTCTCGCATACCCGGACCGCCGGCCGGTCCCTCATATCGAATGACGACTACATCACCCTTTTGAATTTTCCCATCATATATGGCCCCGATGGCCTCTTCCTCACCATCAAAAACTCTGGCATTGCCAGTGAACTGAAGCATTTCTTTCCTAACAGCGCTTCTTTTTACGATCGCTCCCTGAGAAGCAAGGTTTCCGAACAAAACGGCAAGACCGCCGGTCGCGGAATAAGGGTCACCGCAGGGCCGAATCACTTGCGGATTTTTTATTTCCGACGTTTTAATGTTCTCGCCCACCGTTTTTCCGGTAACGGTTAAAACATTTGTATCAAGGCGCCCGCCTTTGGCTAATTCGTTCATAACCGCGTGGACACCGCCGGCAAAATAGAGGTCCTGGACATGGTGCTCGCCTGCCGGGGCCAGCTTACAAATATTCGGTGTTTTTTCGCTGATCTCGTTGATCATATCCAAATCAAATTTCAGCCCGAGTTCGTGCGTGATTGCAAACAGATGCAGCACCGAGTTTGAGGAACACCCAAGCGCCATGTCGACAGTCAGGGCATTGGAAATCGCTTTCGCCGACATGATATCGGAAGGCTTGATATCTGCTTTTAAAAGGGCCATTATCTGTTCCCCGGCCGCTTTGGCCAGCCGGATGCGTTCAGCAAATACCGCCGGAATCGTACCGTTACCGGGCAGCGCCATGCCAAGCGCTTCACTGAGACAGTTCATTGAGTTTGCCGTAAACATGCCGGAACAGGAACCGCAGCCCGGACACGCGTATTCTTCCACATAGAAAAGGCCCTTGTCGTCAAGCTTTCCCGCCTTATATGCTCCTACCGCTTCAAATACCGTGTTGAGATCCATCCCGTCGTTTGAAAGCATCGGTCCGCCGGATATAACAATGGACGGAAGATTCAACCGCGCGGCCGCCATCAGCATTCCGGGAATAATCTTATCACAGTTCGGTATTAAGACAAGCGCGTCAAAGCAGTGTGCCTTTACCATACACTCTATGCTGTCAGCTATCAGTTCTCTGGAAGCCAGCGAATATTTCATTCCTTCATGGCCCATAGCCAACCCATCGCAGATTCCGATGGTGTTAAACTCCATCGGCGTTCCGCCGCTTGCCAGTACACCATCCTTGACTGCGCGTGCGATAGTCTGGAGATGGATATGTCCCGGCACCAGCTCGTTGAATGAATTGACGATGCCGATTAGAGGCTTGGCGATTTGCCTGTCTGTATAGCCCATCGCCTTGAGTAATGCTCTTTTCGGGGCGTTTTCCGCACCGCTTTTCATCAAATCACTATTCATATGATCCTTTTCCCTTCATTTTACCGGCAATTACTTCTTCTCCTGCCAGCTCATTTTCGCACGCAGCTCCGCACCGACCTTTTCCACCTGCAGCTCGGATTCCTGCCTTCTTCTGGCCAGAAAAGAAGGACGCCCCGCCTTGTTTTCGAGTATCCAGTTTTTCGCAAATTCGCCGCTTTGAATCTCGCTTAAAACCTTCTTCATTTCCTTTTTGGTTTCATCCGTAATGATGCGATTGCCCACCGAATAATCCCCGTATTCGGCAGTATCGCTAATAGAATATCGCATAAAAGAAAGACCGCCCTTGATGACAAGATCGATGATCAGTTTCATTTCATGCACGCACTCGAAATAAGCGCTTTCGGGTTGATAACCGGCTTCTACCAGTGTGTCAAATCCCGCTTTCATCAACGCGGTAACCCCACCGCACAAAACTACCTGCTCGCCAAAAAGATCGGTCTCAGTCTCTTCTTTAAACGTGGTTTCCAATACGCCCGCCCTGGCTCCGCCGATACCCAAGGCATACGCCAGCGCTATATCCATCGCGTTTCCTGTCGCGTCATTGTATACAGCGACCAGACAGGGAACGCCTTTTCCTTCCTGGAACTGGCTTCTGACTGTATGCCCCGGCCCTTTCGGAGCAATCATAACGACATTCACAAAATTCGGAGTGATAATCTGATTAAAGTGAATGTTGAATCCGTGCGCAAAGCAAAGAGTCATAGACTGCCGCAAATTAGGTGCGACATCCTTGCTGTAGATGTCGGCCATCTTCTCATCGTTTACCAGCATCATAACAATATCGGATAGCTTTACCGCTTCACCGGCAGTGACAACATCAAATCCGTCGGCTTTTGCCGTTTCTGCGCTTTTTGATCCCTCGTAGAGTCCGATTACAACCTTTATTCCATTGTCTCTGAGATTCTGGGCATGAGCGTGTCCCTGGCTGCCATATCCGATCACAGCTACCGTTTTTCCGCTCAGGATATTGAGGTCACAATCCTTTTCATAATAAATTTTCGACATGACATAAACTCCTTAATTTTATTCCCTGTATGGACAGGGTTTACGATTTACGCACCGGAAATACCGCACTTTTTATGATACTATTGTCATTCCTCCGGGTCAAGGTTGGCTACGCTCATGATGTTTTTTGTTCCTTGGATCATCGCTATAAGTCCGGAACGGCATAACTCCAATATGCCCAACGGCCTTGCCGCCTCGATAAAGCTATCGATCTTTTTCGAGCTTCCTGTGATCTCCGCTGTAATAAAATCACTTGAAAAGTCCATGACACTACCGCCGTAATCGTTAATCAACTGGCTTATATCCGCCTTTGCCTCGCCCTCGGCCTTAAGCTTGATCAGCATATGCTCAACGCCGACCGAGTTCTCCGGGTCGAGTAATACAACCTTTTTTACATCATGCAGTTTTTCAAGCTGCCTGACGACTTGTTCTTTCATATAATCGTCGCCTGTGGATACGATGGTTATGCGTGAGTACGCCGGGTTTTCCGTTTCACCGACAGCCAAGCTGTCAATATTGTAGTTTCGCTTTGCGTACAGACCGGATACACGGTTTAGAACACCGAAATGGTTTGATACAATGACGCTGACCGTGAATTTTCCTATCATTCCAGATCATTCCTTTTCTTAGAGATTTCTGCGCAAGTCAGTTAATTTTACCGCAAAAACGGCTTTACCCGCAATGCGTTACGGCATTATATCGAGTTGACTAATGCAGCACGATGTCCTTGATTGAACCGCCGGGAGGAATAAAAGGAAGGACCTTTTCATCTATATTGATTTTGCAATCGATCAGACATGGTCCTTTTCTGTTGAGCCTGTTACCTACGATGTCTTCAAGATCGGCAAGGCTCTCTGCCGCGTAACCTTCCGCACCAAAAGCACGGGCAAGCAGCGGAAAGTCCGTTTTGCGTTGCAGGGTTGTTTGCGAGTATCTCTTATCATAAAATAAGGTCTGCCACTGCCTTACCATGCCGAGTACGCCGTTGTTCAACAGCACGATAACCAAAGGCAGCTCTTGAGAAACTGCCGTTGCCAATTCCGTCAGGTTCATTCCGAAGCTTCCGTCACTGGTAATTAACACAGTCGGCTTTCGCCCGTTTGCGATACAGCCTCCGATCGCCGCGCCCATACCGAAACCCATAGTACCAAGTCCCCCCGAAGTCAGGAGCCTTCTGGGCTGCTCAAACTTGTAGTATTGAATCGTCCACATCTGATGCTGGCCGACATCGGTAGCCACCACAGTATCCTTTGCAAATGAAGAGTTAATCAGTCCAATGATGTTTCTCGGTGTGAACTCATCGTTCGGCTCAACCGCTTCTTTTTCCTTAAATTTTGTAACCATGTCAAGCCATTCCTGATTCTTCCTTTCCGGAATCCTTGAGAGCAACTGCGTGAGCACTTCTTTTATATCACCGCATAAGCCAATCTGAGGACTGACATTCTTTCCGATCTCGGATGCATCGATATCGATATGGATAACCGTACATCCCTTTGTATATTCGCTTGTGTTTCCGGTTGCCCGGTCACTGAATCGAACACCTGCTGCGATAATCAGATCCGCTTCCGCCTGGGCAGCGGATGAAGCATACCTGCCGTGCATTCCGCACATACCAAGATTAAGGTCATATGAATACGGTATCGCGCTGATGCCCATCATACTCAAACCGATTGGCGCTGAAAGTTTTTTACTCAGTTCGATGATCTGCTCCTGCGCACCCGCTGAGATGACCCCACCCCCGCAATAAATAAACGGTTTTTTGCTCTCGGCGATGGCATTTATAGCTGTGGTCAGATCGCACGTTCTGCGTGCTTCACTGCTCTTCACGCAGATCTTTACGTTGTTTGAATAATCGGCTTCGGAAACCTGAACGCTTTTCGGTATGTCAATCAAAACCGGGCCTTTTCTGCCGGTATTTGCGATTACAAACGCTTCCTTCAGCGTTTGTTCAAGGTTTTTTACATCTCTGACAATATAGTTGTGTTTAACGATCGGCTGCGTGATACCTACGATATCGACTTCCTGAAAGCTGTCTCTTCCCAACAGAGAAGTGGATACATTGCCCGTTATGGCAATAAGCGGAACAGAATCCAGATAGGCATTGGCAATGCCTGTAACCAGATTTGTTGCACCCGGTCCGCTTGTTGCTATGACTACGCCGGGTCTGTCCATAACCCTTGCGTACCCGTCGGCCGCGTGAACAGCGCCCTGCTCATGGGCGGTCAGAACATGCCGGATACGGTGAGCATTTTTATATAGCTCATCGTATATGTTTAGTACCTGACCGCCGGGATAACCGAATATGGTGTCCACGCCTTGATTTACAAGCTCCTCTACGAGGATCTGAGCACCTGTCAGCTTCATCTTTCCGCCTCCTTAAGAATCAAAAAACCTTGCAGCGTTTGCTGCAAGGTTTTCAAGTAATTTTACTTTTATCCTTATTCAGCACAACGCGATATGGCATTATCGACTACAAGTACGATAATGCTGACTACTACGATTACGCTGATGGACAGTGTAAATAGCATCACGTTTATGCCTCCTGATAAGGTTTGGTTTACTATAGCACAGTAAAGCAACTGTTGTCAATATTTTTATTCGTTTTTTACAAGCTTGCATCATCATCTTTTTTTGTGCTTTAAGAGCCGGTATGGTTACGGTAATGTCAGGAGAATCGTTACTTTTCACAAGAATTTAAAGGCAATTTTATCTAATCGGCTCATATCTTCCGGCTTCCGGTCAGTATACAATATTTTCATATTTATTCAAAAAGGAGGAAGCATGATGGCAATGGAACGAAGGTTGCGCCAGACGCAATTCTCAAAACGCGAAATTCTGGAAATCGTCAACGATCCGAACAACAATCCTTACGAAGGATCGCTTGGTTTCCGCCGGCCTTTTTGCAATGCGCTGAGCGGGCAAAAGCTCAGGATCGTGCTCAGGGGCACAAGCGCGCTAAATTATGAGTTCATAGACGAACATACACTCCGTTGGCTCTATCTTGGCAAGTGGAGAGAAGAATACTACGAATGTTATGAAGCCGCGCCGAATATATACTTCTTTTATCATATGCACAGCAAGAGCATACCGCCAAAAATGACAGCGATGTGTCTGGACTTCAACACAGGTCTTGCAACCATCAACAACGCGCAAATCGGCAATGACCAGTATACCCCGCGTGACACCAGCTCCCGCATTGTTTTTGGTGCTATCGACCTCGGCGGCGAGCTTCCGACAAAACGTCACAGCTTTACCGATGACTTTGTCGGCAAGGTCGCGGCATGGAAGATCGGCGATATCTGGCTTACACATCATTATATTAATCCTCAGTTCTTCCTTAACGAAATTATCGGCTTTGACGGTGTTTTTCTGACAATTGCGGAACCGGCGCAATATGTCAAAATCTTCGAAGACATCTATGTGTTCTCCTGGCGTGAAATGGCAGGCCCCGGGCTTATGGGAATGGATGTAATGGACTTAAGTAAAATGCAATCGGTCGGACTGTTCTACGGGATCAGTGAAGATGATCGCCTTGAATGTTATGGTTTTAGCCGGAAAGCAGGAAAATGGCTGAGCATCGAGGATAGGAAAATAATGCATAAAGAAGGCATCTACTCGGTAGTCGGCGATTTGTAATCGACAGCTGCCGCCATTACAGAGCTTTCCAATAATAATCTTATCAATAATCACTTGGTATTAATCATTGTGTTTAAAAGAATGCGGTTCTCCGGCACCCATATGGTCAAAATACCGGTTTTTATTTTGGTTATAAAACAGTTCTTGTTATACTATGCAGACGATTTCATTGACGATTCATACCTAAACATATATAATACATGCAAGATTGCGGTAATGAACCGGAAATATAAGGAGGCACATGAAATGAGCGAATCCCTGGATACCCGCGTAAAAAAACTGGAAGATTTGATATCGTCCCTGACAAATCAACTTGAGGAAAAGGACAAGAAAATTCAGGACCTTCTGGATATTGAAGCAATCAAAAGATTGCAGTGCGCTTACGGTTACTATCTTGAGCACTGGATGTCCGAGGAGATCATCGATCTGTTTGCCGACCATCCGGATGTATCCGCGACGTTCGTGGAAGGTACTTATCTTGGTATGGAAGGTGTTCGCCGTTACTTCGGAAGAATGAGGTATGCATCACCGGAGTTTCTGCATCAGGTCATGCAGGTTTGCCCTGTCATTACGCTGAGCGACGATGGACAGACTGCAAAAGGCAGATGGTATGGCTACGGACTCATTAGCTCCGCCCCTGTCAACGACAATTTAGATCCGGCGTATATGGGCGTTACCTACGAAATGGACTATATCAAACAGGACGGTATATGGAAGATTCTCAAGTTAGCCTTCCAGATGTATTATTCGTATAAACCGTATACAGCCGACTCCAAAAAAGAAGCACCCGAGCAGCGTCAAAGCAACAATAATACGAATCTCAGTCCCGATATCTGGGCGGAATACAATACGATGTATCCTTCCGGCTATATTTATCCTATGCATTTTGTACATCCGGTCACAGGTAAGGAAACGTCGGAAAATGCGTTCAATGCAGGTTTGGATCTTAAGCCAAGTCCGTTTTTACCCAAATAACTTTGTTGGGTTCACCTTGAGCACCAAAGGAACAGGTTCAATATTCCACTAAAAGGCTGCAGCAAACAGCTTGAAAAGCAGAGCCGAAGTGACTGTAAAGCAGACACTTCGGCTCTTTTTGCATATGCATTGATTGTCTGCCTGAATAANNAAAGTATTGCAGTTGTTGCGTTTTCGAATTGTTCAGCAGACATTAAGTAGGGATGAAAAATATGGACGGCTTCCGAGACCATAATCCGGGAAGCCGTCCATATAATATATGTTTACGATACCTCTATCGGTGTTACAATGCAGATATCAACCCAGTCATCCCCATAGGAACCGGGATAGTAATTATCCGAATTACTTGAGCTGATCACACCGGTGTATGTCTGAGTCGTTTCATATGCCGTTCCTTCGTTTGCGGTAACAGTAACATTGTAGCTGGTCGGCCCGTCCCCGTAATAATAGTGCAGTCTGATCGTATAGGGCTCTCCCCATCTGACCACATTGTCCGTGGTCAGCGTCCAGTGCTCCGGCCCGTATCCTGTTGTATCGTCGATATCCAGAAGACCTCCGTCCGGTGTTACCAGTTCACTCCAGTAGGAAGTGCTTCCCGTTGGGTCGGTCACATACAGATCGACGTCCGGCTGCGCGTCCCAGGTCAGCGTAACATAGATTACATTGCTTGCAACCGTTGAATTGATGATAAACCATCCAAACAAGTCGTTGGACAGATAACGCTCGTTACCGAATTCATCATAATAAATCGTGTTAATTAAAAACCTGTTTTCTCCGCGTTTAACCGGAACTTCAATCGCGAATTCAGAGGGATCCGTCCCGTATTTATACAGATCCGCCCTAAAAATCTGACCGTTCTCACTTACGACTTCAATTGCGTCCCCAAGCTGTTCTCCCATTTGGCTGAGTGTATTGACCGTTCCGGTAATATAGCAGGTTCCTTCTGAGATTTCTTCGCCGTTGATGGGGCTCGTCACATCCAGGTCGGCAAGACTGTTTGCAAAGTTATTCCTCGCGTCCTCAAGGATTTCAGCATATTCCGAAACGCTGGAAAACGTTCCATAACCTGTCGTTGTCAGTCTGTCATCGAGCACACCCTGCGTATAGGACGGTGTTGAAATCGTGTTTCGAGCTATGTCGTAAACAATGTATTGATTATCGTCTCCGGGGAAATTGGGATCGTAAATATAGATATATATCGTGGAGTCGATTATTTCGTACCGATAAGCCAGTACGGAATGGCCGACTGTTCCGTATATTCCGACTTCGACAGGCTCCTGCCAGAAATTCAAGGAATCCATAATACACTTTACAGCTACGCTGTTGTCGTTTCTGTATGATTCCGTCCCGTCTTCATTGATTGTAATATAGCTGCTGAACCTGCTTTCTGTCGTAAACAGCATCATGGATTCTTTCGTCGTATACTGGAAAGCTTTGGTGGCGATGATGTCCTGCGGAACAATAATGTCTCCGGTTGGGGATACACCCATCTCGGGAGACTGGAACTGATCAAAAAAGGCATCCTCCTCGCCCGCTTTATGGTTCATAAAATACCATTTTGCGAAAGTGCTCATGCCGTAGCATTCACCGCCGGAAAATATGCTGGAGCCTTGATTTATCTCAGAAAACCCGTCTTCACTCGGTAAAAACCCTGTGTCGGCGGATTCGGGGTAATCGCCGATGTCATCGAGAAAATAATAGGTATATATCGCACTGTGATATGTGAGTATCGTGAACGTACCGTCTTCTTCGTTTATGTATCTCGTGATGACGGGCGTCATAAAACCTTCTTCGTCAATGCACAAACCGGTCGGAACTTTCTGCGCGTCTTCTTCGGTTTCCGCATATCTGATCGTGATTTCTATTGGCTGCGATAAGTCTTCATAACCGCCAAGATCAACATATAATGCGGTTTCTGAGATAGAGTCGGGTGATTGCCTATATCTGCCCGTTACTGTTCCGATGCTGACCGCGACAGGCCGGTCAACCGATGCCGGCATAAATCGTACATGAGAACCCGCCAGAGGGCTGCTTTCCGGAAGAAAAAGGATGCCGCCTTCACTGTCAATCGTACCATCAGCCTCAATCTCTAATTCCTGCTGCTCAAACCGGGCATTACCTCCGCTTTTTCCCGTCTTCACAATTTTGGGAAAAGCGCATGCATACAACATAAACGCCATAACAAGCAGTATGCTCACAATAACGGATACTTTTCTCTTCATTCTCTCATCTCTTTCTGATTTTTGATAAACGGAAAGCTGTTTTATTCAGATAATAAACCAGTAAAATAATCATAACCCATTATCAGGTTGAATTCAACAGTATTTTGTACCTGATATGTTCAGGTGACTGCATACATTCGCTTGTTCTCCTTTGTTATTGACAGCATATGCGTTCTTTGATATTCTAATCTATGTTGTAACAACTTGGTCATAGCCCGCAAACGCATATCTATCGCTATGCAATAGATAACCTTGGTAAGGATTATAGTATTAAATGAAAACCGAAAAAAGCAATCTGTTTACGACCGGGGCATTCGCCGCATTGTGCGATACGACAAAAGAAACCTTGCGGCATTATAATAATATCGGAATTCTTAAGCCGGAAAAGATCGGTGACAACGGTTATCAATACTACTCTCCGACCCAGTTTTTCGATTTTTATCTGATCACTTCCCTGAAAAGAGCCGGAAGCCCGTTGTCCGATATCAAACGATATATGGAGCATCCCGATGCCGGTGATTTTCTGCGTTTGTTGTATAAGCAACAGCAAAACCTTTTTCACGAGAAGATGATGTTAGAGCGCATGGAGCAGCTGATCAGACAATCCATTGACAGTATTGAACTCGCCTTATCCGACAAGCCGATTTTTGAACAGCCCGAAATCATTTTCTGTGAGGAAGAGTATTTTATTGTGATTGAAGCTCCCGCTATAGGAGGTTCATCTGAAGCCGACTATATTGACTGTCTGACGGCGCATGTTCATTATTGTATGCAAAACGACATCGGGGCGGAATTTCGCATCAACTCAATTGTCTTAAAAGAAGACTTCCTGAAAGGAAAGTATCAGCCGAACTACTTTTGCAGCAAGATTGCCAAACCGGTCACAAGCGACCGCCTATTTGTAAAGCCTAAGGGTTGCTATGTTTCGATATTATACAAAGGAAGCACTGATGTCTCACCCGCATATGAAAAACTTCGGGAATACATAACTCAAAACAATTTTACCGTATGCGGCAATGCCTACGAATATGAGTTGGCAGGATTCTTATCCACCGGCGACCGGAAAGACTATTTTTGCAAGGTCCATATCCAAATTAATAGGCAGCCTTACGCAATGCCGTCATTCTGAGTGTTTTTATCGTTTATGCAATGTGCGAAACACGTTTCGCGCATGAAAAATTATGCGGGGGGAATATAATGGGCGATTATACTAAGCAATATATTGGCGGCGAGTGGAGAATCGGGACCGGAAGGAAAACGCTGTCAAATTACAATCCTTATAACGGTGAATTGCTGTATACCTATCAGTCGGCTGGTGAAAAAGACCTTGACGACGCGTTTCATGCGGCAAACAATGCGCAAAAGAGCTGGGCGTTGACTTCTCCCGAAGAAAAACAAGGCTATTTAACCCGCCTATACCAAGCGATTGTTGATAAGAAAAGCGATATTTTCCACTGGTTGAAGATAGAATCCGGAGCAACCGTAGCAAAAGCCAGTTTTGAATACAATACCACATTGGAATTTGCCAAGGTTGCTATGAGTTTTCCGCTAATGATGGAAGGGAAGATCCTTCCATCGAATATTCCGGGGAAAGAAAACTATATTTTTCGGCAGCCGAAGGGCGTCATCGGCGTTATTGCGCCATGGAATGTGCCGTTGGTTCTGGCTATGCGTTCTGTAATCCCCGCCATTGCCACCGGCAACGCCGTTGTGCTAAAGCCAGCCTCTGATACCCCGGCCTCCGCTTTGCTGATTGCCGAGCTGTTTGAGAAAGCGGGTTTCCCAGCGGGACTTTACAATGCCGTCTGTGGCAACGGCTCGGAGATTGGCGATACTTTCGTTTCTCATCCGATACCAGGGCTGATTTCTTTTACAGGCTCAACCGAGGTCGGGCGCCGCATCGGAGAGATTGCCGGAAAGCATCTTAAGGATGTTTCGCTTGAACTTGGTGGAAACAACGCGATGCTTATCCTAAAAGACGCCGATGTAAAGCAGGCGGCCAAAGCTGCGGCTTTTGGTTCTTTCTTTAACCAGGGTCAGGTTTGCATGGCTGTCAATCGCGTCATAGCGGTCAACGAAATTTATGACGAATTTGTAAGCGCATTTGTCAATGTCACAAAGGACTTGAAGGCAGGAGATCCCGGCAATCCCGAAACGTTTTTCGGTCCGGTTATCAACGAAAGTCAAATCAGAACAATTGAAAAATACATTTTCCAGACCATAAAGGCAGGTGCGCATGTTGCTCTTGAAGGTAAAACGGAGGGTTCTGTTGTCCGCCCCTGGATCCTATCTAATGTACATAATGACATGCCCGCTGCGAAAAACGAGGTTTTCGGACCGGTCTGCTGCGTTATCCGTGCAAGAGACGAGGCCCACGCGGTGGAGATTGCCAATGATACGGAATAC
>LSQX01102311.1_pt1 | contig 116261 bp, 107 predicted proteins | sample 654561 | NCBI WGS metagenome assembly LSQX01 (sample SAMN04489861, study PRJNA283612) | anaerobic digester metagenome | isolation source: 4 biogas reactors fed with cattle manure at either 37C or 55C with and... | place: Denmark: Kongens Lyngby | collected 2014
CTGCCTGAGCCTATTTTTTTCTTTTGTTAATAGTATAAAAATACTTTATTTTAGGAAAATTTTATCATGATATGATAAAAAGTTTCAAAATAATCTAAGTGAGGAACAAGAAAAGGCCCGGTTAAGGGCCATGAACATGATGCCTTTATAATATGATGACTTTTACAGTCTTCATTCCCCAATTAAGGGCTTGCTGATGACTACTGAAACATAGATCCAGACGATTACCCTTAATGGCTCCTCCCTGATCAGCCGCTATACCTTCACCATAACCTGGAACATATAATTTGGTTCCCATGGGAATTACCTTGGGATCAGTGGCAATGATTCCTTTTCTAAGCGGATATCCAAGATAAGAAGGCTGGCCGTAGAAAGGATAGTTGCACTTGGCGCAGGTACAGTAGCCGGTGGCAACCATAGTAACAGTCCGGCTGCTTCCTGATCGGGATACCTGGGTATTGGTGTTCTTAGACTGTTCCAATCCTAAATACTTTAAAGTAACTGGTCCAGCAACACCATCTGCCTTAATCCCTACTGCCTTTTGAAAACTTAAGACCCCGTTGTAGGTTTTAGAACCGAATATGCCGTCTGCACTACCACACCAGTATCCATACTTATTGAGAGTTTGCTGCAGCTGGCTTACCTGGCTGCCGCTGTCTCCCCAGGATAGTACATTGTCTGCCGCTATTGCGCTACCTGTCATTAAACCTGAGAAAATCCCTACCATGGCTAATAAACATATGGAGATTAACACTTTTTTATTTAACATAATATCATTCCTTTCTAAACTGTTGGGTCGTTATAGTTAATCATTTTCTAACGGCTTATCAGTTTAGTCAGGCAGCAACGACTGGCCTTATTCTATATGGATTTCCCCCACCATGGCAAACAGTTGAAAGGGGGTGTGGAATAGATGTGCATTTTTTAGAGGCTCTGTCCCGCTGTCAGTTCAAAAATACATAAAGATCATCGGCTTCTTAGTGGGATGGGAAATCATTGCAAGCAAGGATTATATAGCCTGGATGGGCGGCGAGTTATATTTTGAGGATATGGGTCAAGATAGCTGATGGTGCAGACCAAAGCTGGGCAGGCAAGGGCAGATTGGCTACCCCTGCCCGGTATGGTTTAAGGGGTTAATAATTTAATGCCTTTTAAATAGCGCTCAGAGAGTTGCCGATATAGAGCAGGAGCCTTTTCGCAATAAAACAATAATTTTTCATCTACTTCTTTTTTGGGTGTGGCCGGGTTACCTGCAACCATGGTTCTAGCTGGAATATGTTGTCCCTGCAGCAATAGGCTGCCTGCAGCCACAAAACCATAGGCCCCTATTTCACAGCCAGTTGAAATAATGGATCCCATGCCGATTATGGAATTGTTCTTTATCAAACATGGACCATGCACTATGGCACCATGGCCAATAATGATGTCATTTTCCATTAATACTATGGTGTCAGGTTCCGCATGTATAATACAATTGTCTTCGATTGCACAACCAGAGCCCAAACATACTTTGCCATAGTCAGCCCTAATAACTGCTCCCGGCCCGATGAAACACTGATCACCTATTATGACATTACCTATTATCGAAGCACTAGGGTGGATATAAGCCAGATTACTTATTTCCGGTCGATTACCTTCAAATTCATATACTGCCATGTACATTTCCTCCATTTAGTATTATGTTAAAAAAAATAAAGCTCTTATTTAAAGTACTACATTTTGCCCTGGATTTAAACTGTCATTTAAAATAGAACCAAGGACGATAATCAGATCTAGCTGCTGTGGTATGGCAGGTACAAGTAGGAAAGTTTATTCTATAATTTTAAATTGGAGATGTTTGTGGTTATAATTACTAGTGAAGTATTATTTAAAAAGGAATGTTAAGGTGATAAAAAAAGATTATTTAATAAAAGCGGTTGACGCTAGTAAACAGATTAGAATTATTTTGGCCAGTACTACCGGGGTGGTGGAAGAGGCCCATCATCGCCATCAGACTTCTGCCACTGCCTCTGCGGCTTTAGGCCGGGTCTTAACTGCCGCCCTGATGATGGGCAGTGACTTGAAGGGGGAAGCCGATGCCCTTACCCTAAGGGTTAATGGCAATGGCCCAGCCGGTTCTATTGTAGCTACCGTTGATGCAGCAGGCAATGGAAGAGCATTAATTTCGGCGCCACAGGCAGATTTGCCTCCCAAAGCTCCAGGAAAATTAGATGTGGGAGGACTGGTAGGCCCAACCGGGTATTTGGAAGTCATCAGGGATATGGGCCTTAAGCAACCCTTTAAGGGACAGGTTAATCTGCTGAGCGGTGAGATCGCAGAAGATTTGGCTCAGTATTATATGCAATCTGAACAGATACCTTCACTAGTGGCTCTGGGAGTTTTGGTTGACACCGATTTGAGCATCAAAGCCGCTGGCGGTTTAATTATCCAAGCCATGCCCGGTGCTCAGGATGACCTTCTGTCAAGGCTGGAAGAAAACGTGAGTAGATTAGGTCCTATAAGTGATGTAATATACCGGCATGAAACCCTGGAAGGGGTATTGGCGGAACTCATGGCAGGCATAGCTTATCAGCAACTGGACTCTCGTCCACTGGCTTTCAAATGTAAATGCAGCCGGGAGCGACTGGGGATTGTAATATCTAGTCTTTCTGATGAAGAGCTGGCTGATATTTATGAGGCCGAGGGGGGATTGGAAATTACCTGCAACTTCTGCAACCAGGCTTATAGTTTTAATAAAGAAGAAATCGATGCTTATAAAAACAAGCAACCCGGGGAATAGAATCCCCCGGGCTCCGATGGTTGAATGACTTTTAAATAGCTCTTTGAACTTTTCCTGAACGCAGGCAGCGGGTACAAACATAAACTCTTTTAGGAGTGCCATCTACTATCGCTTTTACCCGTTGAATATTTGGTTTCCATTGCCGGTTAGTTCTTATATGGGAGTGGCTGTACTTTTTACCAAAACCAATGCCTTTCCCGCAAATTTCACATTTAGCCACGTTTCTTGCCCCCTCTCTTTCAAGTGCACTTACATATTTTATCAAATGCAACCATAAAGGGCAAGAAAAAGGAATAAATATTCTCTTGTAGAATATTCAATAAAGGATAGGAGGTAGTTTCATGTACACTATTAAGACCAATGACCTGGGAGCTGTTAATGTAGCCAAAGAAGTAGTACAAACCATTGCCGGTCTGGCAGCCATGGATTGTTATGGCCTGGTAGGGATGGTGGCCCAAGATTTTCAATCGGGGTTAACCAGTATTTTAGGCAGAGAATCTGTCCGTAAGGGCGTTTTAGTAAAAAAAGGGGAAGATGGACTGGAAGTAGATTTACATGTTATAGTGGGCTATGGTATTAAGATAAAAGAAGTCGGCAACAATGTTATGCAAAAAGTCAGATACGAACTGGAAAATAATGCCGGCATACCGGTGTCCACTGTTAATATCAATGTAAGAGGCGTTAAGGTTCTTACAGAGAAATAGGGGAGGATAAACAAGTTGAGTCTCGAGTTTGTTGAAGGAATCGATCTGGTAAGAAGCATAAAGGCGGGTTGCATTAAACTAGAACACAATAAAGATAGGGTTGACCGACTCAATGTATTTCCAGTACCTGACGGGGATACAGGGACCAATATGTATCTTACCCTGATGTCAGCAGTTAAAGAAGGCGAAAAAAACCAGGAGCAAGTTCTGGGTAAGGTGGCTAAAGCCATATCCAAAGGGGCTTTGATGGGGGCCAGGGGCAATTCGGGAGTTATACTGTCTCAGATCTTCAGGGGCATAGCCCGGGAACTGGAAGGAAAAGAAAAAGCTGGTTCCGTGGATTTGGCCCGGGCTTTCAAAACCGGCTCCGATACCGCTTATGAAGCGGTTATGAAACCGGTGGAAGGAACAATTCTTACGGTTATTAGAGAGGTAGCCCGAGCATGTGAAAAGGAAGCTGCCCGTAATAAAGATATTATTGCTATGCTTTTGGCCGGGATCAATGCCGGAGTAATAACTCTGAAAAAGACCCCGGATATGCTGCCGGTGCTTAAGGAGGCAGGAGTGGTAGACTCTGGCGGGCAGGGATTGGTCTATTTTCTGGAAGGCTTTATGGAAGGTTTTGCCTTTGACAATGAAATTCCTCTGGAGAACTATCGCCAAGGCCTAGTTCCTGAAGCAGTGGAAGGAATGGCGGTCAGTCCGGAACACCTGGAATTCCAGTATTGCACTGAATTATTGATAAAAGGCAATGACCTGGATCCCGAAGAGATCAAGCAGCATTTAAACCCACTGGGCGACTCCATGCTGGTGGTAGGAGGAGATGACCTGGTTAAGGTTCATATACATGTAAACCATCCGGGTAAGGTTTTGGAATCTTGCCTGCAATGGGGTCAATTAAGTGATATTAAAATCAATAATATGCTGGAAGAAATGCATGAACACCGTCTTAACCTGGACGAAGAGCGGAAGCAGAAACCGGATAAGAAAATTGGCCTGGTAGCCGTGGCTTCCGGAGCCGGGGTAATAGAGATTCTAAAGAGCTTGGGAGTGGATGAAGTAGTTGAGGGAGGACAGACTATGAATCCCAGTACCGAAGACCTTTTATCCGCAGCGGAAAAGGTTAAGGCTCCAGCAGTGATAATATTCCCCAACAACAGCAATATAATTATGGCCGCTCAGCAGGTGGATAGTTTGAGTGACAAGAAGGTAGTAGTAGTACCAACCTTATCTGTTATGCAAGCCATAACTGCTCTGGTAGCTTATGATCCCGAAGGTGATATTGATAGCGTTTTGAGTGAAATGACGGAAGAGATCAAGCAGGTTAAATTCGCTGAGATAACATATGCGGTAAGGGATTCATTAATGAACGGCCTGGATATCAAAGAAGGAGATAAAATAGGTATTGTGGCCGGAGAGATTACCGTTACCGGGGATGAAGAAAAGGATATTGCTCAAAAGCTGTTGGAACAGATGGTAGATGATGATAGTGAATTAATCACCCTTTTCTATGGCAATGGTCTTCTGGAAGAAGATGCCAGTGCCTTAAAGGATATAATTGAAGAGTCATTTCCTGAACACGAGGTGGAAATGCACTGGGGTGGACAGCCTCATTACAGCTATTTCATTTCAGTGGAGTAAGGATTTTTAAAATTATGTTTAAGAGCAACCCGGGGATAAATAAAATTATTTGCTCCGGGTTGTTTTTTCCAGTGCTACTCAGCGGCAGCCCAATATTATGCTGTTCGGGGAAAAGATGGTGCCTTCATTAAGGGTTTTAGTCCAAGCTATTGGAGGTGATTTACCTGCTGCTTGATGATTCTTGTCGATAGCATCCCTATTGCGGGATATGATTAGACGTGGAGCACGGAATAAAAAGAACCGGAGTCAACTTTCTATTGCAGTAGCTAATGAAAATGACTGTATTATTGGCGCTCTGATCCAATGGATAGCAGGGAGGATAAACCAGGAATAATGGAAGCTCTATTTCAGGATATTCAATATTTGAAAGGAATTGGGCCCAAAAGAAGTAGACAGTTTAAACGGCTGGGAGTAGATAATGTCTTCGACCTGCTCTGGTATGTGCCCCGGGCTTACTTTAACCGGGGTCACCCAGACCCCATCAAGTCTCTGAAGCCTGGAGAACCAGCAGCGGTGCGCGCTATAGTGAAGGGTACTCATGCTTCCCGCAGCCGACGTGGCCTGCACATTTTTAAAGCCCTTATACAGGATGAGACCGGACTGTTGACTGCAGTATGGTTCAATCAGCCCTTTTTGAACAGCATGATTAACACCGGACAAGAGCTTTTTATCAGCGGCAAGGTCAGAGCTGCTCAGGGTTTGATGGAGTTAAATGTCAGTGAGTACGAGATACTGGATGCCAGCAGCCAGCATATAGATGTGCTGCCGGTATATGGACTGACTGAAGGGTTAAGCCAGAAGACCATAAGAGGGCTAATCCTAAATACACTAAATGAATACCTGCATCATTATCCGGATATATTAAGCCCGGAGCTTAAGCAAGAGTATGATCTTTGCGATATTGGTTTTGCTTTCCATAATTTGCACTTTCCCCAGGATGGAACCGCTTATCTGCGAGCTCGTAAAAGATTGGCATTGGAAGAGTTGCTGCTCTTTCAATTCAGTCTGCGCCAGGAACAAAATAAGCTGCAGGTGGATTCCTATGTAATGCACCTGCCTCAAAACAATTTGCTTCAGAGGCTAAGGGACAAGCTGCCTTTTGTTCTGACTTCGGCACAGGCCCGGGTATTAGAGGAAATATATGAGGATATGAGAGCTCCCCGGCAAATGAACCGGCTTCTACAGGGGGATGTAGGTTCAGGCAAGACTGTGGTAGCGGCTTTATCCATGGCTGGGGCAGTAGCCAGCGGTTATCAGGCCGCCATAATGGCTCCCACCGAGATTCTGGCTGAACAGCATTATCAGTCCTTGCAACAAATGTTTCAGGCTCATGGGACAGAAGTGGCCCGCTTAACTGGTTCTACTTCAGCCGGCGAACGCCGCAGCATTCTGGAGGCTCTGGCCTCCGGTGAAATAGATATACTGGCAGGAACCCATGCTCTTATCCAGGATGAAGTTCAATTCAAACGTTTGGGCTTGGCAGTTATTGATGAGCAGCATCGTTTTGGGGTAAAACAAAGAGCCGCGTTGGGCTTTAAAGGTGAGGCTCCCGATCTGCTGGTAATGACTGCCACCCCCATACCCCGAACCCTAGCTTTAACGCTTTATGGGGATTTATCAGTATCCATTATTGACCAAATGCCACCCGGACGAAAAAAAGTGGAGACCAGGTTTGTCCAAAATAGGAATGCTGACCGGGTTTACCGTTTTATTGCCCGCAAGATCAAAGAAGAAGCAGCCCAGGCTTATATCGTATGTCCTTTGGTAGAAGAATCAGAAAAACAAGATCTGGTGGCTGCCATTAACCTTTATGAGGAATTAAGGCAGGGGATTTTTTCCCATCTGGAAGTGGGCTTAATACATGGAAGGTTGAAAGCTTTGGAAAAAGAACAGATCATGCATAGTTTTAAAGCCGGAAAAATAAAGGTCTTGGTATCAACTACCGTTATTGAGGTAGGAGTTGATGTTCGGGCTGCTTCCATCATGGTGGTAATGCATGCTGAACGATTTGGTTTATCTCAGTTGCACCAACTGCGAGGTCGGGTGGGGAGAGGGGAAAAGCAGTCTTATTGCTTTTTGCTGGGTGATCCCCACACTGAAGATGGCTGCAAAAGACTAATGATCATGGAAAACACTGACGATGGCTTTAAACTGGCTCAACATGATTTGCTCCTGCGAGGGGCCGGTGAATTCTGGGGGGTTAAGCAGCATGGATTAAACCAGCTCAAGGTTGCAGATTTGTTAAAAGACCTTAAATTAATGGAATTAAGCCAGATATTAGTGCAAGAGTTGGGGAAGGTCAAGGCTGATTGGATGAAGGTATATATAGAAAGGAAATTCAAAAAAAGTCAGGATATCGTAAACAACTAGTGTTGGCAATAAATTCTTAAATAAAATAAGGAAATAAGAAAAAGATAATAGTGCAGGCGGCAGCCAGCAGTATTATTTTTTTATTTTGGGAGGTGAAAAAATGGCTAAGAAAAAGAAGCAGGTAGCCCAGGAAAGGTCAGCTGCATCAGGGACTTTTGAGGAAGTGTCAACGACTAAGGAGGATGCCAGACCTAAGCAGAAAAAAAATAAAAAGTCTTGAAAATACTTCTAGCATATAAGTTTTTGCACGGGAAACAATAAGACTACAAACGAAGGAGGTGAATAAAAGATGGCAAGAAGCAATAAACTTTTAATTCCTCAGGCCAGACAGGCCATGGATCAGTTCAAAATGGAAGCAGCTCAGGAAGTGGGAGTTAACCTTAAACAGGGTTACAACGGCGACCTGACCTCTCAACAGGCAGGCAGCATAGGTGGTCAGATGGTTAAAAAGATGATTTATTCTTATCAGCAGAACCAGACTATGAAGTAATAATATAAGTTGATTGACTAATTATACTACTCTTAACAAGCGGATTATTTAACCAAATATCCGCTTGTTTTCATTCCCGTCGGCACAAGAGGGGATTCTTGTTTGTGTGAACCAAACTGGTCGGGTTTCAATGGATGAACCGTCCTCACTATCATATAAGGAGTATTTTTATGTGGTGTAGAGTTCCAATTGTTCCCGGGATATATTGGGAAATAATGATTGGGCCACTCCCATAGCCATAGTCCGGGAAGTGTTTTCGATAATATCATCAATCTCCTTGGGAGTAACAGCCAAACTGCCTCCAAAACGGGAGAGAATGAAATTGATGCTCTCACTGGCCACTGAATCATTATACATAGCTCCGCTTTGAGCACAAAATTGCTTGATAGACTGTACTGCTATGATGGATGCACTCACTATGGTCGGACAACCGATTGCGATAACTGGAACTCCTAGCTCTTCCTCGGTTAAAGCATGTCGAGCATTGCCTACCCCGGCCCCGGGTTGGATACCGGTATTGGACATTTGAATGGTAGTGCCAATGCGATCAACGTTTTGCGCGGCTAGGGCATCAACTACTATCAATAAGGCAGGTTTAACATTATCCACGGTTCCCTTTATGACCTCAAAGGTTTCCAAACCGGTAATACCCAATACCCCTGGGGCAATGCCACAAACCGGTCGCATTCCCTCCACCAGAGCATCGGGAGCAAAGCGGTGATACTGCCTGGTTATGGGACTATATTGGATGAATTTGGGCCCCAAGGCGTCTGGGGTAGCTCTCCAATTGCCTAGGCCTACCATTAATACCAGATCTCCCGGATTTAGTTTGCCGGCGGTAAGGGTAGTCATTGATTGGGCTACTGCTAGAATTAGCTCATCATTAACATAAGGATCGTTAATTTTAAGGGGTGGAGATTCAATGGTAATATAAGTACCGATAGGTTTACCTACTTTACTGGCACCTTTTGCATCCAGGATATTAATGGTAGTAATTTTCAGATGTTCCAGTTCTTCAACCTTTTCCTGCACTCCCTCTACATCGATATCTCGAGTTCCCCGAACCAGATCTCGAGCCTCAACTGCCAGGTCTATGTGGAGCTTGAATTCATTAATAATCTTTTCCATATTTTTAATACCTCCTCGTCTCTATTTTTTGTACAATGCTTACTATTATGCAAAAGATATTATTTATAATGGGCACACTTCCAATTACAAAAATTTATTTAGCAATTTAAACGGTTCAAGTTGTCAAATCTGATGTGACATTAACAAACGGAACCTTCCCCACTGTCAAAATAAAATGGCGATCATAAGACCGCCATTTTGGGGAGAGGAGAATTTTGTAAAGTTGTTGGGGAGGGTTTGTTTACCAGAATATCTATCTGGTACTTATATGATTGCCTCGGAATGCAGATTATATACAATAAATTAAAAAAAATTTATGATAAAATATTAGAAATAAGTGACAGATGTAAAGATAGTGAAGGTGAGGTTTATTTGAGGGTAATTGCTGGTAAGGCTAAAGGCAAAAGATTAAAGGCTCCACCTGGTTTGACTACCAGGCCGGTAACTGATATGGTCAAAGAAGCTCTTTTTAATGTTTTGGGAAGGGATGTAGCAGGATCTCGTTTATTGGATTTATTTGCTGGCAGCGGCAGTATAGGAATTGAAGCTTTGAGTCGGGGAGCGGATCAGGTGGTATTCATAGATCGAGATGCCAAGGCTACCCAAGTTATTAAGGAAAATTTGGATAATTGCAAATTCGATCTCCATTGCTATGAAATATATCGCAATGATGTATTCAGAGCACTGGATATACTGGAAAGGAAAAATAATCGCTTCGATTATGTATATATAGACCCCCCGTTTAATCATGAGGAAATATTTGCTCAGATATTATACAGGCTGGATAAAGGGCAGGTAATAGATAAGGATGGTAGGATGATAATTCGTACCCGGTGCAAAAAGAAGCTGCCTTTAGACTTAGGTTGTCTAAAAGAATATCGGGCTGATAAATATGGCGAGTCCACCTTGCATTATTATAAGCATATAAATGAGGAGGATATAAACTTATGATGGAAATATTCAGAGTATTGGATGATATGGAATCGATGTTAAAGGATGGCAAAAAGCTGCCTCTATCCAGTGGGAAGAATATTATTGACAGCAACGATTTTCTGGAACGCATAGACCGGCTTCGGGCCATTCTGCCGGAAGAAATTGAAACCGCCCGTTTGGTTATTTCGGAAAAGGAAAGGATTATTAAGGAGGCTTATGGTCAGGCAGATCAGTATGTGCATGAATCCCGGCACAAGGTAGCCCGTATGGTAGATGATAATGAAATTACCCGCAATGCAGTAAAGATGGCAGAAGAGATTGTACAAAGAGCAGAAGAAGTAGCGGCGGACTTGCGCCGGGATGCCAACCAGTATGCTGAGCAGATTTTAGCCCATATAGAGATGGTGTTGAATCGCAGTCTGGATACTATTGTTTCAGGTCAGGAGGAGCTACGCCAAGAAATCGATAAAGCTTCTATTTAACACTTCGATACAAACTGAATATCATCATTATGGCTATGATTAACAGACTGGCTGCCATACAGTAAAGGGACATGTGCCAGGCATTCAATGAGTACAAGACCTTTTCTATAGGTATTCCTATAGTGAACACTACCCCTTGACTACAAAATAAGCGATAAGCGGTCCAGGTAGTCAGCATGGAAAAACCTATCTGCAAGAGGCGAGATTTCAGGTAAAAGGATAGGCGAACCGGCATTCCTGCTAAAACCCCCATTACTTGAGCAATAATGGAGAAACCGCTAAAGGCCATCACCATACTTACCGCCAGCATTTGATTTAGTATACTTAATCCGCTACTGGCAGCAATAGCCTGGCAGCCGATGGTTATTTCGAACATACCCATGGCTATTCCGTAAGCGGCTTCATAGGGCAGCTTAAGGAAAAAAAGTACCTGAGCCCATAAAAGGGCAATATAGTGCATAATGCCCCATACTGCCAGCATACGGGTTAGAACTGAAAATAAAATAATGAAGCCGGCTATAGACAATATATTGGTGATGCTGTTTTTTACAGCGTTGCTTAGCAGTTGGCCCGGAGGAAGAGACCCTTGCTGGTGTTGGGCCAGAGTTTTAAACGCTCTGGAGAAAAGTTGTGCGAGGGAGCTTCTTTTTCTATCCCAGGTTTTATTGGATGTTAATCCCCATACCAAGCCTACCCCTAGATTGGCAAGATAATGGGATAAGGCTAAGAGGCAACCCAGAGTTGGTGAATTAAACATACCCACTCCTACTGCCCCAATTATGAACAAGGGACTGGAATTGTTGGTAAACGATACCAGGCGCTCTGCCTCGGATGGGTTTATTAGTTCTTCATCATACAGTCGTTTAGTCAAGATAGCTCCAACGGGAAAACCGGAAGTAAATCCCATGGCTACCACCAGGGAAGCACAACCCGGCAATCTGAACAAGGGCCTCATGATAGGTTCCAGGAGTACTCCCAGGAACTGAGCCAGGCCCAGACTAACCAATAGCTCAGCAGCAATAAAAAAGGGTAATAAGGCCGGAACTATAACTGAGTACCATAACTTAAACCCATAACCTGCAGCGTCAACGGTTTCCCGTGGATTTATAAGCATGAATATACTTAACATAATGATTGTAATGAGAAAAAACATACGACTATAAGTACCCAAAAAATCAGCTCCCCGGGAATTCAGTAAAATCAGGGGACTATATTAATCACTATATATGTATGCTATAGATAGAGGTAGAAGTACAATAGATGCTGAAATACCAATAAGGCTTTTAATAGATGAGCGGAGGTGAGGCGGAAAATGGATAAACCCAAAATGGGACTGGTATTGGGGGCTGGCAGTGCTAGAGGATTGGCCCATGTGGGGGTACTGCAGGTATTGGAGGAGCAAGGCATCCCTTTCGACTTTATAGTGGGAAGCAGTATGGGGGCTATGATAGCAGGCATATATGGAAGCGGCACCGATATAAAAATCCTGGGAAAAGTATTCGAACAGATTGATTTGGGGCGGTTTTTTGAAATTGGCATTCCTCATATGGGGTTTATTAATGGGACTAAAATTAATGAGTTCTTAAAACTCTTAACTAAAAAGCAAAGCTTTGATGATCTTGCTCTGCCCGTCTATATGGTTGCTACTGATCTCTATACCGGGACTACCGTGGTCATAAATGAAGGAGTGGTAGCCGAGGCAATACGAGCCAGCATATCTATTCCCGGTATATTCAGGCCGGTACCCTGGGACCATATGCTGTTGGTTGACGGAGCGGTTACTGATCGGGTTCCCGTGGAAGCAGCTTCCCAATTGGGGGCGGACATTATAATTGCCGTGGATGTGAAATTTGGAGCTGAAAAAAAGATTGTCATCAACAATACTCTGGACGTTATTCTTACCTCCCTGGATATAATGCAGAAACAACAGCTGGATACAATTACCAACAAAGCGGATGTTTTAATACAGCCTGCAGTTGCCGGTTATAATTCCTGGGATTTCAATAAAGCCCACGAGATAATTGCCCTAGGCCGAGAAGCCGCTCTTGCCAAGCTTGGACAACTGCAGGAAGTGAAGCAGATGCTTATCGACTCCACTGTCCCAGGGACTAAACCCTCAGAGGAGAGGTAGTGAATTCACGACCTCCGGTCCTGGCTTGGGGATTAGGCATGAGCAGACGGTAGATATCAGCCGCTTTAATATCCAATTCCAGCATAGTTCCCGGGGGATACCCCCGGTTTTCTTCGTAAAAGCGTTTAATATCCTTGCCCCGGTTAAGTACGGGTAGTCTGGAGTTGCTATTGATCTGCTGAAGTATTTCCCGACCTCTGGGTGAAAAGCCCAGGACATGAAGATAAGAAGGACCGTGTTGGTCCAGGTGGGTCATCATGGTTTGGCTGATTCCCAACAGGGAGTAGAGTAGAATGCGGTTTATTCTGGTCATGCTATAGCGCCGGGATTTAATGTATTGGCGCAGGTCGGCCAGGGTTCCACAGCTGCGGGCGGCTTCATAAATGCGATTTTCCAAGCCTTCCGATACCTCGTAGATTTGCCTTATTTCATGCCGGTCCATGGTTCTCAATCGACTCAGGATGGCTGTTTCTAGAAGGTCTGAACTGATGGGCGCCTGCCCCAGAGATATTTCCCGCTTTAATATTTCCCAGCTGGATTCGGGCATGGATGCCGCAATATTATCCAGGGCGGTGGAATCAAATAGGGCTTGTCGGATAGCGGTGGCACTAGATAGTTGAGAAAGTTGGGTATCGTGATAGTCCGGGCCTTTTCTCTTTATGGTTAGAGGCTGGATGGCCAGCCCCAATTCATAAATAGATCTCAAGTATTCCAAAGCCAGAATATTGTTTGGACCCCACAGCAAAGACTCGATTTCACCAGTTCCAGCATTCACATAATTATGTAAAGCTTTGGCCCTGGCCGCTGCAAAACTCAAACCGCTGGCTAAATATTTTTTAATTAGCCCCTTATATTCCTCGGGTTCCCCAGCAATTATCCGGGCCAGATACTGTAATTGGTATAGATCTCCTGATTCGCTGCCAAAAGCCAGGTGACTTGCCACTCCACATTGGGCTATTAGTTCCATGGCTCCCCGAGCAAAATAATAAGCACTTCTCACCGCGCAAACAAAAGGCAACTGAATAACCAGGTCTACACCACCCTGCAATGCCATTTGGGTTCGAGCCCATTTACTGCACAGGGCTGCTTCACCGCGTTGAACAAAGTCCGGGCTCATGACGCACATAATGCCGTCAAAATTATAATTCTCGCTTGCTGCTTGAATCAAATAGCGGTGTCCGTGATGAAAAGGATTGTATTCAGCTATTATGGCAAGTACTTGCATAGCTATCTCCTGTAAATATTTATGTGATAATGGTAACATAAATGTACCACTAGTATTTTGATTTATGCTAGAATTAATGAAGAATGTGAAGTGAGCAATAATCACAAAATTCGATCAAGACAAGAAATGGGGGAGGTTAAACCAATGAATTTGTTAGCTGAAATTAGGGAAAAGGCAGCTATCAAGGGAAAAACTATTGTTCTTCCCGAAGGTACCGAGGAAAGGACCTTACAGGCGATTAAAGGCATCGTTGACAACAAAATAGCCAATCCAATTTTGCTGGGGGATGAAAGTGCAATAAAGGGTTTGGCTGCCAAATTAGGTGCCGACATTTCTGGAGCCCAGATTATCAACCCTGCTACTGCGCCATTTAAGGATGACTTTGTACAAGCCTTCTATGAAATGCGCAAGGACAAGGGTGTGACTCCAGATAAGGCGGCGGCTACTCTCTTAGACCCGCTGTATTTCGGTTCTATGATGGTAATGATGGGGAAAGCGGATGGAGAAGTAGCGGGCGCAGAAAATACTACCGGCAATGTGTTGAGACCCGCTCTGCAGATAATTAAAACTGCTCCCGGTATCTCAGCTGTTTCCGGAGCCTTCATTATGATTGTTCCCAACTGTGAATTTGGGGATAATGGCTTATTTGTTTTCGCCGATTGCGCTGTAACCATCGTGCCCACCGCCCAACAGATGGCTGAATTCGCCAAGGCCTCAGTTGAAACCGCAGTTAATATTTGTGGTTTTAAAGATCCCAAGGTGGGGATGCTGTCATTTTCAACCAAGGGCAGTGCTAGCCATGAGTTGGTCGATAAAGTAGTTGAGGCTGTCAATATCGCTAAGGCCAAATTCCCGGAACTAAAAGTGGATGGAGAATTTCAGTTTGATGCTGCCATTGTGCCCAGTGTGGGTGCTTCCAAAGCCCCAGGCAGTGATATTGCAGGAGACTGTAATGTCCTGATATTTCCCGATATTCAGGCCGGTAATATTGTCTATAAAGCGGTGCAGAGACTGGCCAAAGCTGAAGCAATTGGACCTATTCTGCAAGGTATTGCCAAACCGGTTAATGACCTGTCTAGAGGATGTAGCGTAGAAGATGTTGTCAACGTGGTAGCTATGACTGCTATGCAGGCATAATAATGGAAAAACCTGGCGGCAGGGAAAAATAAACTAAAGTGCCGAATATTCTTTATTATTTGGGGAGGTAGAAAATTAATGAAGGTTTTAGTAGTAAACGCGGGTAGTTCATCAATCAAGTATCAGGTAATGGACATGACTAATGAATCAGTATTGGCCGTTGGTCTGGTAGACCGGGTGGGTATTCCCGGCAGCACTCTGGAACATAAACCCCTGGGCAAAGACGAAGTAGTAATCAAAAAGGATCTGCCTGATCACACTGCAGGAATGGAATTGGTCTTGGAAGTATTGGTCAACCCTGAGTACGGCTGCATTGCGAGTATGGATGAGATCGGCGCAGTCGGACACCGGGTGGTACATGGGGGAGAAGCTTTTGCAGAATCAGTAGTAATCGATGATCATGTCAAAAAGGTAATCAGAGACTGCTTCGATATGGCACCATTACATAATCCGCCCAACCTGATGGGCATTGAGGCCTGTCAGAGACTGATGCCCAACGTAAAACATGTGGCTGTTTTTGATACTGCATTCCATCAGACCATGGAAGCGCCTCATTACATGTATGCAATTCCTTATGAAGCATATGAGAAATATGGCATAAGAAGATATGGTTTCCATGGTACATCTCATTTTTATGTAGCTCATCAAGCCGCAGAAATGCTGGGAAAACCTTATGAGGAATGTAAGATAATCACCTTGCATCTGGGCAATGGAGCCAGTATGGCAGCTATCAAGGACGGCAAGGTAATTGAAACATCCATGGGATTCACTCCCCTGGAAGGATTGGTTATGGGCACCAGGTCCGGAGACATAGATCCGGCTATAGTATTTACCTTAATGGATAAATACGGAATGGACTCTCAGGAAGCCAACAACTATTTTAATAAAAAAGCAGGTATGCTAGGCTTGTCCGGAGTATCCAACGATCTGCGCGATGTATTGGAAGCCGCTGCCTCAGGCAATGAAAGAGCTCAAATCGCTCTGGATGTCTACTACAAGAATATTAAAGGATACATCGGAAAATATGTGGCTTATCTCAATGGCTGTGACTGCATCATCTTTACCGCCGGGGTAGGAGAAAACGCCATAGACGTGAGATCCAATATCTGTAAAGATATGGACGCTCTAGGTATTATCATGGATGAAGAGAAGAACAATGTGAGAGGCAAGAAGGTTGACGTAGCAACTCCAGAATCCCAGGTTCGTATATTTATTATACCTACCAACGAGGAACTGGTTATTGCCCGTGATACCTATAGGTTGTCCAATTAAAACGGTATCATTAAAGTGAGGTGGGGGTAACACTCTCACCTCACTTTTCATTTGGAGTCAGTATTGGAAGATTCCGCTACTTCCTGTAGTCTAGCAGATTCAGTATGATAAGGGTAAGGTTGACAATAATAATAAGAGCAGACTATAATTAATCTGGTGTTTTGATGGGGTGTTTTGTTTATGAAAGTAAATTTGAGATCTTTGATGATAGGTACCCTGGAATCAGAGGAATTTTTTCTTAATGAGGCCGGCAGGGAAGCCTTGCTTTCCGATATGGGAGGAAGATTTTTAACCCCCATTAAGGTTCATCTGATTATGGAAAGCACCGGAAAAAAGCTGGTAGGAAGAGCCATGGTCTCAACTAATCTGGCCCTAAGTTGTGGACGCTGCCTGGAGGAATATGAATTTCCCCTTTCATTTGAGCTTAATCTGGCTGCAGCTGAAATATTAGCCTATGAAGATAACGGGGAAATGGTTTTAATCGAGGATGAACAGGCAGATATTATGCCTAGGATCGAGGAAGAAATATTTTCTTTGATACCGTTAAATCCTTTATGTAGCCAAGGGTGTCAAGGGTTATGCCCCTTTTGCGGGATAAACAAAAATGTGCAAAGCTGCAGTTGTGAGAAAAACGATATAGATCCCAGATGGCAGAAGCTAAAAGAATTGAAAATGGAGTAAGGAGGTTATACAAAATGGGTGTTCCCAAGAGAAGACATTCTAAATCTCGCAGTAATAAACGGGCAGCAGAATGGCGTAAGATCGATAAACCAGGCCTGGTTGAATGTCCCCAGTGCAAAGAGTTAAAATTGCCTCATCATGCCTGTTTAAACTGTGGGTATTATAAGGGTAAATCAGTAATGTAATAGTTATCCAGGCTCAAAAAGTAAGATTATGGCTAATTATAGGCCTATAGGCTTACTTTTTGTTTTTGGTATCCGGGTAGATGCCGATTATAATAGGGATATTGAACCCGGGCTCCAAAATGCGTGCTAAGGAGGAATAAGATGAAAATTGCGGTAGATGCCATGGGCGGAGACTATGCTCCGGCAGAAGTGGTAGCCGGTGCAGTAGAATGGTGCCGGGATACTCTTAATAAGGTCATATTGGTGGGTCAACAGGACCGGTTAAATGATGAACTAAAGAACTACGATTACGATAGTTCGCTGCTAAGCATAGTGAATGCAGGTCAGATTATTGGTATGGATGAATCACCAGCCCTGGCCTTAAGGAAGAAAAAAGATGCATCGATCTTGGTGGCTACCAGACTGGTAAAAGAAGGCCTGGCTGATGCAGTATTGTCCTGTGGCAGCACAGGGGCACAAATGGCGGCAGCTCTTTTTATTCTGGGCCGTATGGAGGGAGTAGAACGTCCTCCCATTGGAGTTTTCATACCCAATCAGGCTGGAGGCACTACCCTATTAATGGATGCGGGGGCCAATGTGGATTGTAAAGCCTCTCACTTGGTTCAGTTTGCCGCCCTGGGCGGTTCTTATCTCTCAGCAGTACAGGGCCTAGATAATCCTCGAATTGCTCTTTTAAGTAATGGAGAAGAAGCAGGCAAAGGCAACAGTGTTAGCATTGAAGCCTATGAGCTGCTACAGAAACAGGAAAGTCTAAACTTTATGGGTAATATTGAAGGCCGGGATTTATTCAGTGCTAAAAGCGATGTTATTATCTGCGATGGTTTTACCGGCAATATTTTGCTAAAGAGCATAGAGGGCCTGGTTATGTTTGTTGCCCATTTAATCAAGCAAGAATCAGGTTCGGTACCCGGAGTATTTGGAAAATTAGACTATACTCAGGTGGGGGGAGCCCCCTTAATGGGAGTAAAGGGTGTAAGTGTAGTGTGCCATGGCAGTTCACGCCGCAATTCAGTATACAATGGAATCAGTATAGCCAGTGATTGTATAAAAAATAATATAGTGCAGAAGCAACAGGATATTATAAAAAATCTTATTTAAAAGGGCAGGATTTTAAGTTCTAATTAAGAACGATATATATGGGGATAGCTTATACTTACTATTATTATGGAGGTTTTTTAAATGCAAGAATTTATTGAGCTGGCAAAAAAAATACTTGCTGAACAGCTGGACCGGGATCCCAAGGAAATAGAGCTGGCAACTACCTTCGAGGAGCTGGAAGCAGATTCCATTGATATTGTAGAGTTAATTATGGCTCTGGAAGACATCTATGACGTTGAATTTCCAGAAGAAGATTTAGAGGATTTCCCAACATTTGGCACTCTGATAGAGGCACTTTATTCTTACATCCAGAAGGTAAAAAATGAGTAGTGAGAAAGATTCGGTTCAAAAATTCTGTAGAAACTTAAAGTTGCATTTTAATAGCTTTGATTTAATTCAAATGGCTTTAATACATCCTTCCTATTCCCAGGAAAAAAGCGGAGTAGGAAATAACCAGAGGTTGGAGTTCCTAGGTGATGCCGTACTTAATTTCGTGGTAGCAGAGTACTTGTACAAGCATTATCATGATAAAGCAGAGGGTGATTTAACCAAGATAAGGGCTCGAGTGGTGTGTGAGCGTTCCCTGACTGAAGTGGCCAAAACCATAGATCTAGGCCAGTATTTGCTGCTGGGCAAGGGCGAGGAAATGTCCGGCGGGCGCAGAAGGAAATCCATTTTGGCGGATGCGATTGAATCGGTAATAGGAGCTATTTATTTAGATCAGGGCTATCAAAAGGCAGCTGAATTCATTTTGACCTATCTGGAGGATTTAATCCAGGAGGCATCTCAAGGTGACTATAATGACTATAAATCACGGCTACAGGAGCTGGTGCAAGGGAAAAACAAGCAAAATGTTTATTACCAAATTATTAATGAAAACGGACCAGCTCACGCCAAACTCTTTGAAGCAGGGGTTTACTATCAGGGTCGATTGCTGGCCAGCGGAAGCGGAAAGAGCAAAAAAGAAGCCGAGCAGAAAGCCGCAGAGGCGGTTATAAAGAACGAACAAGTGCTTCAATATTTGGATAAGGTTTTAAAAGATGAAACACTATAATATTCCAATCTTCATTCCCCATCTGGGATGTCCCTTTAATTGTATTTTTTGCAATCAAAAAAGAATCGCCCGCCTAGAGCCGGCACCAGATCCGGCTGCGGTCTCTCATATGGTCCAGTCAGCTTTGAATACTATTCCTGCCTCAGCGGCTGAAAGAGAAATTGAAGTAGCCTATTTTGGCGGCAGTTTTACTGCCTTGGACAAAGCCCTGCAAGAAGAGTATCTGCTGGCTCTGCAACCCCTTTTGAAGCTCGGAGCCATAGCCGGGATTAGACTATCCACCCGTCCCGATTTTATTGATTCTTCGGTCTTGGACTTACTGGCCGACTATGGAGTTACCACTATTGAATTGGGAGTCCAATCTTTAAATGAAAAGGTTCTGGAGGCTTCCGGCCGGGGCTATAGTTCCCAGGCGGTGGTGGGTGCTTGCCGTCTAATTAAGCAATCAGGGTTTAGGCTGGGCATACAGCTGATGACTGGACTGCCTGAGGATTGTATTGAATATGATATGGAGACTATCTTTAAAACAATTCAGCTGGATCCTGATATAGTCAGGATTTATCCGACTCTGGTTATAAAAAATACCCGGTTGGCCACTATGTATGAGCAAGGCCGTTATCAGCCCCTGGAGCTAGATGAAGCGGTTGATATCTGTGCCTGGATGTTCATGTACCTTCAGCAGCAGGACATCAAGGTTATCCGTATGGGACTGCATCCCTCGGAAGAGCTACGGGAAGAGGGCGTGATTATTGCTGGCCCCTTTCATCCTGCCTTTGGCGAACTGGTAGAACAACTGGTATTCCAAAAACAAGCCCAGACCTTGCTGCATGATTATATACAGTCCCAACCGGGGACCCGAGATTTAGAAATATATAGCAGCAGTCGGGATTTATCGAAAATGTTGGGATACAGAAAAAAGAACCTCTGCTATCTGAAACGCTTAAGTGGAATGGTGCATGGGGTTAAGGGCCATCCTGGTCTGGAGCCCAATGAGCTGGGCATTGGACCTGTATCTTCAGCCCATCCGGATATGAAGCTGTCCCGAGCCACCTTTCTAAGTACCTACCTTCAATAAACAAGCATCCAGAAGCCCAGCAGCAAACGAGTAAATAAGATGTAGAACTCTGGTCTTTATATGTAGAAAAGCCTAGTATATCTGCAGTATACTAACAATATGTTGGTTTTTGCAGGAAGGGTTTACCTCCCTCTTTGTATAAATTAGTTAATATAGAGAACGGGAGTAGAGCCTACAGGAGGAAGCTTCAGTGTACCTAAAAAGAATTGAAATCAAAGGCTTTAAATCCTTTGCCGATAATACTGAGTTGATTCTGCAGCCTGGTATTAATGTAATTGTGGGACCTAACGGCTGCGGCAAAAGCAATATTGTAGATGCAGTGCGCTGGTGCCTGGGAGAGAGCAATATTCGCCATCTGCGCGGACAAAAGGGTGAAGACGTAATATTCAATGGTACCGATAATAAAAGGGCTCTGGGCATGGCCTTGGTTGAATTGTCTATAGAAAATGGGGACGGTATCTTGCCTTTGGATTATGACGAAGTTAATATATCCCGTAAATTATTCAGATCGGGAGAAAGCGAATTCTATATCAACAAGTCCCGGGTAAGAATGAAAGATATCTATGGACTGTTTACGGGCACCGGTTTGGGACGTAAAGGGTATTCCATTGTCGGCCAGGGAGAACTGGAACAGGTATTAAACGGTCAAGGCCTGGACCGGCGCTTTATATTGGAAGAAGCGTCTGGCATTATCAAATACCGACAACAAAGGGACGAGGTTAAAAACAGACTGCTTAATACCAAGCAGGACCTAAATCGTTTAAGGGATATATTGGTGGAATTGAAACAACGCCGGGATGATTTGGAAATAAAGTCCGATAAAGCCCGTAAGCATATAAAGCTACAGGAAGAAAAACAAGAACTGGAAGAAAACATTTTAAAATTTGAGATATGTAAGGTGAATGGGGATTTATTCAAAAAGAATGAGCTCGTTAGGGAAAAACAGCAGGAAATGGACCGAGTCCAAGGACAATTGTATGAGCAAGAGCAGCAGATTTCTCTTGAGGAGAATCGGCTGCTTCAAAACCGGGATATTATCAATGCCGGCAAAGATGAAAAACATGATTTGGAGCGCCGGATTGCTGATTGGAATAATGAAGCCAGGCTAAGAGAAGAAAGAATTCGCAATTATCTGGAAAGATTAGCAGCTGCGGCTGAAGAAGAGAAAAAGTATAGGCTGATGTTGGAAAAGCTGAAGGAAGAACTACTGAGCCGCTCGGAAGACTACCGGAAGCAAAAATGTCAACTGGAGGATCTAAAAAATGGCCTGGAAAAGATAAACCTGCAACTCAAGCAACTGGAAAGAAAGATGGAGGAAAGCCAGCGCTTTTTCGAGATGAAAAAAGTCGCCGTATTTGAGCGTATGCAAGAAGAGAGCAAGATAAACAACCAATTGCTTCAGACTGATGCCCAGGAGCGCAAACTGCGGGAAAAAAAGGAGCGTCTACACTTATTAAGCGGCGAATTAAAAGCCAAGATCAGCCAAAAGGAAGAATTGCTCCATAATCTCTCCAAGGAGAAGCAGCTCTTTGAAAAAGAGATACCAGAGCTGCAAAAGCAGCTTAAAGAGCTGGAAGAAGAGAAACAGGAAAGCGAGAGAATGGCTAAAGCCAGAGCAGCCGAATACACTCGACTTAATGAGGCAGAGTTTAAGATGAATAAACAGCTGCTGGTAATAGATGATATGGACAGAAAACTAGAAGGATATTCCTGGGGAGTAAAATCAGTCTTGGAGGCCTCCGCTCGAGGAGAGCTTAGGGGAATAAAGGGACTGGTGGGCGAGGTTATTGATGTGCCTGGAGGACTGGAAACGGCTATAGAGGTGGCCTTGGGCAGGAAACTGGAAAACATTATTGTCAGTAGCAGCGAAAATGCAAGGGATGCCATCGAGTATCTTAAAGGCAGCAAGCGGGGGAGAGTTACATTTTTACCCTTAGACATCCTTTTGAGCAACCCAGTGCCATTAGAGGTTAAGAGAGCTTTGCAGCATTTAGATGGGGTTCTAGGATTAGCCGCAGATCTCATTAAGTACGGGCCGGATTATGGCCAGGCGATGAATTACCTTATGGGGCGCGTGGTATTGGTTAAGGATATGAATACAGGCATAAAGCTATTTAAAAGCATTAAGTATCCGTTGCAGATTGTAAGCCTGGAGGGAGAACTTATTAGTGTCAGCGGAGCTATGACCGGAGGCAGCAGGGAAAGAGTCCGGGAGACTCCTCTGCAGCGCAAAAAGGAGCGGAGAAATCTGCAGGAGCAGCTGGCTGGGGTTAAAAAAAAGCTGGAACTTAATAAAGCCCAGGGAGAAAAAATAGCTGGAATACTGGAAATAATACAACAGAAAATAGATGTCATCCAGAAAAAACTAATCGAGCAGCAATTCCGTTTTGAAGTTGTCAGACAAGAGGCGGGGCAGTTGATCCAAGATATTGAGCTGGCAGGTCGGGACTGGCAAAACAATATAGATGAATTGGCGGGCCTGGAGCTAAGCTATGGGAAGCTGTTGTTGGAGAGAGAAGCTCTGGAGAATAATAAGGAAAACATACATGGCCTCAGTGAAAGTGAAGCCGAAGAATTGGAAAAATGGAAGGAAACAATCGGCACCAATAAAAGGGATTACCAGGTACATATAGAAAGGCAGAAATCCTATCAAGAGCAATTGGAATCAAAGCTAAGGGAGATAGAAAATATAGAAAAAAATATTGAGCAGTTTAGGCAGGTGGAAAACTCCTATCAAAAGTCCAGGATGGAAGCCAGCGAATTGCAGGAACGGCTATCGGGGCTGATTCAAAAGGAAAGTGATAAAATTGAAGAATCCAAGGAGATAATAAAGCAGGAAAAGATAAAACTGAACCAAATAAAGGAAAATCTCCTGAGCCGACAGAAAGAGGGAAAAGAGTGCCAGGAGTCCATCAATAATCTGCGCCGGGAGATTCTGCCTCTTAGGCAGGTTTTGATACAAATAGAGGGTAGCAGCCGCAATGCTGAAATAAATATAGCCCGTTTGGAAACCGAACTCTCAGTTCTTAGGCATAAGTGGAAGATTGAAGTGCAGAAGCCGGAGCCGGAGTCGGCCAATGAACAACCACCATTTAGCTTGACCCAGGTACGTGGTTTTCGTCAGCAGACGGAAGTTCTGGCTTTACAGTTGGAGGAGCTGGGACCGGTGGATCCAGAATCCTTAAGCGAATTTGAAGCCGTCCACGAGCGCTACCAGTTTATTCATCAACAGTATGAGGACTTGTTGCGAGCCCAGGATTCATTGAATCAGCTATTACAGCAAACGGAAAAGATTATGGCAGAGCAATTTAATGATTTTATATTGCTGGCCCAGAAGAGTTTTTCCTATACCTTCCAGGATATATTCGGGGGAGGAGAGGCTAGCTTAAGAATAGAGGCGGGGAAAGAAAGCCTGGAAGCCGGGATTGAAATAGAAGTCAAACTGCCGGGCAAAAAAACTCAAGCGTTAAACCTTTTGTCCGGGGGAGAGAGAGCCCTGACTTGTATCGCCTTCATTTTTGCTCTATTGGGCTTAAAACCTGCTCCTTTTTGCATATTGGATGAGATTGATGCCTCTTTGGATGAAACCAACCTGATCCGCTTTGGCAATTTCATTAAGAAAATGGCAGAGAAGATGCAGTATATTATAATTAGCCACCGACAGTCTACTATTGAAAGGGCTGAGAATATTTACGGAGTTACTATGCCGGAAAAAGGGGTTTCCAGAGTCTTAACTCTTAATATCAGTGAACTGGAAGAGCTGGCTGGATAAAATTTTATCAAGGAGAGAAAAAATGGCACTATTTAAACGTAAAAACAAGAAGCAGGACCATCCGGAGCAGGAAAGCAGTAGCGAGCAGTTGCTGTCTGATGTTGAAGAGCTGCCGTTGACGGAAGAAGACCACCACTCTGATTCTGAGCTCGATTCCTTCACCGGCGAAGCACAAAGCAAGCAAAAAGGAAAAAGGGGTCTATTTGAAAAATTCAAACAGGGCTTGAGCAAAACTAGGAACAACCTGAGCGGCAAGATTAATGAGCTGGTGCATATTTCTAAAAAACTTGATGATGAATTTTGGGAAGAGTTAGAAGAGATTCTAATTCAGGCCGATGTAGGAGTTAATACCTCCCTGGAATTAGTAGAGCGGATCAGGCAAACTGCTAGAAAACAGAAGATTTCTGATTCTTCAGCCATCATGGGTATTATAGCTGAAGAAGTACGTGAAATGCTTACTCATCCCGGGTCAGAGTTGGAATTAAGGGAAGATGACAACCTAGACGGAACCCCGGCTGTCATTATGGTGGTGGGGGTAAACGGGGCCGGGAAAACTACCTCCATCGCCAAGCTTGCCCATCGATTTAAAAATGAACACAAGCGAGTACTACTGGCGGCAGCTGACACCTTTAGAGCAGCGGCCATAGATCAATTACAGATTTGGGCTGACCGGGTGGGAGTGGAATTAGTCAAGCATCAAGAAGGGGCAGATCCTGGTGCAGTAGTTTTTGATGCTCTGAGTGCTGCCAAGGCTCGCAAAGCTGATATTTTAATAATTGATACCGCGGGCAGGCTGCAGAATAAAACCAACCTGATGAAGGAAATCAGTAAAATTAAAAAGATTATTGAGCGGGAGATGCCCCAGGTTCCCCGGGAAGTCTTGCTGGTTCTAGACGCTACTACCGGACAAAATGCTATAAGTCAGGCCCGGGTCTTCCAGGAAGCTACCGGGGTGAGTGGCATTATACTAAGCAAACTGGATGGAACTGCCAAGGGTGGAATTATACTGGCCATAGCCAGCGAACTGAAGATACCAGTAAAATTTGTAGGAATAGGAGAAGGATTGGACGATATCAAAGCCTTTGATCCGGAGGTCTTTGCCCGGGCATTGTTTGCTGAATAGATATGCAGCATGATTCCTTTTATCCGCTTCACACGAAAAGGTTTACCCGACCTAGTGTTTTTAACCGTGAATAATTTGTAGGGGCGGTCTTTGACCGCCCGTCCGGCCTAGACAGAAATTTTCATACTCGCTTGTGTTCCCTAATCATGGGGTTGACAAGAAGATACAGCTTATGATAATTAAAGATCAGCTAAGGAGGAAATGAGAATGATTGAAATAGCTATTATCGGTGGTACCGGGGTCTATGATCCCAGGATGTTAGATAATATTAGAGAAGTCACTCAGGATACACCTTATGGAAAAGTAAGTTTGACCATAGGCCAATACGATGGTCAAGATATTGCCTTTATCCCCCGCCATGGGTCCCAACACAGTGTTCCGCCTCATCTCATTAACTATCGGGCCAATATTATGGGCTTGAAACAGTTAGGGGTTAAAAGCATACTGGCTACGGCGGCGGTGGGTTCTTTGAACCTGGATTTAAAGCCGGGAATGTTTGTCCTGGCCGACCAATTCCTGGATTTCACCAAAAATAGAACAAACACTTTTTATGAAGGCGGGGAACTAGGAGTTTTCCATTGCGATATGACGGTACCTTATTGTCCGGAACTGCGTCAGTCACTGACCCAAGCCGCGCAGGAATGCGGTTTTGATCTGCAAAATGGTGGTACCTATGTATGCGCCGAAGGTCCTCGCTTTGAGACTGCAGCGGAAATTTCCATGTTTAAGCAATTGGGCGGAGATCTGGTAGGTATGACCAGCGTTCCCGAAGTTTGCCTGGCTCGAGAGATGGGCATCTGCTATGCTAATATTTCCATTATTACTAACTATGCGGCAGGGATTTCCCCCTCCATACTAACCCACAGCGAGGTCTTGCAAAGGATGAAAGAGAGCACCGATGGGGTTAGAAAGCTGATATTGGAAAGCATCAAATATATTAGCCGAGAAAGAACCTGTGATTGCGTAAAAATCTTAGAGCAGCCTGGAGTAAATAAATGATAAAAACCATTTATTTTCAGGATGATTCGGTAATGCTGCTGGATCAAAGCCAACTGCCGGATCGGCTGGTTTACGAAAAATGTAATGATCCTGCCCAGGTAGCCGATGCCATCATAGGACTCAAAGTGCGGGGAGCTCCCTTGATCGGAGTCACGGCTGCCTTTGGATTGGCCTTGGGAATAAAAAACTATAGAGGACCGACAGAGCAAGTGGATCAATATTTCCAGGCTACCTGTAAGCTCTTGGCCTCTACTCGTCCTACCGCAGTGAATCTTTTTTGGGCACTGGAACGCATGGAAAAGACCTATATGATCCATCGACATCAAGAGCTGGAAAGCATAGCCCAGATACTTATGGCTGAGGCAGATAAAATGTATGCAGAGGACATTGCTATTAACCGGGCTATTGGCGATTATGGACAAGAGCTAGTACCTGCCGGAGGTCGTGTTTTGACTATATGCAATGCCGGGGCTCTAGCTACCTGTGGCTATGGTACTGCCCTAGGGGTTATCCGCTCCGCCGCGGCCAGGGGTAAAATTGACAAAGTATGGGCTTGTGAAACCAGGCCGGTACTACAAGGTGCCCGCCTAACAGTTTGGGAACTCATGCGGGAAGGCATACCAGTGGGTTTAATAACTGACAGCATGGCCGGCTATACCATGCAACTGGGCAAGATTGACCTGGTAATAGTGGGGGCCGATCGTATAGCAGCCAATGGAGATGCAGCTAATAAAATAGGCACTTTTTCTCTGGCAGTTTTGGCGGCCTACCATAATATACCTTTTTATGTAGCAGCTCCTTTGTCTACTATTGATTTAAGTATTGATAACGGTGGACAGATTCCCATTGAGGAACGGCATCAAGATGAGGTAAGGCAGATTGCCGGCACTTATCTAACGGTTCCGGATGTGGAGGTATTTAATCCAGCCTTTGATGTTACACCACAGCATTTGATAAAGGGTATAATAACAGAAAAAGGTATCATTGAACCACCGTATATCAGTGGTTTGGAGCATATAAAAACTAAGACGCAGGGGTGATAAAATGAGGTACCTGGAAGAGCGCCGGCAGGTTTTAGCTGCTGCCCGAGAAATTTCTCAAACCGGTATGGTTATGGGAACCTGGGGCAATGTAAGTATACGATGTCCAGACCCTGAATTGATGATTATTACTCCTAGCGGGGTTGATTACCAGCTCATGTCTTTGGATGATATGGTGTTGATTGATAGTACATATAAAATCTTGGAAGGAAGCTATAAGCCCTCCATAGAAACTCCTCTGCATATTGAAATATTAAAGAAACGGAAAGAAATAAAGGCCATTGTACATGTACACAGTATTTATGCCACCTCCTTTGCTGTAGCCCGGAAAAACATCCCGGTAATTTTGGAAGAAACCGCTCAAGTGGTGGGACACGAGGTATCGGTAGCAGAATATGCCCTTTGCGGAACCCAGGCTCTGGCCAATGCAGTGCTGGATAGTTTGGGGGAAGATGGCCGGGCGGTACTGCTGGCCAACCATGGCCTCTTAGCCGCCGGGGTATCCATGGAAGATGCTTTGAGGATTTGCTATGTGGTGGAGAAAACAGCCCGGATAGCCTTATATGCTAGAGAGTTAGGAGGCCTCCACACTTTGGAGAGCGCTGAAGTTATTCAACTCTTTCAGAAGTTTAAAAGCTATGGGTCCAGCAAAAACCAGGATGGGAAATAAAGTACTTGGAATAGTAAAGGAGGAATACAGGGTGCGTATACTGATAGAGAATATCTGTATTTTGCCCATGACCGGGCGGGACAGTGTTATAGAAAAGGGCTATCTGATAATTGAAGACCGGATGATTAAAGAACTGGGGTCTGGTTCGGCTGCCCCGGCCGAATATGACCGGGTGATTGATGGTAGAAAGAAAGTAGTAATGCCCGGCTTTGTTAATACTCACACCCATGCCGCCATGAACCTGATGAGAGGGTATGCTGATGATCTGCCCTTAATGGAGTGGTTGGAGCAGAAGATATGGCCTCTGGAAGCTCAGTTGAAAGCAGAAGACGTGTATTGGGGTAGTATGCTGGCTATCCTGGAGATGATCAAGTCAGGTACCACTACTTTCAATGATATGTATTTTTTTATGGATGAAACGGCTCGGGCAGTAGAGGAAACGGGAATCAGAGCGGTTCTCTGCCGTGGGTTGATAGGACTTGGCCCCGAGGCCGAAAGCGGCCTGGATGACAGCCGTCGCCTGGTAGAAAAATGGCATTGCTCGGCCGAAGAAAGAATAAAATTCCTGCTGGGTCCCCATGCCCCCTATACCTGTCCCCCTGATTATTTGAAACTAGTAATAGCTCTAGCCCGGGAACTGAATGTAGGCATACATACTCATATTGCCGAGACCCAGGGTGAAGTAGAAAATATTAAACGGCAATACGGCAAAACTCCGGTGGCATTAATGGAAGAAGTAGGATTGTTCGAGCTTAAGACTATAGCCGCTCATTGTGTGCATTTAAGCTCAGATGATATAAGGACAATTCAAGGCCAGGGGGTAGGAGTAGCCCATAACCCGGAAAGCAATATGAAGCTGGCCAGCGGTGTTGCACCGATACCTGAGCTGCTGGAAGCAGGTGTTGCAGTTGGCCTGGGCACCGATGGAGCGTCCAGCAACAACAATCTGGATATGCTGCAGGAGATGCGCAGCTGTGCCTTACTGCATAAGGTTAATAAGATGGATCCAACAGTTCTTCCCGCCTATCAAGCTCTGGAGATGGCTACTGTCAATGGAGCCAAAGCTCTGGGTCTGAGTAGGGAAATAGGATCTTTGCAACCCGGAATGAAAGCGGATCTAATCATGCTTAATCTGGACCAGGCCCATATGCAGCCCATGCATGATCTTATGGCTAATATCGTATATTCCGCCCAGGCCGCGGATGTGGATACTGTGATTATCAACGGGCAGCTGATCATGGAGAACCGAAAAATCCTTACTTTTGATGAACAGCAGGTCTTGGATCAGGCCGAAAAACATGCCAGGGAACTTGCCCGGCGAATATAATCATTAAGCCCTTTATAATAATTATTCCTATAGATGATCACCCTGTTTTGCAGGCCACTAATTGGCTTATTGCAGAACAGGGTTTCTTAATCTATAATTAATTTGTGTACAAGTTAATTAGTGTAATCAGGAACCACTGTAACAGGAGAACCGTCCCCTTGTTACATGAAAGGGGTTGTAGGTAATGAAAGATTACTCTGGGAAAATACTGGAAATAGACCTATCCCATGGATTAATTAGGTTTAAGGACATAGAACCCCAACTGCTCAGGCAGTATTTAGGTGGCATCGGTTTCAATGCCAGGATTTTGTATGAACAGATGCCGGCCGGAGCAGATCCTCTTGGAGAAGACAATATTTTGGTTTTTTCTGCCGGTACCCTGGTTGGTACTCCCTTTCCCACGGCTTCACGTACCGAAGCTTCTGCCAAATCTCCCTTAAGCGGAGGGTTTGGCACCTCCAATTCCGGGGCCTTTTTTGGCCTACAGTTAAAAACCGCCGGCTTTGATGCTCTGGTAATAAAGGGCAAGTCGCCAGATCCTGTCTATATAGCCATTAATGATGAAGATGTTCAGATTCTGGCCGCAGGTTCTTTATGGGGTAAGGAATGCTGGGAATGCGTTGATTACCTGGAGAAAAAACATTTTGGATCAGAAATAGCCCTGATTGGGCATGGGGGAGAGAATTTGCTGCGCTTCGCCAGTATAGAAAACGGCCGCTATGATGGCTGGGGCCGTACTGGGCTGGGAGCAGTGATGGGTTCCAAGAATTTAAAAGCTATTACCGTAAAAGGAACTAAAGGAAGAAAGGCTCATGATCCGGTGGCTTTACTAAAAGCAGTTAAAGATGGTCAGCAGCTGATAAAATCAGCTTCTTCTTATCTGGCTTTCACTGAGTATGGAACTTTAAATGCCAGTATTCCATATTCAAAATTTAAAGCCATCTCCGCCCATAATTTTACCAAAGGAACCCTGCCGGGTTGGAAAGATATCGGAGGCAGGCCCATTGTAGATAAATATGGCAGCCGCCATGTAGCCTGTCAATCATGCATCATAGCCTGTGGTCATTGGGTAGAGTTAACAGAAGGCAAATACGCCGGGGTAAAGGTTAAAGACCTGGAAATAACCCCCGTAATGTCATTTGGAGCTACCGTAGGTTTGGATACTGAAGCTATTATTAAGGCCAGTGAGTTATGCCAGCGCTATGGGGTAGACATGGTAAGCGTCGGAGGGGTGTTGGGTTTTGCCATTGAGCTTTATAAACAGGGAATAATAAGTAAAGAGGACATCGGTTTTGAGCTGGAGTTCGGCGATGATGAAGCTGCTTTTAAATTGCTGCATATGATTATCAATAGAGAAGGTATAGGAGATATACTGGCTGAAGGAACTAAAAGAGCAGCTGAAAGATTTGCCCAGGCAGATAGATATGCCATTCAGATCAAAGGTATGGAAATCCCCATGATCGATCCCCGGGGTCGTTGGTCCACATGGACCCTGGGTATGCTGACCAATTTAAGAGGTGGAGATCACCTGCGCTGCCGGAATCCTGTGGAGAACCTGCGTTTTAATGAAAGAGATGAAGAATATAGCAAAGAGAGATTCGGTTTTAAGCAGTCCATGTATGACCAGTTGGATATTCCGGAGGAAGTAAAGCGCAAAGCCATTGATTTGGAACAGGACACTACGGATATTCCAGAAATGTCAAAATGGGCGGAGGATTTAATCAATCTTTATAATTCAGTTGGTATCTGTATCCGGCCTCCGGTGATGGAAAAGGTGGGACCTACCATAATTGCCGAGGCCTGCCGGGCCTTTATCGGTATAGAGTTTACTCCTGCTGATTTAATGGAGAGTGCAGAAAGAACCTGGAATTTAATCAAGCTCTTTAACCTGCGGGAAGGGGAAAAGGTAGAAGCCAGCAAATTTCCCCGGCGCTTTTATGAAGAAGAACTTGATGGAAAGGTACTGGATGAGGCCAAAGTACAGAAAGTATTGGAAAAATACTATCAGGTGCGAGGTTGGGACAGTAAAACCGGGAGACCGGAAAAGGATACTCTGAAGCGTTTGCAATTGGACCAGCTAAGTGAATAATGAAAAGATGGGGATGAGGATGAAAAGAATTGTTGTTGATGCCGAGGTCTGTACCGGGTGCGGTATATGCCAACTGGTGTGTTCAGTCCATAAAACCGGTCAATGGCATCCTGCCCTATCCAGGATCAAGATAAAACAGATGCCGGAGTTCGGAATCAAGGTACCAGTAGTTTGCATGCAATGCAGCAATCCTCCCTGTGCAGTTTTTTGTGTTATGAATTTGATATATAAGGATCCGGATACCGGTTATACCATGCGCCGGGAAGATAAGTGTATAGGCTGTCGGGCTTGTGAAATAGCGTGTCCTTTCTCAGCTGCCATTATGGATCCCATCCGAGAAGTAGTAGTCAATTGCGATCTGTGCGGAGGAGAGCCGGTATGTGTAGCTTATTGTCCGGAAGGGGCTTTGCTCTATATGGATGAAGCAGAAGCCGGAGATAAGAGAAGATCAAGGTTGGGATTGAAGAGTGGGGAAATTTTCCCTAGGGGAGAATGCAGCGGGAGGGGATCTTAATGAGAATACTGATAGTTGGCAATGGGGCTGCAGGAAATCAGGCCGCAGTCAGCTTAAGAAAACTAGACTCCAGCTGTGAGATAGTTATGCTAGCGGAACAAAATTATCCGAACTATTCCGCCTGTGCCCTCCCTGATGTACTGGCGGGCTGGATCCCCCTTAAGAAGACTTTTTTAATGGCTGAAGAAGATTATAGCCGCTTAAACATTGAAACTAATTTTGGCCTAGAAGTGAATCAGCTCAATTTGACAGAACAGTGCCTACAAGCGGGAGAGCTACTATACCATTATGACCGGCTGATTCTGGCCACTGGCAGTCAGCCAGTAATACCAGCCCTACCAGGTTCAGAATTGCCAGGTAACTTCGTAGTAAAAACTCCCGGAGATATTGAAGGGATTTTGGCTCATGGGCCCCAACAGGTGGTGGTAGTGGGAGCTGGCAATATCGGAGTAGAAACCGCTTCAGCTCTGAAAAACAGAGGTTGTAAGGTAACCCTGGTTGAAATGCAGGACCGGATTATGCCACTGCTCTATGATCACAAACCGGCAACTATAATACAATCAATGCTGGAAGAAGAGGGGATAGAGGTAGTAACTGGAGATCGAGTTATCGGAATAAGCGGAGATAGTCAAATAGAGCTTATCCATACCCAGGGGCAGGATATTAATGCTGATACTGTGATCTGGGCAGCGGGGGTCAAGCAGAACACTCATATAGCCCGAGCAGCAGGATTGAGCATCGGATCTTTGGGAGGAATTCAAGTGGATACTCAAATGCAAAGCAGTGCAGAAGGGGTATTTGCCTGTGGAGACTGCGTGCAAAGCTTTCAGGTTTTTACCCGTAAGCCATGTCTGAGTCTTCTCTGGTCCAGTGCTAAAAGACAAGCACAGGTAGCTGCCCGTAATTGCCTGGGATATCTTGATAAATATGAAGGCAGTTGCAGTCTGGTTATTGAAGAAATAATGGGTATACCCTGTGTAGCCATGGGGCTAAATCTTGAGGCTCTCCAGGGCTATGAAGCGGAAGTTGTTGAGCACCATGCTGAGGACGGGTATTTTAGGGTTCTGATAGTGGAAGATAAAATAGCGGGCTTTCAAGGTGTCGGAAGTATAGAGGGAGCTGGAGCGATATTTACTATGATTAAAAAAAAGACTCCCATATCCGAGAGCAAAAGAGTGCTGCTTAACCGGGGATTGATTCCCAGTATGGCATGGTATATAGACAGTAGAAGATATCTCAGTAGCCAATATTAGCAGGCCATAAAGGAGGCAAAGATGGATAAATTGATTTTTATTGATCACGAAAAGTGCGTGGGTTGTGCTACCTGTGAAATGGTGTGTTCTCTAGTACATGAAGGTATATGTTCGCCATCTCTTTCCCGCATAAGAGTGGTAAGGTATCCTACCCGGGCCTTAAACGTACCCATTACCTGTGCTTTTTGTGAATTTCCGCCCTGTGTCAGTGTCTGTCCCAGCGGGGCTATTACTAAAAATGCACAAAGCGGTGAGGTCACCATAAACTCCCTGCTTTGTATTGGCTGTCGCCAATGTGTTCAGGCCTGCCCCTTTGGACATGCCAACTTTAATTTTGCCCAGGGCACAGCATTTAAATGCGATTTGTGTGGAGGTAATCCACAATGTGTGGAATACTGTTGGACTGGAGCATTGCAATACCTTCCCCTGGAAAGGGCTCTGGGAGAAAAAAGGGAGGCTGTAGCCAGAAGTATCCTCCCACAAGCTTAAGCTGCTTTTATCAGGGCAGACTTATCAATGCCATGAGCTTCATGATATAATAACAGGTATACTATATGATTCACAATGGAGGATAAAAACTTATGCCCAGGAAAACTAAGTGCAGAAGGGTAGGCCATATACCCAAGTCCAATATCTTCAAACCATCTGGTATACCTGCTTATGAATTGGAAGAAATCATATTAAAAATAGAAGAGGCGGAGGCCCTGCGATTAAAGGACCTGCTGGGATTGGAGCAGGTGGATTGTGCAGAGGAAATGGGAGTCTCAAGAACTACATTTCAACGTATTCTGGTGGAGGCGCGGCAGAAGGTAGCAGATGCTTTAATCAATTCCAAAATGCTGGTGCTGGACGGTGGAAACTACGAACTGGTTGATATTGATAATTGCCATCAGCGGGGGCGTCATCGGGGTACCCATGGCTGCAGGCATAATCAGAATGACTGACAGTTGCTATCTTGCAAGCAGGAAATAAACTAGGCCGGATCATAACTTGATGATCCGGCCTTTAATATTGATATTGTTCCAGAAGAAGTTACCAGACATTGGTGTATCAATCTTGAATAACTACTATAATTCTTTTAATGGCTACAGGATAATCTATAAGTCATGGTTGGTGTATCCCTGCTCCTCAGCCAGCATATCCAGGTAAATGGTTTCAATGTTGGCGATAAATAGGTCTGTGCTGCCTCCCCCCGACCTTTCATCATAAGTCTTAAGATACCCTTTGCATTTTTCACAGGTATATATACGGTAGGCCTCGTCGTTTTCTACGCTTCTATAAAATATGGTGCCAGGAGTATCATTGCCGCAGTGCACACATAGCAGGTATCTGGTTTCCCATTCAGTAAAACAGCGGTCACAAAACATAAATCGGTGGTTATCAGCTGGTCTTATGCGGCTGAAGTGGGATTTGCTTCCACAAACCGGGCATAAATTGGGAAAGTCCCAGTGTTGGAAGGTTTCTTCTCTCAGTTCTTCCTGATAGGGAAGGGCATACAGCCTCAAAAAAGGGCGGATAGAGTGGTCAAATAGAAAAACCAGCAATTCCTCCGATATTTTATATTCTTCGGCTAAACCAGCTAAAGGGGTTAGATTGTCATTTAAGAAGTCTTTTATATAACTGGCAAAGTCTAGATTATGAGTTTTTGCCTCTATATCCTCCAGGGTATCCTTAAGATCAGGACGATTATCAAGCATAAAATCAAGCAAAGCTGAAAAGACGGTCCGGTATTGTTCCGAATCAATTACAAATCTTTCAATAATCAATAAGGGCTTTTTCTGTTCAGCAATTAATGCTTTGGGATTGCTAATATGGCTGGGGGAAAAGAACTTCTGAAGTTTGATCTGCTGCTGGGTTTGCCAGGTCTCCAAGTTTTTATAAAAATCTAGATATTCCTCAGGAAGTTCAACTGGACTAGTTCTGTTCATTTTTATCACTCCTTGAAGTTGCTTCGGTATCTTGGCTAATTTACCAAGCTTGAACCGCTTCTTCTCTACTTGACTAGCGACTTGGACTTGAAGTGTGAGCTCCAAAATAAACCATAAAGGGGGAGTATACTCCCCCTTTATTAACGTTGATACACAGCAGGCTTCTATTCAGCCTTGGATTTATCTCCGTATGTTTCGTCATACCAGGTTTTGTGGTGATGTTCGGCCCAGTCTTCCCGAACTGTACCTTTCCACATTCCCCAGAAGGATTCACCGGAGCCGGGATGGAAGGAACCAAGATATCCATGCATACATACCATCATGGTAGCCAGAACCATGGCGATATCGTGGATGGGATAGGCCAGTCTTACCAGGCCGGCTGGGAATATAGTCGGGAACCACATGATATAACCGCTGAGTATTAAGAAAATAACTGCGGTGGGTGTAACCATGGAGTTGCCTTTTTCTCCTCCATTGAACTTGGTCTGGGGGGGTACTTTTACCTTAAAGCCCAGAAACTCCAAGGGGAATAGTAAGAGAAATTTGATGTCATTCATACCGAAGCGGAGTATATCCTTGATCCAGGCTATCAAGACCTTGAAATTGCCTATCACAAATATGACTACCACTATGGTCATTATCACTGCTGAGATTCTGTGTACCAGGTTAGCGCCAGCGTAACCGCCAAAAATCGCGGCTAGCCAGTCTACATTATTCAGAAACAAGGCCAGACCGGTAAAGAGACACAGCAAAAAGGTCACGGTGTGTCCCCAATGGGTAAACCGGGATAGAAAATTAAATCTTTCTACGCGAGGCACATCTGCTTTGTATTCAGGAATCAATTGCATTACTCATGACCTCCTTCCGTATGGTCCCCATTTTTATTGGCCAGTATTCGAGTAGTTACAAAACTGATTGCGGATCCACCTAGAGCAATGGGGATTAACCATCCAAAATAGGGTTGTATCCAGTTCTGCCAGAAAGAAATCTGTCCCGGCACCTTGGGATCAACTGGCAATCCGAACTTATCGGGGCTGTCGGTCAGAACATACAACTTGTTCAAACCGCCCAGTTCCACCCGGCCATAAATTGTAGCTCGGGGAAAGCCATTAGCTCGCAGGAATTTTGCCCGTTCTTCAGCTTCTGCCAATAGTTCATCCCGGTCCCCAAATTTCAAGGCAGCGGTGGGACAAGTGCGAGCACAAGCCGGGGTTAATCCTTCTTCTACTCGATCCACACAGAGAGTACACTTGCTAATCTTGTCTTCTCTCTTACGATATTTAGGTATCATAAAAGGGCAGGCATAGGTACAGTACTGGCATCCTATACACTTTTCCGGATCATGGAAGGTGGCTCCCCAGGAGGTTTTGGAATAAGCCCCTTGTGGACATACCTTCATGCAAGCTGGTTCTAAACAGTGCATACATTGGTACTTGAGAAATTTCCAATACACGCCGTCTACTGGATCTTCACCTTCGATAAATCTAACCACCGTATAGGTGTCACCATTGGTGTCCCCTCCATGGGTATCATAGTTGCCTTTAAAAGGTTCGATTACTGCTGGAAGCTGGTTCCAATCCTTGCAGGCTACCATGCAACCCCGACAGGCTGTACACTTGCTAACATCATAAAGATTAGTTAAATTTGCCATATCTAAGCCCTCCTTACATCGCATAGAAATGCTTTGTATTCAGGAATCATGGTATTGGCGCACCCGATATGGGGAGTCAGGCGATTAGCCGGGTCACCGGTGGCAAAGCCCTTGAAACCATAGTGCCATAAGAGACCTATTTCATGCACTTCTTGTCCATGGATATTAAAGGGTTTAAAGCGTTTGGTAACGCAAGCCACTGCTTCAATATCACCACGAGTGGTAGAAACGATCACCTTGCGTCCATTTTTGATACCTTTTTCCCGGGCCAGTTGTTCGCTCATTTCGATCATCATATCCGGCATGAGTTCTGCCAGCCAGGGCAGGTTACGGGTTAAAGCACCGGTCTGCCAATGTTCCACTACCCGGTAGGTGGTGGCTATTATCGGATATTTATCTGGGGTACCCTGCTTGTCGGGTTCCCATACCTTGGTGGCTGGATTCAGGTTCTGCTTATTCATGGCATTGGCGGTTGGACTTTCCCAGGGTTCGTAATGTTCAGGGAAAGGACCGTCCTTCATTGAGCTCTTGGCAGCAAAAAAACAACCCATTCCTTCTGGACGCATAATGAAAGGCAGAGCCTTCTCCGGCGGTGAGGTTTTGCCGGTATCACAAACATCATCACCCACCCAGCTGCCAGCTGCTGCATCCCAATGGATTAAAACCCGTTTTTCATCACCAGGCCAGGGGGTAACCCCATCCGGGGATATGGAACAGCGGTTGTAGACTATGCGCCTATTAACTGGCCAGGCCCAAGCCCAGTTGGAGAATAGGCCTAAACCTTCTTTGGAATTGTCTTTATTATCACGAAGCTTGGTCTTGTAAATTACTTCTCCATCTTTGTAGGTCATGGCTCCACAATACACCCAGCATCCACAAGCGGTACTGCCGTCATCTTTCAGATTGGCGAAGCCTTCCACCGGCAGTCCATCGGATACGTTAACACCACAGAGCTCAGCCGCAACTTTAAGGATATCGTCATGTCCATGTTCGTCATCGTAGTTCCAGGCCAGCTTGGTTATAGGCTCATCTTCCGGCTTGCTGCTGCTCGCGTAGAGACTCTTGATTTTCTTGCCCAGCTCGTTGTAGATCCAGAGGTCGGCCTTGGATTCACCTACTGGATCAGCAGCCTGCCAGCGATACTGCACCCAACGCCCGGTTTGAGCGGCGGTTCCTTCTTTTTCAAATACCGCTGCTGCGGGGAGGAAAAATACCTCAGTTTGAATATCAGCCGCTGAAAGCTTGGGTACATTTTCATTTTCAACCGGTCTTTCCCAGGCGGGATAGGTCCAGAAATCGGCGGTTTCGTTCAGCCACAAGTCAATGGATACCATCCATTTAAGTTTGGATAAGGCTTCCTGTTCCTTGTTGGCATTGGGTCCACCCACCACCGGATTGGTGCCGTTAACAAACAGACCGTCTATTTCTCCCTTATGCATAGCTTCAAACATAGCTATGTGAGAATAGTTCTTATTAGCATCCCGCTTCGGCATATAGTGGTAAGCATAATCATTCTCAGCAATGGCTGCATCGCCCCACCAGGCTTTAAGCAGACTGATCATCCATTTGGAAGTATTAATCTTGAAACCAGAATTGGGGAATCCGGCTTTAACCAATTCCCGGAATTCTTCCAGGGTATCAAACTGCAGTTTGCCCGCTCCTGGGGTGGCTTTTCTTATATATGCCAACAAGTCTTTGTTGTCTGGCCCATTGGTGGGAGAATCAATGTAACCGGGGATGATGTGGAAGAGTAGAGCCATATCGGTTGCTCCCTGCACGTTGTTCTCACCCCTCAATGCATTAACTCCACCGCCCGGACGTCCCATGTTGCCCAAAAGCAGCTGTACCATAGCGAAGGAACGTACATTCTGGCTGCCTACGGTATGTTGGGTGATACCCATGGCATACATAATAGTACCGGTTTTATCCGGTGCGCCGGTAGCTGAATAGGCTTCCAGTACCTCCAGGTATTTTTTCTTGGGGGTACCGGTGATCTGGCATACGGTATCAATATCATAGCGTTCATAATGCTTCTTCATTAACTGGAAAACACAGCGGGGATTCTGCAGAGTAGGATCCTTCATGGGAAGTCCGCTTTCATCATATTGATAATCCCAGCTGCTAACATCATATTTACGATTATCTGCGTCATATCCGCTAAATAGGCCATCTTCAAAGCCAAATTCTTCTTTGACCAGGAAAGAGGCATTGGTATATGCAAGTACATATTCTTTATGATATCGTTCATTGTCAATAATGTATTTAATCATTCCGCCTAGGAAAGCTATATCAGTTCCTGACCTTAAAGGCGCATAAATATCAGCCTTGGTAGAGGTTCTGGTATAACGAGGATCAACATGAATGATTTTAGCATTCCGTTGTTCCCTGGCTCTTAACAGCCATTTCATACTAATGGGATGATTCTCCGCGGCATTACTGCCCATTATTAAAGCACAATCGGTGTTTTTTAAATCAACTATATGATTGGTCATGACTCCGCGTCCAAATGAGGGTGACAGTCCTGCCACCGTAGCGGAGTGTCAGATACGGGCCTGGGTTTCCAGATAAACCAAACCCAGGGCACGCATCATCTTGGTCAGTAGGTAGCACTCTTCATTATCAAGCCCTGAACCACCTATAGAAGCGATTTTTTCAGTTCGGTTAACTATTACCTCGCTACCGTCAGCTATAGTCTCTTTGTGAATAAAACTGTTGTCTCTAGTCTCCTTAACTCTCTGTGCAATTTGATCCAACATCCAATCCCAGTCTTTTTCTACCCACTTATCAGTGCCTGCTGCACGGTAAAGTGGCTTCTGCACCCGCTTGGGATTAACTATTTGTTCTCCGGTATGTTCATCATATATCTCTCGGAGATTAAACATAGCAGCTCCCTTGGAACAAGCTCCTCCCTGATTAATTGGGTTATCTGGGTCACCATGAACGCTCAGCAACTTAACGAATTTCCCCTCGGCATCCCGCTCTGAATACACAACCAAGCCACAACCCGAGGCACAGTAAGGACATACCGTAGGCACTGGGGTTACATTCTTAATTCTCAGCTCTTTGACCGCAGACGCGGTAGCCTGAAGATTAAAACCTAAGTCCACCAGTGCAAAACTGGCTGCTGTAGCCCCGGTTACCTTGAGAAATTGTCTACGGGTAACCTTCATATACTCCACACTCTCCTTTCGCCGTATTCAATTTTTGTACGGGGATATGCGATAAACTATATCAACCCAGCCAAAAATTGGACACCCTAAAATAAGTGCACAAACCCTAGTTATTAGGCTTATACAGCTTACAGGCTAAATATATATAATAATGGGGAAACAAATTATAAGGCTATAAACCCCCCTCCCCTCTCCAGTGTGACTATGCTGGAAAACAGCATTCAATCTATTTGTTTACCTTCACCTGCTATAGACTTCGACATTGACAATTAAATTCCTTGCAATTTGTCAGAATAAGAGCAAATAATAACAAAAATTTATATATTGTATAAGAAAAAGTTATGACGTGACTGGATAAATGGTTTCGCCGCTGTTTCTCAGGCTGTAGCCGCCGAACTTTGATACTCTTTGTCTAAACTGTCGGCTGCCGATTACCTGCATTAGGCTATCCACATACTGAGGCTTGATCAGATCAGGCAATAAGCACAAATCGTATCTTTCTTCGGCAATGGGGACGAAATCTAAATCCAAGGCTCGGGCACTGGCAAACACGCCAAGTGCGCAATCAGCAGTATCGTTTTTTACTGCAGCTGCTACTGCCAGGTGAGTATATTCTTCCCGGTGATATCCGTTAATGCTTTCAGGGCTTATCCCATGCTGCCCCAGCAAATAATCAAATAAAACACGGGTTCCAGCTCCCTGCTGGCGGTTAAGATATCTAATCTTATTATCACTTAAATCTTTGATTTCGTTAATACTGAAAGGGTTGCCTTTTTTAACAATCAATCCCTGCTCTCGGTGCAATAAATTAATTAATACCCAAGGCTGATTAGCTAAGTATTTTTTAAGATAGCTTATATTATAATCACCGCTTTCTTCATCCAGGAGGTGTAGTCCGGCTAGATGACATTCACTTCTCATTAATGAAAATATTCCGCCCATGCTGCCAGCATTGGTGGAAACCAAGCGTATATTGTGGTGAGATTGCAATAGGTCGGCCAGGAAATCAATGGACAGGTCGTGGCTTCCAATAGACACCAGGGTACGATCCAATAATTCCTGGGGCTTATGTAAAACTATCTGGCATATGCTGCCAGCTTCCAGTCCTTCCTGTCCTCTTTCTATGTGCAATACCCCGTCCGCTTTAACCAGGCTGGTAGTTATTCCCGCCCCCCGGTTGAGAGGATAGGCCAGATAATTGTCTTTTATTCGGGCTGCATTTACATAGATAAATTCATCTACTCCCATGGTGGAAGCTATTTTTCGAGCAAGGCGACAGTCGATAGAGGTGGCAGCTGGAATTTGCTGGCCTTGCTTTTTATAGAGAACTGGCCTGGCAAAGAGAGTGAAAACCAACTGAGCAGAAATTGGATATCCTGGCACCCCGATAACCGGCTTACCATCTATCATGCCCAGGATAGCTGGTTTGCCTGGCCTGGTGGCTATGCCATGAATCAATAATTGGCCGACTTCTTCAATAATAGTCGAGGTATAATCCTCTCGTCCCGCCGAAGAGCCGGAGCAGATAACAATCATATCAGCCTGATCCTTAACTCTTTTAACCGCCTGCAGTAACAGTTCTTGGTCATCAACAACGATTTCATGGCGGAAGGCCTGAGCTCCCCATTGATGACATAAAGCCATTAGCATTTTACTGTTGGATTCTACTATTTCTCCGGGATTCATATCATCACTGCCTTGGTCCAGCAGTTCGGTGCCAGTGGGAATTATGGCTACTATCGGCTGCTTGACTACTTCCACCTCATTAATAGCCGCGGTAACAAAAGAAGCTAGTTCATAGGGGCCAATGCTGGTCAAAGAAGGGGCAATCATATCCATGGCTACCAAATCTTCACCCACCGAGCGGATGTGCTGCCAGGGAACAGCTGGTTTGATAATTACTGCCTTCCCCTGTTCATAATTAACGTCTTCTATCATTATTACTGCATCAAAATCTTGGGGTACATAATCGCCGGTATCTACTTCCATATATTTATTCTGATCCAACCGGATTGGATTGATTTCACTGGCTCCGTAGGTATCTGCGGCCCATACTGCTATACCATCCATGGCTGAGGCTGGGTAATGGGGGGAAGACCTGCGAGCGTAAGCCGCCGAAGCCAGGATCCGGCCCAAACTGGATAAGACCTCAACCCTTTCCTTATCCAAGGTGAAATAGCCACTTTCTTCAAGCTCTTGTAGAAATAAGTCTAAAGCTTGTTCCAAGGGAGTATTTTTTATATATACCTTTCTCTCCATATTTTCACCTGCTAAAGTATTTGCATCCAGTATAACACTATTAGCAGCTTTTCATAAAGTGAAGTGCCTAGATCAATTACAATGGTAATTGGGCCTCAGCTTTTCATAGGTCTGTTTGATTCAAAATACTACAGGGAAGGGTAGACCGGCTTATTAATAAGTATGATAAAATTGACTACAATAGAAACCGTGAGGTGTTAAAAATGACTGAATTTTTGAAGGTAGTCAAGTATGAAGAAGCAATAGAAAGAATAGCAGCCTGTTTTCCCCTCCGCCCCATTGAAAGTTGCGGACTGTTGGAGGCTTCTGGTAAAGTGCTGGCTCAAGAGATTGTGGGATCCGAAGATCTGCCTGCCTTTAACCGATCCACCGTAGATGGATACGCCGTGAAGGCTGGGGACAGTTTTGGCAGCAGCGAATCCCTGCCCGCCTATCTTACTTATCGAGGTGAAATCAAAATGGGACAGGCAGCTGCCATTGATCTGGAGCGGGGACAATGTGCCTGGATACCCACTGGGGGAATGATGCCCTCCGGAGCCGATGCGGTAGTCATGGTAGAATATACCGAGCGTTTAGGTGATGACAGCGTTTTAGTTTATCGTCCGGTAGGACCGGGAGAGAATTTGATGCTGAGAGGCGAGGATGTCAGCCAGGGTCAAAGCCTGTTTACTCCCAGCCAGCTGCTCCGCCCACAGGATATCGGGTTTTTAGCCTCACTGGGAATAGAACAGCTTGATGTCTATGGTACTTATCGAATAGGTATTATTTCCACAGGTGATGAAATAGTTCCCATCCAGGCCCAGCCCGGCCTGGGACAGGTAAGGGATGTCAACACTTATGCTCTGGCAGCGGCGGTCAAGGATTGCGGTAGCATGCCTACCAGCTATCCGGTGATTAAAGATGAGTTAGAGGGGTTAAGAGAAGGGGTCTTGCAAGCCCTGGCGGAAAATGACTTAGTGCTATTGTCGGGGGGGAGTTCGGTGGGAATTATGGATGTAACCATTGACGTCTTAATGTCAATTCCGGGAGCCGAACTACTTTTTCATGGTTTGGCAGTCAAGCCAGGCAAGCCCACTTTGGCGGTTAAAATAAAAGATCAATTGGTTATTGGACTTCCCGGGCATCCGGTATCATCATTGATGATGTTTTATATTATATGCCGTCCTTTTCTTAAAGCTGATAAGAGACACAGGATAAGAGTAAAACTAAGCCAGAATATTGCTTCTCAGCCCGGGCGAGATGACTTTATTCCCATTAGTCTGACAGAAGGTGAAGCAGGTCTGGAACCATGGGGACGCCCCCTATTGGGCAAGTCGGGATTGATGAGTATTCTGGCTTTGGCTTCGGCCTACATCCATATACCCTATGAGCAGCAGGGAGTACTAGCCGGGAGTTTTATTGACGCCTGGCTATTTTAGAGAGGGGAAGGGATAGGATATGGCTATAAGTTTAGAGGATGCGGTGACCCTGGGTAAAAAATGGGCTAATCCACTGGATCCTGAGTATATAGATCTAAATGAGGCTGTGCAAAGGATATCCGCCCAGGATTTTATTGCTCCCATAAGCGTGCCCGGCTTTGATCGCTCTGCCGTGGATGGCTTGGCCGTTTGCCAGGAGGATTTGCTGACTATGGATGAAAACTCTTCTTTGCAGTGTATTGCTCAGGCCATGGCCGGAACTAGTTTGGTGCCCGACATTTGCCGTGGGGAAACCGTAAGAGTAATGACTGGGGCCATGCTGCCCAGGGGTACTGCTGCCGTTTACAAGCAGGAAGAGGTAATAGAAAAGGATGGACTGATTTATCCAGGCCGTAAATTAAAGCCGGGAGCCAACATCCAAGTGCAGGGTAGCGATATTCCGATAGGTATAAAACTGCTCGCCAAAGGTGTGGTGCTTGATGCTGAAAGGATTGAACGCATGGCCTGCTGTGGAGTGGAAAAGGTGCTGGTTTATAGGCGCCCCCGGGTATATATAATAAACACCGGCAATGAGCTGGTTTTACCGGGTAAACTATTACAGCCGGGGCAGATTTATCATAGTAATAGAAGCTTGTTGGCGGCCAAAGTGGCTCTGGCAGGAGCCACTCCCGTACTGGCTGAAGTGGGAGCCACCGATGAGGAGCAGCTCATCACAGAAGAAATCCAAAAGGGTATTAACACTGCTGATATGGTTATTATCAGTGGGGGCACGGGTAGCGGGCTGGCCGATTTGGTCCAGGAATCTTTAGGTAAACTTAATGCTTCCTCATTGTTTAAAGGGATAGACATTATCCCCGGCCGAAGTTCAGCGGCAGCAGTATACAAGAGTAATCTGATATACAACCTGGCCGGCCGGCCGGGAGCGGTCAGCCTGCTGTTCGAAGTATTGATAAAGCCGGTGCTATTCAGCTTACAGGGGGCGTTACATAAGGAGCAGAACTGGTTTGAAATCATTCTGGAAGCTCCTGTTAAAAAAATATCTGCCGGACGCTGTTTGCGAAGGGCTGAAATGATATTTGTTGGCCCCAGCCAAAGCAGGGCTCGTCCCCTGAATGACTGGAATATTTTCCCTCAAGAGCTGCCTCTGGTCCTGGATCTCAAACCAGGACAGGGAAAAGCCGGAGAGGTAGTAAGTGCAATGATGATATAAGTGGTGTGATAGTGAGGACGGTTCCGGGGGGACAACTTATATAATTAAAGTTGACACCCAGAACCGTCCTCCTGCTTACAATTTTTATAAATCCTGCACTTCCAGCCATAGCTCCTGCTGCAGTTTATCACCAAGAGTATTTATAGCTTCAAAGTCCATAGCCGGTATATAATAGGCTTCCAGCTCATCATGGGCTTTCTTTGCTTGGACGATGAAATTAACCGCCTCTTTAATTCCGACTTCCATTCTATCCCTGCAGGCGGCAATGGATTTGGCGTATGGCCCCAGAACAGAACGGTCTAAAAGGGTATCGAAATCCAGTATTCGGCGATATTTGGGATTAGCCAGTTTATTTTCATAAGCTACGATATGGGAACTGTTATCCAGCAGTATTTTTCTGCTTTGGGGCAAAATTATCAGGTCTATTTCCAAGGGATCAAAAGGATTATGATAGATTTCAGCGTAAATACCGTTTATTACCAGATTGTTCTCCACAAACTTGAATAATTCTTTTATACCGCTGCCCGGATTTCCTTTTACGGCAAATATGGAGGAGTTTCCTGGAAGCAGGCGGTCTATACTGGTATTTACCCCGCTGGGAGTGATGGCGGCGGCAAAAAGATGGCGAGGCTTTTTAAAGGTAGCAACTTCGTCGGCCAGGAAATCAGCAGACAGAGCCAAGGCGTTTCGATTCCAGGCTGATTGATCCAAGCTCATTTTATGATGCGATTGCAGCTCTTCATAGGAAATACCGCTTTCCCGCAGACGCAGGTAGGCCAGACTAAAATAGCTACTGATAGCTTGGGTTAATTTGATTATACTATCTCGGGAGGACCGGATTTGCTGGCGTTTCCAGAATTGCCCAAGATTTAAGATCTCATCCACTGCTCCCGGATACACTGCATCAATTACATGGGGAGCGGTACCATCCACTATGCCTATTTTATGCTTTCCAATTACGATTCCATCGAGAGAATTGTCATCGGATGAACACCAGTGATACTCGATATCCAAGCCCTTTTCAGCCAAGAACTGGCCTATGTTTTTCATTAAAGTTGATTTGCCAGTTCCAGGACCACCCTTTAAAATGATTTTCCGTTCCACTTGCGGCCAAATAAGGTATTCATATAGGGAGTAAAAACCATAACGGGTATTACCACCCGGATACATATGTCTGATGTCTCCCAAAACCCGGTACCTCCTTGCCTAGACCTAAATCCATTTATTCTATTAATAGCTATGAGACCGGGTCCATATTTCGAACCGGTTAATAATGGAAATAGTACAGGCTATTTTAGAATCCAGGCAAGGATTATCAAAGCCAAGACTGGGAGAGCCTCCAGCTCATTCTCGGCTTGGCCTGCGGCGGTAATTGCTGTTGCCGTCTCTATTGGAAGGGGGGGTGATCTAATGTATGTTCTGGATTAATGGCTATGCTCACAATTGGGATGGCCACATGAACAAGAAGGGTTTTCGGTTCTGGTGGCCTTAGCTTTATCCAGGGTGGCTCTAACCCCGCCCTTAATGTATTCTATATATTGGCCATATAGTTGTTTTTGTTCCTGTTCTTGTTCCGGGGTCAGGCCCATTTCCTTTTTTATCCGAGCCAATTCATTAATGCGATTAATCAGATCTTGATTCATTGGCAGTACCTCTTTTCCTTGACTTAACTTAAGCTTGCTTTGGTTGTCAGGCAATGCTTTAATGTCAAATACCATAGTTAATAAGCATTGTATATGGCAATCCAATCATATGCAATAGAAAAGTATCCATATGAAAGTATTTTATTAGATTTAAGGGAAGCGCCGGGAATTCCTCGTATTTCCATGGCGAGATGATCACGACTGAAATTAATCCCCTCAGAGTAGTATCAATAGGTTATAATTGATCTGAATAAACCGGGCGGTTATCCGCCGTCCCACCGGATTATTTCATACGGAAAACCATTTAAATAGCGTTAGGATCAGGGGCTTGAATTAATTCCTAACCCTACTTTTCTTATTGCCTATCAGCATGCATGGAGGTACTTATGCAGTTAAAATCTTACTGGCAATTTAAATGCTTTAATGAAGATAAAGCTCAGCAGCTGCAGCAGGAGCTGAATATTTCACCCCTGGTGGCCAGATTATTAGTGCAAAGGGGAATAGATACCACTATACGGGCTCGGAGTTTCTTGTATGGGAAACTCAAGGATCTAAGCTCGCCTTATTGTCTGGGCGGGATGCAGGCTGCGGTGGCTAGGATTAAACAGGCCATAGAAGGAGAAGAAAAGATAGTCATTTATGGTGATTATGATGTGGATGGTATATGCAGCATAGTGCTTTTAAAGGACTGTTTTGATCGGCTGGGTTATCCGGTGGACTATTATGTGCCAGGGCGCTTTAGCGAAGGCTACGGTTTAAATCTGGAAGCGGTAGAAAAGCTGGCAGCCCTGGGATACAGTCTGGTTATAAGCGTGGATTGCGGAATCAAATCCATTCAGGAAGCAGATACTGCTGCCCAAATGGACTTGGATATTGTAATAACTGATCATCATACTCCCGGAGATAAATTGCCTGAGGTGGCTGCAATTATAAATCCCCGTATAGATGGTAATGAAAAAAATCAGGACCTGGCCGGAGTAGGAGTAGCCTTTAAGTTAGCCCAGGCCCTTTGTCAAGAGGGAACGACCAACATTGATTTTTACCAATGGCTGGATCTGGTGGCTCTGGCAACCATTGCTGATATAGTGCCTTTAACCGGCGACAATAGAATCTTTGTTAAATATGGACTGAAAAAATTGGCTCAAACGGACCGAGTAGGACTGCAGGCCTTGATTGCCGAATGCGGACTGCAGGATAAGTCTTTGCTTCCGGCTCAGGTAGGATTTGCTCTGGCTCCCCGGTTAAACTCAGCCGGGCGTTTGCAAAATGCCGGTATCAGTATCGAATTATTGTTGACCCGTGACCCTCACTTGGCCATAGAACAGGCCAAATTGTTAAGTGAGATGAATGCTGAACGTAGAGCCATAGAGGATAAAATTTTCCAAGAAGCAATAGCTACCATTGACAGTGAACAGATGGACCAAGACCGGGTACTGGTCTTGGGGGGAGAAGGATGGCACCAGGGTGTGATTGGGATTGTAGCCTCTCGCTTGTGCGATCGCTATCATCGTCCTACTATTCTAATATCCTGGGATGGAAAGATAGGAAAAGGGTCAGGTAGGAGCATTCCGGGGTTTGATTTGTACCAGGCTTTGGAATACTGCAAGAGCTACTTGTTGCAATTCGGCGGGCACAAACTGGCTGCCGGGCTTACCATGAATAAAAAGGATGCAGCGGATTTTAGAAAAGGTATTAACGAATGGTGCGAAAATCACTACCGCAGCGAGCAACTAGGGCGAAGACAATACATTGATCTGGAAGTGGAATTGGACGATATTAACCTGAGCCTGTTAAATGAACTGCAGAGCTTTCAACCCTGTGGAGAAGGTAATCCCATGCCGGTTTTGGCCTTGCGGAATACCCCTATATATTCGGCCGGCTTGGTCGGCCAGGGCCATTTTCGGGGTCAGATAGGCCGTAAACGTTTAGCTGCAATAGCCTTTAATCGGGCGGATTTGGCTAATTACCCAATCAATACCTGCTATCATGATCAGTGTTTTGAGTTGGTGCAAAACGAGTTTAGAGGGCAGAAAAGCCTACAGTTAAAGCTTAAGGATATGAAACCTTCTTACCAGCCAGACAATTCTTCCACCCAAAGCTTCAGCTCGGCCTTGGTTCGAGTAGTGGAAAAATGTTTAGAAGAAATTAACGATAACAGACCAGTAATTTTGGTCTCCCCTACTTACCGGATTCTGATCCGACAGCTGCAGGTATTCCAGAGTTTTTTCCGGCCTGATCTTATAGCTGAACTGCACGGGCGACTGCCAGCCAGGCAGCGAAAAAAATTCGAACTTGATTTCGGGCAGGGAAGCCCCAAAATATATCTAATGACCCTATCTTATCTTAGATTTCTACTGGAGAATTATGATTGTCCAGCCCGGCTGCGACTGCTTATTCAGGCCTGGCCTGATACCATGGAGCAAAATATGCATTGTTGTTTAAGAAATTGTGAAATAGAAACTATGGACGGCAAGCTAAAGAATATGGAATGGAAGAGAGTAGACCAGGCCTGGGCTTATCCAGGCAAAACATTAATTTACGCTAATCGTCCCAAGACAATCAAGCACATTAGCGAGCAAATACCCACCATAAAAATAGATGCTGGTTTAAGCAGCTTAAATCAGCGGCGTAAAGTCCGGCAAGAATTCTGGCAGACCCAAAACAGCGCTTTGCTTACTGATGGAGCTTACAGCGGCTGTAATACTTTTGAAGATAAATTTGACCAGGCTTTATTCGCTGATGCACCTTTCAGCATCTTTGAAGCCAGATTGGTTTTGGAACAGCTACAGGAAGGATCTGTGAGTGCAGGAGCCTTGTTTTCTCAGCAGGATATCAGGCTGAATTGTAACTACCTGAACCGAATATATCCCGAAAGGGACATGGTTGAATCGGTCTGGGAAGGCTTGCAGGCTTTCGGAAAAGGTCTTATCTATATGGAAATAGCGGAACTAGTATCCAAGCTTAACAGAAGTATGGGGAAAGATTATTCTACCCTGGAGCTGTTAGGGGTGCTGTATGTTCTGGTTGATCTTGGCTTGTGTCAAATGGATAAAAAGGGTAGTATTATTGAAATAAAGCTAAAAAATACAGAGAATAAGCAGTTGCAGGTTAGTAAATCACCTTATTATTTGGAAGGGAAGCAGGAAAAACAGGCGCTGGTTAATTTCACTGATGGCATAAAAATATTTTTAGGGTGATATTATGTGTGTTCGTGTTCAGCCTTTGCTAGATTGTGTGCTGAGCTATGACTCGGGGGCTAATACTGATTTAATCGTTAAAGCCTTTGAGCTGGCTGATCAAGCCCATCAAGGACAAAAGAGAATATCAGGAGATCCATATATAACCCATCCCTTGGAAGTGGCATTAATACTGGCTGATATCGAAATGGACACGGCCTCGATATGTGCTGCCCTTTTACATGATGTAGTGGAAGATACCAGGTATACCTACAACGATATTCTTATTAACTTTGGCGAAGAAATAGCCCTGCTGGTAGATGGGGTAACCAAGTTAAGCCGAATTAATTTTAAGTCCAGAGAAGATGCCCAGGCGGAAAACCTGCGCAAGATGTTTTTAGCCATGGCTAGGGATATTAGAGTCTTATTGATAAAACTGGCTGACCGGCTCCATAACATGCGTACCCTGGATTATCAGAGCGAACGTAAACAACAGGAAATATCTCAAGAAACCATGGAAATATTCGCTCCTTTGGCCCATCGTCTGGGTATTTTTAGATTTAAATGGGAATTGGAAGACCTGGCTTTTTCCTATCTTAACCATAATGTATATCGTGAAGTTGCCAGTCGCCTCAAGAAAAAAAGGCGGGAGAGAGAAGAATATGTTAATGAACTGATTCAGCAACTGCGTGAGGGACTAGATAAGACTGATATCCAGGCCGATATTAAAGGACGCCCCAAGAACATTTACAGTATCTACAAGAAAATGATAAAACAGAATAAAGATATTGATGAAATATATGATAAAATTGCTATTCGAGTAGTAGTAGATGATATTTGGGTTTGTTATGGGGTACTGGGAGTAATCCATACCATGTGGACTCCTTTGCCGGGTCGATTTAAGGATTATATTGCTACTCCCAAGCCTAATATGTATCAGTCGCTGCATACAACTGTTATAGGCAAGGGAGGAGAACCCTTTGAAGTGCAGGTGCGCACCTGGGAAATGCATAAGACAGCAGAGTTCGGTATAGCCGCCCATTGGAAATACAAGGAAGGCGAAACCGCAGCCGCTAAGAAGTCGGATAAGAAATTAGCCTGGCTGCGCAGCATTCTAGAATGGCAGCAAGATATAAATGATACCGGTGAGTTTATGGAGTCGCTGAAGATAGATTTATTTGATGACACCGTATACGTTTTTACACCCAAAAGCGATGTATATGAACTGCCCAAAGGCTCCTGCCCGGTGGATTTTGCCTACCGGGTCCATACCGAGGTTGGGCACAGATGTACCGGGTCTCGGGTAAATGGCCGCATTGTTCCCCTGGATTATCAGCTCAACAACGGTGATATAGTGGAAATCATTACTTCCAAGAATTCTCCCGGTCCCTCCCACGATTGGTTGAATTTTGTTAAAACCTCCTCGGCCCGGAACCGGATTAAACAGTGGTTTAAAAAAGAACAAAGGCAATCCAATATTTTAAAAGGTCACGATATGCTGGAACAGGAGATGAAGAAAAGACATCTTTCTCCTAAAGAACTGTTGAAAGAAGAAAAGCTTATGGAGGTAAGTAAACGATTTAGTTTTACCTCCATTGAAGACCTGTTTGCCGCGGTTGGTGATGGGGCCATTACGGTTAATCAGATTATTAACAAGCAGAAGGAAATTTATTTTCACGATGCCCAAGTGGAGGATATAGCCCCCCTGCCCCTGCACAATAGCACCATTCAGCACGAAAGGGACACCACTGCTTTACGGATTAAAGGGGTAGATGATGTGGCTATCAGGCTGGCTCGTTGCTGTAATCCCTTGCCGGGTGACAATGTCTTGGGTTACATTACCAGGGGACGGGGAGTATCAGTACACAGGCGGGATTGTCCCAATATGCTTAATTACCTGAAGAATGAAAAGGAGCGAACTATTGAAGTGGAATGGGCCGATGATAAAGGACTGTACAGTGTTGAACTGGAAGTGCGAGCATTGGACAGACCGCGTATGACAGCTGATGTAATGTTGGAAATCAATGATACCAGAGTACATATTGTTTCGGTATTTTCCCGGCTGACTAAAAGAAATTGGGTAGTAATGAGTTTTAAACTGGAAATTAAGGATATGGGCCAATTGCAGGCCTTGATGCAAAGAATAAAGAAAATTAGAGATGTAATAGATGTAAGAAGAGTATTGCCAGGAGAGTTAAGGAGCGAATAAGGTGAGGGCGGTTATTCAAAGGACTAAGGGCAGCAAGGTGGTAGTGGACCATAAAACCTGTGGTGAGATATGTTCGGGATTAATGGTCTTACTTGGTATTAAAAGAGGGGATACAGAAAAAGAAGCCCAGTACATGATGGATAAAATAATCAATCTCAGGATTTTCCCGGATGATGAGGGTAAAATGAACTGCTCCCTGTTGGATATAGGAGGAGAGATTTTGTTAGTCAGTCAGTTCACCCTTTATGGAGATGCTCGTAAAGGTAGAAGACCTGGTTTCAGCCAAGCCGCCCTTCCTGAAGAGGCTATGGCTCTATATCAATACAGCATTGATTATTTAAAGAATCGAGGCCTAAGGGTGGCCACCGGTGTATTTGGGGCTGAAATGCTGGTGAAGATTGACAATGACGGACCGGTAACCATTTTGCTGGATAGCGAGAAATTGTTTTAGTAGGAGGTATATATAATGATATTAAAAGGCTTAGAGATAAGCGCTATGGCAGTTAACTGTTATATTGTGGGCTGTGAAGAAACCAGAGAGGTAGCAGTGATTGATCCGGGTGGAAATGCGCCGGCCATTCTTAAGCTGCTGGAGCAAGATAATTTGCAGGCAATTTATATAATTAACACCCATGGGCATATTGACCATATTGGCGCTAATAGGGCGGTTAAGGATGCTACCGGGGCTAAAATATTAATTCATAAAAATGATGCTCAGATGCTGGGAAATGCGGCATCCAATTTTTCTATTATGATGGGCAGCAAGGTAACCAGCCCCCCGGCTGAACAATTCATCGACGAGGGCGATATAATTAAAATAGGCAACACAGTGGAACTGGAAGTAATTCATACTCCCGGCCATAGTCAGGGCGGTATCTGCCTGAAGGTAGATAAAATAATATTTGTCGGGGACACCCTGTTCCAAGGCTCCATCGGAAGAACTGATTTTCCCGGTGGTTCCTATCCTCAAATTATTCAGAATATTAAAGAAAAACTCTTGTGTTATGATGATGATGTAGTATGTTACCCTGGGCATGGTCCAGCAACTACTATTGGCTTTGAGCGAAAACACAACCCCTTTATCAATGGAACTATATAAGTCAGGCTTAAGCCCTGAGGATAGAATTACTATCCCAGGGCTTAAACTGAATTTTATTTATTCTTTACTTGCCGACAATTATGTGATAAAATTGCGTCATATATGATAAATGCAATGAATGAGTAAAGTAGATGGGTGAAATTATACAGAGAAGAGATGTCATCGGCTGTAAGCATTTCCATAAGGAAGCCTATTGAAGTTCACTCAGGAGCACCCGGCTGAAACATTTGCAAGTAGGTTGTGGCGGAACTCTTACCGTTAAAAGAGAGGGGATATCGGATATTTCCTGTATCTTATTCTAAGCGGGCCAAATGGCAAATTGGGTGGTACCGCGGGCAGCAAAACGCTTCTCGTCCCATAGAGGATAGAGAGCTTTTTTTATTTTTGGGGTTTGACAACAGCCTGGCCAGGATTAGTGAATTTCGCTAAACTAATTCCAGCCGAGGTCGACAAAGCCTACTCCCGGGTAGCCCTTACCCTTGTCTTAGTCCCTTGGTTATGAGATATAGTTATCCCGTATCTTGTTTAAGTGGGTATCTATGCCAATCAGGGTGGTACCGCGGGAAGTTATTATACCTCTCGTCCCTATACGGATGAGGGGTTATTTGTTTTTAATGGGAAAATAACTTCATGGGTGCAGACTTAAGATTGGCACAAGGAACAGGGCGATTCTGCAAGGGAAAGCGAACTTATTTCAAGTTTTAATTGGCCTCAACTAAAGCCAGCTTGCCCTTACAAGCAATCCCAAGCGATCTTAAATCTTCACTCGCAAGCATAAGTCAATTAATGGCTAATGTTAGGGGGCCATGAAATATTTAAGGAGGTTTGCTCATGAATCAGTTATTGGTTAAAGAAAACAGTCATTTATTGGTCTCGCGTGCTATGCATCCCCAGAATACACAGGTGAACATAAAGGGCTGTATAGTAGGAGGGGAAAAAACTGTAGTAGTAGCTGGACCCTGTGCAATTGAAAGTGAAGAGCTATTAAAGGAAACGGCTTTCAAGGTCAGAGCAGCCGGCGCTTCCATCTTACGGGGAGGAGCATATAAACCCCGCACTTCGCCCTACAGTTTCCAGGGACATGGGGAGGAGGGTCTCAAGATATTGGCTCGGGTGGGGCAGGAAATGAATATGCCGGTGGTTACCGAGCTGATGGATAGCCAAGACATTGAACTGGTGGTAGATTATACAGATGTCTTGCAGGTAGGAGCTCGCAATATGTATAATTACTCCCTACTGAAAAAGCTAGGCCGACTTGATAAACCGGTATTGCTCAAAAGAGGAATATCAGCAACTATAGAGGAATGGCTGTTGGCGGCAGAATATATACTGGCTGGGGGCAACCATCAGGTTATTATGTGCGAGCGAGGATTAAGAAGTGCTGAACCCTGGACCCGCAATACCCTGGATTTATCCGGGGTGGCTTTGGTGAAGGAAATATCTCATTTGCCGGTTATGGTAGACCCCAGTCATGGAACCGGAGTAAGAAGCTTGGTTAATCCTATGGCTCGAGCTGCTTTGGCCGCCGGTGCAGATGGTATTATGGTAGAGGTCCATCCCCACCCGGAAAAAGCCTTCTCAGATGGACCGCAATCACTTACTCCCAAAGGATTCAGTCAGTTGATGCGGGAACTCGATCCCATAGCTCGAGCTTGCGGAAGGAGGGTAAAATAATATGTTGTGTGGGGTTTTGGGGCCAAGGGGTACCTTCAGTGAAGAGGCAGCCAAGTTGTATTGGGGGCCAGAGGTAACAGTAGCTGCTGCACCCAGTATCCCTGCCCTGTTTCACATGTTAGGGGGAGGAGAAGTGAAAGATTTAATGGTTCCCATTGACAATTCTGAGGCCGGGTCCCTAGAGGTCTGTCTTAATTGTCTGTTAGAATACCCGGTAGGTATCAAGGGGGAAATAGTGATGCCTGTACGCCAGCACCTAATAGGGGCACAAAAATATGTCGGGGAAGAGCTGGAACTTCTCATATCTCATCCCATGGCTTTGCTGCAATGCTCAGATTTCATTCACCACCATTTGAGTGGTGTTAGAACCGAAGTAAGCAGTAGTACGGCCCAAGCCTTGCAGATCGCTGGGAGCGAGAGCAGAAAGGCAGCTGCTATTGGCAACTTAAGGGCGGCAGGTATTTATGGCCTGAAAGTTATAGAAATGGATATACAAAACCAATCTAATGCTACTCGCTTTTTGCATATTGGCAGAGAGAGTCCTCATATCAGGGCCGGGGAAAAAGCCAGCTTGATCTGTTCCCTGCCGGATACCCCAGGTAGTCTATATAAAGCTCTGGAGATTTTTGCCCTTAAGAATCTAAATTTGATTAAAATTGAATCCCGGTCTCATGCCAAGAAGCAGGGTAGGTTTTACTTTTATATTGAAGTTGAGGTGGGTGGTGCCCAGGAACTGTTAAACCAGGCTCTGGAAGAACTGCGGTATTATTGTCATGACTTTAAATTTTTAGGTTCCTATAATCGTCGAAAGGTAGATATATGATGTTAATTTATTGTAATTTTAAGCCGGAACAACTTTATAACTCTTTACATGAATTGATCCGACTGGCTTTTCCTGGGTGCCGGATTATAGTCGGCTCCAACCCTCAGGAGGAAGTTGGCATCCAGATAAATATGGCCTGGCATGAAAATACACTCTGTATCAGGGGGGACATAAAGGCTAAAGACAAAGAAACCCTAAAGAGTGAAAAGCACGCATTGGGTGATCAGGAGGAGTTGAGCCAGGAGGGCAAGTGGCTGGCCCGCCGTTTTACCTACCATTTGCTCTGTGAGCACACCGGGAGAAACATTAATCCCTACGGCCTGTTGACCGGGGTAAGACCGGTTAAACTGGTGCATCGTTTATTGGATGAAGGATTCAGCCCGGATAAAATAGAGCAGATTTTGCAGAAGGATTATATGCTGCAAGCAGACAAAGCTGCCCTATTGTTGGAGGTAGCCTTGAATAACCGGGCTTTTTTGTTGTCCCGGGAACAGGCTCGGAAATCACTGAGTGTATACATTGGGGTTCCCTTTTGCCCCAGTCGTTGTTATTATTGTTCTTTTCCGGCTGCAGTGTTAAGCAACTACGAGCTACAGCTAAAACCCTTTTTACGGGCCCTGCATTATGAAATGGAGAAGATCGGAGTTTATCTGCAAGAACAGGGGATAGCCATTCAAAATATTTACATCGGCGGAGGTACCCCTACTGTGCTCTCCGAAGCGGATCTGGAAGCCTTGTTGGATTTGTTGCAAGAACGCTTCATCAGCCCGCTAACTCAGGAGATCACAGTAGAGGCAGGCAGACCGGATACCCTGAGCCCCACTAAGTTAATGCTTATGAAACAAGCCGGGGTAAATCGGATTTGCGTTAATCCTCAAAGCATGAATGATTCCACCTTAAAAAGGATAGGCCGGAATCATGATCAGAAAGGAGTGTTGCGATCGGTTGAATGGGTAAGAACAGCAGGTATCAAAAAACTTAATATGGATTTAATAGTGGGATTACCGGGAGAAGGCATCCCGGAATATCTTTACACAGCAGAGAAGATTCTCGAATTAGACCCAGATAACGTAACTGTTCATACCTTGGCTCGTAAAAGGGGTTCCCTCATGGCCGAGGCAGAAGCAACAGGAAGCAAGGAGCACCAGGTAAGCCAAGTGCAAAAAGGGGTGGAATTGTTTTCCGCCTGCTTGCGGGCAGACGATTACCAGCCTTACTATATGTACCGGCAAAAGTACATGTCAGCGGCCATGGAGAATATCGGTTATGCCCAGCCGGGAGATGAATGTATCTACAATATACAGATGATGGAAGAAAGGCAGACCATCATCGGTTTGGGGGGAGGTGCAGCCAGCAAGTTTATCCGTCCCCTGGATTGGCGGCTTTCTTCCTTTTACCAGCCTAAAGATCCACAAGCTTATGTGGAATCAATAGAAAAGCTGATAAAACGCAAAGTTGACAAGCTCTGGGCCTTAAATTAGAATTATCCAAGGAATGAAAACCATGCCTGCTATAAATGCTGGTGTAATTCAGGTTTGGAGGAAATATATGCTGACCAAAGCGCCCAGAGGTACATATGATATTCTGCCAGGAGACTCTTCCAAGTGGCATTATATTGAGAGTATTATGAAAGAAACCGCAGAAGTTTACGGCTATCGGGAAATAAGAGTACCCATATTTGAACATACGGAGTTGTTCCAACGAGGGGTAGGGGAAACCACTGATATAGTAAGCAAAGAAATGTATACCTTTAACGACAAATCAGGTCGCAGTCTTACCCTGCGTCCGGAGGGTACTGCATCCTGTGCCCGAGCCTTGATTGAACACAGCAGCTATGCAGGTCTTTTGCCGGTTAAATGGTACTATATAGGACCCATGTTCAGATATGACCGTCCCCAGACCGGCCGGTATCGCCAGTTTCATCAGTTTGGAGCAGAAGCCTTCGGCAGCAATAATCCTTACCTGGATGGGGAAGTAATTATGCTGCTCTTGGAAGTCTTGGCACGACTGGGTCTGGAGGAATACGAATTGCACCTAAATTCAGTAGGCTGTCCCCAATGCCGGGGTCAATACCGGCAGAGGTTGATAGACTTTATCCGGCCCTACCAGGACAACTTGTGTCCGGACTGTCAGGCTAGATATATTAATAACCCCTTGCGGGTATTGGATTGCAAGAATGAAACCTGTCACCAGGCTATTGAAGGCTATCCTACTCTCGCTGCTAACTTGTGTGAGAACTGTCTGAACCACTATGATCAGGTAAAAGGAGCTCTAGCCCAGCAGGGGATTACATTCATACACGATGATAAGTTGGTGCGAGGTCTGGATTATTATACCAATACAGCATTTGAAATACATATTCCGGGGATTGGAGCCCAGAGTGCAGTGGGAGGTGGAGGACGCTATAATGGACTGGTTGAGCAGTGCGGCGGACCTGATTTACCCGGAATAGGATTTGCCTTGGGCATTGAAAGGTTGTTATTAGCGGTGGAACAAAGGGGAGAAAAACTGCCTTCACCACCTGAAATGGATGTTTTTATAGCGGTAATGGATTCGGCTTATGAAGCTCAGGGGATGAAAATACTGCAAATGTTGCGGGGGGCCGGTATAAAAGCAGAAAAGGATTACAATAATCGTAAAGCCCGGGCTCAGATGAAATTTGCTGATAAAATAGGAGCCCGCCTGGTAATTCTTCTGGGTGAAGAAGAGGTGGAAAAAGGCTTTATTACTCTGAGGAATATGCGCACCAAAGAACAGTTTCAAGTGGCCGAAAGCGATATGCTGCGTGCTGTAAGCAGAACTTTGCTGATAGATTAGGAGGATAAAGGCAGATGAAAAGAACTCATAATGCTACTGGCCTGGAGGTTAAAGATGTTGGCGTACAGGTGGTATTAAATGGCTGGGTAGATAGCCGAAGGGATCATGGAGGACTTATATTTATCGATTTGCGTGATCGTTCAGGCTTAATTCAGGTAGTATTCAGTCCTGAAGTTAACCAGGATGCCTTCCACCTGGCTGAGCAGGTTAGAAGCGAATATGTGGTAGCGGTACAGGGCAAGGTGAGTCTGCGGCCAGCGGACACCGAGAATCCTAATCTGAAAACTGGTAAAATTGAAATCTATGTGCAGAAAATGGAAATCATGAACACGGCCAAAACTCCTCCATTCTACATTGAAGATGGTATCGATGTGGATGAGAATTTACGTCTTAAGTACCGTTATCTGGATCTGAGGAGAGGAGAGATGAGGGAAAATTTAATGCTCAGGCACCGGGTAGTGAAAACTATGCGGGATTTTCTGGATAGCAGAGGTTTTCTTGAAATTGAAACCCCTATGCTCACTAAGAGCAGTCCTGAAGGAGCCCGGGATTACCTGGTTCCCAGCCGGGTTCACCACGGGGAGTTCTTTGCTTTGCCTCAATCTCCACAGATATTCAAACAATTGTTGATGGTAGCAGGTATGGAAAAGTATTTTCAGGTGGCCCGTTGCTTTCGGGATGAAGACCTGAGGGCCGACCGGCAGCCGGAATTTACTCAACTGGATATTGAAATGTCCTTTATCGATGAAGAAGATATAATGGGGCTGATGGAAGAAATGATGGCCCTTATATTTAAAGTGGGCATAAACCGGGATATTAATATTCCTTTTCCCCGCCTGTCCTATGATGAGGCTATGAAGAAATATGGCAGTGATGCCCCGGATCTCAGATTCGGCTTGGAAATTGTAGATTTGACTGAAATTATGGCCCAATCTCAGTTTCAGGTTTTCTCCAGTGCCATTCAGGCCGGGGGAGTGGTAAGGGCCATCAATGCTAAAGGCTGCGCCTCCTTTAAAAGGCGGGAAATCGATCAGCTGGGGCAATTAGCAATTGATTATGGAGCCAAAGGCATGGCATGGATTGTAGTAAGTGAAAAGGAGCTCAAATCTCCTATTACCAAGTTTTTGAAGGCTCAGGAAATAGAGGAAATAATGTCCGCCCTGGATGCCCAACCCGGAGACCTGATACTATTTGCTGCTGATAAGCAGGAGATAGTGTCAAGAGTATTGGGATTCTTAAGAATGGAACTGGCTCGTCGCCTGGACCTGATTGATAAAGATGAGCTTAATTTTATGTGGATTTATGATTTCCCCCTATTTGAATATGATCAGGAGGAAGGGCGTTATGTAGCCGTTCATCATATGTTTACCTCCCCTCGGCTATCGGACTTGGATAGGCTGGATAATAACCCCGAGGGTATCAAGGCCAGAGCTTATGATCTGGTCTTGAACGGTACTGAAATTGGGGGCGGCAGCATAAGAATACACCAGAGAGAGTGGCAGGAAAAAGTATTTTCCCTGCTGGGGATGTCATTTGAAGAAGTGCGGGATAAATTCGGATACATGCTGGACGCTTTTGAATATGGAACTCCTCCCCATGGGGGTATTGCCTTTGGCATAGATCGCTTGGCAATGATTATGGGCGGTCGAAGCAGTATACGAGACGTTATAGCCTTTCCCAAAACCCAAAGCGCATCCTGTCCCTTAACTAATGCTCCTTCGGCCGTAAGCAATAAACAATTAAGAGAGCTGGCTATTAAAATCAGGGAGAAATAAGAACAATTTCTTGGATTATTATAACAGTCCAGTCTTGTTGCTGAAATCTTGATTCTGTGGTATATTTTTTTTAAACAGAGATTGAGCGAGAATCCCTGCTGTGTACGTGAGAAGCCGGAAAAGTTTTTCCAACACCAACACTTAGGGAGCCTGAACTCCGCGTAAGGCCTGCATGCCCTGTATGGGGACACATCAATTGCGCGGGAAGGCACCCACCTGCAAAGCAGGTTAAACCCACGGCGACCACGGCTCGGTGGGGTGTTTTTTTGCCTATATATGATTAATCCCGGATCTTTTACCCAATAATAAGATGAGGTCGATGGCGGCTTATGAACAGTATGGACCGTTATTTTCAAAAAACTCAGTTGCTGACAGGAAAAGCAGGCCTGGAAAAACTAAAGGCATCCCGGGTTACGGTACTTGGCTTGGGCGGGGTAGGTTCTCATGCCGCCGAAGCTTTATGCCGTTGCGGGGTAGGCCATATTACCATAGTGGATCCGGATCGCGTTGAAGAAAGCAATATTAATCGGCAATTGCCAGCCTTGAGTTCTACTTTGGGCCAGTATAAAACTGAGGTAATGGCCGCCAGGATGTTGCAGATTAATCCCGATCTAACCCTGAATTACTTTACCTGCCCCTATAATGAAGAGAACAGCTCAATCATTACGGGAGGCAACTGTGACTATCTTATTGATGCCATCGATTCTTTTCAAGATAAAATCCATTTAATCAAGACCTGCCTGAACCAGGATATTCCCATTATTAGTTCCATGGGTACCGCTAACCGCATCAACCCCCTTTTACTTAAAATTGCCGATATCAAGGATACCAGTATCTGTCCAGTAGCTCGCAGGATAAGGCGTGAGCTGCGCAAACAGGGCATATACTCAGGGCTTAAGGTGGTGTATTCCCAGGAACTGCCATTGCTAAAGGGCCGGGAACTGGGGAGTATGATATATGTTACTGCCACCGCTGGGCTGCTCTTAGCAGCTCATACCGTTAATAGCCTGATGGGATGGCAGGATAGAACAGAATTATGAAGAGGGATAAGATGCCAGAGCTTAGATCTATCATTGGTCAAATTTATAAAAACTTGTACGAACACTATGGTCCTCGGGGCTGGTGGCCTGCTGATAGCCAGCTGGAAGTAATAATAGGAGCCATATTAACCCAGGCTGTAGCCTGGAAAAATGTGGAGAAGGCCATAGAAAATCTTAAAGGGGAGGGGCTCTTGGGCTACCAAGACCTGCTGGATTTACCCGAGAGTAAGCTGGCAGATCTTATTAAACCCGCCTTGTATAATCGTCAGAAGGCCAAGAAAATTAAGGCCATGCTGGGATTTATAGAATTGCAATACCAGGGCCAGCTGGAATCCATGTTCCAGACTCCTTTAGAAGTGCTGAGAAGTCAATTGCTAGGTGTATGGGGGATAGGGCCGGAAACTGCTGATTCTATCTTGCTATATGCCGGCCATAAAGCGATCTTTGTAGTGGATACCTATACCAAAAGAATTTTTTATCGTTTAGGCTTGGTAGAGGAGAATATCAGTTATGCTGAAATGCAGGATTATATACAGGCCCATCTGGCTAGGCAGGTAGAGCTTTACAATGAATTTCATGCTCTTCTGGTGGCTTTGGGAGCTGAATGCTGCCATAAGAAGCGGCCTCAGTGTTTGAAATGTCCCCTAAAGAACTGCTGCCAAGAATATACATTGGCAGGAATAAGAAAACAGGAGGTAGAATAATGAATTATTGGGATAAAGAAAAAGAATGTATGCCTAGAGAATATTTGGAAAAACTGCAGCTGAGAAGGCTGCAGGAAACAGTATATCGAGTTTATGCTTTTGTCCCCGCTTATAGAGAAAAAATGGAGCAGGCGGGAGTAAAACCCGAGGACATCAGAAAGATAGAAGACCTGAACATACTGCCCTTTACCACCAAGCAGGACTTAAGAGACAATTATCCTTTCGGCTTGTTTGCTGTGCCTATGAGTGATGTGGTTCGAATACACTCTTCTTCAGGAACTACAGGCAAACCAACTGTGGTTGGTTATACCAGCAAAGATATAGACACCTGGGCTGAATTGATGGCTCGGGCTCTATACAGCGCCGGGGCTAGCAGGTATTCGGTAATTCAGAATTCATATGGATATGGACTTTTTACCGGAGGCCTGGGAGCACATTATGGAGCAGAGAAAATCGGAGCTTCAGTAATACCCACCTCGGGCGGCAACACTAAAAGACAGATAATGTTGATGCAGGATTTTGGCAGCAGTATTTTAACCTGCACTCCGTCATATGCACTTTTTATGCACGAAGTTATGCTGGAGATGGGAATAAAGCCTTCTGATTTGAAGTTGAAAGCAGGAGTATTTGGAGCTGAACCCTGGTCCGAGAATATGCGCAGGGAGATTGAAAGCAAACTGGAAATAGATGCCTATGATATTTATGGACTAAGTGAAATAATTGGACCCGGGGTAGCTATAGAATGCCCCATTAAAAATGGACTACATATAGCAGAGGACCATTTTATTGCTGAAATCATTGATCCTGAGACCTGCGAAGTGCTGCCAGACAGTGCGCCCGGAGAACTGGTTTTAACCACCGTTACCAAAGAGGCTCTGCCCATAATTAGATATCGCACTCGAGACTTAAGCACCCTGAACCGATCTGTCTGTGAATGTGGCAGAACCCATACCCGAATGGCTAAAGTGCTGGGGCGTTCAGATGATATGGTTATTATTCGGGGGGTCAATGTATTTCCCTCCATGGTTGAAAGCGTACTCTTAAATATACCGGGAGTAGAACCGCATTACCTGTTGGTAGTGGATAGGAGGGGCAACCTGGACGAACTGGAAGTCCATGTAGAGGTTTCAGAATCAGTATTTAGTGATGAAGTTAGAAAAATGGAGAACCTGGGCCTGCAAATCGGCAAGGAACTGGAAAGTGCTCTGGGTATTGCAGTTCGGGTTCGCCTGGTAGAACCTAAGACCCTAGAAAGAAGCGAAGGCAAAGCCAAGAGAGTAATCGATAAACGGAAACTTTAAAAGGAGGTATACTTATGGCCAAACAGATATCTGTATTTCTGGAAAACAAAGTAGGACGACTGGCTCATGTGACTCGGGTCTTGGGTGAAGCCGGTATTAACATCCGGGCTTTATCCATAGCCGACACTTCAGATTTTGGCATCTTGAGGCTGATAGTCAGCGATCCCACAAAAGCCTATAGAGTACTGAAGGATGCCAGGTTTACCGTTAGTGAAACCGAAGTCATAGCAGTACAAGTACCCGACTCCCCCGGAGGACTGGCTTCTGTTCTCGAACAGATGACTGAGCAGGAACTTAGCATTGAGTACCTTTACGCTTTCCTGGGAACCAAGAGTGATGATGCCCTGGTTATATTTAAGGTGGAGGATATTGCCAAAGCCAGAAAAATATTTAACGAAAAGGGTATTAAATTCCTGGATGAAAGTATCCTGTATAAACTATAGAATAAGATTGATTAAGAAATAAATTACTAAGGTAGCAAGCGTTTCATCGCCCTACCTTTTATTTTTGACAATGGGGGCAGTTCTTCTTGTCGAATTTTAGAATAGGATGGCCGTCCCCGATATAGTCCCCAAAATCTTGGAGGTGGTACCGATGTATGAATATCTTGGCAACATGCATATACACTCTACTTATTCTGATGGTTCTCTGGATATAGAGGCTATAGCAGCCAGGGCTTCCAGGGCAGGCTTGAACTTCATTATTATCAGTGATCACTATACCCTGGAGGGCTTATATCAGAATAAGGAAGGTTATCAGCAGGGGGTGTTGGTCATGATTGGTATGGAGGCCAATGCCAGTCGGAATCATTATTTGTGCCTGGATATCAAAGATGAAGTAGACAATAATGATAAACATCCCCAGGAGGTAATAGATGAAGTAAACCGCCAAGATGGCATAGGTATCATTGCCCATCCATTTGAAAAAGGATCCCCAATATTTGGAGATGGAGTTAAGTATGAGTGGACCGATTGGCAGGTCCAGGATTTTCAAGGCATTGAGATTTGGAACTTCACTTCTCAGTGGAAAGAACATGTTACCAGTATCCTTAAAGGTTTATGCTTGCTTATATACCCCCATGCAGCATTAACCAGACCTTGCCCTCAGGCTCTTAAAAAATTGGATCAGTATCAGTGCCAGGGGAAGAAAATAATTGCCACCGGTGGCTCGGATGCTCATGGCTATAAGATGAAAGTGGGAAGGTTAAGAGTGACTGTTTCCCCTTATGAAACTTCTTTTAAGTGTATAAATGTTCATGTTTTATGCCCTTCACCTCTGATCGGGGAATTTCCTGATGACCGAGATAAAATTTATAATGCCATTCGCCAGGGACTACTATGGATCGGCTATGATTATTTCATTAACAGCTGCGGATTTCGCTTTTTTGTTCAGAAGGAGGGGAAGATATGGCAGATGGGGGATAGAATACCCTTTGGTACCAACCTGACTGGGCGGGTGTTGACTCCTAAACCGGCTCAGGTAAACCTGCTGAGAAATGGCAAAAAAATCAGGTCCAGCCGCGGCCGCCAACACGTATTTTATAATCTGGAGCCTGGAGTATATAGAGTTGAGGCATATCATCGCCATCTGTTGGGATATCGTCCCTGGGTATTCTCCAACTCCATATGGATCGAATAGAGTTAGACCTTAGACTAATCTAGAGTATAGCACAAAGACAGGTGCTGGCAGGGACTATAATCCCTTGCCTGCCCAGATATAGAATGATTTATTGGTACCATTTCACCACTGCAGAGTATGCGATTTACAACTCTGGATAAGTGGAACCGTCCCTTCCAATCCATGCTTGGCCTTGTTATCGGCCTCTCCTTCCCCCCAGCAGAATCCTCCCAACTTACAACGCCCAAGTGAATTCGGCTGCTGCTGCCATTTCTGCACAATTGTCCTAATATTTAAAGATAACTTTAGAAATAAGACTAGCTAACTCTTTTTCGCAATTAGCCAGCTGGGCAGGAAACAATAAATGTATAAATCTCGATATTAAGAGATATATTGCATCGAAGCCGGAATATGGATTGATTTAAGTGCATGCTACCATTTTCACAAAGCAGGGTATTTGCAAGGCAAAGGAGAATAAAGTGGAGTGAAGTGGTTAATAGTGGGTGAAAATCCCTAGATCGAGCGGGAAAGGATTATTTTTATGTTTCTCGGAGAATACCAGCATGCATTGGACAATAAAGGTCGTATTACTATTCCCTCCAGGTTTCGTGAACTTTTAGGGGAACGCTTTGTGGCCACTAAAGGGCTGGATAATTGTATTTTCCTTTATCCGCAGGAGGAATGGAAGAGCATAGAAGAGAAATTACATGCGTTGCCTTTAACCAGGTCTGATGTAAGGTCTTTTGTGCGCTTTTTCTTTTCTGGGGCTGCCGAATTGGAACTGGATAAGCAAGGCCGAACCGTATTGAGTCTGAACCTTAGAAGCTATGCTGGAATCGAAAAGGATGTAAATGTTATCGGTGTTGGATCCAGGATTGAGATTTGGGCTAGCGATAAGTGGGAAAGCTATAACCAAAATGCTGAAGCATCCTATGAGGTTATAGCAGAAAATATGATCGATCTTGGTATTTAGGAGAGTGTTTATGATCCACCAACCGGTGCTGCTGGAGGAGACTATTAATTGTTTAATGGGAGATCCCAATGGATTATATATTGATTGTACTTTAGGCGGCGGGGGGCACATTAGGGCACTAATTGCTCGCTTGGGAGCCCAAGCGAGAGTTATAGCTATAGACCGCGATCAACAAATTTTACAAATGAGCAGCCAGCAGCTTAAAGACCCGAGAATACATTTTGTGCATGCTGACTTCAGGGAGTTGAGGAATACCATAGATCCAGTTGATTGGGGCCAGGTGGAAGGCATTATGATAGATTTGGGAGTGTCTTCTTTTCAATTGGATAATGCCCAGAGGGGTTTCAGTTTTCACCAGGACGCAGACTTGGATATGCGCATGGATACCAGTTCTAATCTAAAAGCTTGGGATATTATTAATTTGTACCCGGAAGATGAATTGGCTGATATTATCTACCGCTGGGGTGAAGAGCGATATTCTAGGAGAATAGCTGGAGCTATAGCCAAGGCGCGAAGTATTAAAACCATAGATACTACCCTGGAATTGGTTGACATTATTAAGCAGGCGGTTCCGGCCCACTACCGGCGAGAAAAACACCCGGCCCGCAGAACATTTCAGGCCATACGAATGGCGGTAAATGATGAATTGGGTGCTATAGAGGAAGTCTTGCCCCAAGCGGTAAAAGCCTTGAAGTCAGGGGGCAAATTGGCGATAATTACCTTCCACTCATTGGAAGATCGAATGGTTAAACGGTTTTTGACGGAAAAATCCCAAAATTGTATTTGTCCTCCCCGGCAGCCAGTATGTACTTGCGGAGGACAACGTGCCCAGTTGAGACTACTAAATCGCAGACCGTTAACAGCCAGTGACGAAGAATGTTTGAATAATCACCGGGCCAGAAGCGCCAAGCTGAGAGTGGCCCAGAAAATATAGGTATATATCGAAGGAGGAACGAATAATATGATACAGGCGGGCTACAACTATGTTCCTACATGGGATAACGAAGATGTCATGGAGCCGCGTACAGAGCGAATAGTTAAAAAAGTTGTAAGGAAAAAAGCCAATAAACGTAGGAAGCTGCTGGGCAGATTGGGTATGGGAATGTTTTTATATGGATTGCTATTGGTGTTTCTTTGTATAAAATCAGCTAGCCTGGGCTATCAGATAGTACAATTGGAAAAAGATATTAGCGGACTGCAGACTGCAAATGACAGGATTGAATACCGGATAGCTCAAATGACTGCTCTGCCTCAGATCGAAGCAGTAGCCCAAAATGAGCTGAATATGTATAAACCGGATAAAAGTATTAAAATAGTAGTTTCCAACAGCGCTTATTCCTCCTCCCAAGGTAGTTCTCATGTAGCAACAGTAGATGAGAGCTTAACTCCACAAGATAATGAAGGCAGTTCTCTCGAAAAATTATATCTTAGCTTGATGCAGCTCGCTGATAATAACTAATAAAAATGGGGTGCTCTAATAAATGCAAATAAGCAATCTTATTGTGAGGAAGCGTATAATAACGCTTTTTTTATTATTTGCAGTCGGCTTTTTTGCTTTGGGATTTAGAATATTTTGGGTACAATTTGTACGGGGAGATGAATTGTCGGAAAAAGCCATGCAAAATAGGATGCGGGATGTTCCAGTCGAATCTAAACGTGGTATTATCTATGATCGGAATGGAAAGGAATTGGCCATATCCATCAGCGCCGATTCAATTTACGCTATCCCGGCTGAAGTAATGGCCAGTGGTCAGGAGAAAGTAGTGGCACAGAAGCTAGCCGAGGTTCTGGATATGGACCAGCAAGCATTACTGGAGCGGATAAGCAAACCCAGCTCCTTTGAATGGATAAAGCGTCAGGTAGAACCAGAGAAGTCGGCCGCCATAAGAGATATGGACCTACCCGGGATTGATATGACTGAAGAAAGCCGCCGTTATTATCCCCAAGGTACTCTGGCCAGCCATGTGCTGGGAATCGCCGGTATGGATAATACCGGACTGGAGGGAATTGACTTTTATTATAATGAGCTGGTAGGCGGAACTCCAGGGCGTATTGTGATAGAGCATGATGCGGCCAATCGCCCCATTCCAGAGGCGACCCACAAATATATCGCACCAGTAGATGGAGCCAATCTTATTCTAACCATAGATGAAACAATTCAGTATATCACTGAAAGGGAATTGGATAAAGTGTTCAAAGAACGGGAGCCCAAGGCTGCTGCAGCTATTGTTATGGATCCGTCTACCGGGGAAATTCTAGCCCTGGCTAATCGGCCTGCCTTTGATCCAAACAATTATGGAGACTATCCTGATGCCAATCGTCGCAACTGGTGCATTAACGATGCCTATGAACCAGGTTCAACCATGAAAATTACCACTGCCGCCATGGCCCTGGAAGAAAAGATAGTTAATGAAAACACCAAGTTTTATTGTCCCGGTTATATTAAGGTGGGCAAGGAGACCATAGGCTGCCCTGACCGTCGCGCCCATGGCGACCAGACCTTTTCTGGGATAGTAGAGAATTCATGTAACGTAGGCTTCGTAGAAGTTGGATTGGAATTGGGGCTGTCCCGGTATTTTAACTATGTGGAAAAATTCGGATTTGGTAAAAAAACCGGTATAGACCTTCCCGGCGAGGCCTCCGGAATACTGGTCAATAAGAAAAACGCCAAGCAAATCGACCTGGGTACTATGGCCATGGGGCAGGCAAATGCGGTAACGGCCATTCAGCTAGCTTCGGCGGTAGCTACCGTAGCCAATAATGGCCAGAAAATGCAGCCTCACCTGGTAAAGCAGGTAATAAATCGGCAAGGTGAAATTATACAGGAAAATAAGCCCACAGTATTAGAACAGGTTATATCAGAAGATAGTGCTGATCGCCTATGCCTCATTTTAGAAAGTGAGGTGGTAAATGGTACCGGCAAAAATGCTTATATAGAAGGATATCGTTGTGCCGGTAAAACCGGGACCGCCCAGAAGATAGCACCCACCGGCGGCTATATGGCTAATGAGTTTGTAGCTTCCTTTGTAGGTTTTGCTCCGGCTCATGATCCGCGCCTGGTGTGCCTAGTGGTAGTTGATGCTCCAAAGGGTTATCCTTACTATGGTGGTTGGGTGGCTGCGCCTGCTTTTCGTGAAATAATAAAGGATTCCCTGCGTTATTTGGAAGAGCCCATATACGAAAACGGGGATGGTGAGGGACACAGTGAAAAACAGGAACAGGTAGTTACCCCGGATGTAGTTAATTTGCCCTTGTCCGAGGCTATATCTGCTATTGGTCAGCGAATGCTCCAGGTTAAAGTGGAAGGGGACGGAGAGATAGTCTGGCAGCAAACGCCAGTGGCCGGGAGCAAGATTAACAAGGGATCCCAGGTTATTATTCATATGTCCCCTTATGATCAGGAAAGCAATCAGGGAGAAGTAACAGTGCCCGATTTGCAGGGCAAATCTATGAAGGAAGTAGCAAGTATATTGGCTAAACTGGGTTTGCACTTAATTCCTGAGGGATATGGCCTGGCCTATGAGCAGACACCGGAAGCCGGCAAGGTGATAAGCGCTGGTTCCAGCCTAAGGGTTAAATTTCAGCCTATTGGAGAATAAAGATGCAGAAGCTGGTAAGAATTCAAATAACAGCCAGCTCAATTTAAATACCTTTTATAAGGGAGGGTTGAATTTGAAGCTAGAACAATTGTTTGATGGTGTAGACTACGAGATCATCTCGGGAGATCCTGAAATTGAGATAAGTGGGGTTCAATATGACTCCAGAAAAGCCACCCCAGCATCTCTTTTTGTAGCTATCACTGGTTTTAAATCGGACGGGCATTTGTTTGCCTCAGATGCAATTAATAAGGGAGCCATAGCGGTTTTGGTGGAGAAAGAAATTGAGGTGCCGGCAGGGGTACTGTTGATTCGCACTGCAAATACCAGGCAAGCTTTAGCATTTGTAGCTAGAAACTATTACGGTAAACCTGACAGTCATTTAAAGGTTATTGGAGTTACCGGCACTAATGGCAAGACTACCACCACTCATCTGATCAAAGCCATTTTAGATGAAGCGGGTAAGAGAACTGCCATTCTAGGAACCTTATATGCAAAAATAGGAGAAATAGAAATGGATCTGGGAAGAACTACCCCGGAAGCTCTGGAAATTCAGGAGTTTATGAGTCTGTGCTGCCGGGAAAAGGCTGACTACCTGGTGATGGAAGTGTCTTCTCATGCCTTGGACCTGCACCGGGTGGATCAAATCCAGTTCGACGCGGCAATATTTACCAATCTCACCCAGGACCACCTGGATTATCATTTGCATATGGAAAACTATTTGCAGTCTAAACTAAAATTATTTAAAATGCTGAAGGGTGATAATTGTTTTAGTATAATAAACGCTGATGATGTATATACGGATTCTTTTAGGGAGGCTTCCCGGCAAGTGCGCTGTTTGAGTTATGGGCTTGATGCAGCAGCAGACGTGCAGGCGGGTCAGCTTAGCTTCAGCCTGACCGGAAGCAGTTTTGAATATGAACACAAAGGGCAGATTATGCCGATAAATATGCAACTCATTGGTCGTTTCAGTGTTTATAATGCCTTGGCTGCCATTACTTATAGCTTGGCCGCCGGTATAGAGAGCAGTATCATTATCAAAGCAATTGAGGAATTGCCGGGAGTGGCAGGGCGTTTTGAGCAGGTACCATCCCAGCGCGATTTTACCATAATAGTAGATTATGCTCATACTCCCGATGGTTTGGAGAACATATTAAAGGCAGCCAGACAAATTGTACAAAATCGGCTTATCACAGTTTTCGGCTGCGGAGGGGACAGGGATAAAGGCAAGCGTCCCCTGATGGGAGAAATAGCTGCTCGGTATAGCAATTTTTGTATTGTAACATCTGACAACCCTCGCAGTGAAGAGCCAGAGGCCATAATAGCAGATATTATACCTGGCTTGGACCAGGTGGAAAATTCCCGTTATGCCATTATCGTTGATCGCCGGGAAGCCATTCACCATGCTGTCAATATTGGCAAAAAGGGTGATTTGATAATAATTGCCGGCAAAGGTCATGAGACCTATCAATTAGTAAAGGATAAGGTGCTGGAGTTTGATGATCGAAAAGTGGCGGCCGAGTTTTTGAAAGGATAAAAATAATGAACTTAAGCCTCGATGCCATATGTGCTCAAATAAAGGGGGAAATCATAAAGGGCCCTTCATGGATGAATATTCAGGCTATCAGCACCGATTCAAGAAATACTGTTGTGGGAAGCCTGTTTTTTGCCTTAGCCGGGGATAATTATGATGGTCATGACTATGTATTGCAGGCCCTGCATAGGGGGGCCTCAGCATCGGTAATCTCTCGTTCCTGGGACCCGCTGTTGCCCATTCCGGAGGGCAAAACTTTAATACAGGTAGAGGATACTCTAACGGCTTTGCAGGATTTAGCTGCTTATTACAGAGCTCAATTCCCTATTCCACTTATAGCTGTGAGTGGAAGTGTAGGTAAAACTACTACCAAAGAGATGCTCTACTATTGTCTCAGTACCAAATATATTACATTGAAAACCGAGGCCAATTACAATAATGATATAGGTGTACCCTTGACCCTATTCAGGTTGGAAGAAAATCATCAGGCTGCGGTACTGGAAATGGCCATGCGAAGCCCTGGAGAAATACTCAGACTGGTTAATATAGCCCGACCAAGCTGTGCCGTGATAACTAATGTAGAAAGAGTTCACCTGGAAAACTTGGGCCGAATCGAGAATGTGGCTCAGGCTAAATGCGAAATAATGGCTCACTTAAGCCCAGAAGATTTTGCTCTGATTAACGGAGACAGTGAAGTGCTTGTAAAGGCAGCCTCCAAGTATTCTTGCCGCCAGTATACCTTTGGTTTTCAATCCCATTGTGATTTTCAAATAGAACAAGTCCAACTGGATAGCCAGGGGATGTATATTGATATGGATCTTATGGGAAAAAGGGCTCATTTGCATTTCTACTTGCCCTCCAAACGCTTGGCATCAAATATTGCGGCCTGTGCTGGGTTGGCTTATTTAATGGGCCTGGATCTTGCTTCAATTCAAACCGGTTTGGATGCTTATCAGCCTTATGGCAACCGACTGAATATTCATAAATATCCGGAGGGCGGAGCCTTAATCAACGATACCTACAATGCTAACCCCTTATCCATGGCGGTAGCCTTGGAAACTGCCAGGGAACTTGCCCGTCCGGGGAGGCTTATAGCTGTTCTAGGCGATATGTATGAACTGGGAGACTATGAGTTAAAAGGACATATGGAAGTAGGGCAAAAGGCCTGGGAAATTAAAGTGGATATTCTGATCGCCGTAGGGGATAGGGCCCAATTTATTGCTCAAGGGGCTAAGGAGGCGGGTATGCCGGCGGATCAAATCTATTACTTCCAGGAGCCCGAGAATAGCCTGGATTTAATACAGCAAGTATTCGATAAAAGTAGTACTATAGTCTTTAAGGCTTCCCGGGGCATGGAGTTGGAAAAACTTATAGATAAGGCGTTGATACTGGAAGAAGGGTAGAGTTCAATGTTTACAGATACTATCGTGAGGATTTTATGGTTTTTGGAGGAGAGTAGTTGATGCAGGGATATGATTATATTATCAATGCTATACTGGCAGCAGGAATAGCTATTCTAATATCCATTGCTATGGGACCTTTTATGATTCCTTTTTTAAGTCGGCTAAAAGTAGGCCAGAGTATCAGGGAAGATGGACCTAAAGGGCATTTAAAGAAGGCTGGTACTCCCACTATGGGCGGTATTATCATTATCACTGCGGTGATGGTTTCCAGCTTTATTATGGCTGGGGCTAGTGTTGAAGTATTACTGGCGGTTTTGGTGATGCTGGCTTTTGGAGGCATTGGTTTCTGGGATGACTATATTAAGGTAGTGCTTAAGCGATCCCTGGGATTAAGAGCCCGAGAAAAGGTGGGACTTCAACTTCTGGTAGGGATATCGTTTTCCTTATTTCTTATGTTCTACTTGGAGCGGGGAACCAGTGTTATAATTCCCTTTAGCGGTAATGCCCTTGATCTAGGATATTTATACATACCTTTTTTGGTATTTGTCTTATTGGCCTCTTCCAATGCAGTTAATCTTACCGACGGTCTAGATGGATTAGCCAGCGGCATCACCTTTTTAGTGGCCCTAGCCTTCCTTGTCGTATCTTTGATGACTGGTCACTATAATCTGGCCATATTTTGTGGCGCATTAGCCGGGGCCTGTTTGGGATTTCTGGTATTTAACCGTTATCCGGCTAGAGTTTTCATGGGAGACACTGGTTCCATGGCCTTGGGGGCTGCAGTGGCGGCAGTGGCGGCTATAACCCGATCAGAGATAGCTTTAATCATAATCGGTGGGGTATATGTAATTGAAACCTTAAGTGTTATACTGCAAATAATATCTTACCAGACTACTGGGAAAAGGATATTTCGCATGGCACCCCTTCACCATCATTACGAACTTATAGGGTGGTCAGAAAAAAAGGTAGTTAAAACCTTTTGGGGAATGGGTTTGTTTTTTGTGCTCTTGGGCTTATGGAGCTTCAAAGGATTGGGATAGGAGCATTATAGATTTTTAAAGGAAGTGTTGTTGCTTGAAGCTGGAAAATAAGAGTGTGCTGGTAGTAGGCCTGGGGAGAAGTGGGGTAGCCGCAGCGGAAATTCTGAGGTGCAGGAAAGCCCGAGTCACAGTATGTGATCTCAAGTCTGCAGATGAAATAGGAATTGATTCAAGCATTCTGCAAAGAGCAGGAATTGAAATCTATATCGGTGCATATCCTGAAGTTAGCCGGGAAAATTACGATTTGCTAATTGCCAGTCCAGGCATTCCTCTGAACATCCAACCTTTTCGGCAGGCCTTTGATCAGGGCATTCCCGTTATTGGAGAATTGGAACTGGCCTACCGCTTGAAAAAAGAGCAGACTGAATTATTGGCCATTACCGGAACCAATGGCAAAACCACTACCACCGCCCTGCTGCAGGATATTTTCGCCCGGGCCGGCAGAAATTCATTTTCTGCCGGTAATATTGGAATTGCTTTAACCACCCTGGTAGATGAGGTAGAGAGTGCGGTAATCGCAGTAGAAGTGTCCAGTTTTCAGCTGGAAACAGTAGTTGATTTTAAGCCCCATATTTGCGGCATCTTGAATATTACCCCCGATCACTTGGATCGCCATCAAACTATGCAGGCTTATATTGAAGCCAAGGCCAAAGTATTTCAACAGCAAGACTCAGAAGATTACGCAGTGTTCAATTATGAAGACTCTAACTTAAGAGAATTGGGCCCCAGTTGTCCTGCTCGGCTCTTCTATTTTTCGGCCGACCAGTCATTACCCGAAGGGGCCTTTGTGGAAGATAATTATCTGGTAATTATGGTCAATGAGAGACAAGAACGCATATGCTCTCTGGATAGTATTAGATTAAGAGGAAAACATAATCAGGAGAATATCCTGTGCGCTGCTATGATGGCCTACCTAGCAGGGGCACCAGCACCTATCATAGCCGAGGCCTTGACCCATTTTAAAGGAGTCAGGCACCGATTAGAAGAGGTATGCTGTGAAAATAATATTCTCTACATCAATGACTCCAAGGCAACCAATCCGGAATCGGCTATAAAAGCCCTGGAATCATTCGACAATCCTATTATTTTAATCGCTGGAGGCAGGAACAAGGGTTCCTCTTTTGATCAACTGGCCCTTCTTATTAGCCGCAAGGTAAAGGAACTAGTTTTGCTGGGAGAAGCTAAAGAGCAGATTAAACAGTCAGTCATGGATGTGAACTACAAGAATATACATGAGGTAGAGACTTTTGCTGAGGCAGTGAGGACGGCCCAGAAGTTAGCAGAGGCAGGAGATGTGGTGTTGTTATCTCCAGCCTGTGCCAGCTGGGATATGTTTCCCAGTTATGAACATCGGGGAGATTTATTCTGTCAATTAGTCCAATCCATAAATAAAGACGTCCGGTAAAGCTATTCAGGAGGGCAGGGAGGAAAAATAGATTGAGATTAAAAAAAGGACCACCTGATTTCATTCTCTTTATAACTATACTGGCCCTACTGGGCATGGGATTGGTTATGGTATTTAGCTCCAGTGCAGTAACTGCCGGGGTTAGATACGATGACCCTTATTTTTTCTTTAAAAAACAGCTGTTATGGGTAATTATAGGACTAACAGCCATGATTATAGTTATGAAAATCAACTATCTTCGTTTACGGGAATTGTCTCTGCCCTTGATGCTGCTGGCCCTACTATGCCTGATACTGGTAATAACTCCCTTGGGTGTTGAAACCAAGGGTTCCAGCCGCTGGCTTAACCTGGGTTTTGCAGGGTTTGCCCCTTCGGAAATGGCTAAGCTGGCTATGGTCATGTTTATTGCTCGAACTATGGATGTAAACCTGGATAAAATGAAATCCTTTAAATCTGGGATAGTTCCGTACATACTCCTGCTGGCTCTGGTATGCGGGCTGATCATGTTACAGCCTGACTTGGGTACTTCTTTCGCTATTGCCGGAACTGTGTTTTTTATGATGGTGGCAGCTGGAGCTAGAGTATCACATATGGGGTTAATGGCGGTGACAGGAGTAGCCGTAGTTGGAGCCCTGATAAAAATGGAACCCTATCGTATGCAAAGATGGACCGCATTTCTGGACCCCTGGAAATATGCCAGTGATGAAGGATTCCAGACTATACAATCCCTATACGCATTAGGTTCAGGGGGGCTATTTGGTCTGGGATTAGGCCGGAGCAGACAGAAATTCTTCTACCTGCCCGAGCAGCACACAGATTTTATTTTCGCCATATTGGGCGAAGAACTTGGTTTTATAGGAGCAGGACTGGTCATTGCTTTGTTTTTGCTTTTTGCATGGCGAGGCTTCAAGATTGCAATTTATGCTCCCGACACTTTTGGCAGTCTGCTGGCTGCCGGATTAACAGTAATGATCGTGTTTCAGGCGGCCATCAACATTGGTGTGGTCTCAGGAATATTGCCGGTAACCGGTATTACCCTGCCCTTTATAAGTTACGGCGGATCTTCTCTGGCTTTTACCATGGTGGGAGTTGGTTTGCTGTTAAATATTTCTCGTTATAGTTCAAGCCGTTAATAGTATTTGTAAATGTGTTGATTTGGTATGCCAGCTGATCCTCCAGCAGCAAAGAAGGAGAAAGACTGATGAAAGTTATAATTAGCGGAGGCGGAACCGGAGGCCATATCTACCCGGCCTTAGCTATAGCCAGTGGTATAAAGGACAGGCTTCCTGATGCACTTATATTATATGTGGGTACTCGAGAGGGACTGGAAAGCAAAATTGTTCCCTCGGCTGGATTTGATTTTGTTACGGTTGATATTTCAGGGCTCAATCGTTCTTCTCTGCTCAAAGCCTCCGCCTCCTTGGCCAAATTTCCCCGTAGTATATTTCAGGCTTGGAGCATAATTAAGAATTTTGAACCCCAAATCGTAGTGGGTACTGGCGGTTATGTGTCTTTTCCAGTGGTATCAGCAGCTACTCTATTCCCAGGCTGCAAAACTTTTATTCATGAGCAAAATGCTTTTCCTGGAATAGCTAACCGCAAACTGGCCAAGAAGGTGGACTGTACAATGATCAATTTTCCTGAGGCCGCCCGTCACTTGAAAGCCCAAAATATCAAAGTCACAGGTTTGCCGGTTAGGCAGGAAATCATGGATGTTAATTGGGAAGAGGCTATCAAAAAAGTGGGCCTGAAGCGGGGCGTTTTTACTTTATTGGCCTTTGGAGGCAGCAGGGGGGCTTCCTCTATTAATGGAGCCATGCTGCAATTATTGCAGGAATATTCTCTGCCGGAGATGCAGGTGATTTGGATAACCGGTGAATTGGAGTATGAGGGTATTAGTCAACAAATCGAATCTCTGGGCTTAAATAGCGACTGGCTATTGCTAAAGCCGTTTATGCATAATATCGAAGATGCTATGGCAGTTGCTGACCTGGCCCTTTGCCGAGCTGGAGCCAGCACCTTGAGTGAGCTGGCTATCCTGGGTTTGCCCGCCATACTTGTACCCTATCCTTATGCGGCGGAAAGCCATCAAGAAAAGAATGCCCGGGCCTTACTCCAAAAAAAAGCAGCCGCAATGGTTATTGATGAGTTCTTGGATGGAGAAACTCTATATAAGAAACTGGAAGAATTAAGGCAAAGTAAAGCCGAGCTAAAACAGATGAGTACCAATATAAGGAATGAAGCCCGACCAGATGCTTTAAATAAAATATTGGATATTGTTTTAAAAGGGTACTGAGAGCCAGGGGACAATATTTTGTGAGCCTGCATCCAAGCTGCCCATATCGATAGGGGAAATGTATGTTGCTGAGGGCGGGAGATAGTCTATGGCTAATGTAACCACTTTTATTAATTGTGCATACTATAAGATGTAATTCATTATATAAACTTTAAGGAGATGAGGATATGGCCGCTGCCAAAGCAGTATGGGTGCACATGGTAGGAATTGCTGGAGCAGGCATGAGCGGTATTGCCAGAGTTCTGAATGAAGAAGGATATCGAGTAAGCGGATCTGACTTGCAGAATAACAGCACGACTAAGAAATTGTCAGAATTGGGTATAGAAGTATTCCAGGGCCATTCTTCATCCCATGTCCAACAAGGCATTCAACGGCTGGTAGCTTCTACTGCAATTCCAGCCAATAATCCTGAACTCATGGCAGCTCGCGAAAAAGGTATTCCCGTTTGGTCTCGGGGCCAGATGTTAGCTGAGTTGGTCAATAAACGGCAAGGGATAGCGGTAGCTGGAGCCCACGGAAAGACTACCACCACTTCCATGATCTATTTGTGTTTGAACTATAATGGTTTTGATCCTACTTTTATTGTGGGAGGAGAATTACAGGGCAGTGGCCTAAATGCATGTTTGGGGCAGGGCGATTATGCGGTAGTGGAGGCAGATGAAAGTGATGCTTCATTCCTGGAATTGAATCCTTATGTGGCAGTTATTACCAATATCGAAGATGACCACCTGGACTACTACCAATCAGTAGAAAATATTCAGCATGCTTTTCGTCAATTTATTGATCAAGTCAAGCCCGAGGGATTTGCCATGCTATATGGGGAAGATGAGTATAATCAAATAATAAAATCTACTGCTTCAACCCAGGTCATTACTTACGGTATAGATAAGAGCAATGATTATTATTTGGATAGTTGGCAGCCTCAAGGTATGGGATCAAAATGCCAGGTGTTTAAAAAGAGCAAGAAGATAGGAACCATGGAACTGGCGGTTCCTGGCCGGCATAATTCTATTAATGCTCTGGCCGCTATAGCCATCACTTTGGAGCTAGGGGGGAATTGGAAAGAGACCCAAAGAGCCATTAATGATTTTAAGGGAGCAGGCAGGCGGTTTGAGCTCATCGGTTATCGGGAGGGGGCGGTCATAATTGATGATTATGCCCATCATCCCACTGAGATAAGAGTTACTATTGATGCTGCCCGCAAAGTGCACACGGGCCGAATAGTAGTTGTGTTTCAGCCGCATCGCTATACCCGTACGAAGCTGCTGGGCCACAAACTGGGAGAGTCTCTCAAAGAAGCTGATCTGGCCATAATTACTGAGATTTATTCAGCCGGAGAATCGCCCCTGGAAGGTATAACGGGCCAGAATGTTTACCAGGCTACCAAGAATACTGGATGCCAAACCCTTTATCTACCTACTTTTACCGATATTAAAAAATATCTGCTACAGCACATACAGGAAGGGGATATGATTATAACTATGGGGGCTGGAGATGTTTGGAAAATAGGACGGGAATTAGTGGAGGAGATATAAGACTTTCTTCGGGTGAATCCCTGATGGAGGTGTTTAAGTGGATAGCTTAATAATTAATGGAGGAGCTTCCCTTAAAGGGCAAGTCAAGGTAAGCGGAGCCAAAAATGCTATATTACCTATAATGGCAGCTAGTATACTCTCTTCCAGCCAGGTAGTTTTATCAGGGGTTCCGGATTTGGAGGATATTAAGGTCATGTCCGAGGCCTTGACCGTTTTAGGGGCTAAGATTAAACGAGAAAGAGACTCTTTGATTATTGACAGTCGACATATTAGATCTTGCGAAATACCAGAAGAAATATCTCGCAAGATGCGGGCTTCAAATCTGGTTATGGGTGCGCTCCTGGCTCGTTTCGGATCTGCTAAGGTAGCTTATCCCGGTGGCTGTGCCATAGGAAGCCGACCCATAGATTTACATTTAAAAGGCTTTAATAACTTGGGCTACCGAGTTTGGGAAAAAGGTGGCTTCATGATTGGAGATGGCCGACCCAAAAATGGCCGGGAAATATTACTGGATTTCCCCAGTGTAGGTGCGACAGAAAACCTGATCATGGCAGCTAGTACGGTACCCGGCACTACCATTATTCGAAATGCGGCCCGAGAACCGGAGATAATAGATTTGCAAAATTTCTTAAACCGTATGGGAGCCAAGATTAAAGGAGCCGGATTGGATTCCATTCGAGTAGACGGGGTAAGCAGTTTTGGAGGCATTAATCATGTAGTTATTCCAGATAGGATCGAAGCGGGTACCTTTATGGTTGCGGCAGCCATAACTCGTGGAGATGTATTTATTGAGAATGTGGCCAAGGAACACATTCAACCCTTGGTTTATAAACTGAGAGAAATAGGAGTGGAAATAATGCTCTCTAGTACTGGTATCAGGGTGATGGGCAGCAAGTGTTTCCGGCCGGCTGATTTTAAAACTATGCCCTATCCAGGTTTTCCTACCGATATGCAACCTCAAACTATGGCCTTACTCTCTACCATTGAAGGAACCAGTATAGTAGTAGAGACTATTTTTGAGAATCGTTACATGCATGTGCCAGAGCTGAGGCGCATGGGCGCAGATATAAAAATTGAAGGACGGGTGGCCATAATCAAGGGCCAGGAGACACTGGAAGGGGCCTGCGTGGAGGCCAGTGATTTGCGGGCTGGAGCTGCTTTAATTCTAGCGGGATTATTCGCTAAGGGGCGGACAGAAATTACCAGTGTAAGACATATAGATCGGGGATATGAAAACATCCATCTTAAGCTGAACAGTTTGGGAGCTGACATACAGAGAAGGCAGTGATTATGGGATTCTGGACTTCTTTTCATCAGTATGATAATATAATGATTTTTCCCTCGATATCTGGTATAATCATCACCATAATGGTGGATTAGGAGAAAGAATGGTAAAGCAGAAATCCCGAAGCTTTTTATACATTGCTATACTGGTTTTTATTGCTCTAGTTTGTGTGCTATTTTTTTTGTATAGTTCTTTTTTCTATATTGATAAAATTACTGTAACGGGGACAGAAAAAGTTTCCGAGTCCGAAGTTTTACACTTGTCTGATATTAAACAGGGCACCAATATATTTAAAGTCAACAATCGGCTTTCCTCTCGATCCATAGAGATTCATCCCTTAATAAAATCAGCTCAGGTAATCCGCCACTTACCCCGGGAAATAAGTATTACGGTTGTGGAAAGAGAACAGTGGGCAGTAATGCCTTATAATGATAATTTCCTGATCCTGGATCCAGAAGGAGTGTGTATTGACAGGGTAGTTAATCTACCTCAAGGCGATTATTGTTTGATTACCATGGATAAGCCTCCTGAGAGGGTAAATTTGGGACATGCCATAGCCACTCAAGGAGTAAAAATGATTGAAGAGATCTGTCGGCTCTTGCCCCAACAGGATAAGGAACAGATTTCTCAATTTCATTATGAATCGGAAAAAAATGAAATAATAATATATACTCTAAGAGGAAGCGAAATCAAATTCGGCAACCTGGAACGATTGAATGAGAAAACGGCCTTAATAAACCAGGTGTTTGAGATGGAAGAAAGACTGGAAGAAGAAGGTACGGGTGTGCTGCAGTATATAGATCTCAGGTTTTCTGGCCAACCGGTGCTACAAATCAAGTAAATGGACGTAGAAGGTGGTTTTATGAAAAGTAAAGGAGCGCAAATATCCATTGCCTTGGTTTGCCTAGTTATGGGCATGCTTTTGGCGGTTCAGTTTAAGGCAACTGACACCTATCAGGCCGACCTAATGCCGGAAAGGGTAGATGAATTAACTCAGAAACTGGATACCGTAACCCAGCAAAAAGAGGCTCTAGAAGAAGAGGTATTATCCCTGAGGGATAAGTTAATCCATGTGCGGGAAACCGATAAGGCCATGAAAGATTTACAGGATGAACTGCATAAGGCTCAGATGGCAGCGGGAACCATCCCAGCTGAAGGGCCCGGGGTGGTAATATCCCTCGATGACAGCAATATTAATATACAACCGGGGGATAATGCTAATTATTCTATAGTACATGATTCTGATTTACTGATCCTGGTCAATGAATTAAAGGCCTCAGGAGCCGAAGCCATAGCGATCAATGGCGAAAGGCTGACTGCCATGTCGGAAATTCGATGTGCTGGCACTCTGATTTTGGTTAATTGGACTAAAATCGGACCTCCTTTTACAATTGAAGCTATTGGTGATCCGGATATGCTTCAGAGTGGACTTATGCTAAATGGAGGTCAATTAACCACCTTAAAATTCCTGGGATTGCAAACCAGTGTACAGAAAGCGGAACAAATAAAGTTGCCTGCCTATAGTGGCCCTATGAAAATAAACTTTGCAGTCCCTTCCCAGTACCAAGAAAAGGTGGAGTAGTAGTATGTGGTTATTGGCAGTATTCTGTTTGTTGGTAGGACTAGTACTAGGCTTTCAGTTGCCGGTAATGCTTCCCCTGGTGTATACCAAATATATGTCCATTGCAGTTTTAGCCGCTTTGGATTCGGTATTTGGAGGAATCCGAGCCTATATGGAAGATAGCTTTGATAATTTGATTTTTACCTCCGGTTTTTTTGTTAATATGCTTTTAGCAGCTGGACTGGCTTATATGGGAGACCGGTTAGGGGTTGAACTCTATCTGGCTGCCGTTATCGTATTTGGGGTCCGACTGTTCAATAATTTAGGTATAATTCGTCGATATCTATTAAAAAAACACTAAAGAAAATCAACTCCGATTAAAGGAATAGGCGAGCATTTGTGGTATTTATCAGTATAGGCAATTTATAAGGGGTGCGTTTTTATCAAAAAACGAAACATAGTAGTTTGCCTGGATGCTGGCAGCAGCAAAATTAAAGCTGCCATAGCCGAGCTCAACTACGGTGAGGATATTCATATACTGGGGATAACAACAGAAGACAGTCAGGGCTTAAGAAAAGGCAATATTATTGATATAGATACTGCAGCCAAGGTGATAGATGAGTGCTTGCATAAATTAGAAAGATTAGCCGGGAAAGAAATAGACAGCGCTTTGCTAGGTTATTCCGGCAGTAGCATCAGTACCCTTAATAATCGGGCCGTAGTAGCAGTAGGTAATCCCAATTACGAAATAAGTTCAGAAGATAAATCGCGAGTACTTCAGTCGGCACGAAATGTAGCTTTACCCATGGATCGATGTGTGGTACAGACCATTGAAAGACAATACGTGGTCGATGGATATGACGGGGTCAAGGACCCGATAGGTATGGTAGGAAGCCGACTGGAAACCGAAGTGACCATTGTTATTGCCGCTACTGCAGCCATACAAAACATGTATCGCTGTACCGGGAAAATTGATTTGCAGATAGAAAGACTGGTTTATAATCCCATTCTTGCAGCCGAAGCAGTATTGTTGCCGGCAGAAAAAGAAATGGGAGTAGTGTTGATTGATATCGGGGGAGGCACCACTGATATTGCTTATTTTGAAGGTGGAAATCTGTTACATGCCTCGGTTTTACCGGTAGGTGGGGATTATATCACTCGAGATTTAGCTATAGTGTTAAAAACTTCTCTGGAACATGCAGTGAAGATTAAGGAAGAAGATGGGGTAGCAGGACCAGATCAGGCTTCTGAAGAGAATATTATAAAGGTGCAGAATCTGCGGGGCAAAGAGGTCAGAGAAGTATCTCAGCAAGTTATTGCTGACATCATCAATGCTCGGGTGGTAGAATTGATGGAGATGATATATACTGAGCTAAAACATTTTGGATGTTTGGAGCAAATGCCCGGTGGAATTGTGCTTACCGGAGGGGGAGCTCAATTAACGGGTATAGATGACATAATGGAGAAAAACCTGGATATAACAGTTAGACTGGGCATACCCGAGAATCTTCGTGGTGTGCAATCTGATATCAATCGACCTGAATATGCTACCGTTATTGGAGGCCTAATCTATGCTGGCAGCAATCTGGAGATAAGTTACGATAATAAACAGCGCGTTAATGGCCTGTTTAATAAAATTAATTATTGGCTAAAAGAGTTTTTTGCTTAGATTTAGAGGAGGTATTTTAATGCCATTAGATTTTGATGTAGATATACAGCAGTTTGCCAACATCAAGGTTATCGGTATTGGGGGGGGTGGCAACAACGCCATTAACCGCATGATCGATGCCGGCTTAAAGGGAGTTGAATTTATTGCCGTCAACACCGATGCTCAGGCGCTCTATTTATCCCGGGCGGAGAAAAAAATACAGGTAGGAAGTAAACTAACTAAAGGACTGGGCGCGGGTGCCGATCCTGAAATAGGTATGAAAGCGGCCGAAGAAAATTCTGATGAAATAAAATCATCCCTGCAGGGAGCAGATATGGTTTTTGTTACCGCTGGTATGGGCGGAGGAACTGGAACCGGAGGAGCACCTATAGTGGCTAGAATAGCCAGGCAGATCGGAGCACTCACGGTAGGAGTAGTGACCAAACCCTTTACTTTTGAAGGCCGAAAGAGGAATACCCAGGCTGAGAATGGCATTAACAGTCTCAGAGCTGAAGTAGACAGTTTGATAACCATTCCTAACGATCGCTTGTTGCAGGTAGTAGATAAAAATACTGCCTTTAATGATGCCTTTAAGATAGCTGATGATATTCTTAGGCAAGGTGTGCAGGGAATATCGGATTTGATTGCCGTACCCGGGGTTATTAATTGTGATTTTGCCGATGTACAGACGGTTATGCAGAATACAGGATCGGCTTTAATGGGAATAGGTCAGGCCCAGGGCGAAAACCGGGCTGCGGAGGCTGCCCGCTTGGCTATTTCCAGTCCACTCTTGGAAACATCTATTGAGGGAGCCAAAGGAGTATTATTCAATATTAGCGGCGGCAGTGATTTGACCCTGTTTGAAATTAATGAAGCAGCTGAAATAATACATCAGGCAGCCGATTCGGAAGCCAATATAATTTTCGGAGCCAATATCGACGAAAACTTGGATGATGGGGTTCGAGTCACCGTAATAGCTACCGGTTTTGATACCGTAAAGCCATCTATAGCAGCTGATAATAGCCAAGGCCGGGTTATAGAACCACCCCCATCTTTTTTGGATAGAGCTGATTTGGAAATCCCTCCATTTTTGAGGAAAAACAGATAGGCCATGTAGGCGATAAATAACAACAGCAGGGCCAATTATTCATATTTGATTAAGCAGACCTAACCGGGGATCCTAGTATTCCCGGTTTTTCCTATTTTATAGGGTATTAAAGCCTTGATCATACAGATAAAAATACAAAAAACAAGCCAATCCTTTGGTATAATTTGGAATACATGCCGGGGACAGAAGGAGAATAAGTATTTACTGATGTGAGTAAGCAAGGACCGTGGTATAACTGCAGCAGAGGGTGTGGATAATTATAGGATGAGATGGTGATTAAGTGGATAGGCCTGAAGTTTACGCTGATTTGACGCTGCTGATCAACTTTATTATGGATTTTATCATCCTCTGGGCTACCGCCCGGATGGTCCGAATAACTCCGGTATTAAGCAGGATAGGAGTAGCAGCCTTTGTAGGCGGAATATATGCAGTTGGATTCCTCTTGCCGTCCTTATATGTCTTCTACACTTTTCCCGCCAAAATACTGTTTTCATGCTTAATGCTATTGATAGCTTTGCCCCTTGGCAGTTGGGAAGTTTTTAAAAGAGCCTTTGTTTTCTTTTATGCCATTAACTTCACGGTGGCTGGAGCTTCCATAGCTTGTTCATATATGATGAAGGGTCACAATCTTAGCTCCCATTATTTATGGCTGGTAGCCGGTATTATATCTGCTTTGCTGATTGGCATATTTGGTGTTAAATGGTTCAGCCAGCGGATTATACCTGGTCTGCTCAGATTTAAAGTTGAAATGACCTTCGAGCAAAAAAGATGTAGAGGTCAAGGTTTCCTCGATACCGGTAACAATCTTCGGGATCCCCTTACTAACAGGCCGGTTATCGTAGCCGAATATGATTTTATAAAGGACTGTTTGCCGGCCGACGTAAGGGACGCAATTAAGGGTAATCATGATGCAAGTCAGCTGCTGGATGATTTGATCGAATCCAGCTGGTCCCGCCGTTTGAGGCTCATACCCTTTACTTCTATTGGGAAAGAGCATGGGATGCTAGTGGGTATCAGAGCTGATGAAGTAAAGGTGGAATGGGGTCAAAATTATCCCAGTTATAAGAATATGGTGGTTGGAATATATAAGGGGAAATTGAGTACCCATAACCATTATCAAATGTTGATTCCGGCAGAGATAGTTGAGGGTGGATAGGAGGAGATAGCTATGGGATGGAAGATCAATATTAGTCGGGTTAGGCTGGGAATAATAAAAATACTGGTGGCTCTTAAGTTAAGCAAAGCTATTTACTATATCGGATCTACCGAAGTACTCCCCCCTCCCCTGGGGGAACGACAGGAAATGGATTTAATTTACCGTTTGGGGCAGGGGGAAATGACGGTTAAATCAACCCTGATCGAGCATAATCTGCGATTAGTGGTCTATATAGCCAAAAAATTTGAAAATACTGGAATTAACATTGAAGACCTGGTGTCCATAGGAACAATTGGTCTAATAAAAGCAGTTAATACCTTCGAACCCAGCAAAAACATCAAATTGGCAACTTACGCCTCCCGGTGTATTGAGAATGAAATACTGATGTACCTGCGCCGCAACTTGAAGAATCGGGGGGATATTTCCCTGGATGAACCGTTAAACGTTGATTGGGATGGCAACGAACTTTTGCTTTCCGATGTATTAGGCACTGAAAGCGACATGATATATAAAAAAATTGAAGGAGAAGTGGAAAAAAGTCTATTATGGCAAGCCATGCATAAACTCAGCAACCGAGAAAAAACCATTATTCAACTACGATTTGGCTTAATGGGTGGGGGGGAGAAAACTCAAAAAGAAGTAGCGGATATTCTAGGTATTTCTCAATCCTACATATCCCGACTGGAAAAGCGCATTCTAAAGCGCTTGCAGCGGGAGATTAAGAAAATTGAGTAGACCCAAGCTCTAATTTCAGCCGGAGGGTCAAAGTTGGTAGCAGGCAGTGCTTTATAGTAAGCCGGTTTGCTCTAGGTTCCATGAAATACCATGGATACATGACATTTCCATCTATCAGTCTTAAAAACGTGCCTCTCTCTCTTTAACAGGCTTATGATATTCAGCATAAACAACTTAGATATTCTAAGTTCTGAATAATTTCTGGTATAAGCGTAAATAATTAATAAAAACCTTTTTGTTAATCCAAAAGCAATTTAGAAGAAGTAGTACCCTTGAAGATTAAACTTGGCAGGGGATGTGTTAGGTGTTGACAAACAAGGTCGAGATTTGTGGAGTTAATACTTCCAAACTTCCAGTACTTAAGAATGAAAAGATGAGAATATTATTTGCGCAGATGCAAAGGGGTGATAATGTAGCCAGGGAGACTTTGATTCAGGGCAATTTAAGACTTGTATTAAGTGTGATCCAACGCTTTAGTAACCGAGGCGAATATGTGGATGATTTGTTTCAGGTGGGATGTATTGGTTTGATCAAAGCCATAGATAATTTTGATCTGGGTCAGAATGTAAGATTTTCTACTTATGCAGTGCCAATGGTTATCGGGGAAATCAGAAGGTATTTAAGGGATAATAATGCGGTTCGAGTGTCTCGCTCCTTGCGGGATATAGCTTATAAAGCCTTGCAGGCTCGGGAAAAACTGGTTAATACCAATGAGTCTGAACCTTCCATAAACCAAATCGCTAAGGAATTGGAACTGCCCCGAGAGGAAGTGGTATTTGCCTTGGACGCCATACAAGAGCCGGTGTCCCTATTTGAGCCTATATACAACGATGGGGGAGATCCCATCCTGGTCATGGATCAGATTAGCGATGACAAGAATACCGATGAGCAGTGGCTGGAAGAGATAGCCATCAAAGAAGCGATGAAGAAACTAAACGACCGAGAAAAGCACATTGTCAACTTGCGATTTTTCTCGGGAAAAACCCAGATGGAGGTAGCGGAGGAGATAGGTATATCCCAAGCCCAGGTTTCCAGATTGGAAAAGGCCGCTTTAAAGCAGTTGAAAAAACATATCTAGAAAGGGAGGAAATAGATGGGAAGGAATCTGCTGCTGGTAACCCTGGCAGCTATAATATTCACACTGCTAATTCCAATTACCAATCATTATTACGCTTCAGAACGGGCTTTTACCCCTGACAACCTGGTGAAGATCCAGTTGGAATATAGATAAGCGAATTGAGATTTATATAAGAGCCAAAATGGGTTGGGCGGGTTCCAGCCCATTTCTTAATTTCCTGGCCCCATTACAGTAATTGTTGTAGTATTATCCAACGCACTTTGTTTTGCGATCCAACTCATACGGGCCTTGGCAACCAGTCAATAGCTCCTATTCCGGGTATAGTAAACATTTATCTGTTCCGCTAAAAACAACGGTGGGCTGCGGGCACAAGGATGAACCAGTGATGCTAATTCAGGGAGGCTGAATGGCCACAGTTAGCTTTCTTATTCTCAAGTTTATTCACTTTTATGGTAAACTTCTCTTAGACTAAGAAAATTAGTAAGGAGAGCTGGTCTTGAGTGAGTATAGTATTAAACTGACCTGGAATAGCAAAACTGGCTATATTCCGGCTAGTGATGAAGGTTTTGACCATCATATTATAGAAATGGTTCACCCCCAAGCTGCATGGGACAGCGATTCCATATTTGATTTGCTGCTCCCGCGGTTGTTGCCTCCTAAAGATGTAAAGCCTTCAGGCCGCGTCTTTCAGGGTGACAACCTTTTATTGATGCAGTTCTTGCTCCATAGTGGTTACCGGGCTGCTTTTGATCTTATATACATAGACCCCCCTTATCTTAGCTCCAATGCCTACCATTCCCGAGTGAAGATTAGATCTGCTGAGGATAAGCCCTGGGAATCCATAAGTCGACCGGTTTTCGTTGATCCGGGATTTGGGGATATAGAGCAATATTTGGATCACCTTTATCCTCGCTTATGCCTGATGAAAGAGCTGTTGTCAGCTCAGGGCAGTTTGCTGGTCCATCTGGATTGGCATGTCAGTCACTATGTTAAAATTTTGTTGGATGAAATATTCTCGCCTCAACAATTTGTCAATGAAATTGTTTGGTGTTATGGTGGAGGTAGTGGTACCAAAAGGCATTTTCATCGTAAACACGACCTGATTTTATGGTATGCCAATAGTGATGAATACATATTTAATCCCCAGTATCGTCCTTATTCTTCCGCTACCCTGGAAAGAGGATTAACCAAGGTCAAGGGCAACAAATACCAGCTGCATTCCCAGGGAGCTTTGATGCAGGATTGGTGGACCGATATCAATAAAATACTCAGTCCCACTGCCGCTGAAAACCTTAAATTTCCCACTCAAAAACCAGAAGCTCTGCTACGAAGAATTATCTTATCAGCATCCAATCCGGGCTCATTGGTAGCCGACTTTTATGCCGGTTCAGGAACTACCGGGGCTATTAGTCAGCAATTAGAACGCTGCTGGATAAGTTGTGATAAGAGTCCTATAGCAATCCAAACCACCATAAACCGCTTAATTAAGCAAGGACAGGGCTCATTTACCGTGGAGCAGGTAGGGCCAATTTCTGCTCAGGCCCCTGCAGGATCTTTGCGTATAAAAATTCCACTCATTCAGCCTTATGACCATGAATATGCTCTTATCTTACTTGAGATTGAGGACTATAAACCAGACGCCAAATATCTGCAGGCTTTGCAGGAAAAAGTGGACTTTAGCAGTCTGATCGATTTCTGGGAAGTGGATTTAAATTATGATGGGAAAATATTTCATTCTCAGGTCCAGGTTTTACGGGATAAAAAACATTATGACTCTAGCCTTCGGAATAGTATTAAGTTAAAGGTTCCCTTGCAGGATAGCTACCGAATAGCCATAAAAGCCTACGACATATTTGGTGACAGCCAGATTCAAAGCCTGGTGGTGGGAGTTGGGGCGCTGGGGAATCAATAATAAATTGGGTTGAGTAACACTAGCCTCCAACAAGCCCAGACCATGGAAATAGGGATCGGGGTGGGCGACCACAGGCCCCTAAAGGCCCGCACCCGTTATACTTTAGACTACACAGCAGGGGGCTGTGCCCGAATTTCGGCACAGCCCCAACTTAGAGTCTATTCTGTTCCAGCAGTCGGTAGATATCGGTTTCAGGACTATCTCCCCAGGGCAGCCAGACTTCCTCATATGCATTTTCATCCAGCAGGTCTTCTGCTCTTAAAGGAATCTGTACTCGGTTTTGGTGATAAGAGATAGGCTTGATACTGTGAATAAGCATATTATCCTCCCTTAGCCATCTCGTTCAGATGAACTGCGGGCCATTCGGTCGGCTATTACCCAAATAGCCGTTATAGCTGTGGCATGAAGAGCCCACCAGCCGGGTTCCATGAAGCTGAAACCACCCGGATCTATCTTATCCTGCTGCATCATCTTTTTTACCGCCGAGTTTTTATAATCCATTAGTCCTGCTATCAAAAAAACACCCCTTTCATAATATAATCATTTTATTTTGTCCGCTATTTGCCTGGCTTATGTAGTTGTTCTTAAATAGCAATTTATAAGCATTTTCGTGTTTTATCCTTTTAAACACCTTGTTTTTTGAAATAAATTCACATATCATCAAAAAAAGTAAATAGGAGGTGGATTATGGAAAGAGAGGAAAAAGCTGCTATGTGCCTGCTCCATTCTGTTAAAGGGTTAGGCCATAGAAGTTTAATTAAAATCAAGGAGGAATTTGGCAGTTACCAGGGGTTTCTCCAGTTAAACCGAGCTCAGCTGCGCAAATTTTCTTTGTCGGCTACCATGCTGGATGAAATAATAGCTTTGAGAAAGCGCTTTGATCCCCTGCCTTTTTTGGAGCAAATGGAAAGAAGGGATATCGGGGTTACAGCTATTGAAGAGCATGGCTATCCCCAAGCCTTGAGAAATATATCCAATCCCCCGGTCATCCTTTATTATCGAGGGCGCATGGGGGAGGTGGATAAGTTATCCCTGGCGGTGGTGGGGTGCCGGGCTGCCACCCCTTATGGAAAACATGTGGCCAGGAATCTGGGTCAGGCTTTGGCCCAGCATCAGGTCAATGTAGTCAGCGGTATGGCCCGAGGAATAGATCGGGAAGCCCATCTGGGGGCTCTGGAAGGGCAGGGGTTAACCATAGGCGTACTCGGTAATGGAATTGATGTGATCTATCCCCGGGAAAATAAGGCCTTATATGAGCAGATGGTCGGGGAATGTTTAATTATCAGCGAGTTTCCTCCCGGTACTCATCCCGAACCCCGAAATTTTCCTATGAGAAACCGTTTGATCTCGGGCTTGGCTCAGGGAGTAGTGGTGGTAGAGGCGCGCCTGAAAAGCGGGGCTCTGATAACGGCAGATTTTGCATTGGAGCAGGGTAAAGATGTATTTGCAGTTCCAGGTCCAATCAGCAGCCCTGCCAGTGCAGGCACTAATAAATTGCTCCAACAGGGCGCCATCATGTATACTGAAATTTCAGATATTATACAAGAATATGCTCATCTGGTCCAGGTTTCGGGTCCCAAGCAGATTAAACAGGAAGAATTATTCTTGCTCGATAAAGAAGAATCAGTGATAATGGAGAATATGAGTTGGGAACCATGCCATTTTGATACATTGTTAGATATAACCGGTTTTGATTTTGGTCAGCTGAGTATCTTACTGCTCAATCTTGAATTTAGAGGTATAGTACAATCATTACCGGGTAATTACTATGTCAAGCTTTAATTAGAAGGTTGTGACACGGAGAGGTGAAAATATTGGCGGGTAATACTTTAATAATTGTTGAATCTGCGGCCAAGGCCAAAACTATTGGAAAATTCCTGGGCAAGAATTACCGGATAAAAGCTTCAGTAGGACATGTCAAAGATTTGCCCAAGAGTAAACTGGGCATAGATACAGAAAAGGATTTTGAACCTCAATATATAACCATAAGGGGTAAAGGTGAGGTTTTAAAGGAGATCAAAGACGAGTCCGGAAAAGCCGATCGAGTCTTGCTGGCCACCGACCCGGACCGGGAAGGGGAAGCAATTGCCTGGCATCTGCAAAAGGCCATTAAAATTCCTGACGGCGCCAAGTGCCGGATAGAATTTAATGAAATCACCAAAGATGCGGTAAAAAACGCGATAAAGAAGGCCCGACCTATTGATATGAATCGGGTTAATGCGCAGCAGGCCAGAAGGATACTGGATAGATTGTTGGGCTATAACTTAAGTCCATTGCTCTGGAGCAAGATCCGTAAGGGATTGAGCGCTGGGCGGGTACAATCGGTAGCCTTAAGAATAATTTGTGAACGGGAAGAAGAAATCAACAACTTTCAACCAGTAGAATATTGGACCATGGAAGCATTAGTGGATGACTCTAAAAAGAATTCATTTAACGCCCGGGTGTCCATGTATAAGAATGAAAGGCTGGAAATCAAGTCAGAAGCCCAAAAGGATGGAATAGAAAGAGATTTAAAAAAAGCCCGGCTAAAAGTTGGCAAAGTGGAGCAAAAGGAAAAACGCAAGCGGGCCAATCCCCCTTTTATTACCAGCACTATGCAACAGGAAGCATCTAAAAGGCTTAATTTTTACGCCAAACGTACCATGCGGGTGGCGCAAGAACTGTATGAAGGACTATCCCTGGGTAAAGAGGGAACGGTGGGTTTGATCACTTACCTAAGAACCGATTCCACTAGGATAGCAGGGGGGGCCCAGGTCGAAGCCCTGGAATTCATCAATTCTGTTTATGGTCCGGAATATGCTCCTGGCCAGCCCAATGAATATAAAACCAGAAAGAGTGCTCAGGACGCTCATGAGGCTATACGTCCAACTTCAGTATATCGTACCCCTCAAACAGTAAAAGACTATCTGTCCCGGGACCAATACCGACTCTATAAGCTGATTTGGGATCGCTATGTAGCCAGTCAGATGACTCCAGCCATATTCGACACTCTGGCCGTGGATATAAAAGCTGGTGAATATCTGCTCAAGGCTAGTTCATCCCGTTTGAAATTTCCCGGATACAAAAAGGTCTACAACGACAGTGAAGAAGAGGAAATAAAAAACCCCATACCGGATTTGAAGGAAGGGCAAACTGCAAAACTGCTGGAGATTAAATCAGAACAACACTTTACTCAACCACCTCCGCGGTTTACTGAAGCCAGCCTGGTCAAGCTTTTGGAAGAGAAAAACATCGGTCGACCAAGTACTTATGCTCCTATTATCGACACCATATTGCGCCGTAATTATGTAGAACGGCAGAACAAAAACTTTGCCCCTACTGAACTGGGGATAATTGTGGCGGATCTATTAAAAGACAATTTTACCAACATAGTGGGAGTAGAATTCACTGCTCAGATGGAAGAGGAATTGGATCAGGTGGCAGAAGGCAATATGGAATGGCGGCAAGTGGTACGTGATTTCTACGAGCCCTTCTCTTCTGATTTGGAAAAAGCTCAGGCATTGTTGGAGAAGATAGAAATAAAAGATGAAGAAGCAGGCAAAGACTGTGTACTCTGTGGACGCCCCATGCTGATCAAATACGGCCGTTTTGGCAAGTTTTTAGCCTGTTCCGGATTTCCCGAATGCCGGCATACAGAATCTTTAAACGAAGAAGTAGGGGTTAATTGCCCGTTATGCCAGGGCTCCATAGTGGCGCTGAGAAGCAAGAAAGGGCGCCGCTTCTATGGCTGTAGCAATTATCCGGAATGCAGCTTCCGCTCCTGGAATAAGCCCACCGGAGAAAAGTGCCCCGAATGCGGTGATGCAGTAGTAGAAAAAGCAGCTAAAGGCAAGAATCCCAAACTGGTATGTCAAAACCCGAATTGCAGCTACGTAAAGGAGACTCAGTAATGAGACGGGTAAATATAATCGGGGGAGGTCTAGCTGGCAGCGAGGCTGCATATTTTCTGGCTCGCCAAGGCTGTGCAGTTAGCCTTTTTGAGATGCGCCCAATTCGGAATACTCCTGTGCATGAAACTGACCACCTGGCCGAACTGGTGTGTAGTAACTCCTTGAAATCAGAGCTTGCCGACACTGCCCAGGGACTATTGAAACAAGAGATGAGAGTTTTAGGGTCTCTGTTGTTAGACTGTGCTCAGGAGACCAGAGTTCCAGCCGGATCAGCCCTGGCTGTAGACAGGCGACTATTTTCCGGCCTGGTGACCGATAAATTAAAGGGTATGGACAACATTGAAATTATCCGGGAGGAAATTGTCCGGATACCAGAAGAAGGTATTACCATCATAGCCACCGGTCCGCTAAGCTCGGATGCCCTGGTTCAGGAATTACAGAGACTAAGCGGCAAAGAAAACCTGTTTTTCTATGATGCTATTGCTCCCAGCATTAGTTTTGAGAGTATAGATAGGCAAATAGTATTCAAGGCTTCCAGGTATGGCAAGGGTACCGATGATTATTATAATTGTCCCATGAACCAGGAGGAGTATGAACGCTTTTATAATCGTTTGATACAGGCAGATACCTATCAAGGCCATAGTATAGATAAGAAGATGGTATTTGAGGGCTGTATGCCGGTTGAAGTAATGGCAGGCAGAGGAGTCGATACCTTGCGCTTTGGGCCCCTAAGGCCGGTTGGGCTCAAAGATCCCCGCACCAGGCAGCAGCCCTATGCGGTGCTACAGCTTAGACAAGAGGACAAAAATGCTCAGGTCTTCGGGTTGGTAGGATTCCAGACTCGATTGAAATGGCCGGAGCAGCAGGAAGTGATCAGATTGATTCCGGGTTTGGAAAGGGCGGAAATTGTGCGTTATGGGGCCATGCATCGGAATACCTATATTAACAGTCCTCTGCTTTTGAATCCTACCCTGGAGTTTAAGACCAGGCCCGACTTGCTTCTGGCTGGTCAGATTACTGGGGTGGAGGGATATATGGAATCGGCAGCTACCGGTCTCATAGCCGGTGTCAATGCCTGGCAGCTTCTGAAGGGACAAACACCATTAGTGCCTTCCCCATTTACCATGATAGGATCTTTGTTGGAATTTATCAGTAATTGCGAAAGTAAAAATTTTCAGCCCATAAATGCTAATTTTGGCCTATTACCGCCCCTTAATGAGAGAATTAAAGATAAAAAGTCCAGATACCGGGCCTATGTGGGACGATCGTTAGAGGAAATGAGCAAGTTTTCAGAATTGTTTACGCTATAGTTGTAAAAGCAGCCCGCATATGCTAGCATTTTTCATAGATAGAATTAATGTGGGAGTAATATTTGTGCTTAGCAGTCATTTAATCCCTTTTTTTAATTATTTGATAATTGAAAAGAGTGCTTCCAACCTTACCATATCGGGATATAAAAAAGATCTACAGCAATTCCTGGATTTTGCAGCCGCCAAGTATCATTTGGCCCGGGAAGATGTTGAAATAGAACAGCTGGATCACAAGACAGTCAGGGAATACCTGGCTTTTCTGCAATCCCGTGGATTAAGCCGAGCGACTCTGGCTCGGAAATTGGCCTCACTGAGATCTTTCACTAAATACCTGTGTCGGGAAGGCATACTTAAACATAATCCTATTGCAACAGTTTCTACACCCAAACAGGATCATCACCTGCCTAAATTCCTTTATCCCCTGGAAGTTCAGATTCTCATGGAAAGTCCGGATATACACACTTCCCTGGGCAGCAGGGATAGGGCTATACTGGAAACCCTTTATGCGGCCGGTTTGCGGGTGGGGGAGCTGGTGGGGATGAACATGAAGGACATAGATTTTGAGGAAGAATTGCTCAGGGTAATGGGAAAAGGAAGTAAAGAGCGCATCGTACCCCTGGGAAGACAAGCTAAAGAAGCCCTTTTGCACTATTTTGATTATCGCAGCCGTATGCTGAAACGATGTCAGAAAAGCAGCGAAGCAGTATTTTTAAATAGATATGCAGAAAGATTATCATCCCGCAGCGTAAGAAATATTATAAACAAATACATGGAGAAAGCCTCTTTAAATCAAAAAATTAGTCCCCATACCATGAGGCATTCTTTTGCAACTCATTTATTAAATGCTGGAGCAGATTTGAGATCGGTACAGGAATTACTCGGGCATGTAAAATTATCTACCACCCAAATATATACCCACTTGACCCGTGATAGTATTAAAGAAATCCATAAGAATTCATTACCGCGGAGGTAAATATGTTTAAAGCAACCACCATATTAGCAGTAAGAAGAGATGGCCAAACCGCCATTGCTGGGGATGGACAGGTAACATTCGGGCAGAATACAGTGATGAAACAACATGCCAGCAAGATACGCCGGCTTTATGAGGGCCAGGTTATAGCTGGTTTTGCAGGTTCGGTAGCAGATGCTTTTACTCTTTTTGGTAAATTTGAAGACCGATTAAAAGAATATGGGGGCAATATGACCCGGGCTGCAGTGGAACTGGCTAAAGAATGGAGATCAGACCGGATGTTAAGACAGCTGGAAGCCTTGCTGATTGTAGCTGATCGGGAAAAAATGTTTGTTATTTCCGGCAGCGGTGAATTGATCGAGCCTGACGATGGTATAATTGCCATCGGATCTGGAGGCAGTTATGCATTAGCAGCTGCCCGGGCTTTGTATCGTTCTACCGATTTAAATGCCAGGGAAATAGTAGAACAAGCTATGCTGATAGCAGCAGAGATTTGTATTTTCACCAATAATCATATCACAGTGGAAGAATTGAATTAAAGGCAGCAGTTTATACTACAGTAACCACAATTAGTACAGGCAGCTTTATGCTTGGCTTTGGGGCAGCCTGCCTAGCCAGGACTTTCAATAAAGCAGGTGTACCAATAAGACCATAATATGGCTGGGAGGCATAGTGGTTCTGTAAGGGGCTTGCAAAGACCTTGGTAACGGTGAGTTAATAAATTAATAAGGAGGAGTTAATTCTGCATCAATTGACCCCTAAAGAAATAGTAGCCCAACTGGATAAACATATTATTGGACAAAACGAGGCCAAAAAGGCAGTAGCCATTGCTTTGCGCAATCGATATCGTCGGAAGAAATTGTCCAGCGACTTGCGAGAAGAGATATATCCTAAAAATATTATTATGATTGGTTCCACCGGAGTGGGAAAAACGGAAATAGCGCGCCGGTTGGCTAAAATGGTAAAGGCGCCATTTATAAAGGTGGAAGCCAGCAAATTTACTGAAATCGGATATGTAGGTCGAGACGTAGACTCAATGATTAGAGATCTGCTGGAGACCTCAATTCGAATGGTTAAGCAAGAAAAGCTGGAAGAGGTGGAAGACAAGGGGAAAATAATGGCGGAAGAGCGTATAGTGAACTATATTCTTCCATTGCCCCAAAAAAAGAAGCGGGTTCCCAATAATCCACTGGAGTTGTTTTTGGGTTCCGTTGCTAACACTGAAACCTTGGAAGAAGACGAACCTCGGCTCCAACAGATTCAGCAGCAGAGAGAGATAATCAAGCAAAGGGTATCCCGTCTGGAAATGGAAGATGAGATCATTGAGGTAGAAGTGGAGGAAAAAACCCCCTCTTTTATGGAAATCATCTCCGGATCTGGGGTAGAGGAAATGGGCGTAAACCTTCAGGATATGTTCGGCAATATGCTGCCTAAAAAAAAGAAAAAGAGAAGACTTAGCGTTGGCCAAGCCCGTAAAATACTTACTGCGGAAGAGGCCCAACAATTGATAGACATGGATGAGGTCTATAGATTGGCTATCGAGAGAGTAGAACAAGATGGAATTATATTCCTGGATGAAATTGACAAGATAGCCGGTAAAGATAATTCTTATGGACCTGATGTATCCCGGGGGGGAGTGCAAAGGGACATTCTGCCAATTGTGGAGGGAGCGACGGTTACTACCAAATACGGACAGGTTAAAACAGATCATATTCTATTTATTGCGGCCGGAGCTTTTCATATCAGCAAACCCTCGGATTTGATTCCGGAACTGCAAGGTAGATTCCCCATAAGAGTGGAACTGGATAGTTTGACGGAAAAAGACCTGACCCGAATCCTTACTGAGCCTCATAATTCTCTAATAAAGCAATACTCAGCATTGTTATCGACTGAGGGTGTTAAGATTGAATTCAGCGAAGAAGCCATAGTGTATTTGGCAGAAATAGCTTATTCAGTTAATGCCAAAACTGAGAATATAGGTGCCAGAAGACTTCATACGGTTATGGAAAAAGTATTGGAGGAGCTTATGTTTTATGCTCCAGATATGCTAGGACAGGAGATAATAATTGACAAATCCTATGTTCATAAACGATTGGAACCCATCTTAAAAGATGATGATCTGAGCAGATATATATTGTAGGGGGTAGTTGGGTTGGCAAAGTCTTTACTGGAAAAATCCCGTTCAATCAACAAGACATTACAGAAAATGGGGGGTAACCCGGTTAACTTTATTGAAATTGCCGAGGTAATGGCATGCAATCTGGAATGCAGCGTTTTTATATTCGGACGTAGAGGTCAGATGACTGGCTATGCCTTTAATGATAAAGCACTCTGTACCGGCATAGATGGACTCAAAAGCTATGTGGAGCGCTTCCCGGAAAGCTATAATCAGGAGTTCAATAATATTCAGGAAACCCAGACCAATGTAACTCTGGAGCCGGGACGAAAATGCTTATTTTATTTTAATGAAGGTAGTTGTAACTGTTCTGATCGCTTTTGGTCCATAACCCCGGTATTTGGAGGAGCCAAGAGAATTGGCACCCTGATTCTAATGAGAGAGAATGAAAAGTTTACTGATGAGGATATAGTTCTTTCTGAATATGGAGCAATAGTAGTAGCTAATGAGATAATGCGCATGATTTCTGAGCGGATTGAGGAACAGGCGCGTAAAAAGGCATCAGTACAGATAGCCCTGGCTACCCTGTCCTACTCGGAAAAGGGGGCTATAGAGCATATCCTGGATGAGTTGGACGGAACTGAAGGTTTGTTGGTGGCCAGTCGCATAGCTGACAAGGTAGGTATAACCCGTTCGGTTATAGTCAGTGCACTCAGAAAATTTGAGAGTGCCGGAGTTATAGAGTCCAGATCTCTGGGCATGAAAGGCACCTACATAAAAGTGCTCAATGACTATCTGTTGGAAGAACTGAGAAAATAGATGGCATTATTATGAATTTATACTAGGTTGACCTAATAGGGGGTTAGCCTTTTTTTTCACTCCGCTCTTTAAGGCGACGGATAAAGAGCTAATGAATTTATACCTTTCGCCAGTAGAAGACCAGGCAATTTAAGAAGCTAAAAATGACGGCTTTTTTGTATATCTTCTTGCACTTAAAGCAATGCTTATGGTATATTAATTTTTGGTAAATACACACGCTAGGGGACTGACTGGATAGTGCTTTCTAAAAGTTAGCCAGTTGGAATGAAATAGCGGAGGAAAAACTAAAAGGAGGATATCAATGTCAGTTATTACTATGAAACAATTGCTGGAAGCAGGAGTTCACTTTGGTCATCAAACCCGCAGGTGGAATCCCAAGATGGCTACCTATATTTATATGGAGCGCAATGGGATTTACATTATCGATCTGCAGCAAACGGTGAAGAAATTTGATGAGGCCTATGCCTTTATTAAAAATACCGTGGCCGATGGCAAAGGTGTTCTTTTTGTTGGGACCAAAAAACAGGCCCAGGAAACCATCAAGGATGAAGCTCATCGCTGTGAGATGCATTTTGTCAACCAGCGCTGGTTGGGTGGAATGCTTACCAACTACAAGACTATTCGCCAAAGAGTACTGCGTTTAAAACAGCTGGAACAAATGGAAGAAAGCGGCGCTATGGAAGTTCTGACCAAAAAAGAGATAGCCCGTCTTCTGAATGAGAAGGAAAGATTAGAACGCTTTTTGGGTGGAATAAAGGATATGGATAAGCTGCCCGGGGCAGTATTTGTAGTGGATCCACGCAAAGAAAAAATTGCAGTGGCAGAAGCACGCAAGCTTAACATACCAGTTGTTGCTATTGTGGACACTAATTGTGATCCAGACGAAATAGATTATGTAATTCCCGGCAATGATGATGCCATCAGGGCAGTAAAACTAATTTCCTCGCGCATAGCCGATGCAGTTTTAGAAGGCAAGCAGGGAGAACAGGTTACTGCTTAGGATAAAGGGGGCTTATGTTCCCTTTTTTAGTATCCAGCCTGTTACGATATTATAATCCGATGATTAGGAGGTTGTATTAGTGAATATTTCAGCAGCAATGGTTAAAGAACTGCGGGAAAGAACCGGAGCCGGTATGATGGATTGTAAAAATGCTCTGGTAGCTGCTACAGGAGATATGGAACAAGCCATAGATGAACTGAGAACCAAAGGCTTGGCCAAAGCAGCAAAAAAAGCTGGCCGAATTGCCAGTGAAGGAATAGTAGCTTCGTATATTCATGGCGGAGGAAGAATCGGGGTTTTAGTGGAAGTCAATTGTGAAACCGACTTTGTAGCTAAAACGGATCAATTCCAACAACTAGTGCATGATATAGCCATGCAGATAGCAGCCGCTAAACCTGATTATGTGGGTCGGGCTGATGTTCCGGAAAATGAAATAGAACGAGAAAAGAATATACTTCGGGCTCAAGCTCTGGAAGAGGGTAAACCGGAAAAAATAATTGAAAAAATGGTTGAGGGAAGAATAGAGAAGTATTACAAGGAAAATTGTCTCTTGGAACAGGCTTTTATCAAAGATCCGGATATGAGTATTGAGCAGCTTATCCATGAGAATGTAGCTAAAATTGGTGAGAACATTAGCGTCAGACGCTTTGCCCGTTATGAGGTAGGAGAAGGAATCGAGAAAAAAGACAATGATTTTGTAGCTGAGGTAATGGCCCAATTGAAATAGGGTTCAATTTAGGGGGTTATAGTTTGCAAGCTGGTCCATATAAGCGGGTGGTACTAAAAATCAGCGGCGAGGCCCTGGCTGGAAAAGACGGCTACGGCATCAACCATGAGATTATTACTGATATATCAAAACAGCTAGTAGAAGTAACAGAAAAAGGAGTAGAAACCGGTATCGTGGTTGGCGGCGGCAACATATGGCGCGGCGTGGCAGGCAGTGCCAAGGGCATGGATAGAGCTACTGCAGATTATATGGGGATGCTGGCTACGGTTATTAATTCCCTGGCCCTGCAGGATGCATTGGAACAGCTTAACATGCCTACCCGGGTTATGTCTGCCATTGAGATGAAAGAAGTAGCAGAGCCCTATATCAGACGTCGTGCTATTCGTCATCTGGAAAAAGGCCGGGTGGTTATTTTTGCAGGCGGTACCGGCAACCCCTATTTCTCCACTGATACTGCTGCTGCTTTGAGGTCTGCGGAGATAGAAGCAGAGGCCATACTAATGGCCAAGAAAGTAGATGGAGTATATGATTCTGATCCAGTCCATAATCCCGGAGCAATAAAATATAATTTCCTGGAGTATATAGAGGTTATCAACAAGGGATTGGGTGTAATGGATTCCACAGCAGCCTCGCTATGTATGGAGAATAATATACCGATAATTGTGTTTGATTTAACCAAATACGGCAATATCCTTAAGGCGGTTATGGGCGAAAGAATTGGTACCTACGTAGGGAGGTAAGACAATGATAAAAGACATTTTGCTTGATGCTGAAGAGAAGATGCAAAAGAGCATTGAATTTCTAACCAAAGACCTGTCTACCCTGAGGGCGGGAAGGGCTAATCCAGCTATGGTAGAAAAAATAATGGTGGATTATTATGGCGAAGCTACCCCCATCAATCAGTTGGGTAATATTACTATTCCTGAGGCTAGACTCTTAGTGATACAGCCCTGGGATAAGAGTATTATTCCGGCTATAGAAAAAGCTATATTTAAATCCGACCTGGGAGTAACCCCCTCTAATGACGGTAATGTGATTCGTATTGCCATACCTCAGCTAACCGAGGAAAGAAGAAAGGAGTTAGTAAAGGTAGTCAAGAAAAAAGGGGAAGAGACTAAAGTGGCAATTCGAAATATTCGCCGGGAATCCAATGACATGCTTAAGATGAGCGAAAAAGAAAAGCTTATTTCCGAAGATGAAAACAAAAAAGGTATGGATGAAATCCAGAAATTCACTGATAAGTATGTTAAAAATGTTGATGGGATATTACAGGCCAAGGAAAAAGAAATCATGGAAGTATAATACCATGAGCTGTATTGCGCTATCTTTTACTTATATTTATAATAGTATCCATATACCCCCATTTTCGGGGGTATTATAGTTTGGGCGAGAGAAGGGACAGTATGTATCAAAAAGATGAAGCCCCTAGTTTTGATAATGTACCCCGTCATATTGCCATCATTATGGATGGAAATGGCAGGTGGGCCAGTAAACGCTTATTGCCCAGAACCATGGGCCACCGGGAGGGGATGAAAGCTATTAAGCGGGTAGTCAAAGCCTGTAGTGAGATTAAGGTGCAGGCCTTGACTCTTTATGCCTTTTCTACCGAAAACTGGAGACGCCCTAAAAATGAGGTCAACTATCTTATGGATCTCTTGATAGAATTTTTGAACCGAGAACTGCAGGAACTCCATGAAAACAATATAAAGATTAATGTTTGGGGGGACTATCATTCTCTGCCTCCCAAATGTGTAGATGAAATAGAAAGAGCCCGGCATTTAACCCAGCATAATGAGGCTATGGTCTTTAACCTGGCTATAAATTACGGCAGTCGCACTGAGATTGTGAGAGGGGTAAAAAGATGGGGTCAAGATGTGCTGGATGGCCGGGCCAATATCGATGATTTGGATGAACATATGTTCTCCAGCTATTTGTATACTCATGATATTCCTGATCCTGATTTGCTTATAAGGACAGCTGGTGAATTCAGGTTAAGCAATTTTCTCTTATGGCAAGTGGCCTATACCGAACTGTGGATTACTGATGTGACCTGGCCCGAGTTTACCCGGGAGCACCTGTTCCAGGCCATTAGCGATTATAGCAAAAGAGATCGCAGGTTTGGGGGGTTAAACAGCCCCAAGCGGGAAGGCAAAAATGTTAAAAGTAAGAATATTTAGTGCTTTAATTGGTATACCTTTATTATTAAGCATACTTTATCTGGGCGGTTATTTCTGGCAGGGCTTTTTTGTTCTGCTAGGAATCGTGGGCTTGTTTGAATACTATCGCATGATGTCCATCAAAGGCTATAGTCCCCAGTATATTCCAGGTTATCTGCTTTTGCTCTCAATTATGCTGCAGGCAATATATACTTCCTATTTAATTCCTGCTTTCCTACTGATAGTGGTATTGCTGGCCCTATCTTTGATTTGTCAGTATCCTCGCATAGATATTAGTGATATCGCCTTAAGCTTTTTTGGGGCCTTTTACCTGGGGTTACTATTGAGCTTTGCTTTTAGGATATATTATTTGGATGATCGTTTTTGGATTATAGTCTTATCCTTGCTGCTTACCTGGGCCAGCGATACTGGTGGTTATTTTGCCGGTCGTTTTTGGGGTCATAAGCCATTGGCGCCAGAGTTAAGCCCCAAAAAAACTCGGGAAGGGGCAGTCGGAGCAGTAGTATTGTCGGTAATGGTTTCGTTCCTATTTTTTAGTATAATAGAATTTGGGTCTACAAATTTTGCCTATGTATTGCTATTGGGTTTAAGTGCCAGTATAATGGCACAAATAGGTGACCTTATGATATCAAGTATGAAACGCTATTTTGGAGTTAAAGATACTGGTAAAATTATTCCGGGACACGGAGGTGTACTGGATAGATTCGACAGTTTTCTAATGGTGCTGCCACTGGTCTTTTACTTTTTCGCTTATTATATTTAGGCCTAAACTGCAAACTGCCTGTTGGCTGAGCTCCGTTAACGGTTTTTGAAAAGAGGTAATGAATTGGATCCTGAATTAAACCGATATATCAAATTGTTGGTGAAATTGGGCATCTTCGTTCTAATCCTTCTGGCTGTATATTTGCTAACAGCCTATCTGCTGCCAATAATGGGGGGCGCACTTGCGTATCTGCCATCCTTGTTATTGCCATTTATAATTGCCTTAATCATGGCAGCAATCATTGAACCACTAGTCAGTTGGCTGCAGCGCAAAACCAGGTTGAGGCGGGGTTGGGCCGTAGCCCTAAGCCTCTTGTTTTTTGTTGGCGGCTTCTTTTATATAATATCCTGGCTAATTGCCCGGGTAATCAAAGATCTGATGAAGATGGTACCTCTACTGCTTTCCTATTCGGACGGGATTGCCGAATCATTTTTGGCTGCCGTTAGTGATTTAAGAGTATTGTTTTTAGAGCTTAATCTGCCCCTGGAGGTGCAGGAGGCTTTGCAGAACAGTCTGCAGCAAAGCCTAAAGGCCTTGAGTTCTCTGATGAGTAACAGCATTGATATTTTAACTGCCACAGTTTCACTCCTACCTGGATTATTTGCTTTCATAATCATTGCTGCTATCGCCACTTATCTTATAAGCAATGATCGTTTTCTGATTAAAGAATTTTTATATAGATTTCTGCCCCTCAATACCCAAAGCAAAACCACTAGCATATTTAAGCAATTGGTTAATATTCTTCTGGGGTTTCTCCGGGCTTATTTAATATTGATCAGTATTACCGCAGGATTAACCATGATCCTATTACAGATTGTGGGAGCTGATTATGTTCTAACCATAGGCATAGTAGTAGGTTTCCTGGATATGCTCCCTATTTTGGGACCCGGTTTGCTCTTTGTTCCCTGGATTTTCATTGAGTTTATGATGGGCCATACTAAATTAGGGATAGCTTTGTTGACCATTTATTTATTCATATCTCTGGTTCGGCAGTTCACTGAACCCAAGATTATAGGCGAGAATATTGGGCTGCATCCTTTGATTACCTTGATGGCTCTCTACTTTGGCCTAAAACTCTGGGGTGGGGTGGGACTTATTTTAGGACCTATTATCGTAGTTATTATAGTTGCCTGTTACCGGGCCGGGTTATTTGAGAGTTTTAACTGGAGGCAAGACAGATGAGCTTAGAGAAGAAAATGAAGGTTGTGGTGCTGGGCTCTACAGGTTCCATTGGCGTACAAACCCTGGATGTTATTGATAAGCATAGGGATAGATTTGAGCTATTGGGAATTGCAGCCCGGGATGAGGTGAGCCTGATGTTGGAGCAGGCCCGCAAGTACAAGCCCACTGTTATAGCGGTGGGAGATGCCAGCTGTTATAAGGAAATGAAGAACAGCGCCGCAACTGATGCTGTGGTCTTATCCGGATTGGAAGGACTATGCGAACTGGCCGCCTGGCCGGCAGCAGATATAGCAGTCATAGCAGTTAGCGGAGCTATTGGCATAAAACCCACCCTTTCCGCCCTTAAGGCGGGCAAAAGGGTGGCTCTGGCCAACAAGGAAACCCTGGTGGCAGCTGGCGATATAGTTATGGAACAGGCCCAGCAGTATAAATCGGCCTTGATACCAGTGGATAGTGAGCACTCAGCGATATTTCAGTGTATTAAGGGAGAAGAGCGATACTTAAAAAGAATATGGTTGACTGCTTCCGGCGGACCCTTTAAGGACTGGGAAAAGAAACAACTGGAAGGGGTAACCGTGGAAAGGGCATTGCAACATCCTACCTGGGCTATGGGTCCTAAAATCACCGTGGACTCAGCTACTCTGATGAATAAAGGATTAGAGGTAATTGAAGCCCATCATTTATTTGGGATAAACTATGATAGAATAAACGTGGTAGTGCAAAGGGAAAGCATAATCCATTCTCTGGTGGAGTTCTTGGATGGTTCCTTTCTGGGGCACCTGGGATCTCACGACATGAGAATTCCCATTCAATATGCCCTGACTTATCCCCAGCGCCTCGCTTCATCGGCTGCAGAGCTGGATTTGACTCTCCTGGGAGCACTGCATTTTGAGGCACCGGATTTGCTAAGGTTTCCAGCCCTGGGTCTGGCTTTTCAGGCCGGACAGACGGGAGGTACTATGCCCGCAGTGCTGAATGCAGCCAATGAAGTAGCGGTAAATAAGTTCTTAAACCGGGAGATCGGCTTTACTCAGATAGCAATTCTGGTGGAAAAGGTAATGGAGGCTCATGACTTGGTGAGCAAGCCGGACCTGGACTGTATTTTGCGAGCAGATACCTGGGCTCGGCAAAGGAGCCAGGACTTATCCAAACTGCTTGTTCGGTCTTAGACTTATCATATAGAGTAGCCGGCAGAGATTAAAGCAATAAGGTGGGATTGATTAATGACTATATTGATTTCCCTGGTAATAATAGCCATTTTAATATTGTTCCATGAGACGGGCCATTTTATAGCCGCCCGGAGAGTAGGTATACCGGTGTATGAGTTCGGAATTGGCTTTGGGCCCAAGCTCATTTCCTGGAAGCGAAATGAAGTGGAGTATTCCATTCGCTTATTCCCCTTGGGGGGGTTTGTGCGTATGGCTGGAGAGGAACTGGGAGACCAATCCCATCCTGCCGGCTTCAACCATCGCACTCCCCTGGAGAAAATCCGGGTATCCTTTGCTGGTCCTTTCATGAATTTTGTGCTGGCCCTATTAATATTTATCTATAGTTATGCCTTTATCGGTATACCTAGCGCTACCGATGAACCCATAATTGGAATAGTATTTGAAGGGCAACCTGCCGAAGCAGCCGGAATACTGGAAGGGGATCGCATTATGGCGGTGGATGGAATGCAGGTTAAGAACTGGGAGGAATTTACCACCAGGCTAACCAGTAAAAATCCCAGCACTCCAGTAATCCTGGAACTTCAGCGGGACGGGCAGCATAAGCAACTGGAGGTAATACCTGAGGCCAATCCCAGTACTGGCTTATCTATCATTGGAGTTTCCAGCCAGGTGATCTATGAGAAGCAGGGTTTGTTGAATGCCATTATAATAGGCCTGCAGCAAACCTATGAACTTACTCTGGTACTATTAGGGGGATTATGGATAATGATTACTGGTGGAGCATCGGCAGCTGACATTGCTGGTCCGGTAGGTATTGTGGGTTTAATTGGAGATGCGGCCCAGGTGGGCACTGTATTCCTTTTGAGTTTTTCCGCCTTTTTGAGTATCAATTTGGGTATTCTTAACCTCCTGCCCATACCGGCTTTGGATGGCAGTAAAATTATATTCGCCTTGGTTGAGGTTATCCGCAAAAAACCCGTAGCACCTGAAAAGGAAGGCTTTATTCACTGGTTAGGATTCTTGTTTCTAATGCTGCTTATTGTCTTGGTAACTTTCAACGATATTATGAGGTTTTTTAAAGGATGAGTATAGTTCGAAGAAATAGCCAGGTAGTATGGGTGGGAAAGGTAGCGGTAGGAGGAGAACATCCAATTGTAGTTCAGTCTATGACTACTACCGATACCCGTAATATTAAGGCTACAGTTAATCAGATAATTAGCTTGCAGGAAGCGGGCTGTGAATTAGCCCGAGTGGCGGTAGTGGATCAGGAAGCGGCTCGAGCCCTGGCTTCGATTAAAGCCAAGATCACCATTCCTCTTATTGCTGATATACATTTTGACTATCGTTTGGCCTTAAGTAGTATAGATGCAGGCTGCGATGGTCTAAGAATCAATCCTGGAAATATTGGGGCCAAAAGCAAAGTGCAAGAGGTGGTAAAAGCTTGCCAGGACAAGAAAATACCGATTAGGATCGGGGTTAATGCTGGTTCTCTGGACAAAAAAATCTTGGCCAAATATGGAGCCCCCTGTCCCCAGGCTATGGTCGACAGTGCTATGGATAATATCAGAGTATTGGAAGACATGGGGTTTTATGATATAAAAGTATCTCTAAAAGCTTCATCGGTGGCCTTGAGTGTTCAGGCCTACCGAATGATTGCGGGGATGGTAGACTATCCTCTGCACCTGGGTATTACCGAGGCTGGGACTATTCCCCGGGCTCTGGTCAAGTCAGCTATGGGTTTGGGCATTTTACTAAATGAAGGTATCGGGGATACCCTGCGAGTATCGATAAGTACAGATCCAGTTTACGAGGTATGGGCTGCCTATGAGATTCTGCGCAGCGCTGGCCTGCGTAAGCGGGGCGTGGAACTCATCTCTTGTCCCACCTGCGGTCGGTGTGAGATAGATTTATTTAAGATAGTACAGGAAGTAGACGATAGAGTCAGGTTTATGGATCGAAATTTCAAGATTGCAGTTATGGGTTGTGTAGTTAATGGGCCCGGAGAGGCTCGGGATGCTGATATTGGTATAGCCGGGGGAAGAGGATTGGGTATATTATTTAAGAAGGGAAAAATTATCAAGAAGGTTCCAGAAAATGAGTTGGTTGATGAATTGATGAGGGCTATTGCTGATTATTAATAAGCAGCAGAAGATAAGATAAATTTTTGATCAACTACTAATTAGCATACAAGGAGGTAGGGACTTGAAGTCATCAGAAATATTTAATCCAACTCTACGGGAGGTGCCTAGCGAGGCAGAGATTGTTAGTCATCAACTTTTGCTGCGAGGCGGATTCATTCGCAAAACCAGTGGAGGTGTTTATTCCTATCTGCCCCTGGCTTTCCGGGTGCTAAAAAAGATAATGAATATAGTGCGAGAAGAAATGGATCGGGCTGGGGGGCAGGAAGTACTTATGCCTATTATACAGCCTGCTGAATTATGGCAAGAATCAGGCCGCTGGGTAGTCTATGGAGATGAAATGTTTAGACTTAAAGACCGGCATAACCGCTCATTTGCTTTGGGGCCAACCCACGAAGAAATTATTACCACTATAGTCAAGCAGGATGTGCATTCCTATCGAGATCTGCCCTTGCTCTTGTATCAAATTCAGAATAAATACCGGGATGAGATCAGACCTCGTTTTGGTTTGATGCGAGGCCGGGAATTCATCATGAAAGATCTGTATTCCTTCGATATGGATGAAGCCGGACTGGACCTTTCTTATAAGAAAATGCATGAAGCCTATAAGCGAATATTTGAAAGAATGAATCTTAAATATCGGGTGGTAGAAGCAGACAGCGGAGCTATAGGGGGCAATGAGAGCCATGAATTTATGGTTCTGGCCTCCAGCGGAGAAGCTCAAATCGTATATTGTGATAACTGTCATTATGCGGCTAATGTAGAAAAGGCTCAATGCCAAGCCCAAGAAGCGGTTAAAGCAAAAAGTATAGTAGTCAAGGCACTAGAAAAGATCCACACTCCAGGAGTGAGAACGGTAGATGATGTAATGCAAAAGTTGGCAGTACCTATTGAGAGTATTGCCAAAACCCTAATATATTGGGCTGATGGAGAATATGTAGGAGCAGTCATTCGTGGCGATAGGGAATTAAATGAAATCAAGTTCAAAAACATCTTAAGATGCAATGAGCTGGTTATAGCAGATGAAAAACAGATACGAGAGGTTCTGGGTATTAGCGTAGGTTCCCTTGGACCAATAGGGGCTAAGTTTAAGGTTTATGCCGACCAGGAAATTGAGTTTATGGATAATTTCATTTGTGGAGCCAATGAGGACGGGTACCACTTAATTAATGTGAATATGAGTCGGGATTTTGTGCCAGAAACCATAGCCGATCTAAGAAACGCAGTAAAAGGAGATTCTTGCCCGGTCTGTTCAGCTGAGCTGGATACTATCCGGGGCATTGAAGTAGGTCATATATTCAAGCTGGGTACCAAGTATTCTGAGGTCATGAAAGCTTCTTTCCTGGATAACAACGGCCAGGAAAAGCCGTTTATAATGGGCTGCTATGGAATTGGAGTATCTCGAACTATGGCTGCTGCAGTGGAACAAAACCATGATGAGAATGGTATCATATGGCCTATACCCATAGCCCCATACCAGGTAATTATCGTTCCGGTCAATACCAAAAAGACTGAACAGATGGAATTGGCCTGGAGCTTATACCATCAGTTATTGGGCCTGGGGCTGGAGGTAATTATAGATGATCGGGACGAAAGAGCCGGAGTAAAGTTTAAAGATGCGGATTTGACCGGGATACCTCTTCGTATAACCATAGGGCCCAAGGCTCTGCAGGAAGACAAGGTGGAACTCAAAAAGCGATGGGAAAAGGAAACGGTTCTTGTTGCCATTGAGAACATAGTTGAGGAGATAAACAGGATACTTAAGCAGTATTAAGCAAGAGACCTTAGCCATAATAAACAAGGGATGTGTGTTTGCCCATGCTTATTTACGAAATAGTTTTCAAACTGGCCCTGGCCGGGGTTCTGGGCGGATTAATCGGTTTAGAAAGGGAGAGCTTGAGCCGGCCAGCCGGACTCAGAACTTACACCCTGGTCTGTATTGGTTCTACTTTAGCCATGATTGTTTCCATTGATATATATCTGCAATATTACCAGACGGTTAATGCTGATCCGGGACGAATCGCAGCCCAGGTTATCAGCGGAATTGGCTTTTTAGGGGCTGGAACCATAATGCGTGAGGGGGCTTCAGTCCAAGGTCTTACTACCGCTGCCGGACTATGGGTGGTAGCCTGTATAGGATTGGCAGTGGGAGCTGGTTTATATGTGCCTGCCATAGCTACTACTATTATGATCCTATTTGTATTGATCTATTTTATAAAATTTGAAGCGAGATTCACCGGGAGCCGAGAGTTCAAAGGCATTGTCATGATAGTGGAAGACAAGCCTGGTCAGGTTGGCGTCATAGGATCGATTTTGGGGGATTTATGTGTATTGATTAAAAACATCCAGTTAACACCAATTGAGAACAACTACCTGGAAATAGAGATGCTGTTGCAAAGCCCGGCCGGTCTTTCAATTGATGAAGTTGTTGAAGAATTATCCAATCTTAAAGGCTTACGGAGTATTGAAAGATTAAACTAAAGGGCTGGGAGGGAAATAAACTGAAGCAGAACTTTTTTAGAGTCTTAGAAAGTTTGATCCAGCCGGAATTAGCTTCCTGCTGGGAAGAAACCTTTATAAAAAAGCTGGAGATATGCAAGTCATCCAAAGAATGGAGGTTGTTCATTGAGATGGAACAGCCTCTTACTGCTGAGCTTATAAATCAAACCGCCCGAGCTCTGCAGAAAAAGTGGGTTTTTCTTGATAATTTATATATCATACCCTGCTTTGAGCAGTCTAGTCTAGTGTTGGAAAATATACTTGCTCAATGCCAGGAAGATATTTGTTCCCGGGACATCTATCCAAGCCCTGAAGGCATTGAGTGGAGGATCAGCGATAAAGGGATAGATGTGCTAACTCCTCAGGAGAGATTATATCTTGATATTTTGGAGAAGGGCATATGTGAAGATATATCCCAGTGGTTCTGGGATCACTACCTCTTGCAAGTTCTAGTAAGAGCAGTGTGGGAGGATCAACCGGCTGCTACCTTGTCGGAGCCTGGGCCTGGTATTAAGTATAAGCCCTTAGAGATTTTGGATATAAGCATCCCGAATCCTGTAAAAAGCAGAAAAAAAACTGAACGCCATAGATCCAAAGGACTAAATCCGACCAAGCCAGCCCTTAAAATATCCGATATTGAGGAGGGTATGAGTTCTGCGGTGGTGGAAGGGGAAATATGGGAAAAAGAATATACCTCCTTGCGAGATGGCAGGTATGTAATTAGTTATTACCTGAGCGATTATTTGGATAGCCTGATAATCAAAAGCTTTGTTAATAGCAAGGAGGAAGACAGTCTAGAGATTGGCAGTTGGGTTAAAATAATGGGCAGTGTTCGCTATGATAATTTTGCCAAAGAATTGGTTTTGATTATGGATTACCATCTGGTTTTGCCCAAACCAAGCCGCAAAGACAACAGTGATCTTAAGCGCATAGAATTACATGCCCATACCAAAATGAGTGCTATGGATGGACTGGCTAATGTCAAAGCTTTGATTCAGCGAGCAGCAGAATGGAAGCATCCGGCTATTGCCATTACTGATCATGGGGGAGTGCAGGCTTTCCCTGATGCCTACCAGGCAGCCAAGAAATACGGTATTAAGGTGATTTATGGCTTGGAGGCTTATCTGGTGGAAGGCGACAAAAAAGAGCGGGCTTATCATGTGATTTTACTGGCTCGCAATTTAAAGGGATTAAAAAACCTTTATCGCTTGGTAAGTCTATCCTATTTGGATCATTTCTATCGTCATCCCAAAATTCCTCGTGGTTTGTTACAAGATCACCGGGATGGGCTTTTAGTGGGATCTGCCTGTCAGGCAGGAGAATTATATCAGGCCTTTTTAAATAGGCACGGAGAAGAAGAATTAATTAGAATAGCTGAATTTTATGATTATTTGGAAATTCAGCCTATAGGCAATAATGAATTCCTGGTGCGGGATAATAAAGTGGGCAGTATAGACGAATTAAAAAAGATCAACCGGGATATTTTAGATTTGGGGCATCGCTTGGGCAAAGCGGTGGTTGCCAGCGGAGATGTGCATTTTATAGAGCCTCACGACGAAATTTATAGGACTATTATTCAGGCCGGACAGGGATATGATGATACGGATTCCGATTCCGCCCTGTATTTTAAAAGCACTGATGAGATGTTGGAAGAATTCTCATATCTGGGGAAAGAAAATGCTCAGGCGGTGGTGGTGAATTTTCCTCAGCAGATCAACGCTATGATAGACAATATCAAGCCGGTACCCGACGGCTTTTATCCACCTCAGATAGATACTGCGGCTCAGGAAATTACTGAGCTAACTTGGAAAAAAGCTCATGAACTGTACGGAGAGATGTTGCCAGAAATGGTTGAACAGCGCATAAAACATGAACTGGATTCCATTACTGAACATGGTTTTAGCGTATTATATCTCATTGCTCATAAACTGGTGGAAAAATCCAACCAGGACGGTTACCTGGTTGGCTCCCGGGGATCCGTAGGTTCTTCTTTGGTAGCCCACCTGACTAGTATTACCGAAGTTAACCCTCTGCCACCCCATTACTTATGCAGAGTTTGTCATCACACAATTTTTGCAGCAGGAACAACAGTTGAATGCGGGGTAGACCTGGTGGATCGGAACTGTCCCAATTGTAGCCAGCTCATGCATAAAGAGGGGTTTAATATACCTTTTGAAACTTTCCTGGGATTTGAAGGGGACAAGGTTCCGGATATTGATCTAAACTTCTCAGGAGATTACCAGATGCAAGCTCACCATTATGTAGAAGAGCTGTTTGGCAAAGAAAATGTCTTTCGAGCTGGTACCATTTCTACCATAGCTGAAAAAACTGCCTTTGGCTTTGTATTAAAATATGCCCAGGAGCAGCAATTGAACCTGAAAAACTGTGAGATAAAACGCCTGGCCAGGGGACTGACTGGAGTAAGAAGGACTACCGGGCAACATCCTGGAGGCTTGATTGTAGTGCCCAAAGGTCGAGATATACATGATTTCACCCCCCTGCAGCATCCAGCTGACAAAAAGGATTCCGGAGTGGTTACCACTCATTTTGAGTATCACGCTATTGGCGATCAGCTGGTCAAGCTTGATATTCTGGGTCATGATGATCCTACCGTGATTAGGGAACTGGAACTGTTAACCGGGGTTAAAGCCTCGGATATCAGGTTGGATGACCCTGATACCATGAAGATATTTTCTGGAGTAGAGGTTTTGGGAGTGAAGAAGGAAGATATTGACTCCGGGGTAGGCACCTTTGGGATACCTGAATTTGGTACCCGTTTTGTTAGACAAATGTTAGAAGCAACCAGGCCTACCAGCTTTGGAGAATTGGTTCGCATTAGCGGTTTGTCTCATGGTACCGATGTATGGTTGAATAATGCCCAGGTTTTAATTAGGGAAGGCATATCCAGTCTCAATCAGATTATTTGTACCCGGGACGATATTATGACCTATCTAATCAGCCGGGGGGTAGAAAAGAAACAGGCTTTTAATATTATGGAGCAAGTACGCAAGGGTAAAGGCTTGAGCAGCAATGACATACACATAATGGAACAGCAGCAGGTACCCGACTGGTACATCAAATCCTGCCAGAAAATCAAATATATGTTTCCCCGTGCTCATGCTGTAGCTTATGTTACCATGGCCTATCGGATAGCCTACTTTAAAGTAAATTATCCTCTGCCGTTTTATGCCAGTTTTTTTAGCATCCGGGCAGAGGATTTTGATGCCAGGACCATCCTGGATGGCTATGAATCAGTGTGCAAAAGAATCAAGGAAATAGAGAAGATGGGCCATGCCGCCTCACCCAAGGACAAGAAATTGATCACTATTCTGGAATTGGCCTTGGAGATGTATGCCCGTGGCTTTTCTTTTTATCCGGTGGATATTTATGCATCAGATAGCAATAAATTCAAGGTATACCAGAATGGTTTGCTCTTGCCTTTTTCTGCCCTGCCCAATGTAGGTGACAATGCGGCTCAGGTTATTGTGGAAGCCCGCCAGGACAAAGCTTTCGTATCAGTAGAAGAGTTTCAAAGCCGCACTCATTTAAACAAAACCGCCATGGCAGTTCTGAAGGAATATGAATGCTTCGCTGATTTACCTGAAAGCACTCAAATCAGCCTTTTTGGCTGATAAGAAAGATTTAAACACTTAAAAAACTGAATATATTTGCGTTATGAATTCGGTATGGTATAATCATATTAGTTTCTAATACTCTTTAGGCAAAGTGGGTCTGCACCCACTTTTTCTATTGTTAAACATATCAGCTAATAATGATTGGGGGTGCAGGATTTGGGAAGGAAAAACCTGCAGGAATTAACAAGCCAAATAGAAAGCCGCTTAGCCCTAATGAATATAGAATTAGTTGACATTGAATATCGTAAAGAAAGCGAAGGACAAATGCTAAGGATATACATAGATCAGGACTCCGGGGTTGATCTGGATGCCTGCGCTAAGGCATCACGGGCTGTTAAAAGTATAATTGATGAAAAAGACTTATACTATGACCATATGGAGGTTTCCTCACCTGGACTAGATAGGGTTTTAAAAAACGAACGAGATTTTATTAGATTCATGGGCTGCGGGATAAGGGTTAATACCACCAAGGGTTTTGATGGCCCCCGAAAACTATCGGGCGTTTTAGCGGGTTATAGTGAGGAAAGCATTAATATAAAAGTTTCGGAGCAGTTTGTTGAAATTCCCAGAGAACAAATATCCATGGTTAGATTAAGACCAGAGGAATAAGAGGAGGAAGAAAATTGTCCAGTGAGCTTATGCAAGCATTAAACGACATTGAAAAGGATCGCGGAATACCTAAAGCTGCTTTAATAGATGCAATTAAATCCGCTCTCAATACTGCTTATAAGAAAAACTTCGGTATCGCCCAGAGCGTTAATGTTAATATTGATGAACTAAGCGGTGAGGTGAAGGTTTTTTCCCAGAAAAAAGTGACGGAGCAGGTCAGTGATGATCGCTTGGAGATTAATATGGATGAGGCCCGGAAATTATATCCTGATTGCAATATTGAGGACCTGGTATATGTAGAAATAACCCCATCCAACTTTGGCCGCATTGCAGCCCAGACTGCCAAGCAAGTGGTGATCCAGAAGCTTAGAGAGGCAGAGCGAAGTTTGATTTATGAAGAATTTCTGGACCGAGAAGGGGAAATTGTGACTGGCACCGTACAGCGGGTTGAAAGTAAAACCGTTTATGTTAGCCTAGGCCGAACCGAAGGCATTATGTTGCCACCGGACCAGATAAACGGGGAACGCTATGAAGTAGGACAGAGAATCAAAGCCTATATATATGAGGTAAAAAACACCTCCAAAGGACCTAACATTTTTGTATCTCGTTCTCATCCTTACTTTTTAAGGCGTTTGTTTGAATTGGAAGTGCCTGAAATCTATGATGGAGTGGTGGAGATTAAATCAATTGCCCGGGAAGCAGGAGCCAGGTCCAAGATATCGGTACATTCTCTGGAAGAAAAGATAGATTCAGTGGGAGCCTGTGTTGGCCCCAGAGGAATCAGAGTACAAAACATTGTATCGGAGTTAGGTGGAGAAAAAATTGATATAATCAAGTATGATAAAATGCCAGAACATTTTATTGCTAACTCCTTAAGCCCCTCCAAAGTGGATAGGGTATTTATAAATGAAGAAGATAAGATTGCTACTGTTGTAGTTCCAGATTACCAGTTGTCTCTCGCCATAGGAAAAGAAGGGCAGAATGCAAGATTGGCGGCCAAATTAACTGGCTGGAAAGTAGATATCAAGAGTGCCAGCCAGTTCATGGAAGAGAATGCCAGCAATTTGGTGTGGCCGACTGTTGATGACGAGTTAGCGGATGAGCCGTTGAGAGATGATTTAGATCTACAATCCGATGAATTCGGTGAGGAGACTGAAAACCATGGGGAAGAAAATGCGTAAAATTCCACAGCGCATGTGTATCGGCTGTAGAAATATGAAAAACAAAAAAGAGTTGATCAGAATAGTTAGGACTCCACAGGGCCATATCCAAGTGGACACCGGGGGTAAAATGCCAGGTCGAGGAGCATATCTTTGCCCCGATGCCCAGTGTTTTAATAAAGCGATAAAAAGCAAAGGGCTGGAAAAAGCCCTGGATAAAACCATACCTACAGACGTTGTAGCAATAATTGAAAAGCAAATAGAGAGTATTTCTTTATAAGGTTGTGATTGTTTGAAAAAAATAAATAGTATCATAGGTTTTGCTCAAAAAGCGGGCAAAGCTTCATCAGGAACCCTAGGCGCCAAAACCAGCCTGATGAGAAATAGAGCCCGGTTGCTTTTAATCAGTAATGACATTTCTGAAAATACCGGCTCTGGCTTAATTAAGTTATGTGCCAGGAATAACATTCCCTGGTTGGTTTATGGCGATAAAAATGAACTCGGCACCTGTGTGGGAAAAGCATACCGGGTTGCTGTTACGATAAACGATGATAATATGGCTGCTACGATAATCAAGAATTATGATGCACTGGGAGAACAGGCAAAAAGCACGGGGGTGGTTGAATGGCAAAAATAAGAGTACATGAATTAGCCAAAGAAATAGGGATACCTAGTAAGGAAATGGTAGATATATTACAAAACCTGGGTATGAATGTTAAGAATCATATGAGCACTATGGAAGATACCCAGGCCAAATGGGTTAAGAAAAGGTTATCAGACAAGTCTTTGGATCTAGCTCCAGATGCCCAACGACAAGGGATAGCTAAACCTTTACCACCATCCGAGGCCCCAAAAAGTAGCATAAGCAGCGAAGATACTGTCAAATCTGAACGAGCAATAAAATCTCCCGGAGCGGAGTCGAGAGCTGAGAGAGCCAGCTTGGATAATCAGAGTAGAGAAAGTAAAACCGATAAGCCTTCCCAGACGGGCAGGAATGACAATCGTTCTCAGGCAGCCAGGCCGGGTAATAGACCTCAAACAGGCAGGCCCGATGATAGGTCTCAAGCCAGAAAACCGGATAATCGCGCCCAGGCAGCCAGACCGGATAGCAGGCCCCAGGCGGGCAGACCGGATAATAGGCCCCAG